>Ga0310811_10003867_pt1 | contig 18867 bp, 17 predicted proteins | sample YCmetagenome_FD_207642 | JGI IMG/M metagenome (GOLD analysis project Ga0310811, IMG submission 207642) | Soil microbial communities from experimental microcosm in Duke University, North Carolina, United States - YC | ecosystem: Engineered > Artificial ecosystem > Soil microcosm > Unclassified ...
ACACTACGCCACCGGCCACGAGGCCGCCGCCGAGCACGCGATCGAACTCTTCCACGCCGGTGCCGAAACGCGGCACATCGATCGCCTCGATTTCCGCCAGGCTGCGTACCGGCGCAGTCTGCGCCAGCCCCTGATGCGGATTGGAGTAACGGTTGGCACCTGACTCGATCACCGTTTCCACCATCGTGTTCCAGGCATGGCAGGATGGGCACTGGCCGCTCCATTTGCTGCTGATGCCGCCGCATTCGGTGCAGGTGTAATTTGTTTTCGCCTTTGCCATCTCGATGTTCTTCGTTCAGCGTTCGATGATTTTCACGCGCGGCGCGACGGCACACATCAGCTCATAGCCGAGCGTGCCGGCTGCGTGCGCAACCTCGTCGATCGGCACCGTGTTACCCCACAACTCGACCTTGCTGCCGACACGTGCATTTGCCACTGGCGTCAGATCGACGGACATCATGTCCATCGATACGCGTCCCAATACGCGCGTCCTTACACCGTCAACTGCCAGCGGCGTGCCGGTAGGCGCGTGGCGCGGATAGCCATCCGCATAGCCGCACGCCACGATGCCTATTGTCATCGGGTGTTCGGCGATGAACTGGCTGCCGTAACCCACCGATTCACCGGCAGCAATGTGTTGCACGCCGATGATTTCGCTTTCCAACTGCATCGCCGGTCGCAGATCGAAATTGCGCGCCGACGCATTGCTGGGCGAACTGCCGTAGAGCATCACGCCGGGACGCACCCAGTCCGCTGCACAATCAGGATGCAGCAGGTCGGCTGCGGAATTGGAGAGCGTCCGTTCACCGGGCAGGTCTGCCGTCGCCTGAGAGAAGCGCCGCAACTGTTCATTCAATGGCAAACCGGGATGATCGGGCTGGTCGGCATTTGCGAAATGCGTCATGAACGCGATGCCGCGAACCTGTGGCAGTGCACGCAGGCGCTCGTACGCACCGCGGCAAGCGGATGGCACGAAACCAAGCCGGTTCATGCCGCTGTTGACCTTCAGCCAGACATCGAGAGGCGCTGCAGCAGATGAACTCTCGATCATGGCCAGCTGCTCCTGGTTGTGCACGACGAGATCCACGCGATGTTTGATGGCGAGCGCGAGATCCTGCATGTCGAACACGCCCTCGAGCAGGAGCAGTTTCTTGCTCCAGCCGAGCTCGCGCAAGCTCGCTGCGGCTTCAGGCTCGATCATCGCGAGGCCGTCCGCTTCGGCAAAGCCGCGCATGGCGCGCTCCAGACCATGCCCATAGGCGTTTGCCTTGACCACCGCCCACGTCTTCGCCTTTGGCGCATGCTGCTTTGCGATATGCAGGTTGTGACGCAGGGCGGCGATATCGATGGTGGCGACTAAGGGTCTGGGCATGCTGCGGGGCGAATAGGATGGCGAATGAAAACGAGCGCCTATTTTACCGGAGGCATCTGTATACGAACGGCAATTGATCCCTTTTCGGAAAAGGACCTACTGGTTTCATGGTATAAAGCATGCCGGAGATACAGTAGAACAGACTATTGCGAATGAATCGCGGCTTTTACACCATCATGGCGGCGCAGTTTTTTTCCTCGCTTGCCGACAACGCCCTGCTGATTGCGGCCATCGCCCTGCTGACGGTAATGAAGTCACCCGACTGGATGACGCCTTTGCTGAAACTGTTCTTTGTGCTGTCCTATGTATTGCTGGCCGCCTTTGTCGGCGCCTTTGCCGACGCGTTGCCCAAGGGCCGGGTGATGTTCATCACCAATATGATCAAGATTGCCGGCTGCGCAATGATGTTCTTCAGCGTGCATCCCTTGCTTGCCTATGCGGTGGTCGGCTTCGGCGCGGCCGCATATTCGCCGGCGAAGTACGGCATCCTCACCGAACTGCTGCCGCCGGAAAAACTCGTCGCCGCAAACGGCTGGATCGAGGGTTTGACGGTCGCTTCCATCATCCTCGGCACGGTGATTGGCGGCGCACTGATCAATCCGAAAATTTCGTCCTCGTTGCTGGCTTTCGATTTTCCGGTCATCGATTTTGGCATCGATACGCCGACCGAAGCTGCGGTATGCATCATCGGTCTCGCCTACGTGATTGCCGCATTGTTCAATCTCAAGATTCCCGATACCGGCGCGCATTATCCGCATCAGGAACGCAATCCCGTCCGCTTGCTGGGCGACTTCGCCGGGTGCTTCGTGACGCTGTGGAAAGACAGGCTCGGACAGATTTCGCTGGCAGTGACGACGCTGTTCTGGGGTGCCGGCGCAACGCTGCAGTTCATCGTGTTGAAATGGGCGGAAAGCTCGCTGCACATGCCCCTTGACAAGGCTGCAATCTTGCAGGGCGTGGTCGCCGTCGGCGTTGCGCTTGGCGCCGTGGCTGCCGCCCGTTTCGTTCCCTTGCGCAAGTCGCTCTCGGTCATGCCGCTCGGCATCGTGATGGGCGTTGTGGTGATGCTGATGACGCTCGTGCATACGCCTTGGATTGCCTACGTGCTGCTGGTCATCATTGGCGCGCTGTCCGGCTACTTCGTTGTGCCGATGAATGCCTTGCTGCAGCACCGTGGCCACATCCTGATGAGCGCTGGCCATTCCATTGCGGTGCAGAATTTCAACGAGAACCTGTCTGTGCTGACCATGCTGATGCTCTATGCATTGATGGTGAAGCTGGACCTGAATGTCAATTTGGTGATTGCCCTGTTCGGCATGTTCGTCGCCGGCATCATGTTCCTGATCATGCGCCGCCACGCAGCGAATCAACGCGAGCACGATTCACTGTCGCTGATCGGCGAACATCGCCATTGATGGCGTTTGCGGGCTAACGCGATAATGGTTTGGTGCGATAGGCCGCGCGCGTCTGCCAGTCGTCAGGCACGATGAATCCCCGCTCGATTTCGCGCGCGACGTTTCCTTCCACCTGCAACACCGCGAGCATGACCGGCATCCGGTCCTGCGCAAAATAGTTCTGCAACGTCTGTCGCAAGGCCTTCCCGTCGAGCACGCATTCACTTGTCATTTGCGCGGGCGCCAGCCAATCGAGCCGTGGAAGGATGGCGAAATGCTGGCCGCGCATGTGGTCCATATCTTCCAGCGACAGCCAGAAGCCTCGGCAATGCGATGTCGACGTACCGTCGGCACGCATGAAATGCCGGCCCTCGTGATAGAACAGCCAGCCCTTTACCAAGGCCCGCGCATTTGCAATTGGCCCAGGCAGATGGCGGCGCGCCGCCGGGTGCTCCGACAACTTCAGCTGCCGATCGAAGATCTTCTGCAATTTCGCCCCCAGCGTGTCGGCCAGGTTCGGTCCGACAAAATAATCCGCATCGTGCCCGTTACCGGAGGACTCCAGCAGGTAGAACTTGGTCGCAAACTCCCAATGCACCAGCCTGCCCTGCCATTGGAGCAGGAAATCGAACTCGCCTATCGTGCAGCGATCTTCGCGCACCTGTACCCCGTGCGCCAGCAGAACGCCCATCTGCGCGAGATAGAAGGCCAGCAGCTTTTCCGCATAGCGGCCAAGCCGCACGAAAGGCTGGGAACCGAGATATGCATGCAAAGAAGCTGGTTCACGATCCAGTGCATGCAACCATCCGTCGAGATCGGCATGCAGCAATCCTTCATCGAGCGTGGCAATGCGGCCTTGCCACTGCCCGGCGGAGGCATCGAGCATATCGGGCGCAGTCAGCAGCCAGGCCAATGCGCGCACGTGCCGGTCATGCAGACCGCCCCAGCGGCGATGGAATTGCGATTGGAAATTGTCTTCAGGATTACAGACCAGCTGCATCGTGTGTCTGCATCGCCAGGCACAAATCGGCCCAAGTCTTGCGCTTATCTCCCGGGGTACGCAGCAAATAAGCCGGATGGTAAGTAACGATCAGCGGTCGCTCCGCATAGCGATGCACGGTGCCGCGCAGCTTGGATACGGGTGTCGCGGGGTCGAGTTGTAGCAACGATAATGCGGCCGTCTTGCCGAGCGCGACGATGACGGTTGGATTGATCAGCTCGATCTGACGCTGCAGATACGGCATGCAGGCATTCGCTTCCTCAGGCGCTGGCGGCCGATCACGCCTGTTGGCATCGATCGGTCGGCATTTGACGATGTTGGCGATGTAGGTATCGACGCCGCGCTTGAGGCCCATCGCAGCCATCATGTTATCGAGCAGCTTGCCGGCCGGACCAACGAAGGGCAGTCCCTGCGCATCCTCGTTGCGCCCCGGCCCTTCGCCGACGAACAGCCACTTCGCCTGCTGGTCGCCGACACCGAAGACGGTCTGCGTGCGCGTCTGGCACAAGCCGCATTTCGTGCAGGGCGCCACCGCGGCCTTCAGCTGCTCCCAGTCCATGCCGGCGATATCTGCAAATGCCTCGCCGTCCGTCGGCATCGCAGTTACGTCGATTTCAGAAGCCGGCGATCCGAGCATCTCTGCCGCCGGAGCATCCTCATCCAAGTCGGCATTACCGAATACGGGCAGCGAAGCGGGCACAGCGTCTGCGACATCGCGCCGCAGCCACATCGGACCGATTCCCATCTCCTGCAGGAAGGCAGCTTGACGACGGTCGATCATAGCGGCAGCTTCATCACGATTGCATCTTCACGCGTATTGTTCGGTGCGGGGTAATAGGCTTTGCGGATGCCGATTTGCGTAAAGCCGTAGCGACGATAGATTTTTTCAGCGCGCGCATTGGAAGGCCGCACTTCGAGCAGGATGGCACCGAGCTTTCTCTCCTGCGCGATTGCCCTGGCCTTATCGAGCAACACAAGCCCCAAGCCCTGGCCTTGCAGCTCGCGCTTGACCGTGATGTTGAGCAGATGCGCATCATCGACCGAGAGCATCAGCAGGAAGTATCCGTTCAGCACGCCGTTGCTGTCGCGCAGTATCCAGGTTTCGTAGCCGCTGGCGATCGAATCGAGGAAATTGCCGCGCGTCCAGGGAAAGGGATAAAGATCGTTTTCAAGTTTGAGCACCTCGTCCAGATCGGACGAGCGCATCTTGTAGAAGTACAGCCGAAAGGCCGGCTTCCGTTCGAAGCGCGCAAATGGACTGGGCACCGAACTCATGCCGTCTCCTTCGCCTTGGCCATGCGTTCGCTGGTGGTCAATGCAACCTTGTTACGCAAGTAGAGGGGTTCCGCCTCACGCGCAGAAATCGCCTCACCGCGGGCCCAGGCTTTTTCACCCAAGCGGGCAACCTGCGCGGCATGCGGGACCAGATCGTCAAGGCCGCACCTCCGAATGCCGTCTCGCTCGAAAGCATCCACATAAGCGCGCAAGCCATTGCCGCAGAAGAATACCTCGCCCACAGGCGCGACGACTTCGGCGCCGGACAACACCGGCGCCACCACGGTCCGCCAGCCATTGGAAAATTCGTACTGCGCCCAATAAACTTCTCCCATCCGCGCATCGAGTACGGCCAACACTTTGTCAGCGCCAGTACGTTCGCGGCAGTCCTGCGCCATCGCTTGCAGGGTCACAATGGGAAGCACCGGCAGATCGGCTCCGAATGCCAGCCCTTGCGTAATGCCGCAAGCGGTGCGCACACCGGTAAAGGAACCGGGGCCGGAGCCGAACGCGATCGCGTCACACTGTGTGAGCGAAATAGCGGCTTGCGCCAGCAGGCGCTGCACCATCGGCAGAATGGTCTGTGAATGCGTAACGACGCCTCCCGAAGCATCCGAGATCAGCGCGCCTTGATGGAGCAAGGCAGCCGACGCGAGATCGGCAGAAGTTTCGATGGCGAGTATGGTCGGCATGCGAGTATTTTACGTGCTCTTACCCGCAAATGGCACGCGTGGCAGGCATGGCAACACACGAAACGGTAGAATGGCGTCATGTCCAGCATTACCCTGACACCGCAAAACCTGCAGCAGCTCTCCGATCGCATGCACGACGACATCTGGATCGTCGCTTGTCTATGCGCCGCCTGGTGCGACGTCTGCACTCAATACCGCCCCGGCTTCGATGCCCTTGCCGCGCGCCATCCCGAGGCGCTGTTCCTGTGGGTCGATATTGAAGACCGCGCCGATATCGTCGGCGAGTTCGATGTGGAAAATTTCCCGACACTGCTGATTCAGCGCGGCGACGACGTGGTCTTCTACGGTACTACTTTGCCCGACCCGCATATTGCGGGACGCCTGCTAAGCGCACATGCCGACAAAACCGCCGATGAGCGAGCGGCGGATGCCGTCACTGCGGAACGCAGTACCTGGCGGCGCGAACGCAATCTGCGCGCTGCGTTGCGCGAGGCATAGCACCGCGGTAGTACTGGTGACAGACGAAAAAAATCCCCGACGCATCGGGGATTTTTCATTCGGTGATCCGCTCGCTATTAAGCAGGCTGGATGTTCGACGCTTGCTTGCCTTTAGGGCCGGTCGTCACTTCAAAAGAAACGCGTTGGTTCTCTTGCAGGGATTTGAAGCCGTTCGACTGAATTGCCGAGAAGTGTGCAAACAGATCTTCGCCGCCTTCGTCCGGGGTGATAAAGCCAAAACCTTTTGCGTCGTTAAACCATTTTACGGTACCAGTTGCCATGATAATTCCTAATTTCAGTTAAAGGCTTTCGCCCGATAGTTCGTTTCAACCAAGACAGGAATGACAGACTAACTGCACCACAAGCTCGAATCTCCACGCGCCCGATTATACCCGGATAAAAAACAAAGGGCGCAAATTCTCCGCATTCTTCAAAAAAATTTATCTTTTGCTAGCGGCGCGGCAAACGAAGCTTGCTTTAGAGCACCGTTTCTTCCGTCGAGCACACTGCTTATTGCGCGGGCCCTGTCTGATCACCCTGCTGAGTTTGCTGAGTTTGCGGACTTTGTTCCTTTGCCGCCTTGGCAGCCTTTACTGCACGCTCACGTTCGCGCTGCGCTTTCTTCTTCGCAACATCGGATTGGCGCGCCTCTGCATCCTTCACCTTCTTGTTGTACTTCTCCACATTTTCGGCACGCTGCTCGGCGTCCTTGTCCGCGTTCGCTGCTCGCTGCTGTTCGCGCGCCGCATAATCGGCCTGTTTGCGTGCGGCCTGTTCCGCACGCTTCTGACGCTGTGCTTCCTTGCCCGCTGCCTGCTCCTCGGTCTGTTCCTCGTGTTCCTGCACCGCGGCTCCATGCTGCTGGCTTTGCTGCGCACGCTGCGCGGCGTCGGCCTCGTTCTCTGCCGCTTTCTCCGTCAATTTTTGATCGCGCTTGACGACTTTGGCTTTGCGCAAATAGGCATTCGCTTCCACCTCAATCTTGCGTACCGAAGCCAGATCCTGACGATGGCGTTCAGTCACCTTGTCCAGACAAGCCGTGGTGAAAAATTTCGGATAGCAGGCGCGCTGCTGCAGCACATATCGCTCTTCGATTCGTTCCCGCGCATCGTCTACGTCCTTCAGCGCATTCTTTGCAGCCTCTTCGGACTGGATCGAATCGGCGGGATAGCGTCCCAGCAAGGGCTCGATCGAATAACTCGCGGCATTCGGGCTCTCGCCCGCTTGCATGGCCGAAGCCTGTGACCGGGCCTGCGGCGTAACAATGGTGATGCCGATCGCGAGCGGCACGATGGCCAGACAAGAAAATAGAGAGTGCTGTTTCATCATGTTTGTTTATCCAGCCTGCCATTCGGTACCAGCGACATGACGTCGGCCAGCTTCCAGATAGGCAAGCGATTGCATTTCATTCAGGCGCGACATTGCGCGCTGGAATTCCATTCGCTGCGAACCTTCCTTGTACAGTTCATCGATGCCGACGTCGGCCGAGACCAGCAGCTTGATCCGGTGATCGTACAACACGTCGATCAACCAGATGAAACGGCGTGCTTCCGACGACATTGCGGCAGTCATCGCAGGTACGTCGGACAGGATCACCGTGTGAAAACGGCTGGCGATTTCCAGGTAATCGTTCTGTGAACGCGGTCCGCCGCACAGCGTGGCGAAGTCGAACCATATCACACCGCCCGCGCGACGAATCGCCTTCACTATGCGGCCTGCGACTTCGAGTTGGGGATTCTCGTCCGCAGTTTCTGCAACACGCTCGAAGGCCGTACGCAGCGCCCGGTCAGCCTGCTCGCCCGCCGGCGTCAGATAGATTTCAATTTCTGCCAGTGCGAGCTTGCGGTAATCCTTTCCGCCATCGACGTTCAAAATCGTCAGCTGCTCCTTCAGCAAATCGATGGCAGGTAACAAGCGATCCCTGTGCAAGCCCTCCGGATACAAATCGTCGGGATGAAAATTGGAGGTCATGACGAAACACACACCGCGCGCGAATAGTGGCTTGAGCAGGTTGTACAGGATCATCGCATCGGCGATGTCTGTTACGTGGAATTCGTCAAAGCAGATCAGCTCGTAGCGTTCCGCCACGCGCACGGCGACCACTTCCAGCGGATCGGCCACGCTTTTCAAGGCATCCAGTTCGCGATGCACGCCGCGCATGAACTCGTGAAAATGCACGCGCGTCTTGCGCTCGGCTGGCACCACGGAATAGAAGGCATCCATCAGGAAGGATTTGCCGCGGCCTACGCCGCCCCACAGGTAAAGGCCGCGCGGCGGCCGCGGCGAATGGAACAGGCGCTTCAGCAAATGTCGTCGGTCCGCCTGATAGGCGACCCAGCCGTCGTACAGCTGCTGCAATGCAGCGACCGCCTTCTGTTGCGCATCGTCCGGCTGAAAACCGCGCTGTGTCAGCGCATGCTGGTAGTACTCGCGGACGTTCATGCGCCGTCCGACAATGCGCGATGCTTGCTTGTCATCGTTATCGTTAAAAAAAGAGGCGAGCCGCGCTCGCCTTGACCAGCGACATCATGGTCTACAGAGGATTCAGATTGACCACGATGTTGGCCGGATACCAGCCATTAGTGCCAAGCGGAAAACTCAGTCCCACGCCCATGCCGACATTGCCGCTGCCGCCGCCCATACCGAGCCCGACACTTGAACCGCTGCCACCCGCGTATGGTGGCAGGATCAATTCCGAAGTGCGATAGCCCGGCTTCGTACAGACGATACGCAAATCTCCGTTGCCCGGGCCGACGTCGATGGTGGCCGGCGTCACAATTGTCCACGAGGCACCGCGCGTATTGACCGTGCATTGCGCATTCGCGATTGACTGACCATTACTGGCCGTCGCGATCGATACCAGTCCATCGTCGCTGCCGCCGGTCGCGCACGCGCCCAGCAGCAAGGCGGACAAAGAAATACATGCGAGGCGCTTGTGCATTCTGCTTCCCTAGAAATTCAGCGCGCGCTTGTCGACGGACAAGGCCGCTTCCTTGACTGCTTCGGACAAGGAAGGATGTGCATGGCAGATGCGAGCGATGTCTTCGGACGAGGCGCGGAACGCCATGGCGACGACCGCTTCCGAAATCAGCTCCGATGCAGTCGGACCGATGATATGTACACCGAGAATCTCGTCGGTCTTCGCATCGGCAAGGAATTTGACGAAGCCCGTCGTATCGCCAAGCGCGCGTGCGCGGCCGTTTGCAAGGAAGGGAAAGCTGCCCGCCTTGTAGGCAACGCCCGCTGCCTTCAACTGTTCTTCAGTCTTGCCGACCCATGCGATTTCCGGCGAGGTATAGATCACCCAGGGAATCGTGTTGAAATCGACATGGCCGTGCTGACCCGCGATACGTTCCGCGACTGCGACACCCTCCTCCTCGCCCTTGTGCGCCAGCATCGGCCCGCGCACAACGTCGCCGACTGCCCATACATTGGGCAGATTCGATTTGCAATCGTCGTCTACGGCAACGAAGCCGCGTTCGTCCAGCGTCAGGCCGACCGCTTCTGCATTCAGCCCATTGGTATTCGGCACGCGGCCGATCGAGACGATCAACTTGTCGAAGACCGCCTTCTGTGCGGCGCCCTTGTCGTCGTCATACTCCACCGTCACATTGTTCTTGCCGGGTGTGACCGACTTGATCTTCACGCCGAGGTGAATATCGAGCCCCTGTTTGACGAAAATTTTCTGTGCTTCCTTGGCCAGTTGCTGATCCACCGCGCCAAGAAAAGCCGGCAGCGCTTCCAGCACCGTGACCTGGGAACCAAGCCGGCGCCATACGCTGCCCATTTCGAGTCCAATGACACCGGCGCCGATCACGCCCAGCCGCTTCGGCGCTTCCTTCAGCGCGAGCGCGCCGGTATTCGACAGGATGCTTTCCTCGTCGAAGGCCGCACCTGGCAAGGCACGTGGATTGGAGCCGGTTGCAATGATGATGTGCTTGCCGAGAATAGTTTCTCCTGCAGCGCCGCTGACCTGAATCTCGTAGCCGGCCTCAGTTTTTTTCGCGAAGGAGCCGCGGCCATGGAAGAACGTGACCTTGTTCTTCTTGAACAGATAAAGAATGCCATCATTGTTTTGCTTGACCACGCCTTCCTTGCGTGTCTGCATCTGCTTCACATCGACGGACAACCCTTTGATGGCGATGCCATGCTCGGCAAACGCATGGCCCGCGTGCTCGAAGTGCTCGGACGACTGCAGCAAAGCCTTGGAGGGAATGCAGCCGACGTTGGTGCAGGTGCCGCCGGGGGCCGGACCGCCCTTTTCGTTCTTCCAGTCGTCTATGCAGGCGACCGCCATACCGAGTTGGGCCGCGCGTATCGCCGCCACATAGCCGGCGGGGCCGGCACCGATCACCACCACATCGAAATTCTTCGCCATCGTCATTCCCTTCTTTACGGGAAGGCGCCCGCGCCTTCCGATCGGCTATCAGAGATCCAGCAGCAGGCGCGCAGGATCTTCCAGCGCTTCCTTGATCGCGACTAGGCCGAGCACCGCTTCACGGCCATCGATGATGCGATGGTCGTAGGACAGCGCGAGGTAGTTCATCGGCCGGATCACGACTTGGCCGTTCTCGACCACCGGCCTGTCCTTGGTCGCATGGATACCGAGAATCGCCGATTGCGGCGGATTGATGATGGGCGTGGAGAGCATCGAACCGAAGATGCCGCCATTCGAAATCGAGAAGGTGCCGCCGGTCAGATCGTCCAGCGTCAGCTTACCGTCCTTGGCCTTCGCACCGAATTCGCCAATCTTCTTCTCGATCTCGGCGATCGTCATCTGATCGGCGTCGCGCAGAATCGGCACCACCAGGCCGCGCGGCGAACCCACCGCAATGCCGATGTCGAAGTAGCCGTGATACACAATGTCGTTGCCGTCCACAGAGGCATTGATGATCGGGTACTTCTTCAGCGCGGCCACCGCCGCCTTCACGAAGAAGGACATGAAGCCGAGCTTGACGCCATGCTCCTTCTCGAACTTGTCCTTGTAGCGCGTGCGCAGCTCGATCACCGGCTGCATGTTCACTTCGTTGAAGGTCGTCAGAATCGCGTTATTGGATTGCGATTGCAGAAGGCGCTCGGCGATGCGCGCGCGCAGGCGGCTCATCGGCACGCGCTCTTCCGGACGGTTCTGCAGCCAATCGCTGACGGGCGTTTCGATTTGCTGCAAGGCTGGCTTGGCGGGTGCCGGTGCAGCAGCCGCAGGTTTTTCCAGATGCGAGATGACGTCGCCCTTCGTCACGCGGCCATCCTTGCCGGTGCCGCTGACGTCGGTCGCCTTCAGATTGTTCTCGGCCAGCATCTTGGCTGCGGCAGGCATCGCAATGCCGGCTGCGTCCGACGAAGATGCCGGCGCTGCTGCAGGTGCCGTAGGTGTCGCAGGCGTTGCCGGCGGCGCTGCCTTCGGCGCAGGCGGCGGCGTTTCGGTCGCCGGTGCCGAAGTACCAGCGGTGCCGACTGCAGCCGAAGCCGCGGTGTCGATCAGTGCGATTACCTCGTCCGCCTTCACCGTGCTGCCATCCTCGCGCAGAATTTGTGTGATGACGCCGCCGTCCGGAGCGGGCAGCTCCAATACCACCTTGTCGGTCTCGATATCGATCAGATTTTCGTCGCGCGTGACAGCGTCGCCGACTTTTTTATGCCATTGCAGCAGCGTCGCTTCGGCTACGGATTCCGACAGTTGCGGAACTTTGACTTCGATGATTGCCATGTAACTCTCCGTTTCGGTTTGTTCATACGGCAGGCCGGCAACCGGTCTGCCGCAGGGTTTTATTTCGTCTGTACGAAGCCTTTCAACTTGGCGAATGCCGCATCGATCAATGCCTTCTGTTGCGCGTAATGCTTGTCGTAGTAGCCGACTGCGGGTGAAGCGCTGGCCGGACGTCCCGCATAGGCCAGCTTCTGACCTTCAGCCATGTTTTCCAGGATGTTGTGCTGGATGTAGAACCATGCGCCCTGATTCTGCGGTTCATCCTGTGCCCACACGATTTCCGTCGTTGCTGCGAATTTCTTCAGCTCTGAAGCGAAATTCTTGTGCGGGAACGGATACAGTTGCTCGATCCGGATGATCGCAACGTCGTTCTGCTTGCGTTCCGCGCGTGCGTTGACCAGGTCGTAATAGACGCGGCCGGAACAGGCGATCACGCGCTTGACCTTCTTCGTGTCGATCTTGTCATCGACCTCACCGATCACCGTCTGAAACGACCCCTTGGCGAGATCGGACAAGGGCGAGCCGGCATCCTTGTTGCGTAGCAGCGATTTGGGGGTGAGAATTACCAGCGGTTTGCGGAACAGGCGAATCATCTGACGACGCAGCACATGGAAAATCTGCGCCGCAGTCGTCGGTTGCACGACCTGCATGTTGTTGTCCGCGCACAGCTGCAGGAAACGCTCAACGCGCGCCGACGAGTGTTCCGGCCCCTGCCCTTCGTAGCCGTGCGGCAGCATCATCGTGAGGCCCGACACGCGGCCCCATTTCACTTCACCCGAACTGATGAACTGATCGATCACGACTTGCGCGCCGTTCACGAAGTCGCCGAACTGCGCTTCCCAGATCGTGAGCGTGTTGGGATCGGCGGTCGAATAACCGTATTCGAAAGCCAGCACCGCTTCCTCGGATAGCACCGAATCGATCACACGGAACCACGCCTGCTGCTCGGAGACATTCTGCAGCGGCACATAGGTGCCGGCATCCCAGCGCTCGCGGTTCTGATCGTGCAACACGGCATGACGATGCACAAAGGTGCCGCGCCCGGAGTCCTGGCCGGTCAGACGCACCGCATAACCGGAGCTGACCAGCGAGGCGTAAGCCAGATGTTCGCCCATGCCCCAGTCGAGATTCATTTCGCCACGGCCCATCGCCGCGCGATCGGCCAGCACTTTCTCGACCAACGGATGCAGCTTGAAGTTGTCGGGGATAGACGTGATGCGCCCGGCGAGACGCTTCAATTCCGCGAGCGGTACTGCAGTATCGGCCGCATCGGTCCACTTACGGTTCAGGAAAGGCATCCAGTCGACCGCGTACTTGCTCTTGAAATTGGAGATCACGGGATCGACAGTGTGTTTGCCCGCATCCATTGCGTCGCGGAACTGCCGAACCATCTCTTCGCCCACTTCCGGCTGGATCACGCCTTGCGCGACGAGCTTGTCCGCATACAGTTTGCGTGTGCCGGGATGCTGAGCGATCTTCTTGTACATCAGCGGCTGCGTCAGTGCCGGCGTGTCCTGTTCATTGTGGCCGAGCTTGCGATAGCAGACGATGTCGACCACGATGTCCTTGCGGAACTCAAGCCGGTATTCCAGCGCCAGCTGCGCGGCGAACACGACCGCCTCGGGATCGTCGCCATTCACATGCAGTACCGGCGCCTCGATCATCTTTGCGACGTCTGTACAGTACAAGGTCGAGCGCGAATCGCGCGGGTCCGAGGTGGTGAAGCCGATCTGGTTGTTGATGATGATGTGCACGGTGCCGCCGGTGCCGTAACCGCGGGTCTGCGCCAGATTCAAGGTTTCCATCACCACGCCCTGACCGGCGAAAGCAGCATCGCCGTGGATCAGCACCGGCAACACCTGCTGCGACGGATCGTTCGCTCCCGCGCTGCCGCGCCGTTCAATGCGTGCACGTACCGAACCTTCGACCACGGGATCAACGATCTCCAGATGCGAAGGATTGAACGCGAGCGACAGATGGATCGGGCCACCCGGCGTGCTGATGTCCGAGGAAAAGCCCTGATGATATTTGACGTCGCCGGAAGGCAGGTCTTCCGCATGACGGCCTTCAAATTCGGCAAATAGTTCCTGCGGCGTCTTGCCCAGGATGTTGACCAATACGTTCAACCGGCCGCGGTGCGCCATGCCGATCACGATTTCCTGCACGCCGCGCTCGCCACCGCGCTGTACGACTTCGTCCAGCGCCGCGATGAAACTCTCGCCCCCTTCCAGTGAAAAGCGCTTCTGCCCGACGTATTTGGTGTGCAGATAGCGCTCCAGACCCTCGGCCGCCGTCAGGCGCTCCAGAATGTGGCGCTTCTTGTCTGCGGTAAAGGTCGGTGCAGAACGAATGGATTCGAGCCGTTCCTGCAACCAGGCTTTGGGCACCGGGTCGCTGATGTACATGAACTCGGGACCAATCGAGCGGCAATAGGTATCGCGCAAGGCGTTGAGCAGATCGCGCAGCGACGAAGTTTCACCGCCGAAGTAGGTATTGCTGATGTTGAACACCAGGTCCATGTCGGCATCGCTGAAGCCGTAAAAGCCCGGCTCCAGTTGAGGAATCGATGGTCGGGGCTGGCGTTGCAGCGGGTCCAGATTGGCCCAGTTGTTTCCGAGAACGCGATAAGCGGCGATCAATTGCGTCGCCGCAACGCGCTTGCGGCCCATTTCGATGTCTTCGGTGGGCGTAACTGCTCGAACAGGGCCGCGCTTGGCACGCTCTGCAAAAGAGGCAATCACCGATGAGTGCGTGACGTCGGGCTTTTCGGAGCCATCGACGGCGGGGACGTGCTGCAAGGCGTCGAAATAAGCACGCCAGTTGTCGGGGACTGAGCCGGGATTGTCGAGGTAGGCCTCGTACAATTCCTCCACGTAGGGGGCGTTTCCTCCAAATAGATAAGAGTTGGAGAAGGACTGTTGCATCATCTTGCTCACCTTTCTTCGCGTTCTCGCGAGATTAGCGGGTTACCAAACCTTCCGCGACACGGCTTGACCGGTTAGCGGATCGCACTTCGTTTACTGGGAGGAACTAGTTTCGTTGCAGGCTCATTCAAAAGGAAAAACGAGAATAGCACAAGCGGCAATTTTGATTTGACGAATAAAAAAACGGACCCGAAGGTCCGTTTTTCCGTTTTGCGGCAATCAGCCGCGTTTGGCCATGTCGACCACGTCGCGCTGTTTTGCGCCGATGTACAGCTGGCGCGGGCGACCGATCTTCTGCTCCGGATCGGAGATCATCTCGTTCCACTGCGCCACCCAGCCCACCGTACGCGCCAGCGCGAAGATGCCGGTGAACAGCGAAACCGGAATGCCGAGCGCCGACTGCACGATACCCGAGTAGAAGTCGACGTTCGGATACAGCTTGCGCGACACGAAATAATCGTCTTCCAGCGCAATGCGTTCCAGCTCCATCGCAAGCTTGAACAGCGGATCGTCGTGCAGGCCGAGTTCGTTCAACACTTCGTGGCAGGTTTCGCGCATCAGCTTGGCGCGCGGATCGAAGTTCTTGTACACGCGATGACCGAAGCCCATCAGGCGGAAGCCCGAATCCTTGTCCTTCGCTTTCTTGATGAACTCAGGAATGCGATCGACGCTGCCGATTTCCTTCAGCATGTTCAGAGCCGCTTCGTTGGCGCCGCCGTGCGCCGGGCCCCACAGGCAGGCGATACCCGCAGCGATACATGCGAAGGGGTTTGCGCCGGAGGAGCCGGACAGACGTACGGTCGAGGTCGAGGCATTTTGCTCGTGGTCCGCATGCAGGATCAGGATGCGATCCAGTGCGCGGACCAGCACGTCGTTGATCTTGTACTCTTCGCTCGGCGTCGAGAACATCATGTGCATGAAGTTCGCACTGTACGACAGGTCGTTGCGCGGATACACGAAAGGCTGGCCGATCGAATACTTGTACGACATGGCGACCAGCGTCGGCATCTTCGCGATCAGACGGATCGCCGAGACTTCGCGATGATGCGGATCGGTGATATCCAGCGAATCGTGATAGAAGGAAGCCAGCGCGCCGACGGTACCGACCAGCACCGACATTGGATGGGCGTCGCGACGGAAACCGCGGAAGAAGAACTGCATCTGCTCGTGGACCATCGTGTGGTTCGTCACCATCTTGACGAAATCCTTCTTCTGCGCGGCGGTCGGCAGTTCGCCCTTCAGCAGCAGATAGCTGGTTTCGAGGAAGTCGCACTTCACCGCCAACTGCTCGATCGGATAGCCGCGATACAGCAGCTCGCCCTTGTCGCCATCGATGTAGGTGATGGTCGAATCGCAGGAAGCGGTCGACATGAAGCCCGGGTCATACGTGAATTTACCGCTGGCACCGTACAGTTTGCGGATGTCGACCACATCGGGACCGATGGTTCCCTTGTAGATCGGCAATTCCACCGATGGCGAACCGTCGGAAAACGACAGTGTGGCTTTGGTGTCAGATTGGGAGTGGGGCATGGCTCTTCCTTTTAAATAGCAAGGGGTGAGTCGATTTAAGATTAAATCGCAAAATTAAAAAACTTTTCCGTCGTGTCCTGTGCGGCTCATATCGCGCGCAATTTTTCCAGCAGTATGCGCACATGCGGCTTATCCGCTTCGCCTTCCGGCTCGCTGCGCGCCAGCAGCACATTCATCAAATCGTTGTCCGACAGATCGAGCAGCGTCGAGAAGGCGTCAACCTCCTCGTCGGTCAGCTCGTTCTCGTACCTGTCGAGAAAACGCGTCAGGATCAAATCGTTTTCCAGCAAACCGCGACGGCTGCGCCAGCGCAGCCTCGCACGTTTGATTGGATCAGCCTGGTGGGTGACGGACATGGTTTCCAACCGGCTCGCGAAATTGCCGCGAGGCGCCGGCTTTCTTCGTTGCGGGCGCTAAACCATGCGGCGCACCATCAGATCCTTGATCTTGCCGATGGCGCGCGTGGGGTTCAGGTTCTTCGGACAAACATCCACACAATTCATGATTGTATGGCATCGGAACAACCTGTACGGATCTTCCAGGTTGTCCAGCCGCTCATTGGTTGCATGATCGCGGCTGTCCGCAATGAAACGATAGGCCTGCAACAATCCCGCAGGCCCGACGAATTTATCCGGATTCCACCAGAACGACGGGCATGAAGTCGAACAGCACGCGCACAGGATGCATTCGTACAGCCCGTTCAGTTCTTCGCGCTCCGCCGGGGTTTGCAAACGTTCCTTCTCAGGCGCAATTGTATCGTTAATCAGGTACGGCTTGATCGAATGGTACTGCTTGAAGAATTGCGTCATGTCGACGATCAGGTCGCGCACCACCGGCAAACCGGGCAGCGGGCGCAGTACGATCGGCTCCGTCAATTCGTTCAGGTTCGTGGTGCAGGCCAGGCCATTCTTGCCATTGATGTTCATCGCGTCCGAGCCGCACACGCCTTCGCGGCAGGAGCGGCGCAGCGCCAGCGAATCGTCGATATTCGCCTTGATGCGCAGCAGCGCGTCGAGCAACATCTTGTCGTGCGGATGCAATTCGACGGTGAAATCCTGCATGTACGGCTTGGCGTCCTTGTCGGGATCGTAGCGGTAGATCTGCAGTCGAATGGTGCGTGCCATGATCGATCCTAGAAAGTGCGAGGTTTCGGCTTAAAGGTCTCGACTGTCAGCGGTTGCGTGACCACTGGCTTGTATTCGAGCCGGTTGCCTTCCGAAAAGTACAGCGAGTGTTTCAGCCAGTTTTCATCGTCTCGATGCTCATAGTCGCGATGAGCATGCGCACCGCGTGATTCCTTGCGGGCGCGGGCGGCCGTCATCGTGGCTTTCGCGGTTTCGATCAGGTTGTCGAGTTCCAGCGCCTCGATGCGCGCGGTGTTGAACACGCGCGATTTGTCCTTGAACGAGACATGCTTGCGCCGTTCGTCGAGCTCCATGATCTTTTCGTAACCGGTTTCCAGCCGCTCGGTCGTGCGGAATACGCCGCAATACTGCTGCATGGTGGAACGGATATCGTTGGCGACATCCTGCACGCGTTCGGAACCGGTGCTGGCTTCGAGCCGCGCCAGACGCGACAATGCCGGTTCGGCGGCGTCTGCAGGCAGCGGAATGTGTTCGCGCTTCTGCAGGCCGCTGCGCACGATATGGTCGCCCGCCGCCTTGCCGAATACGAGCAGGTCCAGCAAGGAATTCGTACCGAGGCGATTGGCTCCATGCACCGAGACGCAGGCGCATTCGCCGATCGCATACAGGCCGTTGACGATCGAATTCGGATTGCCGTTGTGCGGGGTGACAACCTGGCCATGGATGTTGGTCGGAATGCCGCCCATCTGGTAATGAATCGTCGGAACCACCGGTATCGGTTCGCGCGTCGCATCGACGTTGGCGAACTTGTGCGCAATTTCCAGGATCGAGGGCAGGCGCTTGCGGATCGTGTCGGCGCCGATATGGCGCAGATCGAGCAGCACGTGATCCTGATGCGGGCCGCAGCCGCGCCCCTCCTTGATTTCCTGGTCCATCGAGCGTGAAACGAAATCGCGCGGCGCCAAGTCCTTCAGCGTCGGCGCGTAGCGCTCCATGAAGCGCTCGCCCTGGCTGTTGATCAGGATGCCGCCCTCGCCGCGCACGCCTTCGGTGATCAGCACGCCGGCGCCGGCCACGCCGGTCGGATGGAACTGCCAAAATTCCATGTCCTCCAGCGGAAGACCGGCGCGCGCCGCCATGCCCATGCCGTCGCCGGTATTGATAAAGGCGTTGGTCGATGCAGCCCAGATGCGCCCTGCTCCACCGGTTGCCAGCACCGTCGTTTTTGCCTGCAGGATCATCACGTCGCCGGTTTCCATTTCCAGCGCAACCACGCCGATCACGTCGCCGTCGGCATTGCGCATCAGATCGATCGCCATCCATTCGACGAAGAAGTGCGTGCGCGCGTGCACATTGCGCTGATAGAGCGTATGCAGCATCGCGTGGCCGG
>Ga0310811_10003868_pt1 | contig 18865 bp, 11 predicted proteins | sample YCmetagenome_FD_207642 | JGI IMG/M metagenome (GOLD analysis project Ga0310811, IMG submission 207642) | Soil microbial communities from experimental microcosm in Duke University, North Carolina, United States - YC | ecosystem: Engineered > Artificial ecosystem > Soil microcosm > Unclassified ...
ACGCCACCTCACGCTTCGGCCGAGCACGCTGGAAACGCCACTGCAGATCACTGTCCATGGCGGGCAACTCAACCATGGAAGAACCATCACGAATGGGTGCAACACTCCGAACTCGGTAGAGACCCATTCCGAATGAGAACCTTGTCATAGTCGGGAAGGCGCCGTCCCGCAGTACGGGCGCGGTCATAGGCGCCCGCCGTCCGTCGCTCCGGCCGACTCCAGGGCGAACAGGTAGGCGTACGCCTCGTCGGCGGCCTCGGGCTCCAGCGCGGCGGGGTCGTCGGCGGTCCCGCTGGTGATCACCAGCGGGCCGCAGACGGCGGCGGCCGGAGACCGGAAGACGGCGCGGGCCACGGCGCTTGCGCGCGGGTTCGGCTCGCGCCCGCCGACCAGGGCGTCGGCGTCGATCCACAGCAGCAGGTCGAGCCGGTCGGTGCCGGTGACAACCACCCCCGTTGCGCCCAACAGGGCGACCACGATCTCCAGCGCGACCGGCTGAGCGGGCCGGTACATCCGCGCCGGGCCGTCACCGGGAAGTATCTCGAAGAACTGATACACGAAGCTTTCCTTGTGAAGAGGGAGGGGGCCGTGCCCGGTGGCGAGCGCCGGACACGGAGCGAACCAGGGGAACCGAAGGCCGGTCCCCGCCCGAGCAGGCGGGGACCGGCGCGGGCCGCTACGCGGCGCCGGTCTCCTCGGCGTCCGGACCGGCCGGGCCGCGCGGCTCGTCCTGGTCCTCCTGCTCGTCCTCGTCCCCGGTGTCGTCGGTCGGGCCGGTGTTGTCCCGGTCGTCCTCGTCCTGGGCGTCTTCGTCCTCGGACTGCTCGTCCCCACCGTCCCGGTCCTGCTCGTCCGCGCCGTCCTGCGCGCCGGTCAGCGTCCCGGTCTGGCCGGACAGGTCGGCCGGGGTGTAGGTCTCATCCGCCACGATCGCCGCCTCGATCGGCGCGAGGTTGTGCCCGACCTCGCGGCAGAACTCCAGCCACACCCGGGCGTGCCTGCGGTCGGCATCGCCGTACTCGGACGGCGGCATGTCGGTGCGCCAGGTGTCCTTGGTCAGGGCCTTCTCATACGCGGCGGCCACCACCGCGAAGTGCAGCATCATCAGCCGCCGGGGGCTGGCCGAGGCGACGGCCTGTTCGAAGTCCTCGCGCGTGCTCGCGCCCATCCCGAGCAGCCCGGCCTGGAGTTCGGCCCGCTTCATCGCGCTGGCGAACTTCCGCACCGGGTCCGGGGCGGTCAGCGTCGCCAGGGCGGTGAACCGCGAGATCTTGTCGAGCTTGTCCTTGCTCAGGCTCCCGGCGCCGGAGATCAACCCGCGCAGCCACGTCTCGCGGACCGTCTGCGCCGCCGTGTGGTCCTTGTTGCCGCGCACCACCGCCCGCTTGGCGGCCTTGTCCTGCACCTTCGGCGTGTTCTGCCGCGAGCTGTACGACCACGAGTCCTCGTGCCCGTTGGCCTCGGGCTCCAGGCAGTAGAACGAGACGCGCACCTGACCGTAGGACTCGAACACCGCTGCGTGCCCGGGGCAGGCGGCGTGCTGCTCGACGTCGAGGTGCGCCCCGGTCTCCTTCTCGCGCAGCCGCGAGACGCGCACCGCGCCGTCCGGCTCCTCGTCCAGCACCGTGACCCCGGCGGCCTCGTGCTCGGCCCGGATCACGGCGCGCTGCTCGCGCTCGGTGCGCTCGATCCGCTCGCGCTCGACCTGGACGGCGAACTTGTTCTCCTCGGCCGCCTGCATCAGCCGCCCGGTCGCCTCTGCATCGCCGGCGAACTCGTCGAGCGCGGCCAGTTCGGTGATGTCCCACTCGTAGGTGCACGCCGCCGCCGCGCTGCGGGTGGCCTGCGGCAGCTTGCCGACCTTCAGGGCCTGCTCGACGCCGCCGTTCTTCCTGCCGTACGCCTTGGTCAGCCGCGACTTCGACGCGCCCGCCTCGGCGGCGTTGAACAGCGCCGTCGCGGTCTCCAGCGCCGTGAGCGGCTTCTTGTGCCGGGAGGTGATCACGGCGATCAGGTGATGGGCGACCGGGTCGTCCGCAAGCGCCGGGTCGAAGCTGTACGGGACGGTCTCGACCTTCAGATGGTCGGCCACGTCCAACCGCCGGTGCCCGTCCAGGACCATGAACTTCGCCGGGTCGTCGGTCCTGGTGATGATCAGCGGGTCGAACCCGTGCTCCTTGATACTGGCCAGCAGGTCGGGATCGGCCTTCTCCCGCTTGGTGCTGCGCGGGTTGTTCGGGTTGCGCACCAGGGCCGAGCGCGCGATCCGCCGGACGGCGACGACCTCCGGCGTCCTCGGGTCCTGCGCCGGGTCGGCCTGCTGGCCGATCGCGTCGATCTCGGCGACGAGCGCCGCATGCGGCGCTCCCTGCTCGCTTTCAGGCATGGCAATGCTCATAGAAAGTGTCCTTCGCTGGTGAAAAAGGGGTGTGGGGTGCGTGCGGCGGGGATGCCGCCCCGCCGCACGCGAAAAGAGGATGCGGGCACCGGACAGACCGGACGCGCCGCGATCAGGAGAGAAAAGAGACGGCCCACGATGGCCGGGCTGCGCGCCGCTCGTCGCAGCGGCCGTGCACACACCGGAACCAGGGGGCCGAGCCGGGACCGTCAACCCCGCTCGATACCCCGATTATGGCAGACTAAGACGGCGATATCAAGCCATAAGTGCAGGTCAGAGGTATTCTCAATGAATTCGTGACCTTAGTATCGATAGTTGATGTATTAGTGGAATGGGTGCTGTCAACGCCCAGGGCGCCCCGGTTGCCGACCATGAATCCCCGGCCCTCCCGATAGCTGCCAGAAGGGGTCCGGGGCCCAGAGGACTCCCGGGTCAAGGGGCGGCCGAAGGCCGCTCGCTTGCCCAGGTTCTCCGTGCTCGAAGCAGTGCGACGCGAGCGTGAGCGAGCGCCCTTGACGCGGGAGTACTGCCCCGGAAACTAGGGCAGCGGGAGGGCCATTTGCGAAGATCCGCTCGATACCCTGTGTTCGTGTAGGGATTTAGCGGTCTTGTCGCTTAGCTGGACTTGTTGTCATACCGCTGTCGCGCGTGACCGCTCGTGAGGGGTTGTGACATGGACCACGCACGAAGAGCTGGACATGAGGAGCGCTTGGAGGCCCACCGCGCCGCGCCGGATGGACCTCTGCCCCGCGCACGGGATGACGAGTTCGGCGGAAGCCCGCGGGAGTGTCAGACCTCGATGCCACGATGGGTGCATGAACTACGACTTGTCGCGCTTGGGGCCGGATGAGTTCGAGCACTTGACTCAGGCTTTGGCGAAGAAGGTGATCGGCGGCGGCGTTGAGGCGTACGGCAACGGGAGCGATGGCGGCCGGGATGCGGCGTTTCGCGGTGCGACCAGCTATCCCGCGCCGGGGCCGGGGGCTTGGTGTGGGTACATCGTCATTCAGGCCAAGTTCCGTGAGTCGACGGGTGGTGAGTCTGCTGCGCAGTGGCTGGGCAGGAAGCTGGCTAGAGAGCTCAGGGGCTGGGTGAGGCGGCGGGAGCAGGGCATCGAGGTTCCGCAGTACCTGATCGTGTCGACCAACGTGGAGCTCACCTCGGTAGCGGGCGCCGGCGGGAAGGACCAAATCGAGGAGAAGCTCCGGTCCCTGATCGGTGAGCTCGAGCTCTCGATCAGAGCATGGCGCATCTGGGACTACGTGGAGATCTGCGGGTTCCTCGACCTCTACGAGGATGTCCGGCACGCTTACACCCACCTGATCACCCCAGGCGACATGCTGGCGCGAATGGGCGTCGCGGCCGACAAGCTCGCGGAAGCCGCACTGGGTGCCGTACAGCCAATGCCGTCGCCGCCGGACGAGTTGCCCGCGCAGCGGCGCGTCCTGGTCGGCAGGGACGCCGAGGTCGCGCGGTGCGTCGAACTGGTCAACAAGCACGTATCTGGGGATGCGGCGAGTTCGGCGGTTTGTCTCCTTGTCACTGGGGCGCCGGGGATCGGCAAGACGGAACTGGCCGCGCACGTGGCTCGGCAGCTGCGTTCCACCCACGCTGGCGGGCGCGTCTTCCTCAAATGCCGTGATCGGGTCCGCGACGGTGAGGATCTGATCGACGTGGTCCTGCGGGCTTTCGACCCCGAAGCGTCGGCGACCGATATGACGCCGGCTCAGCGCGCGGCCATGCTCCAGCAGTTCTTCCGCCGTGACCGGTGCGTGATCGTCGTTGACGACGTGCCCTCTGAAGACACACTGGCGCAACTGCTGTCCATCGACGGCGAATACACGGTCATCGCCACCTCCAGGGTGAAGCTCAGCGGGCTCGCCGGGATGATCGAGTACGTCGACCTCGAACCGCTCACCCCGGACGCCAGCGCTGCGCTGGTGCGGCAGATCGTGGCAGCGGACCGGCTCAGCAGCGGCGAATTGAGCACGCTGAGTGATATCTGCCGAGGCCATCCCCTCGCGCTGCAAATCGCCGGTTCGCGCATCGAGCGCAGACCCATGACGGTCGTGGCCGGATACCTGGAGCAACTGGCGGACCCGGCCACCGGCATCACCGCGCTGCGCATCGGCGACCGGGCCGTGGGACCCGTGATCGAACTGAGTTACGCCGTGCTTTCAGCCGCTCAGCAGCAGCTTGTCCGCGCCCTCGGCACGCTGCCGCACATCACCGTGACCCCCGATATCGCCGCGGCGGCGATCGCGACTACGCCCGAGGACATCACGCCGACCTCGATCGAGGAGGCACGCGGCGAACTGGAAGAACTTGTCGAATACAGCCTTATCGAGCAGGTCGGGGACGAACGGTTCGCGATGCACGAGATCCTGCACCGGTTCGCCCGGCTGAAATCAGCCGGGCTGGATCAGGCCGTGCGCGTGGCGTCGGTCACCAACGTCTGCCTCCTCTACGCGGTGCGCGGCGACCATGCGGTGCGCTCGCTCGTGGTCGGGGACGGGACGGACGGACAGGCGGAGACCAACGCGGCAGCCTTGCGGAGTTTCGAAGAGGACCTGCCGGGCGCGATGGCCACCGTTGAGATGGCGCACGAGATGCAGCTGTGGGGCATGGTGGCGCTGCTGGCTGGCATGCTCAGCCCCGGCCTGCTGCTGCGGGGCCGGTGGGCCACGATGGAACAGCTCCAGCGGCTGCTGTGGAGTGCGGGCGAGCGAACCGGCAATCTCGCCTGGCAGGCCGCCGCCGCGCTCAACACCGCCTCAGCGCTCGCGCGCCTCGGTAAGACCGGCCAGGCGCTGGAAGCAATCGCGGCGGGGGCCGAGATCGCTCAGCGGGAGGGCAATGTCGAGCTGATGGCGCTGGCCATGATGGATCGCTGCGCGATCGACCTCAATTTAGGCGACGTCTCCCGGGCGCTTCCGATCCTGCGGGACCTCGCCAACGTATGGAGGGGCCTGGGCGACGATCAAGCGCTCGCCACCGTCCTGAGCCACCTCGCGAGGGCCCACCATCTCAAGGGCGACTACCTGCGTGCGCAGCAGTATGTGGACAACTCCCGGCGAGTGGCCGAGCGCGCCGGGTTCGCGCACAGCCTCGTCGATGCGGCAGCGAGCATCGAATGGAACATCGCCGCCAAGCACGGCTCCGGGGACCTTGTCGCGATGGCCAACCGTCGGATCGAGGCGGCGCGCTCCATCGGCGATCTGGAGGCGCAGGCAGCAGCCCTGGGCGAGCTGGCGCAGCACGAGCTGATCCACGGCGACGCCGGCGAACAGGTCGAGGCGGCGCTGCGCAGCGCACTGGAGATCTCCCGGTCCACAGGCGATAGCCGGGGCACCATCCGCGCTCTGGTGCTCGAAGGCTTCCTGTATTCGCGCCGCGGCGAGATCGAAGCGGCATACGACCGCTATATCGAGGCAGGACGACTTGCCGAGCAGACCGGCGATGTCGAGCAGCGCATCCAGATCTACCTCCAGCTCGCTTCGCTGGACACCGACAGCGGGCGGTGCGATCAGGCCGACGGGTTGTTCGGAGCCGCCATCGAGCTCGCCGCGAGCAGCGGAGGCGAGCGGATGCACACGTTCGCGCTCAAGAGGTTCGCGGACAGCCTACTGAGCCGCGAGGAGTATCAGAGGTCGCTTGAGGTCAGCGCCGAGGCTGCCAGATACGCCGAGAAGAGCCAGGATATCGAGATGGCCGGCGAGATCCGGATCATCCACGCCGAGGCGCTGTTCAAGACCGGCTCGTGGAAGACGGCCGCGACCATGCTTGAGAAGGAGGCGGAGCGGGCTGGGTTCGCCGGGGCGCGGGAGAACAAACTCAAGGCCCTGCGCGTGCTCGGCAACATTTACGCCGAACGAGGCCTGTACGCCGAGGCCGAGAACTACCTGCGCAGCGCAGTGGAGATTGAGCCCACCGATGGCGAGCGGGAAACCTGGGCCCACTGCCTGTTCGCCTATGCGAACCTGTTCGCACGGCGCGACGAGTGGGCACAGGCACGGCAGTTGGCTGCGCGGGCCACGGAGGAGGCACACCGGCTCAAAAGCCTCCGGCTGCTCGCCTCGGCTTCGACGCTTGCGATCACATGCGCTCTAAAGGACACGGACGACGCCACGGCCGTCGAACGCGCCAGAGGCCTGCTGGAGAGGGTCGCGCAGCTCGGCATGCCGTCCCTTCAGGCCGTCAGCCACACGAGGATTGCGGGCCGCCTCGCGGGCGAGGGCAGATACGAAGAAGCCCTCGGCGACGCGGGTGCCGCCGTGCGCCTGGCCGACCAGACTGGCAACGACGTGCTGCGTGCGACGCTCCGCATGAATCTTGGGCAGGTCTACTGCGAGCTCGGCCGTCAGGTTGATGCCTGCGAAGCGGGTAAGCAGGCCGCGCAGGCATTCGAGAAGGCGCGCCGGTTCGACGACGCGGCCAGGGCTGTGCTGCTCGCGGCACGGTGGATGCGGCTGGATCAGGCCCCTGACGGCGTCGAGCGCCTCAACCAACTCGTAGACGAGGCAGGATGCGGGCCTCAGGTCCGCGAGGCCATCAACGCGTACGAGACGGAGCTCCGCGAGATGGCCGACGGCATCGAAGAAGTGCGTGAAGCCGACGTCGTCCACGTCGCCGACGAGGTTCGCGTGGCGATCGGGTCGCGCGAGATCGGCCCAACGATCGAGCACCTGCTCGCGTCCGCGATGCAGTGCCTCAAGTGCGACCTGAGGATCGAGCCGGGCACACCCGCCGAACTCATCATCGTCAGGGACGCGCAGGAAGGCAGGGGAGCACTGTGCGTGGCGCACAGCAAATGCCTCGAATCACAGGTGATCGATGTCACCGGGCTGCCGCAGCCGGAAATCTACACGTACACCGAGTGCGTCATCTGGCACGGGGTGAGCGCAGCGGTCATCATCGACTGCGACGGCGGCGTGATGCTCAGCGAGGACGGCAATGTCGCCGACCATCTGCTCAGCGGGTTCGGTGCGCTGGGATTCGCCACCCTTGTGCCGGACGACCTCGACGCGCCAATGCCCGAACTCGACCGCGGGACCGCGCCCGGAAAGCTGGGCGCGCAGGTGGTCGGGAAGGCGCTCCACATCGAGCTCGACGGCCAGCTCGTCTACGCGCCGATCCCGCTCGATTTCAACGCGGAGTGGTACTCGTTCCTGCGTACCGGCCGACTGCTCGTCATCCTCGGCCGCAACCTCCCGGGATCCTACGTCGACGAGCCGCACCACCTGCGCCGCGCGGTACGCCGCGAAGAAGCGGTCGGCGCCGCAATGCCGGTGGCGATCGTGTCGCCGCGTCGCAACGGGCCCTGTATCTGCAATCCGTCAAGAGGGCTGAAATACCGAGACTGCTGCGGAAAGTAGGCGATATCCGTATCCGCCTCGGCCTGTGCTGGAACGTAAACGGCTGAACGGTGCGTGACGAGGCCAGCCGACTGCTGCGGCGCGTTCTACCATCAAGAACATCAGGGCCCGTATGTGGTGGACAGGCTAAGCGGGCAGCAGCGCCCCTGCTCCGTACTCGTGCGGAGCGGGGACGCTGACATCGGGCTGTGCACCGAGCATACGGTTGGCCTTGCGTGAGCTCGGCTCGGGGCTGGGGCGAACGTTGGCCAGAAAAATGCCGTTAAGAACCGTTCTGCTGGTCAGGCGGTACCGACGACCACCCGGCCGAGCGAAACGACACAACGCCCGTCACGGTCACGGGACCATACGAGACCCGCTCGACAACTCCACTGAACCACACCCAGCACCGCGAGGACACCTTCAGCGAATCCCTACAGTTCGAATGCGTAGAAACTGCCAGTACGTGACCGGGCCGGTTGCTGCCGGGGCGCGAACGAAGGAGGAGCCGGTGAGCAAGGACGCGGTCGAGTACGTGCGGGGGCTACGGCTTGCCGACCCGGGCGCCGCGCAGGTGTTCATGCTGCTTGCCGAGCGCACAAGCCCTGGATCGGGAGTGACCGAAGATCCTCGGTACGTGATGGGGCTCGAACTCGAGGACGCGGAGATACCCAGCCTGGCCGACCGGATCGGAATCGACGCCGAGGAGTTCCGTTGTCTGCTGCGCCAGTTGAAGGCCACGGTCCCGATGGACGTGCTCGAACTTTCCGACGGCGTCTGGGAGATCGTGTACGGCTTGGCGTACACCGACCCGACGCCCACGCCCGCGCCCCGGCCGAAATTCGACGAGGCCAACCTTCCGCAGATCAAGGCGTTCGCGATGCCCGGCTGGGAGCGCTACAGCACCTGGGGCTCCGAAACCCACCTCGGGCACCTGTACGCACAGCTCTACCTCAACACCGATGACCGCGACGCCGACCCCGGATCTGGATCACCCCGCCCCGCTACGTCGTCAGGACGCTCGACGAACTGGCCGCCGCCCTCGCCGAAGCCATCGCGCCCTACCAGTTGGTTCCCCCGCCTCCGTCAGTGGTCAAGATGTATTTGATGAGGTAGCCGCCGAGAGCGGGTAGGGGGATGTACCTTCACGGCGTAGTGCCTTGCAGGCGCGATCAAGCTCCGCCTGCGCTTCGCACAGGCGGTCGGCACGTGCCGCGCTGCTCGCAGGAGCCGGGCGTACGGCCTCGACGAACACCAGTTCGTACTTCGCGCGGGCCGCGGCCCATTCAGCGATCGCCCACGCCGCTTTGTCGCCGATCAGGGCACTGATCGGCTCGCTCGCCCTGTCCCACCGGGCCGTGAACACATCGAAGTCGACGAACGCCGGGCAGCGCGCAGATGACGCATCCGCCCTCGGCTGGGCACGCAGTCGGTCGAGTGCTGCGCGCGCCTGCTGCACTTCGTCCCATGCGCTGTGCAGGTCGTGGGCGTGCTCGGTCGAGATGTCCTCGGCGTACTCCTTGCCGATCTCGGCGAGCTTGGTCTCGAGATAGTCCAGGTGGAACGCGAGAGCGTCAACGGCGGTCTCGGCGCGGGTAGAGGAGGCGGGCGGGGATGCGGGCGCCATGCCCGGGAGGGAGGTCATTGTTGTTCCTGTTCGTGAGCCGAGATAGGTGTGGAAGGGCCGACGTCGGACGCGGCGGCTCGGTGAGCCTCCGCGGGCCCGGCGGGCGGTGTCCTTAGGCGTGCGGCGCGATGAGCAGCTGGTCGATCTCCTCGGCGGTGGCGCCGATCTTGCGCCACGGCTGGGCCAGCTTGCGCGCGAGCTGCGCCTCGTAGTCGTCGGCGCGGCTGCCGTGGATCTTCTCGTACGCTTCGACGTCGAGGACGTCGCCGATGCCTTCGAAGATGTCGGGGAACATCCGGGTGCCGATGCGCAGGTAGAGCGTTTCGGCTCCGCTGTTGAGCGGCGCCGTCTGGCTCGCGCCGGACAGGACCAAGATTTTCTCGGCATCGGTGGCCGAGCGCGTGTCGACGCCGGCGGCTACGCGGTCGAGCAGTTCGCGGCAGTGCGCCCGGTACACCAGCTCCGGCCACGCAGACTCGTGGGTGGGGCGCAGGAGACGGAAGCTGTTCCACAGCGGGCCGCGATCACGCTCGCCGTGGCGCAACTGGGCGGCTTCAATCTCCTCGTCGGCCCACATACACCGGTCGAGCACGGAATCGATCAGCCCGGCCACGCCGTCGAACAAGGCGGCGTCCAGGGCGCTGAGCCTGGTGAGGGCCCTGGGTACGCGGTGCTCGCGCGGCGTGTCGCCTGCGGCAGTGTGCATTGTCGGTGAGAGCTCGACAACGGTGCTCATGGGGACTCCAGAAAAGGAAGGCGGTCCGGGCCTTTCGCCCGAGCTGACGGGCCGAAGGCCAAGCACGGGCGGACGAGGCGAAGGCAAGGCTCGCGCGCAGCGCGACCGCGCAGCGGCCCCGGTCTTGCCCGGCCGTCCGGGTGTGCTTACCTCAGGTCGTCAGCAGGCGAACGGCCTTAAAACCGCAGTCCATTCAGCGGATTTGCCCCCATGCCAGTCATCGTGCTCGAACCTGACTGGCGATCGGCGAGGCGCACGGCGGCAGGTTGCCCCGGGGTCACGGCGCCAACCGCTTCACCGCAGTGACTATCAGGCCAGCTCGCGAGCATTTGACCGGAGCGCTTCTTGTCGATCACCGTCCGCGGGACGACGGATCCGCCGCCGCCCATGCCGACATCGTGTCGGGAAGGCGTTAAACGATTCCAAAACTAGAAAATCACCTGGAAAGAGACACCTGTAAGGATGCGGATCGCATGGCATTGGGACGGCGTGCTCGCAGGCAGACATGGGCTGACCTCGAACCCAGGTCGATGTACTTTTGCGATCGATCAAGCTATCTGACCTGGCCTATTGTAGTAGGCGGCCCAAGTTTGTCTAACGGCTGCACTAAGGGACGAACCGCACCAAACCAGCCAGTCGCAAGAATCGTACTTGCGGGCTGGATAAGCTTGCAGCCTTCACCGGGAAGGAGGTGGAATGGGTACAGAAGTTCAGAGAGCGGTCGAACCAGGCAGAGACTCACTTGACATCCGAATGCCTGCCTGGCTCGCGCTGGTGATGTGGATCGCACTGCTGCTCACAGTGTTGATCCTCGTCCTTGCCCGAGGCGCCGCGTAATAGCGCGATGTCCCCGACACGGGCAATTGGGCGGAGGTTCCGGCTGCAACCGGCGCAGCCGCCCAATTGCTCCGACGAGTACGCTTTAGCACCCGTCCGACAAGAAAAACAATACCGCGTTCTCGAGACACAGGCCATTGATCTCAGCTGTTCAGGCGGGTTCTTCGCCGCTGCGCAGTCGACCGTCGGCGGCTGCACAGCCCTGTTGAGGGCCGGATCGGCTCCGACCTGTCCATAAGCAAAAACTGACCGGGCGCGAGCAAGGTCTGCCTCGGCCTCTCGTAGGTGGCGAGCCGATGAGGCGCGCGGTACTCGGCGCACGACTCCCGCGACGTGGACGTCTCACGTCCGTTCAGCCCGGCCGCCCAGATGTGCTTACCTATGGTCGTCAACGGCCGCGCGAAACCGCCTGGTCTAGCCCTGTGTTCCGCTGATCGTGTGCCGTCAAGGCTGCCCCGATGCGCCAAGAATCTCGAGTGACTTGGCCGCCAGAACCCGCGTCTCCGACCGTACGTCGGAGTCGAGTGCCATCGCTCGCAGCGCCTCGATGCCGCGCGGATCGCCGTTCCGACCGAGCATCTCGGCTGCGTGAACGGTCATCATCTCCTTCGGGCGCAGGCCCGTGACCAGATCGTGCAATGCGTCGTGGGCGTCCGGCTCGGGTGAGCGGCCGATCGCCGATATCGCCTTCAGGCGGGTGACGATCCCCGATTCCCAGTCGGCGGCGATGTCGAAGAGTACGTCGAGCGCCCAGAGATCCCCGTGTTCCAGCAAGGCCTCGGCCATCTCCACACGGAAAGAGACTGAAAGGTGCGGGATGACCGCTAGTTGGCGCAGCAGGTCGGCGCCGAGCCGGTGACCGAGTTCAAACGCGGCGAGCGCTGAAAACGCGCGGTAGCTCTCGATCGTGCGCCGGGCGAGCGTAATCTCGAACGCGAGTTCGGCACAGGCGTCGATGACCTCGCGTGGAAGCGCGGTGCCGAGCCTGGTCTGCCGCAGGAGGAAGTCGACGCCGCTGTAGCCTGCCCGGCGCGATGCGAGCTGGAGGAGTAGGGCGGTACACGTCTGCGGTTCACGTGCGAGCCCGGCGTCGATGACGAACCCTGCGAACGACTCCTCGTCGCGATCAGGGGCCCACAATCTCAGACGCGAGCCCCGGCTTGGGCGTACGCCTTGTGCCCAATCGGTGCGCCCGGCGCGGCGGGTTCGATCCAGCAGGTCGTGCAAGGCGCGCACGGCCTCGTCGTGGTTCCCGGTGGCGTGGCGGGCTGCGCAGTACTCCAGCAGCGTCTGATGGAGGAAAACGAGATCACCGCCGCTGTCGATAAGCACCCCGCTGGCTCGAAGCTCCCCGAGCAGGAACTCGCGCCACACCCGCTCCGGTACGCCGCCCGGCGCCGACGTATCGGCGAAACCGCCCAGGAGTTCAAGGACGGGCGCCGTGTTGCCGGCGCGGCGCGCCGCTGCAATCCGCCCAAGCACCCCGTCTAGGCCGGCTAGGACGTGGCCAGCACGAGCCGCGGCGCTTGGACCGTACCGCTCGATCAGCGCCAGGCCGCCGGACTGCGTTGGCCTCGCTAAGACGCTGCGCTCGCGCAGCAGATCGATGAACGCGGTATAAACGGCGCTCCGGCCACGAGGTAGGTCCTTATCAGGATCGTTGACGAACAGCTGGCACAGCATCGAGGCCATCAGCGGAACCCGGGCCAGATCCGCCAATCCCGCCTTCCCCAACGCGGTGGTGAAACGCCGGGCAGCAACCTCCGGTTCGCCCGCAGCGCTCGCCCGCAGCCACCCTCGTGCAACCTGCCCGAGGTCGTCCTCAGCGAACGGCTGCAATACGAAGCACCGTGCTGTCGGGCCGAGCGCCGCGAGTTCGTCACGCGGCAAATCCCGGGTCGCGATCACGAACCGGTAGCGTCCGGACTGCTCCCCGGAGACGAGCGCCTCGACCACTCTCATGATCGCGCGCCGCGCCCGCGGGTCGACGACTTCGTCCACGCCGTCGATCAGCACCACCCATCGCGCCCCGTGCTGCGGGGCGGAGGTGAAGAAGTCCGCGGGAATCTGCTCCAGCAGTCCGTAGGCGGCCAGGTCCCTGCTTGCCGAGGCTGCCAGCGCTGAAGCCAAGGGCACGTCCACCAGCGCGGCGGCGGGGACCAGGACCGGTACTTCGCGCGGCCCGCGCGCTTGCTGCCACGCCTCGATGAGCTGCGCGCACAGCGTGCGCAGCAGGCTTGACTTGCCTCCTCCCGGTCCGGCCATCAGAACGCAGACCGGCGCGCCGTCGAGAATCTGCTCGGCGGGGACCGGGTCGCCCTCGTGCACCGCGTTCAGGTGCCCGCCGGGTGGGCTGCTGAGTGCCACGGCGCGCTGGCGGACGTAGACGGCGGACAATGGCGGCAGCATCGCGGCGAGCACACCGGGATACGGATGTTCGCGCGCCGCAGCGCCCAACGCCTCGAGATAGCCGTCCAACCGTCGGCCACGGCCCTCAGCCCGCTCGCGCAGGGCGAACAACGCCTCGCGCTCGGCGCCCACAATCTCCAACGCGTCGGTGAGCATCTCGAGGGTGGCCACCGACGCCACCGTCTTCCCACCGAGAGCTGTACTGACCGCAGCCTTCGAAACCCCCGAGGTGGCCGCCAGAGTCGCCTGCTTCCATTGCCGCCGAGCCATGGCCGTGCGCAGCGCCGCCGCAAGCTGCTCCTTGGCATCGCCACCCCGCTCGACCATCCCATTCCCCCGATGCTCAGCGTTCGTCCTCGTTCCGATGAACCACGCGAACGAGGATCAAGGCTATCCCTGGAAGACGAGACCGCACCATCCCGGCTCACCCCCGCCCTAGCAGTGAAACGGAAGACCTAACATGTCGACTCCGAACGACCTCGCCTTCTCCGCCGCGTGCGCAGCAGTTCCCGCGATCGGCCTACTGACACGCCTGCCGCGCCGGGGGAATGCCGCACCAACTGCGTTCCTGTGCGCCCTTCGAGACCTGATCACCCTGCGCATGGTCCTGCGTGGCTCGACACCCGACCAGCGCGCCGAACTCCTGGCAGCACACCAATCCTGGCGCGGCATCCGAAAGCCCATAACGAAGACAGCCGCCGCACCGCAGCCCTGCCCCCCACAGAGCGAGCCTTAGCCTGTGGGATTTCCCCGACAGAGGGGCAGGTTCGTCATGAAAGCGGGCAATGGGGTGCATCTAGGTCGAGATGCTGTCCCAGTGCTACCACGCTTGTCGGCGCGGCGGGCCGGGCCACGTGATCTGCGAATCGCCGACAAGCGCTGTGACGATGCCGTCAATGCCCGCCAAGGTCTGTCTCGGTTCGGCAAATCTTGCTGTAATCCTGCTGTAATGGATGATCGTCTACCGTACCCTTGACGCAGACGAGAGCAGATGACCTGCAAGAACGCGGCGATTGCTACCGTGTTCGAACCAGTGGCGTCTGCGTTGTAAGGGCAGCGCTCTACCGCTGAGCTAAGCGCCCGGTGCAGGGCCCAGTGTAGCGGTTACGGCAGGTTGCCCGGTCAGATGCGGACCTTGCCGGGACCGGGGGCCCAGTGCAGGCCCCAGCCGTAGGCCTTGTCGATCTCGCTTTGGAAGCCGGGGAAGAACTTGGCCTCGGTCTTGAGGACGAACTCGGTGCCGGAGCGCTGGATGGAGACGGCGGCGCAGCTCTTGGCCTTGCCGGACGCGGCGGCGGGGGCGTCTAGGCGCAGTTCCAGGGCGGGGCCGCTGGTGGGGTAGAGGGTTACGGCGGCGCCGACCTTGGTGAGGTCGTCGGAGCCGCCGGCCAGCAGGACGAAGATGAGCAGGCGCTGGAAGTGGGCGCTGTGGTCCATGTTGATGAAGAGGTTCTCGCCGGTGGACGAGCCGGTTCGGTCGTCGCGGTCGAGGCGCACGTAGGGGGGCCGGGCGAAGTCGCCGTGGCGGTTGCCGGCCGCTTGGACGACGCCGCGCTGGCCGTCGGTGAAGCGGTAGAGGCAGCCTAGGTCCAGGTCGACCTTGGGGCCTGAGCCGACGCCTTGGGACGGGTTCGGGTCCAGCCTCCTGCGCAGCCCGCGGCTGAGGCCTCTGCGCTCCTCGGACTGGTTCCAGCGGAGGTTCACCCGCAGCGTGCCGTTGCCCGCGCCCGATCTGGACAGCGAGCGGTCGGCGTCGGCGGGGGAGAGGGCGATCCGGGTGAACGGGGCCTGCCCGCCCGTATTCCAGTCGATACCGGACACGCCGTCCCACCTCTTCGCTCAGACGCTCGCGCGCCGCGGCCGTGACGCCTGGACACCCAGACACCTTCGTGCCCTGCGACGGGCACAGCCACAGTATGCCCCGCCGCCGCATCGCCGACGCGCGGATCCGGGCGGATCCGGTTGCGCGACGGGGGAATGCGCGGCGGGGCACGGTGCGGGCGCGCCCTCGGGAGCGGCGCCGTTCGCGGGCCGGACGGCTGGACGGGCCGGCGGGGCTAGAGCTCCGCGTCGGCCGCCAGAGCCGCCAGTGTCTCCAGCGCCTCGCGGTACGCGTCGAGCGGCCTGGCCTCGCTGATCGGGTTGACCAGCGACCAGCGCAGCACGCCGTCCCGGTCGATCAGGAAGCTGCCGCGGCCCGCGCAGCCCCGGGCCTCGTCGAACACGCCGTAGTCGCGGGCGGCGGCGCCGTGCGGCCAGAAGTCCGAGAGCAGCGGGAAGCCGAAGCCCTCCTGGTCGGAGTAGCCGCGCAGTGCGTGCATGGGATCGCAGGACACGGCCACCAACCGCACCCGTTCCCCGTCGAACTCCTCGCCCGCGTCCCGTAGCGCGGCCAGTTCGCTGCCGCAGACCCCGGAGAACGCGAAGGGGTAGAACACCAGCAGCGTGGCGCGGCCGTCCTCGGACTCGCCGCCGACCGCCACCTCCGCCCCGTGCTGGTCACGCAGGCGCAGCCGCGGCGCCGGCTTGCCGGCCGGAATGCTCACCGCTTGCCCACCCGGGCCGCCTTGGGCGCGACCAGCCGGGTGCCGGCCCAGTCCCGTCCGGCGGAGACCGAGCTGGTCTGGCTCAGACCCGCGGTGGGGGCGGCCTCGCCGATCTCGCTGGGCTCGACGTGCCCGTCGCGGCCGGCCTTCGGCGTCATCAGCCAGATGTGGCCGCCGTCGGCCAGCGCGCCGAGCGCGTCGACCAGGACGTCCACCAGGTCCCCGTCCTCCTCGCGGTACCAGAGGAGGACCGCGTCGACCACGTCCTCGTAATCCTCGTCGTAGAGCTCTCCACCGGTGACGGCCTCGATCTCGGAGCGCAGCTCCTCGTCGACGTCCTCGTCCCAGCCGATCTCCTGGACCACCTGGCCCGTCACGAAGCCCAGGCGGCGTGCCGCCGGGTGCTCGGTGTCGGTTCCCGCGTGGTCCGCGGTGGCGCTCACGGAGTCGTTCCTCCCAGTCAGGGTGCCGGGCTTCGCGTCCTGCGCGGCCCGGGTGCTGTTTTCATCCACCGGGCTAGTCCACACGTAGGGCGGCCGGGACGCAAGTACCCGGCACCCGTTGCGCTGAATCCGGGGCCCGCCGGGGCCCCGGATCCGCCACGGTGGGTCGGCCGGCTACCAGCCGGGCCGGGTGTGGATGCGGCGGCCGCCGCGCTGCTCGCCCGCGATCTTGAGCGGGCTCTCGATCACGGCGTCGGGGCCGGGGAACAGCAGCCGCTTGCGGCCGTCCTTGAACTGCACCAGGTACGGGGGAGCCCCGTCGGTGCCGCGGACCTCGAGGATCTCCGCCAGGTCCTCGGTGGTGCCCAGGTGGTTGGTGTGGATGTGCAGGGTGTCGCCTATGGCTGCACGCATGGAGCCGCCTCTCGCCGCGCGGAATGTTCCGGTTGTCTCCAGTGTCGGCGGTGGACTTCTGGGGCGCACGGTATCGCCGGGTGACCGGGCGACCACGCTCCGCCGACGCCTTTCATCTAGGAAACACCGCAACCGGCGCAATGCCAACAGGACCGGGCCACCTTTCGCGCGCCGGTTTCCGCCGAGTGGCGCCCGTCTTCCGCTGGGGATACGAGGACGTCCGACAATCGGACTCCGTTCGGGTCCCGGAGGCCATTCGGGGCGGGATGTGACCCGATAGGTGACGGTTACCGCCGAGTAGAGATGACGCGGCGAGCCCCCAGGTACGACGATGGGGGAGAACGAAGGTAACGAACCGTAGGACGCAGCGGCCGCGGTGGATCCGATCTGAACCGGACCGTCGACGGTGCGCGCGTTTCGGAATCACCTCTAAGGACGAACGTGGCGAGCGGACGAGAGCGTTTCTCGATCATCAGTGACGGCCTGCCGAGCCAGCTGCCGGACATCGATCCGGCCGAGACCGGCGAGTGGATCGACTCTTTGGACGCGGTCGTCAACGAGCAGGGCCGGCAGCGCGCGCGCTATCTGATGCTGCGTCTGCTGGAGCGGGCGCGCGAGCACCAGGTGGGCGTCCCCGGCCTGCGCTCGACCGACTACATCAACACGATCGCGCCGGAGCGCGAGCCCTGGTTCCCCGGCGACGAGGACATCGAGCGGCGGATCCGGGCGTTCATCCGGTGGAACGCGGCCATCATGGTCTCGCGGGCGAACCGGCCGGGCATGGGCGTCGGCGGGCACATCGCCACCTACGCCTCGGCGGCCTCGCTGTACGAGGTCGGCTTCAACCACTTCTTCCGCGGCAAGGACCACGGCGAGGCCGGGGACCAGGTCTACTTCCAGGGCCACGCGGCGCCGGGCATCTACTCCCGCGCGTTCCTCGAGGGCCGGCTGACCGAGGCGCACCTCGACGGCTTCCGGCAGGAGCACAGCCACACCCCGGGCCTGCCGTCCTACCCGCACCCGCGGCTGATGCCGGACTTCTGGGAGTTCCCGACGGTGTCCATGGGCCTCGGCCCGATCTCGGCGATCTACCAGGCCCGGTTCAACAAGTACGTGTACAACCGCGGCCTCGCGGACACCTCGCGCTCGCACGTGTGGGCCTTCCTCGGCGACGGCGAGACGGACGAGCCCGAGTCGCTCGGCGCCCTCTCCATCGCCGCGCGCGAGGAGCTGGACAACCTCACCTTCGTGATCAACTGCAACCTGCAGCGCCTGGACGGTCCGGTGCGCGGCAACGGCAAGATCATCCAGGAGCTTGAGTCCACCTTCCGCGGCGCCGGCTGGAACGTCATCAAGGTGATCTGGGGCCGCGACTGGGACCAGCTGCTGGCCCAGGACGTGGACGGCGTGCTGGTCAACAAGATGAACACCACCCCGGACGGCCAGTTCCAGACCTACTCGGTCGAGTCCGGCTCGTACATCCGGGAGAACTTCTTCGGCGGCGACGCGCGGCTGCGCAAGATGGTCGCCGACATGGACGACGACCAGCTGCGGCTGCTCTCGCGCGGCGGCCACGACTACCGCAAGGTGTACGCGGCGTTCAAGAGCGCCCGCGAGCACGTCGGGCAGCCGACCGTGATCCTGGCGCACACCGTGAAGGGCTGGACCCTCGGCAAGGACTTCGAGGGCCGCAACGCCACGCACCAGATGAAGAAGCTCACGAAGGCCGAGCTCAAGGAGTTCCGCGACCGGCTGCACCTGCCGATCACGGACGAGCAGCTCGCCGCCGACCTGCCGCCGTACTTCCACCCGGGTGAGAACTCGGAGGAGGTCCAGTACCTCAAGGAGCGGCGCGCGGCCCTCGGCGGCTACCTGCCGTCCCGCGTGGTGCGCCCGAAGCCGCTGAAGCTGCCCGGCGAGGCGGTGTACGCGGACCTGAAGAAGGGCTCCGGCAAGCAGCAGGTCGCCACGACGATGGCCTTCGTCCGGCTGCTCAAGGACCTGATGAAGGACAAGGAGATCGGCGCCCACTTCGTGCCGATCATCCCGGACGAGGCGCGCACCTTCGGCATGGACTCGCTGTTCCCGACGGCGAAGATCT
>Ga0310811_10003869_pt1 | contig 18862 bp, 15 predicted proteins | sample YCmetagenome_FD_207642 | JGI IMG/M metagenome (GOLD analysis project Ga0310811, IMG submission 207642) | Soil microbial communities from experimental microcosm in Duke University, North Carolina, United States - YC | ecosystem: Engineered > Artificial ecosystem > Soil microcosm > Unclassified ...
GTTTCGGCGACGCACGTGACGCCCTGCTTCCAACAGTCGCGCACGCCGGCGAGAGCCGCTTCGTAAAAAGCCTCGGGTGTCGTGGCGTCCTTGAGCTCGCGCACGCGCCGGATCCATTTCACGAACTCCGGCTCTTCGTGCTTCTTGCCGCCGCCCAAGTGCGTCAGCTCGAGGTGCGTATGGCAATTGACGAGGCCGGGCAGCAGCTCGCCGTCGGGGAAATGCAGCGCGCGGACGCCGTGCGGCGTCGGCACGCTCGCATTCGGGCCGACGGCGACGATTCGACCGGCGGTATCGACAAGAACGGCGCCATCCTCAATGGACGGCGATGCGACAGGATGCACACGGCCCGCGCGGATCCGCAGCTCAGTCATGACGCCCAAGGTAGAAGTCGCACGAAAAGACGCCAAGTTGCAAGTGGTCGCACGCGATAAGACACAAGAGGCCAGAAAGACTTTCCTGGCCTCTTGCACTTGAAACTTGGAGCCACTTGTAACTTGGCGTCTTGGCCTTAGGGAGTCACCCCGACGCCAAATGGTGAGTGCACCTGGCACACCTGCGTCGGTTCCGTCCCCGGATAAAACCACTCCCAGCGCCTGACTTCCAACGGGCAGAACGGCGTCGCCAAGAATCCGTTCGACCAATCGACTTCGCGCGTCACGAGATCGTCGGGCCGCGCCCAATCCGCCGGCGCCGGGCGGCGCTCGTACACGTCGCGCATGAACTTCGTCCACGCCGGCGCGACGATGCGGCCGCCGCCGGCGTTGTTCATGATCCGCTTCTGCAAGTCGTAACCGATCCAGATGCCGGTCACGATCTCCGGCGTGAAGCCAACGAACCAGGCGTCGGTGTAGTCGTCGGTCGTTCCGGTCTTGCCCGCCATAGGGACGTGCAGACCGCCGACCGCGCCGGCCGCCGTGCCGCAACGATGCGGGCCCGTGCCCGGCTGACAGCGCATGACGTCGCGCATCATGTCGAGCATCAGCCAGTTGTGCTCGGGATCGAGGACCTGCTCGCGCTTGATCGTGGACTGATACAGGATGTTGCCCTGCCGGTCCTCGATGCGTTGGATGCCGATCGGATCGACGCGGGTGCCGTTGTTCGCGAACGACGTGTACGCCGCGATCAGCTCGATCGGTGACGCTTCGCGCGCGCCGATGTGAATCGACGGATACGGCGGCAGCGGCGTGGTGATGCCGTAGCGCCGCGCCTCGCCGATCACCGTCTGCTCTCCCAACGCCATGCCGAGCTTGATCGTGGACAGGTTGCGGGAGAGGAACAGCGACTGCCGCATCGGCACGGGGCCGAGCGTCGTGTCGTCGTAGTCCTTCGGCTGCCACAGCGAGCTGTCGAGCTGGATCACCGGCGGATTGAGCGGCGTGTCGTCCAGCATCTCGGTGACGGGATGCCCGGCGCGAATTGCCGCCGAGTACACGAACGGCTTGAACGTCGAGCCCGGCGGCCGCTTCGACTGCGTCACGCGATTCCACTTCGAGTCCACGAAGTCGCGCCCGCCCACCATCGCGAGGATGTTGCCGGTCCGCGCGTCGAGCGCGAGCAGCGCGCCCTGCAAGTACTGCGAGAACGGTCCCTGGTCGTCGCCCGTGGCACGGCCCGCCTCGAGGTACTCGCGGTATGTCGTCCCCTCGAACTTGCCGTTGGAGAACGCGCCCGACTCGATCTCGTCGAGCTGCGACTGGAGCGCCTGCTCCGCGGCCTCCTGCATGTCGAGGTCGAGCGTCGTATAGATCCGCAGGCCTTTGTCGTACAGGTCGCGGCCGAAGCGCGGCTCGAGGAACGACGTGCGCAGCCACTCCACGAAGTACGGCGCGACGTCGCCGTAATTCGTCCGCCGCGTCGTCAGCACCAGCGGGTACGCTTTCCAGAACTCGGCGTCCTCGGGCGTGAGGAAGCCCTGATCGCGCATCAGGTTCAGCACGAGGTTGCGCCGCCGCACCGCCGCGCCCGGATGCGTGCGCGGATTGTACGTGCCCGGCGCCTTCGGCAGCGCGGCCAGCGTCGCCGCTTCGGCAACGTTCAGGTCGCGCGCGGACTTTCCGAAGAAGACCTGGGACGCCGCCTCCACGCCGGCGACGTTCGGCCCGAGGCTGATCTGATTGAGATACAGCTCGAGGATCGTGTCCTTCGGGAAGTTGCGCTCGAGCTCGACCGCGACACGCGTCTCGCGCAGCTTCCGCGCAATCTTCTTTTCCTTGCCGAGGTGCTCGGGAAAGACGTTGCGCGCGAGCTGCATCGTGATCGTCGAGAAGCCCTGCGCGTAATGCAGCGTCGTGATGTTGGCCTTGATCGCGCCGAGGATGCGCCAGTAGTCGATGCCGTGATGGTCGTAGAAGCGCTTGTCCTCCACGGCGAGGAACGCCTGGCGCACGTACAGCGGGATCTCAGACAGCGGCAATACGGTGCGCCGCTCGATGCCAAGCTCGGTGATGAGCCGGCCGTCGGCGGCGTAGACCTTGGACGTCTGGAGTTGGACGTTGTGCCCGCTGCGCGGATCGATCCGCGTGATGCTCGGGCAGCGTTCGGCCGAGCAGACGCGGGTCCAGGAGCCGTAGGCCAGGCCGGTCGCGTACAGCAGGCCGAGCACGGTCGCGATGATGACGCGACGCCGCTGCACCGGATCGTACCACCAACGAACGATCCAGGGACGGCGTGGCGGAGTGGGAGCTGGCAGCACAGTCGGTGAGGCCATCTGTGTAACAACCTAGTAAGTCGATAGATTCGCCGCCATGACCTCAGCTACTGCCAGCGTGCTACAAGAGCTTGAATGGCGCGGCTTCGTCCAGCAGGCGACGCCCGGCCTCGCCGCGCATTTCGCCAAGGGCCCGGTCACGGCGTATTGCGGCTTCGATCCCACCGCGCCATCGCTCCAGCTCGGCAACCTGATGCCGCTGATGTTGCTCGCCAATCTGCAACGCGCCGGCCATCGCCCGATCGTGCTGATGGGCGGCGGCACGGGCCTGATCGGCGATCCGTCCGGCAAGGCCGGTGAGCGGCCGCTGCTCTCCAAAGAGCAGATTCGCGAGAACCTGCAGCAGCAGCGCGATCAGATGCAGCGGTTCCTCGAGTTCGGCGCCGGGCCCACCGCCGCGCTGCTGCTCGACAACGCCAAGTGGCTGGTCGAGCAGCGGGTGGTGGATTTTCTCCGCGACGTCGGCAAGCACTTCACCGTGAACATCATGCTCCAAAAGGAATCGGTGAAAGCGCGGCTCGAGTCCGGACTGTCGTTCACCGAGTTCAGCTACATGCTGCTGCAGGCGTACGACTTCCTGCATCTGTTCCGCGAGCGGCAGTGTACGCTGCAGGTCGGCGGCAGCGATCAGTGGGGCAACATCACGGCGGGCGTCGAGCTGATCCGCCGCGTCGAGAACGCGGAAGCGCACGCGCTCGTCGCGCCGCTGGTCACGATGGCGTCGGGCAAAAAGTTCGGGAAAACCGAAGAGGGCGCGATCTACCTCGACCCGAAGCTCACGTCGCCCTACAAGTTCTATCAGTTCTGGATCAACACCGACGACCGCGACGTCGAGAGCTACCTGAAGCTCTTTACGCTCAGATCGAAGGAGGAGATCGCCGACGTCGTGGCGCGCGGGCGCAAGGATCCGGGCGAGCGCGTCGCGCAGATCGCGCTGGCGGAGGACGTGACGACGCGCGCCCACGGCGCGGCCGCCACCACGAGCGCCGCAACGGCGACCGGCATCCTCTTCGGCGACTTCGACCCGCGCGGCGCGAACGCCGAGGCGTTCGCGATCCTGTCGCAGGAGATCCCGACCACGGCGGCGGCGCAGGGCGTCACGCTGGTGGATGCGCTGGTGCAAGCCGGCCTCGCCAGCTCCAAGGGCGAAGCGCGGCGGGCGATCGAGCAAGGCGGCATCTACGTCAACCAGAAACGCGCGCAGGAGATCGGCGACGCCGATTGGATCGCCGGGAAGAACCTGCTGCTGCGCAAGGGGAAGAAGGACTACGCGCTCCTGAAGCGCGAAGGCTGACACGTGTTCATCGGCCACTACGCCCTCGGACTCGCCGCCAAACGTGCCGCGCCGCGCGCGAGCCTCGGTACGCTCTTCGTCGCGCCGACGCTCGCCGACCTGCTCTGGCCGGTCTTCTTGCTGCTCGGCCTCGAGCAGGCGCACGCGGTGCCGAGCACGAATCCGTTCCTGAATCTCTGGTTCGACGCCTATCCCTACTCGCACAGCCTGTTCGCGCTGATCGTGTGGGCCGTCCTGTTCGGCTATCTCTATCGCGCTGCCACGGGCGACAAGCGCGCCGCACTCGTCATCGGAATCCTCGTCGTGAGCCACTGGGTGCTCGACGTCATCACCCACCGGCCCGACATGCCCATCTATCCGGGCGGTCCCGAGATCGGACTCGGGCTGTGGAATTCACCCGCCGCCACCGTCGCCGTGGAAGCCGTCATGTTGCTCGCCGGCGTCGCGCTATACGTGCGGGTGACGCGGGCCCGCGATGGGATCGGGCGGTGGGGACTCCTCGGGCTCGTCGGATTGCTCGCGATCGCATACGGTGCGTCGCTGAAAGCGCCGCCGCCACCCAACCAGACGGCACTCGCGGTGGGTGGCATCATTTTCGGATGGGTGTTCGTCCTGTTTGCGTGGTGGGTCGATCGTCACCGCGAAGCGGTGCAGCGGGTGCCGACGCTATAGCTCGAGGATGTCATCGAGCACCTCGATGACCTTTTCCATCTCCTCCATCGTGTTGTAGCAATGCGGCGCCAGCCGGATCGCGCCTTCGCGCAGGCTGCAGACGACGCGCGCGCGCTTCAGGCCGTGATACGCCTCGGCCGGCTTGGGCGGCGCGATACACAGGATTGCCGAGCGATGGCCGTTCTCGATCGGTGACGTGATGCGCACGTTGTTCGCGTGCGCCCACTTGATGAGCGGTTCCTGGACCGCGCGCGTCACCTCGGCGATGTCGCGCACGCCGATCTCGAGCAGCATGCCGAGCGACGCCGTCATACCGACGAAGTCCTGATACGGCAGCGTGATCATCTCGAAGCGGCGGGCGTCGGCACGGAACGTCGGATTGTACTCGGTGAGCCGTGAGAAGTCGTCCGTCCCCTCGAACGCCATCCAGCTCACGACCGAGGGTGCGAGCGCGGGAATCAGCTCCTTGCGAACGTAGACGAACCCGGAGCCCCACGGCGACAAGAGCCATTTCTGCCCGCCGCACGACAGGATGTCGATCGACGTCTCGCGGACGTCGAGCACCGAGTTGCCGACGCCTTGAATGCCGTCCACGACCAGGTACGTGCCGTTCGCGCGGCAGGCGGCGCTCAGCTTCTTGAGGTCGGCGCGATAGCCGTTCGAGAACTGCACGAACGAGACGGCGAGGACGCGCACCCGCGGATCGCGCAGCCGCTCGAGCAGATGCTCTTCGTCGGGCCACCCTTGCGCGTTGCAGCGCGACATCTCGACCGTGATGCCCTGGTCGCGCAGCATGAGCCAGGGGTAGACGTTCGCCGGGAATTCCTTGTCCGACACCAGCACGATGTCGCCTTGCTTCAGGGGCAAGGCGCGAGCGGCGAGGTTCAGCCCCCAGCTGGTATTTGTGGCGAGCGCGATTTCCGACGGGTCTGCATTGATGAGCTGGGCGACGCCCAGCCGCGCAGCGGCGAGACCGGCGAACAGCTCGCGGTCGGGCAGGAGATGCGGCGCGGTGCGTTTCGCCGTGAATTCATCGAGCGCACGGCGGGTGCGCTCCGGAATCGGCCCGGTCGACGCATTGTTCAGGTACGTCGTGTCGGCGGTCCAGGGAAATTCCGACGCCCGCAACGCCTTGAACGTCTCGCGCAGCGCGCGCACGTGCGTCGGGTGGTAGGCGATGTCGGTCATGCCGTGGCGCCGGGGGAGCCGCGGCCCAGTCCGTGCACATCCAGGGCGTCGCGCAGTCCGTCGCCGAGGAGGTTGAGTCCTAATACCGCGAGTCCGATCGCCACACCGGGTGCAATCGACACCCACGGCGCCACGCGCAGCAGGTCGCGGCCCTCGGCCACCATGGCGCCCCACGACGGCGTGGGCGGCTGCGCGCCGAGCCCTATGAAGGAAAGGGCCGCCTCGGCCATGATCGCGCCGCCGATCCCGAGCGTCGCCGCAACAATCACGGGCGCGATCACGTTGGGCAGCACGTGCCGGGCGATGATGCGGACGTCGGACGCGCCGAGCGCGCGCGCGGCCTGAACGTACTCCAGCCCGCGCGCGAGCAGCGTCTGGCCGCGGACAATGCGCGCCATGCCGGCCCAGCCGACGATACCGATGACGACGAACACGACGGGCAGCGACGGCTTCATCGCGGCGGCGATGGCGATCAGCAGCAGCAGCGATGGGAACGCGAGCGTCACGTCGGCGACGCGCATGATGACGCTGTCGACCCAGCGACCGTAAAATCCGGCGACGAGGCCGAGCGTCAGGCCGAGCGCGAGCGCGATGCTTTGGCTGATGAGACCGACGGCGAGCGACAGGCGGGCGCCGTAGAGGACGCGTGACAGCACGTCACGCCCCTGCGCGTCGCTGCCCAAGAGAAAGGAATGCGATGGTGGACGGAGACTCGCGGCGAGATCGCCGCGAAACGGATCGCCCGGAGCGAGCCAGGGCGCGAGCAGCGCGAGCAGAATTAGGCCGGCGACGACTCCCAGACCGAAGCGGGCCCAGGGATCCCGGGCGAGTCGAGTCCAAAAGAGTGGCGCCGTCATGGGGGTCTCAACTACGTTACTCGGGACTCAACTCCCCGGGCAATGGGATAGTACCGTGAAACGCGATACACCGTTCACCCTGGTCCTGGGCGGCGGCGGCATGAAGGGGCTCGCCCACGTGGGCGTGCTCCAGGCGCTGCTGGAGCGCGGGCACCGGCCCACCCGGATCATCGGGTCGAGCGTCGGCGCGCTCGTGGGCGCCGCCTGGGCGGGCGGCATGGGCATCGCGAAGCTGCGGGAGATCGCGCTCGGCCTGAAGCGCAAGGACGTGTTCGCGGTCGCGCACGCCGACATGGCGTTCAAGCGCATGCGATCGCCGGCGCTGTTCCGCCGCGAGCCGCTCGAGCACCTCATCGCGCGCACGGTCGGCGACCTCACCTTCACGCAGCTCGATCCGCCCGTCGTCATCAACACCGTCGATCTCAATTCCGGAATGCAGGTGTTCTGGGGTCTGCCGGGCCTGGACGACATTCGTGTGGCCGACGCGGTTTTCGCATCGTGCGCCTTGCCCGGCTACTTCCCGCCACACGAGATCGGGGGGCGTTTCTACGTCGACGGTGCGGTCGTCTCGAACGTGCCGTACGAGGCTGCCCGCGCGATGGGCCCCGAGCTGATCGTGGCAGTGGACGTCTCGGCGTCGAGCGTGTTGACCGCCGACGCGCAGGACGAGGGCTTCGCGGGCGTGTTTGCCCGGGCGACCGAGATCCTCATGACGACGCTGCTGGAGCAGCGCGTGCGCACCTGGACGACGCCGCCGGTCTACTACATCCAGCCGCGCGTCGAGCACGTCACGATGTTCTCGTTCGATCACCTGCGGGAAGAAGTCGAGGAGGGCTACCGCGCGACGAGCGCCGCGCTCGACCGGGGGACGGATTGGCCCGAGCCGGGCGACGTCGGTATTCACCCCAAGCGGCGCGTCATGGTGCGCGTGGAGCGCGACCGCTGCATCGGCTGCGGCAGCTGCCTGGTGCATGGGCCGCAGGGGTTGTTCGTGCTCGACGCGGATCGCAAGGCGGTCGTCACGCAGCCCGATCAGGAATGGTCGCCGATGGACGGCGGCTACATCCGCCACTGCCCGACCTACGCGATCATCGCGCGTCCGGCCGATCAGAAGCGAGAGATGATGAAGTCAGGCTGACCGGTAGCGCCGATCGATCTCGATGAGATCGCGCGCAACCCTGTCCCAGTTGTAGAACTCCTCCACCGCTTTTCTGCCGGCCGCGCCGAGCTGCTTTCGCCGCTCGGGGTTCGCGAGCAGGTCGTTGATTCCCGCGGCCACCGCCGCGGGATCGTCCGAATCCACGAGGATGCCGGTCTCGCCCTCACGCACCGCATCGGGCACACCGCCCGAGCGCCCGCCCACCACTGCGAGCCCGCACGCCGATGCTTCGACGAGCGAAATCCCGAAGCCTTCGGCGAGCAGCTCGACGCGGCGCGACGCGCCGACGTAGAGATCGGCCGCGTTGTAGATCGCGGGCAGCTCGTCGTCGGAAACAGCGCCGAGAAAGCGCACGGCGTCACCGAGACCGAGGGAGTCACGCAGCTTCTCGAAGTCCTCGCGCCACTCGCCGGTGCCGACGACCGCGTAGCGCGTGCCCGGATGCGCGGCCCGCACGCGCGGCAGCGCGTTCATCACGGTGTCGATGCCCTTGTGCCATTGCAGCCGCGCCACGGTGAGGAGCCAGGGGACGCCGCCGTCCAAGCCGTACTTCGCGCGCACCGCGCGGGTATCAAGGCCCGGACGGAAATGCGATGGCGTGGTACCGAGCGGCACCGTCTCGATGGGAATCTGCAGCTCGAGCGGCTCGAGCACGCGGCGCGCCAGCTCCGCGGTCCAGCGGCTGATCGCGACGATCACCGCAGCCTGGCCGAGCAGGCTGGCGGCCGTGCCGCGCTTGAAGCGACTGCGGCGGATCTTTTCCTCGATGAGCAGCAGCTCGGTGCCGTATGTGACCACGCCGTAGGGGACGCCACGCCGCGCCTTCACCCAGCGCGCCGGATAGCCGGCCGGCTTGAGCTCGGCGCACCACGTGAACCCGGGCTTCCATCGTTTGGCGAGCGCGCTCGCACGCCACGACCAGAGCGCGAGTCCCTGCACCGTGCGCAGCCGCGTCGCGCGAATGCCGAGGCGATCGATCGGCTGCGGAAACCGCGCGTCACTCGGCGCCGAGTCTTCGTACGATCCCGTGGAAACGATGAGCGACTGCGGCGGATAACGCCGCGCGAGCTCGCCCATCATGCGGGCGATGCCGCCGCCGTGCGGCGGGAAGTTGAACGCTAGGAGGAGACTTGTGATTCGATGTCCCGCAGATCGCGGATCACACGGTCCCAGTTGTAATAGGTCTCGATGGCCTTGCGACCGGCCTGGCCGAGCCGGCGCGCGAGCAGCTGATCGTCGACCAGACGCTTCAGCGCGGTGGCGACGCCCTCCGATTCGTCGGGATTGACGACAAAGCCGGTCTCGCCGTCGCGGACCGCTTCCGCGAGGCCGCCCGACTGCCCCGCGATCACGGGCAGCCCGCACGCGCTCGCCTCGGCGAGCGCGACGCCGAAGCCTTCGACACGCGAGCCGTCGGCGCGGCGCGACACGCCGAGATAGACGTTCGCGATGTTGAACACCGCCGGCAGCTCCGCTTCGGGCACGTTGCCGACGAACCGCACGTGGTCGGCAATCTTCAGCTCTGCGGCGAGCCGTTGGTATTCCTTGCGCTTCTTCCCGGTGCCGACGACGAGGTAGTTCAGATCGACGCCGTCCTTGCGGCACTGCGCCACGGCCCGGAGCGCCGTGTCCACTCCCTTATAGGGCTCGAGCCGCGCGACGGTGAGCGCCCAGGCGCCGCCGTTTACGCCGTAGCGCGTGCGCACCGCCCGCGTGTCGATGCCGGGCCGGAACTGCTCGGGGTCGGTGCCGAGCGGGACGAGCCGCACCGTTTCGGCGAGCGGATCGAGGCCGAGCTCGCGCAACACTTTTTGAGCCTGCTCGCGCGTCCACTGGCTGTTGGCGATCACGGCGACCGCCGACCCGAGCAGCGCCTTCGCCGTCTTGCGCGCGAACCGTGAGTGATGGATCGCGTGCAGCTCTTTCAGCAAGTCGCCGCCGTGCACGAAGACACCGTAGCGCGTCCCCACGCGCTCGTGCATCCATTTCGCGGGATAGGTGCACGGCCGAATGGAATCGCACCAGGCGAACCGCGGCTTGTGTTGGCGCGCGAGACTCGCGACGCGGCGCGACCAGAAGAGCAGGCCCGCGAGGTTGCGCAGCGCCTTGCTCGGCACCGGCAGCCGATCGATGACCGCGCCGCTGAAGCGCACGTCGGAATCCTGGGAATCGCGATGTTGGCCGGTGGAGACGAGCAACTCGCCGCGCGGATAGCGGCGCGTGACCTCGCCCATCATTCGGGCGATGCCGGTCTGCATCGGGGGGAATTCGCCGGTCAAAAGGAAAGTCTTAGCCACGCCGTTGTCGCTCCCACAGGAAAGCATACTTGAAGAACACGGACGCCGCACTCATGCCGGCGTGAATGACGCCGAGCCGGCCGTCGAAAATGCTGCCCTGCAGGATGTAGTCCCGCCAAAATCGAAACGCCGGCCGGAGCGCCAGGTCGCTCCAGCGCGCGCGCTTACCGCGCGCGGCGAGATCGTCGGCGCTGATGTGCGCCCACGCGATGAGCTTATCGATGTGGTGCCGGAGATCGCGATACGGTGTGTGATTCAGCTCGTGCGCCAGCTCGCCCTGCGCGCTCTCGGGGATCTCGAGACCGGGATGCGCCGCTTTGCCGCCGAACCGCCGGTCGCGCCGAAACAGCCGCACCACCCAGTCGCGCCCCCAGTGCCCTCGCTTCAGCTCCGTGCCGTGAAAGAAATTGCGCCGTTTCACGCGATAGGCCTCGTGCTGCGGCGTCTGCACGACTTCCGCCAGCTCGGCCGCGAGCTCCGGTCCGATCCGCTCGTCGGCATCGAGCGCGAACACCCACTCGTTCCCGGCCGCTGCGATCCCGGCATTGCGCTGCGCCGCGATCCCCGCGACGCCGTTCAACACTCGGGCCCCTGCCGCCTCCGCCGCCTGTGCCGTCCCGTCGCTGGAGCCGGCATCGACGACGATCACCTCGCCCGCCCAGGACAGGCCGCGGACACAGTCGCCGATCTGACTCGCTTCGTTGAGCGTGGGAATGACCACCGTGAGCGGGGTCTTGCCTGGCATGTTCCCAAGTCTAATGCGGCCGTTCCCCGGCGAGCAATCGGCGGCGCCCGATCGCCTCCCGATAGACGACCTCGGTCCGCTCCGCCGTGCGCGCGATGCCGAATTCGCCCCGCGCCAACGCCTTGCCCGCGCGGCCGGCACGCGCGCGGAACTCGTTGTCGGATAACATCCGATCGAGCGCGCGCGTCCAGGCCGCCGGGTCCAGCGGCGGCACCAGGAGGCCGGTTTCGCCGGGATAGACGAGCTCGGGATTCCCGCCCGCGGCCGATGCGATCACCGGGACGCCGAGCGCCATCGCTTCGAGCAGCGCCTGTGACAGTCCTTCGATGCGCGACGGTAGCGCGGCGAGCGTCGCGCAGTGGTAGAACGCGAGCGGGCGCGTGCCCTCGGTGAATGGGACGAACACGACGCGATGCCGCTCCGGCACCGCCGCCTGGGCCGCCTGGAGCTCGGCGTCGGGCGCGATGCCGACGAATGCGACGGTCACGGCCGGCTCGAGCGCCGGGAGCGCGCGCAAGAGGATGTGCTGGTCCTTGCGGCGCGCGACCACCAACACCACCGGGCGATTGGAATCGCCGAGTGCGGCACGCGCGGCGGCGAGATCCTGCGGCGCGGGCTCCGCGTCGATGCGTGTGAGATCGATGCCGTTGGGCACGACGCGCAGCCGCCCCATCGGATGCAGCCGGCGACGCAGCGCCTGCGCCACCGCGGCGCTGACGGCGATCGTACGATCGGCGGTGAAGCCGACCGCGATCAACTCGGGCGGCAGCGTCAGCGGCATCGTCCGCCGCGTCACGACGAAGGGCTGCGGCAGTCGCCCGCGCCAGCGCAGCCAGGTGAGCGCGCGGCGGTCGCCGGTCGCATGGCTGTTCACGACCGTGACACGGTTCGTCGCGATCACGTCCGCCAACCGCTGGGCGACGCCACGTGTCGTCGCGAAGTCGAGCGCCACATGTTCCAGCTGTGGCGTTGCCGCGACACTGCGCGCGAGCAGCGTGTTCGCGGGACAACCAACGAGCACGCGATGCCCGCGCGCGGCGAGCTCGCGACTCAAACTGAAAATGGATTGGGTGGAGCCCGCGCCCTGGCCCTGGTGCGTGAGCTGTAGGATGGTCAGCCGCTCCGGACCCTCCGGCATGTTCCGAAGCTAGTTATACTCCGACTTCGATGCACGTCGTCGTCGCATCCCACCACCGGCTTCCGGTCGAAGGTTACGGCGGACCGCAGCGCGTGGTCGTCGCGCTGGTCCGCGGTCTCGCGGCGTTGGGGCACCGCGTGACGGTGCTCGCGCAGCCGGGAACGCGCGTGTCGGAAGCGGCGAAGATCGTCGAAGTGGCGCCGCGCGTGCTCAAGGATCCCGGCGCCGGCGACTTGAAGCGCTTCATCCCCGATTCCGCCGACATCATGCACGCGCACTTCCCGATGAAGCAGGCCCCGAAGGGGATTCCCTTCGTGCAGACGCTGCACGGCAACTGGAAGCCCGAGACGCCGCTCCCGCCGAACACGATCTTTCTCTCCCGCGATCACGCGCGCCGCCACGGCAGCACCCTCTACGTCCACAACGGCCTCGACCCCGCCGAATACATCTTTCGCGGCCGCAAGGAAAAGTGGGACCTGTTCCTCGGCAAGCTGCACTCCGATCGCGGCTACCAGTGGGCCGTCGAGGCGGCGAAACGCACCGAGCGACAGCTCATCATCGCGGGCGGCTGGCGCCCCAGCTTCACGGGCGGCATCAAGTACGTCGGTGAGGTGGACGGCAAACGCAAGGCGGTGCTGCTCGCGCGCGCGCGCTGCCTCTGGATGCCGGCGCAATGGGACGAGCCGTTCGGGCTGCCGATCATCGAGGCGCTGTTCTCCGGCACGCCCGTCGTCGGCACGCGCCGCGGCGCGCTGCCCGAGATCGTGACCCCGGCGGTCGGCGTGCTGCGCGACACGCTCGACGAGCTGATCAGTGCCAGCGAGAAGGTCTCGGAGCTCGATCCACGCGCCTGCCGCGAGCGCGCCGAGCGACAATTCACGCACATCAAGATGGCCGAGAGCTACGTGCGCATGTACGAGGCGGTGTTGAAGACGGGAGCGCTGCCGGCGGCATTGGGCGCGGCCTGATGCACATCGTTCAGTTCGTGCCGACGCGTGTGCCGGTTCCGAAGTACGGCGGCACGCAGCGCATCGTCGTGTGGCTGAGTCACGGCCTCGTCGAGCTCGGCCACGACGTGACGCTGCTGGCGCCACGCGGCAGCCATGTCGACGGCGTGCGGGTGGTGGAAGTCGATCCCGCCGAAGTGCTCAGCCCCGAGTTCGATCCGGCACGGCACGTCGACCGGCCGTTCGACGTGATGCATTACCATTGCTTGGTCAAACATCCGCCGAAAGTCCCGTTTCTCGCAACGTTGCACGGCAACTTGGGCCCTGGCGGCGTTGCGCCGAGCTACGTCGTGTGCGTGAGCGAGAATCACGCGCGCCGCCACCATACCGCGTCCTACGTCTACAACGCGGTGCGGCTCGATGAGTATGAGTTCCGCCCGAACAAGTCCGACTTCGATCTCTTTCTCGCGCGCCTGCATTCGGCCAAAGGGTGGCGCCTGGCGGTCGCCGCCGCGAAGGCCGAGCGGTTTCGTCTCGTGATCGCGGGGGGCTGGCGGCCGAGTCTCTCGCGCTGGCTCAAGTTCGTGGGGGAAATCGGCGGTGCACAGAAGCGCGAGCTGCTGGCGGGCGCGCGCTGTCTGTGGATGCCGGTGCAGTGGGAAGATCCCTGTCCGGTCAACGTGCTCGAAGCACTGGCGAGTGGGACGCCCGTGTTGGCGACGCCGCGCGGCTCGCTCCCCGATCTCGTCGGAGACGATGGCGGAGGCATCGGCGCATCCTTCGACGATCTGCTCGCGTTACGCAGGCGCTTGTCGGACTTCGAACCGACCGCGTGCCGGCGCCGCGCCGAGCGTTACTTCAACCATCTGCGGATGACGCGCGATTACGTGCGGATGTACGAGCACTTGCTCCAGCACGGCGAGCTGCCGCCGGGCCGATCGTTCAGCGAAGCGGGGAGTTACACGAGCACGTAGTTCCGGAAGTTGAACACACGAGCCCCGTCAGTCGCTCGATTCGCATAAACTCGGTCCTGCGTGCGGAATGAGTCGGTGTAATGCAAGAAATCGCTCGGCGCAACTAGTGAAACATTCCCCCTGTGCGGCGTGTACTCCGTCCGAACTACGTCATCGGAACGAATACAATTTCGCGCCGGAGGAACCCCCGTGAAATTATTTGGTCTTATCGTTACTGGCATACTTTTCGGAATCGTGGGGTGTCAGCCGGATGATGGGATCACCAAACCAAATGCCGTGATTTGCTATGAGGACTGTGGCGGCGGGGGTCCTCCTCCTCCTCCTCCTCCTCCTCTTCCGCCCCCTCCACCACCACCGCCGTTACAATTCACGGACGTGACAGCGGAGATCGGAAACAGCGGAAACGCACAAGTCATCCTCCTTGGTAACGACGGGCGAGTCTATCTTAGCTACCAGGTAGCAGCGAGCGGTAACTGGTACTGGGCAGGCTCGCTCCCAAGTACTGTATTGCTGAAGACAATCGCGAGCGCAAAGGGCGGCGACGGAAACATCCAGATCGTCGGCCTGGGGAAACCGGACGGACTGCCATACCTGATCTATCAGGTGAATTCGAGCGGAAACTGGCATTGGGCCGGAGATCAACCTACGTCTAACGGCTTTGCGTTCAGCAGTGTCGCCAACGGCATTGGCGCCGGAGATGATCCGGATTGGATCTTTACGGCGGTACCAGCTCTCGGCGCAACAGACGGCTTACCGTATGCCGCGTACCAAGATCACGATGGTACGTGGTCCTCATATCCCTCGAATACAACCAGTGCTGGGGCGTTTGCAACAATCCCTGGCTCACAGAGGTTGAGCTCGATCATAGGACTCACGAACGAGTCTTCATCCAACCTTATCGATCCAGACCGAGCGAACGATTTTGGGGCATATGGCTATTTAATCGGACTCGGTGACGATCAGTTGCCCTATCTGATGGCCCTGGAACAGTACATTGGCCCTTGCTCAGGCTACTGCACTCGATGGGGCTGGCGGGGTCTGCTCCCAAACGGGCTCCCTTTCAAGGCGATCGCCGCCGGCCTCGGCGACGATGAAGGCGCCGGTACGACCGATAGAGCTCAGATCATCGGCATCGGGGCAACTGACGGGCAGCCCTATCTCATCTATCAGGCACACAGCGGCGCTTGGTACTCGCCAGGCCTGCTCCCGAATGCCCCAGGACTTCGTTTCCGTTTTGTTGCGACAGGTAAAGGAAACGATGGAAATCTACAAGTCATTTTTCTGGGCGAGGACGGGTTGCCCTATCTCAGCTACCAGGTCCATGCAAGTGGAAATTGGTACTGGGCTGGCGCACTTCCTAATCCGTCCGGCGTCGCTTTCAGCAAGGTTACGACGTTGCGTCTCTTTACCCAAACTGCCGGCTGGCGTCTATACGTCATTGGCCTGGGGGCAATCGATACGAAGCCCTACCTGATTTACCAAGCGCAGGACGGGTCTTGGCATTGGTACGGGGTGTTACCGACGACACCATAACACGATCTCGTCTTTGCTTGCTTAAAAGCGCCGCTCTGACCGTCGGTGGCGACGCACCGATGCGTGCCGGGGGTGAAGTCTAGACGAGCACGTAGTTCCGGAACTCGAACACCCGCGCGCCGGTCAACCGCTCGATCCAATCGGAGATGTAGAAGCGCAGGTGCTGCGGCTTGAAGTGCACGGGGCCGATCACGCGCTCCGGGTCGTGCGAGCGCTCCGCGATCCATTCACGCGCGGCCGCGGGATGCGTGGCGGTGAAGTTGCGCAGCAATGGAATCCATTCCAGGTAGTCGCGCGCCTGCTCCTTCGCGAGTCGCTCCTGTCCCCACGGATAAATCGTCTTCGAGATCTCGAGCTTCTGCTTGATGGCGCGCGCCGGGCGCGCCCAGCCGTAGTGAAACATCTCCGCGTCCGTCGGCCGAGCGCCGATCTTCCGGTACTCGGGCCCCACGCGAAACCCTTGCGCGCCCTGGTAGGGCCGGATGTTCTTGCCGAGGCGGATGCAGCGCACCTCGCGGCGATACCAGCGCCGGCTCGTCGCGATGCGGTCAAACCCGCCATAGAAGTGGAGGTACTTCACGAGCAGTCCTTCCACCCGCGCGTCCGTGTCCCACTCGGCGATTTTTTCCTTGAGGACATGCGCGCCCTTCTCGTGCAGGACTTCGTCCGCCTGGATGTAGATGCCCCAGTCGCCGCGGCACGCGTCCATGGCGCGCTGCGTCTCGATCGACAGCATCAGGTTCTTTTTGGTGAAGTCCCATTCGGTATCGAGAATCCGCACGCGCGGATCGCGAATCGACGCCACGACGTCGCGCGTCTCATCCTCGGACTTCCCGACGTTGACGACGACTTCGTCGCACACCTCCAGCACGGACTGGATGGCGGGGACGATCGGGAAGTCGAGCTTGACGGCATTTCGTACGAGGGTGAACCCCGACAGCATTTCAGGTCCGGAACTGAAGGTTGTACAGGCGCCGATACAGGCCGTCGGCGGTGAGCAGATCGCCGTGCGTGCCGCGCTCGACGATGCGGCCCTCGGCCAGCACGACGATGAAGTCGGCGTGCTGCACCGTCGCGAGGCGGTGCGCGATCACGAACACCGTCCGATGCTTCATCAGGCGGTCGATCGCTTCCTGCACCAGCCGCTCCGACTCGGTGTCGAGCGCGCTGGTCGCTTCGTCGAGAATCAGAATCGGTGGGTCGCGCAGCAGCGCGCGCGCGATCGCGATGCGCTGGCGCTGGCCGCCACTGAGCCGCGTGCCGCGCTCACCGAGCAGCGTCTCGTAGCCCTCGGGGAGCCGCATGACGAACTCGTCGGCGTTGGCGGCCCGCGCGGCGGCGCGCACCTGCTCGAGCGGCATGTTCTTGAGGCCGTAGGCGATGTTCGCGAGGACCGTGTCGTTCAGGAGCACGGTCTCCTGCGACACGATGCCCATCAATTTGCGCAACGACGTACGGGTAAACTGCGTCAAGGGTGCACCGTCGAGCAGAATCGTGCCGCGGGTCGGCTCGTAGAACCGCGGCAACAAGTCCACCAGGGTGGTCTTCCCGGCGCCCGATGGACCGACGATCGCGACGATCTGGCCGCGCTTCACGTCGAGATCGACGTCGCGCAGCACCGCCTCCGAGGCCTCGTACTCGAACGACACCCCGCGGTATTCGATGGTCTCGTTGAACTCCGCCGTCGTTTCACCCGGCTGGTCGCCTTCCGCCGGCGGCAAGTCGAGCACCTCGAACACACGCTCAGCCGACGCGGAGGCCGTCGCCATGATCGCGGGGTAGTTCGACACCGACTTGATGGGCGACATCAAGCGCAGGCTCACGGCGAGGAACGTGATCAGGACGGCGGGGTCGAGCAGCGCGCCGGCGCCGAGCGCGAGGCGCGTGCCGACGACGAGAATCAGCACGATCATCACGCCGCCGAACATCTCGCTCACGGGGCTCGTGAGGCTCGAGTAATGCTGCGCCCGCAGCACGCGCTTGCGGTAGCGCTCGGCCAGCTCGCGGAAGCGCTCGAGCTCGAACCCCTCGGCCACGTACGCGCGAATCAGCTTGGCCGATGCGATCATCTCGCCGACATGGCTCGTGACCTCGCCGCGCTCGGTGGCGAGCTCGCGCGAGCGGCGGCGCAGCCGGTTGATCATGGGGCGAATGATGAGCAGCAGCACGGGCGCGAGCAGCAGCGACAGCAAGGCGAGCCGGACCGACAGCCCGAACAGAATCACGACGTACACGAGGATGACGACGACGTTCTGCAGCAGCGACGCGAGCGCCGCGCTCACCGCCGTCTTCGCTTGATCGGTGTCGCTGATGACGCGCGCGATGGTCTGGCCGGCGCGCGTGCGCTGGAAGTAGCCGAGCGGCAACGTCTGGAGATGCTGGACGAGCCGGACGCGGAGATCGCGTACCACGTTTTCCTGAATCGCCACGCTGCCGATCGACGCGAGATACGACGTGAGGTTCTTGAGCAGCAGCGCGACCAGCAGCACGATCACGACGTTCCGCAGCGCGATCTCGGGCGTGCCGGCCGCGAGAAACGGTCCGGCGATCTTGTGGAGGATCAGCTCGACGCGCGAGCCGCCTTCGGCCGGCAGCGCGGCCGTACCGAACAGGGTGCGCAGGAACGGGATCAACAGCACGAACGTGAAGCCGTCGAGCACCGACGACACCACGGTAGCAACGATGGTAGCGGAAAACAGCAGCGTGTACGGCTTCAGCAGCGCCAGCAGTCGCGCGCTTCGAGTCATCGCGAGCGGCGCGGCGTGAGCAGCGCGACCGGCAGGATCATCTCTTCGGGCGTCGCGCCGCCGTGGAGGAAGGCCCCGCGATAGCGGGCCTGGTACTCGCGCAGCTTGGTCGGATAGACGAAGAACCGATCGCCTGTCGCGAGCAGGAGCCGCACGCCGAGGCCTTTCGCGGGGAGGCCGTAGCTCTTCAGGTCCTCGACCATGATCGCCGCCTCGGGATCTTCGGAGCGCAGGTCTTCACCGAACTTGTAACGGAGATTGGCGGTGGCGTCGCGTTTGGCGAACACGGTGGCCGGCGTCTCGCAGTGGATCGAGCCGTGATCGGTGGTCAGCAGCACGGGCACGTTGCGCCGCTCCGCTTCCTCGAGCGCGGCCAGCACCGGAGAGCGCTCGAACCACGTCCGCGTCAGCCCGCGCAGCGCGTCCGCGTCGCGCGCGACCTCGTAGAGAATCGCGTTCTCCGAGCGCCCGTGCGTCAGCTGGTCGATGAAGTTGAACACCAGCGCCGTGACGCCGGGTTGCGCCAGGTGCGCGGGGAGCCGGCGCAGCAGATCCGTGCCATCGGCGGCCGTGAACAGTTTCTCATAGCGCACCGGCACGG
>Ga0310811_10003870_pt1 | contig 18852 bp, 16 predicted proteins | sample YCmetagenome_FD_207642 | JGI IMG/M metagenome (GOLD analysis project Ga0310811, IMG submission 207642) | Soil microbial communities from experimental microcosm in Duke University, North Carolina, United States - YC | ecosystem: Engineered > Artificial ecosystem > Soil microcosm > Unclassified ...
AATGACGTCAATTGCAGTAACGATTGAAAAAAACCTTCGTGAGATGATTCGTGATAATAGCTCAGCCAAAATAGCGGCGACGCAAAAAGTTGAAAGCACTTATTACCAGCTTTAAGATGCTCGCGCAAGCGTCCCGCTTGTGGGTAACACCATTCAAGCGTCGCGCTTGCGAAAGTATTTAAGTTAATTTTTCATTCCGTATCCCGCTGGTGTTATAAGTGAAATATTTTTTACGCCAGCGGGACGCTGGAATAGTTAGCGTCCAGGCGAGACGCTTGAACGAGGTACACCTCATACTTTATACCTGTAGAAATAAATACTCAGTTTATTTGTATTTGGTTAACATGAAACAAAATAAAGTTGCCTGGCAATCTTATTTGAAGTGCTTGTTGATGGCATAGATTTTAATGATGTGTTTGTGTTAACTAAAGAATTATGAAAAAGGTAATCTATGCTATAAGTTTTTTCACCCTGCTTTTCTTGTTTGCTGTGACACTGCATGCACAATCAAGACCTGTAACAGATCGCGGTGTAATTGAAGGGTTACGTGCTGATTTCGATAAACGTAATGCATCAACACCCGATGTGGAGGTAAGTTGGTTTAGTTCTGACTATGGCTACTATGGATTGTATTCCATTAATCAACGGGCATATATGACGCGATATGACAAGGATGCTAATTACATAGAGACATTTGTGAGGAAAGAATGGAATGATAATGTTTCGTCCACTATACGAAATGGTTTTAGCAAAAGTCTATATCAGGACCAACATGTTACCGGCTATTGGGAAGTTGTGGATTCGGACAGAAATGGATGCTGCCTGGAGGTGACAAGCGCTAATGGAAAAACTTCAAAGATCTGGGGTGATGATAAAGGGAGATTTTCTACAGAACCTTATTCAACCAATACTTCTAATTAATAGCGCAATAGTTATTGCGCAAGCGTCCGCTTGTGCACTACCCAATTCAAGCGTCCGCTTGCATAACTATTTATACCAATCTTAATTTAACGTTGAGCAAAATAATTTTATTCTCGCCAGCGGACGCTGGAAATAGTTAACGTCCAAGCGAGACGCTTGAACGAGAGGACGATACTAATTATCCTTGCTGTATTTATTTTTATATTCAATAGGTGTTAGCCCGGTTATTCTTTTAAACACATCTCTAAAAGTTTTTGTATCGGTGTACCCTACATCATACATTACATCACTAACATTTTTTCGTGTTGCTTCAAAGCTTCGTTTTGCTGCCTCCATGCGTACGCGCCGCACATACTCCATCACATTATTATCGGTTGCCTCTTTAAATCTGCGTTCAAAACTTCGTCGACTGATATTTACACGCTCGGCTAATTCATCAATTGCCAGACTTTCTGTATAATGCGATTCAATATATTGTTGAGCATCCAGAATCTCTTTGTCCTGATGATGCTTTTGTCCCATGAAAATGGTAAAGACTTTTTGATCTTCTCTATCAATGTCTATAGCATAAAATTTAGCGACCATTATGGCCATATCTCTGTCGGTATATTTCTCAACAAGATAGAGCAACAAGTTCCAGATAGAATTGGCGCCTCCGCTGGAATAGATGTTTCCCTCATCTGTGATAATTGATCCATCAACCAGTTCTACTCCCGGATATTTTTCTTTGAATTCATTATAATAAGCCCAGTGTGTTGAACATTTTTTTCCGTCGAGTATACCAGTTGCTGCTAACAAAAAAGCACCGATACACAACGAGGCCATCTCTGAACCATTTTGATGAACACGTTGCAGCCAGGGTATAGCCTCTTTGTTCATTTCAATAGCCCGGCTAAGATCGCCACACAAGGCTGGAATAATGACCAGGTCTGTATGCTGCACTTCATGAAGCAGTCGATTAATATTCACAGAATACTCACCGTTTTGTACGGGTATATTTTTGTCTATGCCTATAAACTCAACATCAAACAGTGGCGCTTTGCCAGAGGCTCTATATAAATCATTTACAGTATTGAATATTCTGTACGGTGGCGATATGGCCTCGATAAAAGCGCTATGCGGAACATAAATGGAGATCCTTCTCATACTAATTGGCATTTTCTCCCCCTAATATAGCCGTTTTCACACTTCATTAAAGATAAGTTTCTACCCCATTTTTGTATTGTTCATTCACTAAAACAAAGACATCAACATGAAAACGATCAGTACAAAATCAATTATCCACATCATCATCATTTGTTTGATGAGTACACTTTCTATTATCAGCGAAGCGCAAGGAATTAAGGCAAACGCTTCTGGTTATGCACCTGTAAATGGTCTTAAAATTTATTATGAAGAATATGGCATGGGCGACCCTGTTGTGCTGTTGCATGGCAGCTTTATGAATATCAATGTCAATTTTGGTGCAATGATACCAGAGTTAGCCAAAACTCATCGTGTTATTGCTCTGGAGATGCAAGGACATGGACGGACGGCAGACATTAACCGCGCGTTATCATTCACGGCATTAGCAGATGATGTAGCAGGGTTGATGAATTATTTGAAGATAGATAGCGCGACGATAGTAGGATATAGTATGGGGGCAACTGTTGCGCTGGAACTTGCTCTAACGCACCCTGAGAAAGTGAGTAAGGTTATCTTTATTTCATCGGTATATAAATCTGACGGATGGATAAAGCCGGTGAGAGATGCATTTGCCATGATGTCTGTAGAGATGTTAAGCAACACTCCGCTAAAAGAAATCTACAATAGCCTTGCCCCCGATAAACTTCATTGGAAAACATTTGTAAGCAACATGATCAAATTTGAAAACATACCGTACGATCTGGGTATTGAAAATATCAGGAAGATGAAAGCTCCCATGTTGATAATACAAGGTGATAATGATGGTGTCGACTTAGCCCATACAACTGAACTATATACGGCATGTGGTGGTGGGATTTTTGGTGATATGATGCCCATGCCTAAATCACGATTAGCTATTTTACCAGCCACATCGCATGTTAGCATCATGATGCAAACCAATCAGCTCAATGCTCTCATTCTACCTTTCATACAATAAAAACTAAAACAACGCAAAATATAAAACTATGAGTAACTTAAAATTAAATCAGAACATCACACCATTTTTTTGGTTTGATGGCAAAGCCGAAGAAGCCATGGAGTTGTACACTTCTCTTTTTCCTGATTCGGCAATAACATTAAAAAAATACTGGGGCGATATAGCACCGTTCCCTCCCAACTGGGTAATGTCGGGTTCCATTGTGATCAATGGTTTAAAGATAAATCTGTTTGATGCCGGACCTCAGTTTAAATTTAATGAATCCATTTCACTTTTTGTTTCATGTAAAACCCAGGAAGAGATTGATACATACTGGTCAAGACTATCTGAGGGTGGAAGCGAAGGACAGTGTGGTTGGTTAAAAGATAAATTTGGATTGTCGTGGCAAATTGTTCCGGAGATGCTTCAGCATAAGCTTGATAACGGAGAGCCAATGCGCGTTGGAAAAATGATGCAGGCGCTGGGAAAAATGAAGAAGCTGAATATTGCTGAGCTTGAGACAGCCTATAACAGCTAGAAGTAATTGGACTATGTATATGAGGCATCTGCAGATTTCTTTTATTGAAGAATATGTAAATGCCTCATTACTATTTAAGGATGGTATACTGCCAGGTAGTCCATCATGCTGGCATATAGCTTGTTCAGGTATTTGCGTATTTATTAAAAGAATTCCTCAGGATTTGTTTTACATCTGTTGTGAGATTTTGAAAATCAAAAGCTCCATACAGCGTATCGAAATCTATCGACTCAACAAAAGCCAAAACTCTCTGCGCTTCATGTAAGGGTAACGGAATCTGATTTGGATAGCTATGCATCACAGCAATGTGAACTTTATTTCTGGAGATGTACAATGTATCACCACAAAGAACAGCACCTTGTCGTGACAACGCCGGGATTCTCAACAGGCAGCTTCCGGGAAAATGTCCGCCAGTGTGAATGATGGTAATGCCATCCCACAATTCTTTTTCGTTACCATTCCAGAGTGTAACCTTGCTGCCTTTGTTCATGATCCACGGCTCATCTTTTTGATGAATGTAAATAGGGCAGTTAAATACAGTGGCCCAGTCGTTCATGTTGCTGTAGTAGTGTGGATGCGAAAAAGCAATAGCCTTCAAACCTCCTTTCGATTTTATAAACGCCACGGTGGCTTCATCAAGCAGCGGAATGCAATCCCATAAAATATTTCCATTCGGAGACACAATCAGAAACGCACGTTGACCAATAGCAAAGGAGGGAGTCAGTTTTAATTCGTACAAATTTTCACGCGTCTCTTTTATACTAACTGAATGATTCGCCGTCAACTGATTAGTATTAGTCCAGCCTTGACCAGTTTCAGGAATGTATTGTCTATCGTCAAGACAAATAGCACACGTTTCAGGTTCGTTGTTATTCGTCATGGGGAATTGTGTTCCACATGCTGTGCAAATCACATTGTGATTCAGGTCTATTATAGTAGAGTATGATTTATTCATCTGATATTATTTGAATGGAACAGTTTTACAGTGCCTGCACCAGAGTCCTTTTCCACGTGTGCCCCAGGCAATCAGGTAAACTGCGATGACGCCGAGAAAACCTGACAACGGCCAGAATTTAAAATTTAAGAACATCAACAGGCCACCAATTGCAATGAAGGCAATGCCTGCTAAAATTAATTGCACACTATTTTTTTGAATGAGTGGCCCGCCACATGTTGGACATTGTTTAGTGTTCATAATGTCAGACTAGCTTTAAAAAGCTTTACGCAAATTACATAATCGTTGTTGCTTTCAAATGAGTTGGTGTGCTATATACTCGCGCAAGCGTCCGCTTGTGCGTGCCCCGTTCAAGCGTCTCGGTTGCACAAGTTTTTATGTTAATCTGAATTTATTTCAGTATAAAATGCTCGCCAGCGGACGCTGAAAATATTAGCGTCCAAGCGAGACGCTTGAACGAGAGAAAATTTTTTTGGCCTGTTTACTTAACAAAAGTGAAACTAATTAATTATATTCACGTTTGTTAAGTAAATAACTATGATACAGCATACACTTGGCGAATTTGAAGAGCTGGTTCTTCTTATGGTGGCAGCCTTGCACGATGAGGCTTATGGCGTTGTGATCCTGGAGAACCTGGAAGAAAAACTAGATAGGAAAGTTAACATCAGTGCTGTGCACGTTGCATTGAAGAGACTTACCGATAAAGGATTTCTCAAATCGCGCTATGGCGGCATCACGACTGACAGGGGAGGAAGAAGGAAAAAATATTATTCCGTTACCGCCTTAGGAAAAAGAATGTTGGACGAGCAATATTCATTGAGAACAAGTCTTTATAAACAGATCCCCAAAATCTCATTCAGCTAATGGAAATATATCCTCCAAAAAATGCAGTCAAGTTTCTTCGCTGGTTTTGCAGGGAAGATTATGTAGAGGAGATTGAAGGTGACCTGACTGAGATTTTTGAAAAAGACTATAAGGTGTCACAACGTAAGGCATCATGGAAATTTATTTTCAGCGTAATAAAATATTTCAGACCCGGTTTTATTAAGTCGTTTAAAAGTGATTACCAACCAAATCATCAAGCCATGTTTCGTCATAATCTTTTGCTTACGTATAGAAACTTCAAGCGCTATAAGAGTTCTTTTCTGATCAATCTTATAGGTCTCTCTACCGGACTGGCCTGTACTTTTTTAATTTATCTATGGGTTAGTGATGAACTTAATGTTGATAGGTTCAACAGCAAAGACAACAGACTTTTCAGAGCGATGGAGCATCGCGTAAGAGCAACGGGAATCTGGACATCGCCAACAACACCCGGACCTCTTGCTGAAGCACTTACGGGTGACATGCCGGAAGTAGAGCATGCCATCACCGCCACGTGGTCCCAATCTACCACACTTTCACTAGGTGACAAAAACATTACCACAGACGGACGCTTTGTTGGAAAAGATTTTTTCAACATGTTTTCGTATGAACTTATTGCCGGAGATGCAAACCAGGTTTTGAAAGACAAGAACTCTATAGTGATCAGCGATGTATTAGCGCGTAAATTATTTAACACAACAGAAAACCTTATTGGCAAGGCAATCGATTATCAACATGAGTCACAATTACAGATAACTGGCATTTTTAAAAGCATGCCTGTCAATGCATCTGATCAATTTGAATTTGTAGCATCATTTGAGAAATACCGGGAAGGAGAGGACTGGCTTCTGTCATGGGGAAATACAGGAACACAAACTCTTGTACTGTTAAAGCCTGGCGTTGATGTCAATGCCTTCAATAAAAAGATTGCCGATTATATTAAAGTAAAAACAAACAACGAAATTACTTATCGAACCCTTTTTCTAAAGGGATACGCTGATAATTACTTATACGGAAAGTATGAAAATGGAGTGCTCGTAGGAGGAAGAATCACCTACGTTAAATTGTTTTCCATCATTGCTGTGTTCATTCTGCTGATTGCTTGCATCAACTTTATGAATTTATCAACCGCACGAGCCTCGCGAAGAGTTAAAGAAGTGGGCATAAAGAAAGCCATTGGTGCGGGACGTAAAGCGCTTATTTTTCAATACATAGGAGAGTCTATGGTAATGAGCTTTCTCTCACTGTTAGTAGCCATGGTTCTGGTTTATATTTTCCTCTCACAATTCAATATAATTACTGGTAAGCATTTATCTTTTGAATTAGACAGTAACCGGATCCTTCTCTTCCTTGGAGTAACGGTGTTCACCGGCATAGTGGCGGGAAGCTATCCGGCATTGTATCTTTCTGGTTTCAATCCGGCTACAGTATTAAAAGGGAAACTCAGCAGTTCGTTTGGAGAACTGATGGCCCGCAAAGGACTTGTGGTATTTCAATTTGCAATCTCTGTTCTCTTCATTGTATCGGTTGTGGTGGTTTACAAGCAAATTGAATTTGTACAATCTACTAACCTGGGTTACAATAAAAATAACCTGGTCTATTTTAATTTGTCAGGAGCGTTGAGCAAAACAGAGAACCAGGAGATCATGATTGAAGAAATGAAAAAAATTCCTGGCATTGAAAACGTGTCAAGCACAAATCACAACCTGACAGGTCACAACGGTGGAACCAGTGGCGTAGAGTGGGAAGGAAAAAATCCAGAAGACCGAACAGAATTTGAACGCATGATCGGCAACTATGATTTAATTGAAACACTCGGTATCCAGATGGCTGAGGGACGTTCATTCTCTCGAAATTTTGGTACGGATTCATCGGCAATTATTTTTAACCAAAAAGGAATTGATTTCATGGGTATGAAAGATCCTATTGGTAAAGTAGTAAAACTCTGGGGAGAGGATCGACACATCATTGGTGTAGTCAATGATTTTCATTATGAATCACTGCACGAAAATTTCAAGCCCGTGTTTTTTATTCTAGATCCGAACAGGACATACAGAATCATGGCTCGCATTACAGCCGGAAAAGAAAAAGAAACGATAAGCAGTATTGAAAGCCTCTATAAAAAACTCAACCCCGGATTTCTATTTGAATATAATTTCCTCGACACGGTTTATCAATCGCAATATGAAAATGAACAACGCGTAGCAATCCTTTCAAAATACTTTGCCGGATTAGCGATCTTAATTTCTTGTCTCGGTTTATTTGGACTTGCAGCTTTTACAGCTGAAAGAAGATTGAAAGAAATGGGAATCAGAAAGGTACTTGGTTCAAGTGAACTTGGAATTGTATACTTACTTTCAAGCGACTTTACTAAAATAGTTTTTGTAGCGATAGTTATTGCATTACCTATTAGCTACTTCATGGCGCGCTACTGGCTTGATGGCTTTGCATTCAGTGTACCATTACAACCATGGTATTTTATTGCTGTCGGAGTATTGGCCATGGTAATAGCGTGGCTCACGGTTGGTACTCAGGCAATCCGTGCAGCGAGAGTGAATCCAACGCTATGTTTAAAAAATGAGTAGTAGCTGGAATTCATATTGTAATAAAGGATTCTAAACTACTGTTTGGAGAAATTTTAGTTGCCAAGAATAACACTGCCAGTTAATCAAAGGCATAGTCCAGTCTCATCAGATCGTGCCCGATTTAAAGAGGCGCGGATTAAATTTAGTGCAGGGCACGTTAAAAATCTGAATGCTCATGCAAAAAGCCTTGGGCGGCTTTTTACATGAGCATTCAGGTTGAGGAAGTTTTCGAAACATAATCTCGACGATTATGTTTCGGTTAGCACTAGAATGTTTGCGTCACATCTGTGGCGTGCAGATACTTTCATCGAGCCACATCAGATCTGTTGCGCAAAAATAATTTATCGTTGTCCATACGCTACGATGGATGCTTTTGACAGAGCATTCATGTTGAGCATAAAACCAATCATGGCTGCACTTGCATTTTTATCTAATTCGATTTTGGATTTTAATGCATACACCGTGATGAGGTACATGTGAGCTGGTCCGGGAGGTGGACATGCACCAACGAAACCTGGTGCGCCTGCATCATTGTTTCCATTAATAGCACCTGCAGGTAGATTCTTTTGTGAGAAGTTTCCGGCATCTGCTTTCAACTCAGTTGTAGTTGCAGGAATATTGTAGACAACCCAATGCCAGAATCCACTTCCTGTTGGTGCATCGCCATCATAAACTGTAACAGCAAATGCCTGAGTTTCTTTGGGAGCGTTTTCCCAGCGAAGTTGTGGTGACACGTTTTCACCTGAGCAGCCAAAGCTGCTGGCAAATTGTTTGTTGGAAATCTGACCGCCAAGGTCATTACTTTTTAATGTAAAAGTTTGAGCGAAAGCAGCACTACTGATCACTACTGCCATTAATGTTAGGAGCTTTTTCATAATTAGATTGTTTATTAACGCCACAAAGGTGCGTATGATCACAATAAAATTACTTACGCTAATCGCCCAAAAGCTATTGATAAGCAGCCAAATGTTGTTGCTGATACTGTTTGGGACTTACGCCATAAACGAGTTTGAAAGATTGAGAAAAACTGGAAAGATTCTTATAACCTACCTTATAAAATACTTCACTTGGATTTTCTTTATGCTGAAGCAGCAATGTTGCGGCAAGCTCCATTCTGCGTTGCAGAAAATATTGGTTTGGCTGAGCATTATATAATTTTACAAATCTCCTTTTAAATGTTGAACTGCTGGTGTTGCAAAGAAAGGCAAGTTCTTCCAGGGTAAGGTTGTTGGTAATATTTAATTCAACGGCTCGCTGGATTTCATAATCAGAATGTTCAATCTGCCTGGAGGTTTCGAATGAAAGAATAATCTTGGGGTATTTTTCAAGAAGATAAAGCATAAGCTCTTCAAACTTCAATTGCTTCATCTCAGTTGAACCTAGAATATTATTCTGAAGAAGAAAATTAAGGTTTGAAATAAAACTGCTTATGAAAGGATCCTTGTCCAATACAACAAAAGGCTCTTCCATGACTTCACCTTTCCATTTCTTTTTGGAAATCAAAGCAGCATATTTAACAAAGAAATTAATCAGTGTATTGTTGTCGAATAATATAAGCAGGGCACTGTACTCTTTGGTGTTCGATATTTTTTCGGTCATCAGACAATTGCCTGCCGCGAGAATTACAAATTGATCGCTATTAATTTCGATCGTCTTACCTCCATAATCAAGAATTTTTTCGCCATTCATTAACAAACTGATAAGATTTTGTTGTAGCAAGATCTTACTTCTCAATGAGTTTTGGTGAGAGATGTGTTTGTGAATATAAATGGGACTTTCTGGTTCGTTATCCGAAAGAAATACCTTGGGCAAAATAATGACTTCGTTATCCATACAATATCAACAGCACGCAAAGATATAAAGTTTTGGTGTTGTGTTCTGTATTTCTAAAAATAGACCAAGTTTCATCAAGTGGTAGTGAATAAAGAAAAGCCTCAGCTGCATGGTGCAACTGAGGCTTTTTATTTATCCATTTATTTCAATATGCTTTATTAAAAGATATAAAAGATGCTTGCCTGAACCACGCTGCTTCTGAAATCAGTTTTTATCGTTGGAGATTTGAAATCACCTACATCAGATAACCCGGCAACATATCTTGCTCCAATACCCAATCCGCTCTTTGATTGAAAGCCCAATCCTGCAGCTGCACCAAATTCCAGTTGCTTGGCAAAGTGCCCATCAACTTCCGATTTTTTAATATTGTCGCTGATAAGCATATTTGTCTGCGGACCCGCTTCAAAATAGATTCCTGAATTGGTGCGATACTTTAAAAGTATAGGTACACTCATGTAGTAAACATTTACATTCTCCTCAGCAAAAAGATTTCCTTTGATTTTTGCTCCTTGTGAAGAAAACAAAAACTCTTCTTGTATGGAGAAATGTTCGTTCAATTTTAAATTGACCAACGCACCTGCATGGAAGCCTACTAATCCATCGGTTTTAAAACTGGCATTGGTGTAATTACTGTAATTGGCTCCGGCCTTTACTCCAAAGCTTAATCGCTTAATGATTCCCTGAACAAATCCCTGACTGAAACAATTGGCAGAGACTAAAAGAAAAGAAAAGATGATTAATTTTTTCATACTGATTTTTTTAAGGTTACGATATAAATTATAATGGTTTAAAAAGTTGAATTGCTTCAGTCAGTGTTCGCTATGAACAGATACATGTTGTTCTTTAAGCAAACAATTAATTTATTGTTGGATCAAAATTGAAGTTTTAGCAGGCGCTTGAAAAGTGAAGAATAATTGAAGCGGACAAAACTGACTGGTAAGTGGAAAATCCGGATTTAAGAGAAAGTGACAGATGTGAATCTGAAAATGAATACATGACACGTCAACGTGCCATAAGAATTATTCGCACCCTATTTTGTCCGTTTCAAGTATCGATTGCATTCATTCAGAAAATAAATAGCATTACTTTGTAGCATGAAAGCTAAACTTCCGATTAAAAGTCTGATCATGATGAGTTGCCTGCAAGCAGGAACGATTGGAACTTTTCTATTACTGTTTACTTACCTGTATGGAAAAGCAGAAGAACCTCTTATTTATAATTCATTAAAAACTATTTTCGATGTCCTTTCAGTCGGCCTTATTAATATTCTTATATTAAAAGTGTGCTTCAAATCCGGATTTGATAGTTCTTCCAAAAAGAAAAGATTCCGTTGGTATGTTTTCGGTTCTTTAGGTAGTTGTTTGTTTTTCGCAAATCCATTTGAAAACCTTCCTATTACACACATGGTTTACATAGAAAATTATTATGTCTGGCATTCTCTGGAAATTGTTGCACGGGGCGTTTGCGGCAATGCGATCATGGTTTTTGGGTTTAATTTTATTCTATTACAACATGAAAAATCAAAGGCCGACCTTGAGAACTCGCAATTAAAAACGGCAAACATGGAGGCCGCTAATCTTTTACTCAAGCAGCAGGTACAACCTCATTTTCTTTTTAACGCATTAAGTATTTTAAAGACGCTGTATAAAAATGATATTCATGCTGGCGAAGCTTATCTTGTACATCTGGCTAATTTCCTACGCGCCTCAGTTTCCTATTCAAATGCAAATGTTACCAGACTTTTGGATGAAATCAGTTTCTGCAAAACGTATTTGGAAATGCAACGCTTACGTTTTGGAGATGCATTGAATTGTTCCATAGAAATTCCGGAGAGCATGTTAATGAATGGCTTTGTCCCTTCTTTTTCTATACAGCCTTTGTTGGAAAATGCGATCAAGCATAACGAAGTGACAGACGAATCTCCACTATCAATCAAAGTTTATCTTGAAGGAGAATATATTGTAGTGAAGAATAATTTGCAGGTAAAAGAAAATGGCGAAATATCCTCTGGTAAAGGGTTGACCAATCTGATGGAACGTTACCGGATTCTTTCAGGTGATGAAGTGATGATCCAGTCAGACGATAAAACTTTTTCTGTGAGTATAAAAATCTTGAAATCATGAAGATTGTCATTATTGAAGATGAAAAGCTTACGGCAAACGATCTTGCTGAAACGATCTGCAGATTGTATCCTGAAACAGAAATAGTAGCCATGCTTCATAGCGTAAAAGAAGGTGTTAATTTTTTTCAACAGGGAAAGAACATCGACTTGATTTTTAGTGATATTCAGTTGGGTGATGGATTGAGCTTTGAAATTTTTTCTCAAGCAACTGTTCATGCACCTATAATTTTCTGCACAGCCTACGACGAATATGCGTTGAACGCCTTCAGGACTAACGGCATCGACTACATACTAAAACCTTTTACGGACGATACAGTAAGCGCATCGCTTAATAAATTCATGGCGCTAAAAAAGAACCTGGCACCATCTGTAATGCACTATGAAGAAATAGTGAAGTTGTTTAATGTTCGAAGACCATCTGAAGCGGGTTCTGTACTGGTTCACCATAAGGATAAAATAATACCTATTGCGATTAGTAGCATTGCTTTTTTTCAGTTGAAGAACGCTGTTGTTCACCTCACAACCTTCGAGAATAAAACATACTTTCTGAATAAGAATCTTGAGGATATGGAAAAGTCCACAGGCTCATCTTTTTTTAGAGTGAACAGACAATTTCTAATAAACAGGAAAGCGGTTGTGGATGCATCAAGTTACCTCGCACGCAAAATATCAGTTAAACTTTCAGTGCCTGTTAGTGAGATTATTACGGTTAGTAAAGAAAAGGTCTCTACTTTTTTGAGTTGGTTGGAGCAACCTTGAAGAGGGGGGTGAACCACGAAGACACGAAGGGCACTAAGGGTCACGAAGAATTTTTATAAACTAATTTATTGAACCACGAAGGCGCTAAGACACTAAGGTTCACAAAGAATTTTTTGTTTAAGTCTTTGTGATCGTTGTGTCTTTGTGGTTAATCTTTTTCTGCGGCTGCTCAGCTACTTATTTAAACTTCTTTTTTTGAACCACAAAGGCTCTAAGGCACGAAGGATCACAAAGGATTTTCTTCGTGTTTCTTGGTGTTCTTGGTGTCTTCGTGGTTGATCTTTTTTTGTCGATGTGGTTGATTTTTTCTGGTTGCTCAAAGGCTGTTTCCGCTAACCAATTGTCCGGTTCAGATTGAAAGGCTTCTCGCATGTTGTGATATACTCAGAGCTTTGATCAAAAGTTAAAGATCAGTTAACCATTATGCGAGTTTTAAAGATCAAACTATTGCTAACCATTTTACTGCTGCCGGGTGTGCTCGCTGCGCAGGAAACCTGGGGATTGAAAACGTGTATGACGTATGCTCTGAAAAATCACAAGAGTACCAGGGTCTATGAAAACAACAGAATCATTGCCGATGCGCAGGTACTTGAAGCGCGGGCTGCCTATCTGCCAAGTCTTAACATTACCGGAAGCATTGTTGACAATGTTAAGCCACAAGTTTCTGTAATACCTGCGGGCGCTTTCAGTGCTACTGATATGAAAGTTGCCTTTACAAAGCAGTACAACACAACAGGTACTGCCGAGTTAACACAGACTATTTACGACCAGGCTGCGATAACAGGCATGCGAGCGGGAAAATATACTCGCGAGCAAGTGGCACTCAATGACAAAAAGAACCAGGAGTTGCTGATCTATAACGTGAGTGTTGCTTACTACCAGGTTTATGTATACCGTCTTCAACTGGATATGCTTAGTGTCAATCTTAATTCTTATGAAGAACAAATAAAGATATCGCAGATAGGTGTACAAAAAGGAGTAACGACTGAAACAGATCTGAGCAAGATCAAAGTCAATTACAACAATACACTTTCCAATATTAGTGTTGCGCAGACCAATCTTGAGTATTATGAAACGCAATTGAAGAATGCTATGGGGTATCCGCTTCAGCAGCCATTACAGTTGGATAGCATGTCGATCTACGATGATGTATTTCAAAACCAATTGGCGTTAGAGAACGATTCACTCAATGTACAACAGCGCACTGACTATCGACTTTCCCAGGTAAATGCATCGCTTCTTGATATCAGTGCCAGGCAGATTCGTGCCGGAGCTTTTCCACAGCTTTCTGCTTATGCCCGTTATGGCATTCAGGGTTTTGGAGATCAATTCAATGAGGCCACTAAAAATTTCAACGACGTTTCCGTTATAGGCATCAATTTAAAGTTCCCGGTCTTTACAGGATTCAAACGCCAGGCGCAATACACGCAGGCAAAGTATAAGCAACTGAACGCTATGGAAAATTCAGCAATAGATGCCGACAGTTATGCCGTTGAATATAAAAATGCTAAAGCCAAGTTGGTGCAGTCAAGTGTTAACGTAACGGCTACTCGCGAAAATGTTATCATGGCCGAGCAGGTGTTTGAAAGCACAGACCTTCAATACCAAAAAGGTGTGACCGATTTAACGGACTGGCTCAATGCTCAGAATTCATTGAAAGAAGCGCAAGGAAATTTTCTCAATGCAGTGTATACCTATTACACAGCAACGATCGAACTGGAAAAGGCCAAAGGGACATTAATCAATTTTTACACTTCCTTATAATCATACAAGATGAAAAAGAAAACAATAATGATCATAGTCGGCGTACTCATCGCGGTATTGATCGTCTGGAAACTCGCCAGCAATAAAAAAGAATTGAATCTAAAGAGTAAGCCTTCAGATACTGCTGAAGTTTCTATTCCGGTTAAAGTAGCTACTGTGCAGTTGGAAGCTATAAAAATGGATATCAAAAAAACGGGTAGTGTAGTGCCCTTTAAGGAATCAAAAGTACTGACTACAAGTGGCGGAACAATTCAAAAGTGCAGCATAGAGTTGGGTCAGACTGTAGAGCGTGGACAAGTATTAGCCGTACTCGATCACAGCGCTTCATCGCTTGACTTGCAAAAAGCAGAAACAAATGCCGCTAAACTTAAGGAAGATGTTCAAACCTATACTGAACTACTGAAAGGAAAGGCAACGACAGATCAAAAGGTGAAAGACTTAACGCTTCAGTATAATGATGCTTTGAGTCAGGTAAATCAAATACGAAAAAAAATATCGGATACTAATATCAAAGCACCGATCAGTGGCATGGTGTCAACCAAAGATGTTGAAGAAGGTGTTTTTGCAAATACCGGTACGCAAATCGCTACGATAGTTGATATCACAAAAATAAAAGTTCGTGTTAACCTGGCCGAGCGAGAAGCTTACCAGGTTAAACTGGGTCAGTCAGTAAAAATAGTCTCCGATGTTTTTCCAGATCATGAGTTCACAGGTGTATTAAGTTTCATTAGTCCACAGGCAGATGATGCACATAATTATATGGCGGAGATTCGTATGGATAATCATCCTAAGTTCTTGTTACGCTCAGGCACTTTTGTTACAGCTTATTTTCCGATTACAGATCCGCAAAATGTTTTGGTTGTACCACAAGAGGCACTTACAGGAGGCAGCGAAAATGCTTCAGCTTATGTGGTGAATAACGGCCGCGTAAAATTGAAAAACATTAAGACCGGCCGTGAGGTGAAAGGTCTTATTGAAATAGCTGATGGCCTGCGCGCAGGTGATCAGGTAGTGATATCCGGACAGATTAACCTGGCGGATAGTACACGTGTAAGCATAACTAACTAAGCTCATACCATGTCTATAACAGAAATTGCTATAAAACGACCTTTGCTCATCACGGTAATTTTTACTGTGCTGATCATGTTCGGCATTGGTTGTTACTTCAGTCTGAACTATAACCTGTTACCAAACATTCAGGTGAACACCGTTACCGTAAGCACGGTGTATCCCGGAGCATCTGCTGCGGAAGTAGAGACCTCCGTTACCCGAAAACTCGAAGACATTCTAGCTTCTATCGAGGGACTTGATCAAATCAACGCCACATCTCAACAAGGTGTTTCTCAACTTACAATCAACTTAAAGAGCTCTGTTAATGTAAGTGATGCAGAGCGAGATATTCAGCGTGCCATCGATCAGAAGAAAAACGAATTGCCAATCACCGTTAAAAGTCCGGTGGTGAAAAAAATCAGCCTGGAGGAAACTCCGGTTATTCAGGCAGGTGTCACTTCAACGCTTGGTGATCGTGAGTTGTATGATCTCGTTGATCTGCAAATAAAAACAGCACTACAGAATGTGCCGGGCGTGGGACAGGTTAATGTTATTGGCGGCGATGAACGTCAGATCCAGGTTAATGTTGATCAAGGTAAGCTGAATGCTTATGGACTTGGCATCGTACAAGTCACTCGTGCAATCAGTAACGCTAATCTTTCTTTTCCAGCGGGAAGTATTGAAACTGGAAAGAGAAGGCTTTCAATATCGTATGATGCCAATGTAGTTTCTGTTGGTGAACTTGAAAATCTCATTGTTTATACAAGCAATAAGAATGGAACAATTTACCTGCGTGACATTGCAACCGTATCAGATGCAACATCAGACCCTACAGCAATTAACCACATCAATGGATTGCCGTCTATCGGTTTGCAGATAATCAAACAAAGTGGTTCCAACGCTGTAGATGTAAGCGCAAGAGTGAAAGCAACTTTTACTGATCTTCAACAACAGTATAGTGCACAAGGCCTGAAGTTTTCAATTTCATCAGATCAGAGTCGGTATACACTGGCATCAGCTCATGCTGTTATGGAAGATCTTCTGATTGCCATCATTATCGTGGGTATTGTGATGCTTGCTTTTTTGCACAGCGTTCGCAGTTCCATGTTCGTGCTGGTGGCACTGCCGGCTTCGATCATTCCAACATTCATTGCTATGTATCTCTTCGGATTCTCTCTCAACCTCATGACGCTGATGGCGCTGTCATTAGTAGTAGGAATTTTGGTAGACGATTCGATTGTAGTACTTGAAAATATTTATCGCCACATGGAAATGGGTTCTGACAGACGCAAGGCTGCCATGGACGGACGTAGCGAGATTGGCTTCACGGCTTTAGCAATCACGTTGGTGGATGTTGTGGTATTTCTTCCGTTGGCAGTGTCTGGTGGTATTATCGGATCTATTCTGCGTGAGTTCTCTTTAGTAGTCGTATCATCTACACTCATGAGCTTGTTTGTATCTTTTACGATCACACCTTTATTGGCAAGTCGTTTTGGAAAACTGGAAGAGCTCAGCAAAGATAACTGGTGGGGACGCATCAATCTGGGTTTTGAGAATCTGATCAATCAACTCAAAGATGCTTATGGCGATATGCTTGCCTGGGTACTTGGGAAAAAGCGATGGTTTTTATCAGGCGTTCTTATCATGCTTATCGGATCGTTTATGTTGGTAACCAAAGGTTTTATAGGCGGTGCATTCATACCAGTTATGGATCAGGGACAATTAATGATCAAGCTTGAATTGGCAGCGGGAACTACCGTGCAACAAACAAACCTCGCCACACAACAAGCTGAAAAACTGATCATGGAAAACCCGGCTGTAGTAAATGTTTTTACCAGCGTAGGCTTTGTAACGGGTAGTGTAGTAGGAACTAGCAGTAACAGTAACGAAGCCGAGCTCAATATTACATTGGTTGATAAGAAGGAGCGAGAAATGTCATCAGAAGAATTTGGACAGTACATGCAGAAAAAACTTAACAGATCCATTGCTGGAGTAAAGTTTACTGCCATTCCAACGTCGATCTCTGGGAATAGCCAGGCGCCAATTCAGATTGGTATCCAGGGAACAGACTTAAAAGCTATTCGTGCTACAGCTGAAAAATTTAAAAAAATAGTGGCTTCTGTACCCGGTACAGAATCAGTGCGCCTGTCAGTTAAAGAGCAAAAGCCTGAGATAAGACTTGAGCTGGATCGTGACAAGATGTTAATGCTTGGCGTTGATGCCAACCAGGTAGGTATGGCCTTACAAAATTCCTTCGATGGTAATGACGATGGAAAATTTAAAGATAAAGGTAATGAATATGCCATCCTTGTACGCCTTGAGCAAGACAATCGCAGCAACATTGAAGATGTGCGAAACCTCACATTCCAGAATAGCAAAGGTGAGTCATTTACATTAGAACAATTTGCAACCATATATCAGGGCGTTGGAGAGAGTGTATTGCAGCGAACTAACCGGATGGGATCAATCACAATTTCGGGTAACGTTGTAGGCAGGGCAGTGGGTGTAGTGGTGGATGAGATCAAAGAGAAACTGGCGGCTGCTAAAACACCTACAGGCATTACGGTACAATTCCTGGGAGATGCAAAGAATCAGAAGGAGGCATTTGGCAGTCTGGGCCTTGCATTGATCACCGCTATTGTGCTGGTATACCTCATCATGGTTGCTTTGTATGAAAATGCCATATATCCATTCGTTGTGTTGTTCTCAATTCCTGTAGCCTTGATCGGATCATTGTTAGCATTGGCACTAGCTATGGATACGTTAAACGTCTTCTCCATCATTGGTATGATTATGCTTCTGGGATTAGTTTCAAAGAATGCAATCCTGATTGTAGATTTTGCCAATCAACTAAAAGCAGAAGGTAAGGCTGTTGTTGAAGCACTCATTGAAGCAGGCAAAGAACGCTTGCGTCCTATTCTGATGACAACACTTGCCATGATTTTGGGAATGATGCCAATCGCATTGGCCAGTGGATCTGGTGCGGAAATAAAAAATGGCATGGCGTGGGTAATTATTGGTGGCCTTACAAGCTCCATGATCCTTACGTTATTCATTGTACCATCCATGTATCTGATCATTGAAAATCTTATTACCAGGAAAGGAAAAATAAAAGAGCAAAAAAGTGCATAATGAATTGCCAGCGGGTTCAGTGGCTACAGGTTTAAGTTTGGTTTGGGCTAGCCCTGAACCTTGCTGGATTTAGAATGTAAAAAATTTATAAGCAAAGGAAATGTTTGATCTGTCTGACAAAGTGATTTTAATCACAGGTGCTGGTGAGAGTGTGGGATCTGGCATTGCTCGTGTATTGGCAAAATATGGTGCAACAATAATTGTGAGCGATGTATCAAAGACTAAAGC
>Ga0310811_10003871_pt1 | contig 18850 bp, 13 predicted proteins | sample YCmetagenome_FD_207642 | JGI IMG/M metagenome (GOLD analysis project Ga0310811, IMG submission 207642) | Soil microbial communities from experimental microcosm in Duke University, North Carolina, United States - YC | ecosystem: Engineered > Artificial ecosystem > Soil microcosm > Unclassified ...
ACTTGATGTGTACTCCACTTGATAAAATCACCTCTGCGAAATATTGCATTTCACCTCCAACGAGGTTCTTGTCATACCATGTATTATTCAATACAAAATTGTCAGATGACTCGCCTACAAATTGAGTAGTATCCCTAGCGAGGATTTTATAGATAATAACCTTATCAACATAAAGCTTCGAACTCAATGTTAATTGTAATGTGATACGATCATCTTCATAACGTTGTGCATCAAAAAGATTTATATAACAGAGAGCTCCCTGATTGGTATAGTTTATAGTTTCACTTTTTAAACCAGTGAGCGTATTAGACTTAGGCACAATGGTGAAGTAATAGTTCGTTGATTTTGGAAGTGTAATTGTTGTATCCGATACAGACGTAAATAATTGAAGATATTGATTGCCCATTGTGTAAATATCGTAGGCGTCAGTACCTGGTATGGCTTTCCATGACAGAGCAAACTGTGCGTCACAATCAAAAGCTACTGTAAGTGAAGGTTTAGGAGAAATCAAAAAGGAGTCACTCACAAATTCAAGTTCGTCAATTTTCATTTTTAGTCGTGCCCAACTTAGAGTATCTGGTGGTAGCCAGTGAAAGTTGGAGAGGAGATCGATATCCTCCTTTACAGTTTTCCAATCACCATTGTTTAGTTGTAAGGAGAGTGTACCCGTTTGCACATGCTGTACATTCCATAACAGCGAAGTTTTTTGATTGGCTTCGAGCTTGTCATTATGTGTTGGGTAATTCCACGCAAAACTTTTTTCCTCTTCAAACCAGTAGGCCATAGTTACAGATTGCGATGTTGCAATATCAGGTGCAGTTATTGTTAATTGATAGGAGCCTGCTACTGGGTCATCTATTGAAAAGTATTCTACTGTGTTTATGTGATCTGGCCTTCGTTCAGCTTTTGCATCTAAGGAGTCGGCCAATGGTTTTGTGCTCAATACCCAGGGGGAGAAATTATTTGTACCATCGGATAAAATTGCATCAATATCATTAACAAGTGCTACAGAACTATTTTGAACAGCCGGTGGATCTATCCACGTTACGGCAACAACTAACTTGTGAGTTGATGAAGGAACATCGATAGGTAATGTTTTTACATCGCCTTTATTAACATTAACAGATATAAAATTTCCTTTATCCAATAATGAAAGCGCACGTATGGCATTGATGCTTCCATAGCCGGATGAAAAATCAATGCCATCCTGACCAATGTCATCAGCACTGGCAATTAAAATGCTTTTGATTTCAGCAACTGTTGGAAATTTTTCATAGAGCGCTACATATCGCTCTTGTAGTAGTGCACATATACCAGTGGCAATAGCTGCAGCGTCTGATGTGCCATCCTGACCAAATGCTGTGAGCTCTGGTTTAAGACGCCCGTCATAAGCTGGACCTTTTGAGTTTCGTACGTTCACTATAAAGGAGGTATCTACAGATGTAACTGTTATTATGTTCTTAGCTTGTTTAAAATTGCCTGAAAGATTTGCATACGAGAGATTTTGATACGTTCCGCTTGCCGGTTGAGAACCTCCGCTGTTGCCAACAGAGAACACATGCAGTATGGTTGGATTAGTATACACTTGCTGATCATAAGCAGCAGCTTCATTGCCGTAGTAGTTTTCAATATCAACTCCATAGGAGTGATTCTCGAGATGAATGTTTCCTGAAGTAAACACGTCATCAGTATCAGGCAGAAGATTCTCGAAATCAGACGAACCAATTAAAGCATGGCTAACAACGCCTTCTGTTTTATCTGAAGAGTTTCCGGCACCGGCAATAATAGTGGCAATGGTTGTTGCATGCTGTGAAGTTGCTGTAGAGGCAAGTGTTGTTTTAAATGATCTGTTTAGTAAATCAATATTAGTAGTGTCGAAGCGCTGTTCTTTAATAAGGACTTTCTGATCAATTCCATTTAATGTTGGGAATTGATCGCGAACCATATTTATTCTATTGAAGGCAGTATTGAAATAATCAGTACCCGCCTCAGGAGTAGCGCTACGTACAATGTCAACAAACACAATGTTGGAATCGATTGAAAATTCATGAGCTGCAATTTTATAACTGGCTCTCACTAAACTTACTTTAGCTTGTTTATAAGAATGGAGAATTGTAATACGATTTTTGTAATCACCTATGAATTTTTCAAAGTCATGATATCCAACGGAGAACTGCATGTAGCTGGTATCGTTTCCAACTCTGGCGTTGATAGAATAAAATTTAGGAGATAATCTTGATTGTGAGTACACCATGCAAGAGCATGACAACATCATCAGTAGAAAAAAAATCACTCTCATGCTCTCAGCAGATAACCTTATTTTTAAGGTGTTGTAGGTTAATAAACATTCAATTTAAAGGTAAAAAAGAAAAACACCACAGGTATTTATCAGGTATTGCGTTTTTGTGTTTTTACAATCTTATGCGAATGTATATTTTCATGCCCAAGCTGTGCACAGCGAAACCTTTATTAACCTAAACGTATTAACAATGAGAAAAACATCATGCCTTATCGGTATGTTGCTGCTATTGACGGCAACACAGTTTTCATGTCAACAATCAGACGAGTCAACTGCTTCCACAATTGACAAACGAGTTTCAAGTGATGTACAAGCCAAGCTTGTAAGTCTTGGATTCGATGTTACAAACAAAGCACCTTTCAAATTTGAAAATGGATATCTGGTAGAAGGTGACATCTATCTTACAGATAAAGATCTGGCTGAAATGAAAGCTGGCACTCGTGTTCCTGAAGTAGAGCAGTACTCAACCAATAATTTAGTAACAGGTACACCACGTACCATTAAAGTGTACATGTCGTCCAGTACATTTGGCTCAACCTATATCTCTGCTCTGGATGTTGCCATAGCTAGATATAATGCGCTAGGTCTTGGTCTTACATTTACACGTGTAACATCAAGCAGTGGTGCCAACATGAAATACTCAACCTTATCAAGCACTGATGAGAATAGTGGTGTTCTTGGTTCTTCAGGATTTCCAACCTCTTCCGGCAACCCTTACGGCACAATTAAAATTGCATTGGCTTCCGTCATACTGATTATTATAACAGAGCTATAAGCTGCGGTGGTTCTACTTCTAACGAAGGCGATGGAGGTATTGGTGCTAACCTTATCCCAGGCACTCCTTCCACAGCAACAAATGCCGCTAAGTCATGGATGCTTGCTTGTACTGATGGTGGCGACAGACCTTTTAATACAGATGATAAAGTAGCACTTAACTATCTGTATTGATTTACTATTAGCTAATTAATAAAATGCGAAGAGATATTATTCTCTTCGCATTTTTGAATTAAAAGATTTCAGATTTCAGATTTCAGATTTCAGATTTCAGATTTCAGATTTCAGATTTCTTTAACCCATTTATTTTTGAGAAAAAAATTCTATTGACTATTGACTATTGACTATTGACTATTGACTATTGACTATTGACTATTGACTATTGACTATTGACTATTTAATTTCCAACTGCTATCGGCGCAGCAAGACAACTATCGGGTATGTTGAAAGCATCAACCAATGGCACTGCTTCCTGCCTGATCTCCCAGCTAAGTTGATTAACAAGTTTTCGGATGGCTTTTGTCTTCACACCTTCCATATAACCATTCTCTAAATACCAACCTTTGTTATTGTCGATTTGCGATAATGCAAATAGCTGACATAGTTTTTTTAGAATAGCATTACAGCCTGCGTCTTTTGTTATCTCTACTTGTTTTATGAATTGCTCAAGAATAATTCGTTCGATATAGGCGAAGCCAACTTGTACCAAATGATGTTGTACTACATTGAAGGCATCAAACGAATCCATACCGCTTGTGATGTGACGTTTCAAACGCTTGGCTGCCGAAGTTAAGATATCTCGTTCCCGATACTTAAATGCATTTAGTAAAAACTCAAAACTCAGCAAGTGATCATCATCTGTATTGCGAACAATAAGTGGATTCATTTCGGTAAGTGATGTTCGCGCCTGATCAGCCACATAGTTCAGAATGCCAAATACGTTCATGTTGCTGAACTCTTGCTTAAATTCTGTTAACCTGCTTTTCGCTACGAGTTGCATCAATACAGTATTATCACCTTCGAAGGTGGTGTAGATTTCTGAATCATTTTTAAGTGCATTAATTCTGTTTTCAGCGAGATAGCCTTTGCCACCACAACACTCACGGCACTCTTGTAGTGTGTGCGTTGTGTTCCATGTTGAAAATGCTTTGAGACCTGCAGCTAATGCTTCAATCTCCTGCATGTCTTCTTCTGTTCGCGTGAGAAAACGATTGGTGAGATAATTTAATGAGAAGTGTAGCGCATAAGCATTCGCGAGTAATGGCATGAGTCTACGCTGATGTGTTCTGTAATTAAGAATAGGAACCTCTGCTCCACCTTCCGGCCCAAATTGTTTTCGGGTATCAGCGTAACGTATGGCTATTGTGAGTCCTGATTTAGCGGCGCTAAGTCCAGAACGTGGTATACCAATGCGACCTCCGACTAAAGTACCTAGCATCGTAAAGAAGCGTCTGTTATCACTGGCTATCGGACTCGCAAATTTTCCCTCATCCGTTACCTGAGCGAAACGATCCAGCATGTTGTCGTATGGTATTACAACATTGTTGAATTTAATCTTTCCGTTATCAACACCATTCAGTCCCATCTTGCGTCCACAGTCTTCTATGGTAACACCTGGATTTACATTTCCTTTTTTATCCCGTAGAGGAACGAGGAAGGCACTGACACCATAATCTTTTCCATCAACAATAAGCTTGGCAAACACGGTTGCCATTTGTCCATGGCATGCTGCATTGCCGATGTATTCTTTTTGTGCCTGTGGCAATGGCGTGTGAATGATGAATGTTTTGTTTGAATGATTATAGGTAGCCGTTGTTTCAATGCCACGAACGTTAGAACCATGACCTGTCTCCGTCATGGCAAAACAACCAGGAAGTTCAAGCGTGCCAATGTTTTTTAGATATGTACGATGATGCTTTTCAGTTCCCAAAAAATAAACGCTCATACCAAACAAGCCGAACTGTACTCCAAATTTTATAACAAGACTTAGATCATGATAGCTTAATGCTTCCATAATAGCGAAGTAAGAACCCATATCGCCACTGCCGCCATACTCTTTAGGATAAGCCATGGATCCGAAACCTTGTTTCGCCAGGTGATGGCACCATGTCAACACCTGTTCGCGATTGGTAGCAAGATTATCTGAATCTATATACCTGAAGGTTGGATCTGATAAAAGTGTTTTTACTTTATTAATAATGCCAGCATGCTGTCCATCCAATATCGCGGTGAGTGTTTCAATTGTAAATGTATTCTGTGTGCCATGATGCTGGGTAATTGTTTTTCTGCTCTCGGGTGAGAAATGAAATACAGATTCACTGCTGATCAATCCCAGACTGTCTTCCATGGATTGAAGAGATTCTTTTGCCTGATTCAAGATGGCAGATTCCTTTGTTAAGTGATGCTGAGCTAGCGCAATACCAATATCAATAAGACTAATATGTGTTTCGGCAGATGAAGTATCTAGTACACTTTTAATTTCTGTTAACCATGCTTTGAACTCATCAGGCGATGGAGGTGCTGCCGGATCGAGCTGTTCCAGTAATAATTTTTTCTCATCTGCATTGAGCCATTGCTGACTTTCAATTAAGCGTTGCAGAGAGCTGATCTCGCTTGGGGTAAGCACTGCGTCCGACCAGACTACATAGAAAACCGGAAGAAAGACAAATAGGTTAGGGTTCTTTTTTAGTGTAGCAGAGTTGAGCATAATTAAATTATTTATAGCAATATAAACTATAATTGAATTATGCACTATCGAAAAGTATGCTGGCGATTTGATAATAAAAAAAGGCCCCTGTAAAAAATATACACAGAGGCCCCAAACACGCGTCAGTTTACTGACGCCCCCTCACTAACCACCAATTGTTTTTGTTGTTGTTACACCATTTATAGTTATTGTGATGTTGCGATTGGTGCAGCTTCCATCACCAAAGTCTACAGTAATGGCATTGTCACGATAGTGTGTTTCTAATGTGCCACTTACCGGACCATGTCTTTCTCTGCCGCATGCAATATTTTCTGTAAGCGGTGTTGTTGTTGAATTAGAGTAGATAACAGTGCCACCTGCAGTAACAACACTGGTATTGGCATCCGTTACAATTGTTCCGCTTACAGGTTTGTTCGTTAAAGAATCTAATGTGATAGTGGATGTTCTTGTTTTATCACTTGACCAGGTTGTTACAGTACCATCTGCTAATGTTATTTTTCCATCGCTTACAGTAGTTTTAGATTTACCAACTCCGGTAGCGCTATTGAAAGTACTGATTCTTGTTTTTGTACCCTCGATCGTTATTCCATTCACAACATAATTTTCAAAAGTTGTTATTTCAGATTTTGTTGAACCACTGCCTGACCGCACAATAGTAATTTTACCTGAGCGTGCTATGCTGATCGTGTCATGCTTATACGTAACACCTGATCCAAAATCAATAACAGTTTTCACAATCGTTGATAGCAGGGAATCATATACTGGAAACTGATGACCACTAAAGCTGCATCCCTGTGGTCCATCGCTGCTTGGTGTTGAAAGTGTAACAACATTTCCGTCGGCATCATAATTAGTAATAGTAGCGCCACCATTTTTAGAAACCCGAAGTCCTCTGAAATCACTTGCGCTTTCGGCGTCTATCAGTGCAAGAATTTCATCAGTTGGCGCGAGTAATCCAATGCCATCAAGCAATACCGGTTTGCCTTTGTGTTTTCCAAATCCATGATGTCCAGGCTTGGTGCTGGTGCTATCTGTACTGCTTTCACTGATAGTGAAGGTTGATCCGCTAGCGAGTTGCCCTGAAGTTTGTGCTACATCGAGAAGTGAAGAGGATGAACTACCTGTTGCCGACGTTGACGAAGTTACTCCGCTATCACTGCAACGAACCATAACACCTGTCACAATAACAAGTGCTGTAATTTTTAAAATGATATTTTTCATAGGTGAAATTGTTTAGCATAAATACGGCAATACTTTAAGATGCAGTATATCTGAAATTGCATTATAGGTTTTTGAATGGAATGTGCAGGTGAAATGTCTGTTGAGAAAAGCAATGAGTTATGCAATACCGTTAATAAACGTTGCGTCGACAAAAAAATGATGAGATTGTTTAATCTTTTTTTAAGCTACTTCAACGTACATAGACAGAAATGAGAAGCTTTATATAATATGTTTTGTTTACAGAGCACGCAATAAGACTCCATTCTTTTTAAGAATGCACGTTGCGTTTATTTCTGGTGAGAGTTTCACCTATTTTGTCTAAAATACTTTTAAACGTTCAGCCCATTCCATGCCGTCTGGTAATTCTATCGTATTAAATTCCAGGTGAATCACTCGCCGATGCTTCATCGTAGTAGCTTTTCCTGATGCATGTAACAGCAGTGGTTTCATGATGTGAATGCCACACGCATTGACTTCGCAAACAATAGGTGTACAGTTTTGACTGATCAGACTAATTTCATCTGTACTTAATTTTTTATGGTGCGAACCTGCTACAACTTTTAATGCGCCGTTGCTTTCGTCAGCATCATCTAAATGAATCCTTACAGTAATGGTGTCATGTAAAATATCTTCAGGCGGGCATACACCATGAACATCAAACTTTTTCGTCCACCCAGAATAGCCATCAAGTTCGACTCTGTTTTTTACATTGATAGTAATATCCTGATGCCAGGTTACATACCAATTAGCATCTGGCGTCTTATCAAAAAATATGGCCTTCGTTAGGAATAGTCTGGGATTAATTTTTTTTAGGATATGCAGCAGATTAGAATTAAGAACGGTAGAGGCCAATCCTGGAATTTCTTGTAACACATTTCGCAATGCGTGTACATTCTTTTCATTTTTTAATTTGAAGTACTGATCGACTCTGCTCTTAATATGATTAATTTCTTTTTTTGAATACACGTGTTGTAGTACGGCAAAACCTTTATAATTAAATTTTTGTATTGAACCGGCTAAAACATTATCTGTTAAGTCATATTGGTATTGATCAAGAGCGTGTGTGAGAATCACTTTGATTTTTTGTTTCAATCGTTCAGGAGCTAATACCCGAATACGGTCTCCAAAACCTAATAGCTCTCTTTCTAATTCAAAATTTAATTGAACATCAAAAGAAAATATTACCCCATTTGGAAGAGTTTCTTCAATTCGTTGCGTATGATGAATTGGCTTAGTTTGAATATAAGGTGCGGTTTGATGGTCAGCAAGAATTAAAATCTTTTCTGTCTTGCCATTTTGATTGACAGTAACACCTAATATGTTTTTATAAATTTCAGAAGGATTGAAATCTTTTGGTTTGCCAATAAAGTTTCTAGGGCAGTCCGAAATGCTTACGATACGATCTAAGGCCAGATTCTGAATTTCACCTTTTCTTTTTGAAAGCCCGATAACAAACCAACGGTTTCTATACTCTTTTAAATAATAGGCATGGAAATCAAATGTATTTGCATTTTTAGCCTTGAAAGATTGATACTCTAGCACCAAAGGAGTTTTTTTAATTATGGCCTGATATAACGGCTCTATATATTCCAGTCCTTTTAGATTTTCATTCTTCTCAAAGTCAATTACGGGCTCAGTATTTGTTCGGGCCGTGTATATTTTATTTTCAAGCTTTTGGACCATGCCACTCAATTCCTGGAAATGGCTGAATCCTTTAAATTGTTTTAATATCTCAACTACTTCGGTAAGTTTTCCTAAATCCTGATCGGTTAATGGAATATTTGTAATAGAGTAATCAGGATCTTCATAACGATAATATTTCTTATCCTCTATAATAATAGGAGCGTTGTAGCCTATTTTATCACTGCGCATCATCTGGATATCCATCTGCACAGTTCTTTTACTCACGCCTCTATCAATGCCTTCATATTCATAAAGAGCATCGGAACAGGACTCAACGAGGTCTTCGAGTGTATATTTCTTGTATTTGTTACGCAGGCAGTTATCAATGGTTCGATAACGGATCAGGGCATTTCTATTTACGGGCATCGAAAAATATTTTGCTAAAAGAACAAAAATATTTTCAGTACGCAAATAGGTTGCGCAGTTGGTATAAACCTTTGTATCATCAATTAAACGAAACGGTTATGAGATTCAATGTATTTCGTAAAACAAAACAGTCTGTTAAAAACTATGAAGGCGCACCTTCATTTGCACTGGATGTGCGCATGGAGCTTTATAGCGCAGTGGTAACAACATCGCTGTCAAACAAATTTTATGAGTCAGCTGATAAACGCATGGATCGTATTCGTGAATTGATTCTTAGAAATGACGCAGACTTTGTTGGACGTCTGGCAATTTATGCACGTAACCGAATGTACATGCGTACGATGCCGTTAGTACTGGCAGTAGAGTTAGCCAAGTCACAATCTGGTAACAGCGTTGTTGGAAAAACGGTGGCAGGCGTAGTGCAACGCGCTGATGAGATTACAGAGTTGCTGGCCTATTATCAATTGGCAAATGAACGCAAGGGCACAAAGAAGTTGAACAAGATTTCCAAGCAAATTCAGAAGGGATTAGCAGGAGCGTTCAATCGCTTTGATGAATATCAGTTTGCCAAGTATGATCGCGCTGGTGAGATTAAGTTAAAGGATGCTCTTTTTATTGTTCACCCGAAAGCTATTAACGAACGGCAACAAGAAGTTTTCAATAAAATAGCGAACGCTACGCTGGCAACTCCATATACATGGGAAACTGAGTTATCCGCATTAGGTCAAAAGAAGTTTGCGAACGAAACACAGAAACGACTTGCTTTTCGTGCAACATGGGAAGAGCTGATTGCAAGTGATAAGGTAGGCTACATGGCCTTGATGCGTAACCTACGTAACATTATTGAAGCAGAAGTTTCTGTTGAAGCGATGGAGAAAGTTTGTGCGCGTTTAGCGAATCGTAATGAAGTTGCTAAAGCAAAGCAGTTGCCATTTCGTTTTCTGGCGGCATACCGGGAGATTGTTGTTCTGCAATCAGAGAAAGTACCCATGGTGCTTGATGCTCTTGAGCAGGCAGTAGCACATAGTGCAGCAAACATTCGTGGATTTGGAAGAGATACTTCGGTACTGATTGCCTGCGATGTTTCAGGTTCTATGCAGAAACCAATATCTGATAAGAGTAAAATACTTAACTATGATATTGGGTTGATGCTGGCCATGTTATTACAATCGCGTTGCAGCCAGGTTCAAACGGGTATGTTTGGTGATAGCTGGAAAATCATTAACGTATCACGCATAAATATTCTTGCCAACGTGCAGGAGTTTTATAAGCGTGAAGGCGAAGTGGGTTACGCAACAAACGGATATCTGGTGTTGCAGGATCTGATCAATAGAAACAAAGTAGTTGATAAGATCATGATGTTTACCGACTGCCAGTTGTGGAATTCGAATGTAGCCGATAATCTGATGAGCAAAAGTGTTTCATCATTATGGAAACAATATTTAAGAATTGCACCTCAGGCACGATTGTATCTGTTTGATCTTGCGGGATACGGTAATACACCAATTGATATAAAAGAAGATGGCGTGTATTTAATCGCAGGCTGGTCTGATAAAATTTTTGATGTGTTAGCATCATTGGAAGAGGGGCAGCATGCGTTAACAGAAATAGAGAAAATTGAATTATGAAAGCTACCCCTCCCCTTCATTTTGGAAGGGGAGGTTTTAAAAGACCTTATAGCTTAAAAGGAAAAGTCTGCGGTAAAAGATTGATACTGTCCGCAGTGTGTATGGATGATTCCGATAGAGCTTTTCGCTTTACCGGATAGAATTTGCAGATGCACCGAAATATCACTCTAAAGAAGTAAAGTAGGGAAGCGCATTTAGAGCCATACTGCCTGTGAAGGAATCTCAGTTCGAATCTGGGTAGGGTCACACGTTGTTCATTGAAAAAATAAGGATGTCGTAGAAGTGAGTTACTTCGCTCCAATAAAGGGGAGGAAGCACTACCCTGACCCTCTCAGGGAAAGTGTTCCGGGTTCGACTCCCGGCACGCGCAGCCCCGTTACTTGCTTCGCCTTTTACTCCTTATTGTATTTGTATTGAAAAAATAAAAGATGCCGTACATATAGTGGTACTTCGTTAAGGGAAAATCCCCACTTTATAATTGTTGCTCTTTTATAGAAGGTGCCGTACACCAGAGTTACTTCAACCTGTCAAGTTAATGGTCTCTGTTGGCTCTTTGCCCTTCTTATAATTTTAGAAATAAATCAGTGCCGTAGATAAGCGTTACTTCGATTCAGATTCGGTGGGTCGCAGGTTCGAGTCCTGCTCACGTGCTAATTAAAAATTTAAAGTGCGTGATAGCTCAGTGGTAGAGCAACTTGTCGCTTATCGTTTTTCGCCTGTTTTATTTTTTTATCAGGATATATATCAGTTGGTAGATTACCTCACCTGGAATGAGGAGGCCGTTGGTTCAAGTCCAGCTATCCTGACAATTTTTTTTTGGAGTTATAGATTAACTGGAAAATCAGCTGGCTACGAACCAGCAGACTGAAGGTTCAAATCCTTCTAACTCCTTTCTGCCGAAGTGACGGAATTGGCATACGTACTGGTTTTAGACACCAGGTTTTGAGAGTTCAAATCTCTCCTTCGGTACTTAATTCAGTTTTGAAACAATGTTTTTTTAATGCTGAATAATCGAACAATAATTTATTATTGAATATTAAGTCAATAATTTTATTGGAATAAAGCGCTACGCAAATAGGCTGCGCACCCTGGATACATCTTTGTATCAGTAAAAAAACAAATTACAATGAACTTAACAGGAAATAATCTGATTAAACTAGGCTTCAAAGAAGGTAAAGCTATTGGTATAGCGCTGGAAATAATTAATAACGAATATTCTTCAATGACAATTGATGAACAACTCACATTGCTAAGCGACGTTCTCAAATCACCATTATCGCATGAAAGTAATCCACTTCTGAAACCATTGATTCAAATACTGCTTGAACCTGTAGATTCCGGTATCCAATTAACAGAAGGCAAAACATATCAGATCTACGGCGCTGATGCTATTGAGCAGGGTGCTATTCGTCAGATGGAAACAGCGATGAAACTTCCTGTAACAGTTGCAGGTGCGCTCATGCCTGATGCTCATCAGGGTTATGGCTTACCTATCGGTGGAGTACTGGCAATCAACAATGCAGTTATTCCTTATGCTGTTGGCGTTGACATTGGATGTAGAATGTGTTTATCGTTATACGATCTGCCTGTATCAATGCTTGATGAAAAGAAAGAGGAATTGAAAAAGATGTTGGTGAGCAATACCAAATTTGGTATTGCTACTTTCAAAAATCCTAAAGACCACGAGGTTCTTGAACATAATGCTTTTAACGAGATTGTGTTGGTTAAGGAATTAAAAGATAAAGCATGGAGACAACTCGGATCATCCGGTGGTGGTAATCACTTTGTGGAATTTGGTGTTGTAGAAATTACAGATGCTGTAAATGAATACAATCTCACTCCTGGAAAATATCTGGCCTTACTTTCTCACTCTGGTTCACGAGGACTTGGTGCTACTATTGCGGGACACTATACTAAAATTGCTATGAAGCAGTGTGAGCTTCCACAAGAAGCTAAACATCTGGCATGGCTCGATCTTTCTTCCGAAGCTGGACAAGAATACTGGATTGCTATGAATCTTGCTGGAGATTATGCGTCGGCTTGTCATCACCAGATTCATGAACGTATGGCTATTGGGTTGCGTACCAAACCAGTAGCAATGATAGAAAATCATCACAACTTTGCGTGGAAGGAGAAAGATATGTTGGGTAATGAAATAATTGTTCATCGAAAAGGAGCTACACCTGCCGGTGAAGGCGTGCTTGGCATTATTCCGGGTTCGATGGCAACGCCAGGTTTTATTGTTCGCGGTAAAGGTAATGAAGCATCAATTAATTCTGCATCGCACGGAGCAGGAAGAACGATGTCGCGTACTAAGGCTAAACAAACTATTCCGGCAAGCGATGTTCATGCATTTCTGGCGCAAGCCGGTGTTGAGGTTATTGGCTCTGGTTTGGATGAAGCACCAATGGCGTACAAGAATATCTTTGAAGTTATGGAGTATCAAAAAGATCTGATCCATATTCATGGATCATTCATGCCTAAGATTGTAAGAATGTGTGGCGACGCAAGATTTCATGAGGTGGATTAAAAAAAATAATCAGACTGATTATCAGTCGGTCTGATTATTTTTTGTTAAGAAAAGTTACCACGGCACATGTAGCGACTTAACTGATGATGGTTTTTTCGGTTTCCATATATACCAGATCAGTAACAATAATACTATCACCACTCCTGAACTATACAAATGAAACACAACAAAGCTTGATTCATTTGTTGATGGTGGTCTGTCGAAACTATGTGCCCATGCAATAAAGCCGTCTGCTATTGGTAATGCACCAAACAGGTAACATTTTTCTTCATGACTATTCTCCATGGGTAAGCCAAAAGCTTCTACAGTGTTTCGGATAGCTGAACTTGTTTTATGTTCACTATATAATGCATTGGTACCCATACCAACAATAGTGGCTGATGCTCCCATTTGAAATATAACGGGTCCGGAATCCACATCACCAATACCATAGTCGCCTGAGCGATATTCGCGGATCCCTTGCAAACCCAGACGCGTATCAACAAAATATTTCTGATAGAGTTTAAACTGCTGCAACGCAAAGTCTTTGTCAATTGATTTTAAAAAGATGAGCATCAGGCTTAATGATGAACCTCGCGAACTCTGCAAAGGTCTGCCACTGCTGGCATAAACAGCGTGCGGAATAAGACCTACAGAATCAACATTTGCTTTTGCGTGGAATACCCAATCAGCAATGGCGTGTGAGTATTGCGTTGAAAACAATTTGTCGTGCAGCGAAAGTGATGCGAGGCAAACAACAGCATCCGCAGGCCATGCATGACCCCGATAACTAGCCGGATAAAAATGTGCTTTCAATGCCGATGAGATTACTTTGCATTGATAGTTGAAAAGCTTCACTTCACTTTTACTGCGCTGTGCTACAGGTTCAAGACTTAACTTTCTCCCTAATACATACGAACTCCAACCCATATAAAAAGCTCCATAAGGAATGGGAAGGATTGGATCAAACGGTGCACGACCAATACCTGAATTTATTTTGCGATATGCCGTTGTGACATCAGCATATCCTTCTTTGAAGATTTCAGTGTTATGATCAGTTCTCTCTATAACATTGCACCACGCCAGACTATGCATGGCGTTTATGAAAATGTATCCTTCAGGATACAGGTGCTGCATATCCTTATCAGCATTATCTTTTAAGGCAACTCGCAGAGAGCGCAGTTCTTTTATAAGATCGTAATTCAATGTATCACGACCTATTACTTTTAATTCTGGTGTAAAGTATAATTTGAAGTTTACAGTTAACAGATATATCAACGCGATAACGATAGGCAGGCAGAAAAGGGCTTTTATAATTTTATTCATGTTACATCAAAATAACATCTTTGTTTAGTAAGATTCTATATTTAGAATAATTATTCTGACTTAATTGTTATTCATACTCCCCCCTGACCAAATCGAAAACCAAATTATATTGGCTTTCAATAGCTACTCCCTATATTCGCGACTTCTTTTGTAGGATACAGTCCGCATAAACATTTTAAGTATGATAAGATTCTTTAACACCAACATTGGCCGTCTTCGTCTTCTCGGAATTTTGGAAGGGCTTTCTCTGCTAGTTCTTATTTTCATTGCTATGCCCGTGAAGTATATGTTGGGCAATCCGGCATTGGTAAAATCAATCGGTCCGGTGCATGGTGTATTGTTTATATTCTTTGTTATCAACGCTATAACTGTTGGAGTAGAATATAAATGGAAATTCACTGAAGTAACCTGGAAAGTAGTTTTGGCGAGCTTTATTCCTTTTGGTACGTTTTATATTGATCGTACTATCTTGAGTAAGGTGTCTGTTAAAAGTGAATAGCGATCAGTTAATACTACAATTAACAGATAGCTATTTACTAATAACTCATCAATTTCGTAATCCAGCCATCGCCCACACTACATGTACAGGTTGCTCTGCATAACAGAGCGGCTGGATCTGAGTCAATGGTGGGATTCGAACCCACGAATATCAGTTTTGCAGACTGACCCCTTAAACCACTTGGGTACACCGACATAAAATAAAAGCCCCAGGCTTTTGACCCGGGGCTTACAGTTATATATTAATGTCTCTTATATTATAACATGTCATCCGGGCAGTTCATGATCTTTTTCATACAGCAGATTTGCTGTGAAAATTTGACTTTAATGGAACGACCTGATTTCATTTCTTTCTTTTCAATGTGTTATACAACGTTGGCACCTTATCAAGGTTACAGAAATTATAAATAATGAATTTCTTTTTATCGTAAAGTACTTTTAATCTCACCTTCAACGTTATCTGTAATTGGCTTACACGGAATATTCCGGTAATCTTTATCCACCGTATAAATTTAATGAAGGAGAGCCTACTGTAATTTTTCTTCTGGATTTAAATAATACTTTAATATTTTATTAATGCAGAGTTGTAAAAAATTTGAATTTCATGGAGCACTTTTGTTCCAGTAGAAACAGGTGGCTATGGATAAGATTATGTCATTGCTGGAGATTATTTTCAATTCTTTACAAGATGATGATCATGTAAACATGAATGTAATCAATTCAAATTTTCGTACAATCGCGGAGTTGATTGTAAAAACTAATTTTGACAAAATTCAGTCAGCCAGAATTTCATCTGCATTTCAGTTGTTAGATGATATTGATGTACGTTTCAGACTGATGTCGCTCACTCATCAAAACGTGTCGATTACAAGGGGCTTGCTTTTAAAGATAAAGCAGTTGCATTTAGCCTAAGCCGACAGCAACTTTAAATAACATATTTATTAAAAACTGTGAGCAGCTCCTGATAAAATATGGCGCTGTTTTGTTTTACGATAGAGGCTTTATTCGTTTCCTTAATTTCTTTGATTAGTTTAGAATAATGAACCAAATCAATCGGGGTAACTAGAAGCTCTGTAAGCTCTCGCTTTAGAAATTTCTTTTTTACGTCTGTAATTTCCTTTTTGAATTGTTCTTTATAATAGTTCGATAACTGGTCATCATGAAGAAATTCTTCGATCAGATCTTTTCGAACCCCACCTATCAAATCAATAATGTTGTCAGTGGAGAGTGATATGGATGACGCTATACTATTCATAGTAGTTAATTAATTAGTAGTCATTAATTACAGGATGATGTTCAAGAATCGGGCCACTCTTTGTGTTAAGATTCTATGATTCAAATCCTTCCAAACCAGAAATCTGGATTGGAAGGTGTGGAGTACTTTCTACGATTATAATAATTTGATCTTTTTCACGTTCCTGAAAACCGTGAGAACACGCATCTGGTAAAATGCCCACAAGATGTTTTGCAGCATAAAGGTGATTACACTTTTACCTTTTTGGCAGCAGCATCAATACCATTATAATATTTGTCAAGTATTGAATCAATAGAGTCTTCGACCGAATCCTTTGCTGGACCCGTTAATTTTTTAGCTCCTTTCTTCAGTTTTGCAATAGTTTCTTTACCCTCTGCAGGAGCTATTAACACACCAATAGCTACACCAAGGGCTGTTCCGGCCAGTAATCCACCAATCCAATGTTTTGTATTCATAGTAGTATAATTTATTTAATTGTATATCTGCACGTTGTGTGCAACATTCTTATACAATTAAGAAAACATTGTGCCAAAACAAGATTTAGTTTTAATGCTGACGATTTGGATTCAATTTAAAATTCTGCTCTAGTCATAGCTCATAATTTATGAATGATTATTCTTTATAATGAGTAATAACATATTCACTGTGTAATAAAATTTCTACAGTTTTCATTGGTAACTATTCATTTCTACGGCTTAAATCCATCATTTTAAAAATGGCATGTTTATGCATTGTTGAACAAAGAATATTTATCAACTAAAATTAGAAAAATGAAAAAGTTAGTAATGATTATGATGCTTGCATTTGCAGGCGCATCAGGAGCTGCCTGGGCGCAAACTCCTTCAGTTGTTGTAAGCGACAAAGCAGGCTGGCATAAACTCGGTGAAACAACAGTAGATTTCCAAAAAGAACGAGATGAAATTTCTGTTATTGGCGCTGATAAATTTGCCGCTATTAAGTTCAAGGTACTGGATGAATCTATTGATTTAGTATCAGCAGAAATTTTCTATGAGAGCGGAGATAATCAAACTATTAATATCAATTCTCATGTGAAAGCTCCTGGTGATAGCCGTCAGGTAGATATAAACGGACGCGAACGTGCTATTAAGAAAATCGCATTTGTTTATAAGACTTTACCTAATGCAAAAGATAAAAAGGCTCACCTTGAAATCTGGGGTTTAAAGACTAATGAAGGAACCAAGTAGTATTGACGTTCTTTCTGAAAACACCTTGAGCAATTTGCTCAAGGTGTTTTTTTATGATCTTCAAACTCACATAAAAACCTTTGCTTTATTAGAAGACTTTATGTTCATGATAAATGACATAAATACTACTAATCCTTTCTTTTCTTCAGGCTATCTTATCTTCTGACCCAACCTCTTCCTGAACATCATCTTTGTTCCGGGCATGTCTTAAATGTGAATGCGATCAGATTCATTGATCCCATTGTGGAGAATCATCCACACATAAACTCTGAATGATACAAATTAGACGCTTAATGATCTGGCAGGGTTTTTCGAATACATACAAAACATCAAATCTTGTTTTATGAAACAAATCCCCAAGATCGCAAATAATGGCATGAGCACTTTGTTAGATTGTTTAAATCATGCTGTGAAAAAAGGTTATATCGAAAATTTCCAAATTATAAACAATTGTCTTAGTGTTCATGATGACAGATTATACTATTATCCATCGGATGTTGTTATAAAAAATTTCTATCGCTTCGAGGGGCAGTCTGATCCGCAGGATAGCTCTATCTTATATCTGATTGAAACTTGTGATGGAAGGAAAGGAACAATGATTGATGCCTATGGTGTTTATGCTGATTCGAAACTTTCAAAGTTTATGCGCGATGTCGAGAGCATTCAAAAGGTTCAGAAAAATAAAAAATGGAAATTCAGTCTTGTGAATTTGAGAATGAGTTTTCTGAAAATATTGACTTGAAGAAATTGTTGTCTTCTTTTTTTAATTCTGGGTTCTAAATTTTTAATTATGAATTTGTGAGCATCTATACAATAAGTACAAATGTAAAACGCGTGTTGCTTCTTTTAGCAGCTATTCCGTTGATTGCTGCCGTAGGCTATTTCAATTATAATATCTATATTCTTTCTAACCAGCGTGCTTCTATAAAAAAAGATTATAGCATTGTTAACAACATCACACGCGGGTTATTATCAGTAAATGCCTGGAAAGATTACCTTGTACAGATTGTTACTCATCGTATCGATGACTTTGAATTCACTCCGGAACAAGAGGCCATAATGAAGGTTCAACTTGAGCATGTTCTACATACCGTTATCGATAAAGCAGATTCACTTGTTCAGCAAAAACAAAAAACGTTTAAGGGAAAGGTTAAACAATTTGCCTTCAATGCATTTGTTGATGAGAAAAAAATACACGCCAAAGTTCCGATATTTTCTCAAACCATTATTGACGAAATAAAGAAACCTGCTAATAAAGAGAAACTAAAAAATCTGGCATTGGCTAAGATTGCCGAGTATGGAAGTATAACCTATGATAGTGCAAATGATGTTGCTCGTGTTGATTATATTTTTGCAACATACAATGTCTGCGATCTGGA
>Ga0310811_10003872_pt1 | contig 18845 bp, 24 predicted proteins | sample YCmetagenome_FD_207642 | JGI IMG/M metagenome (GOLD analysis project Ga0310811, IMG submission 207642) | Soil microbial communities from experimental microcosm in Duke University, North Carolina, United States - YC | ecosystem: Engineered > Artificial ecosystem > Soil microcosm > Unclassified ...
GATGATCTTCGAATGGGACTATCGTTTCGCGATCAACGGCTTCTCCTACATCCAGCCGATGGCCCAGTACATCGTGAAGCCCAACGGCACCGGCAACGTGCAGAACGCGACCGTCCTCGGATTCCAAGTCGGCTGCACCTTCTAAAAAACTGTTAGTAAGGGAAGGTTCCAAAATGGCGCCGCGGGGAAACCTGCGGCGCCATTTTGTTTTCCGGAATCCCATTCGAACTGAAGGATCGACATCCCTGGCTACGGTCGCGGCAAAAAGGCTCGCCCCCAATGGCCGGCGGCAGCCATAAGACCCTCTCCATCCCCATCGGAACATCCATGCGCACGGCCCTGCTTTTCTGCATTCTCGCTCTCACAGCCCCTGCCTTTGCCGGGAGCTATCCCGGCTCCCCCGCCGCAGTCGTTGCCGCCTATGTCGAGGCCGATGGCGCCGGCATGGCCCTGGACAGCACTACGGCCGGGCAGGTTTTGAAATACACGACTTGGGAGGATGCCCCCGGCTGGGACTCATTCGCCGTCATCAAATCCTACGACATCGGCGAAGTCGGATACGACGAGTCGAAGGCCAGCGTCCAGATCACCTATCACCTCCTCGGCCAACTGGCTGGCTCCGCCTTCACCGCGAAGAAAACGGAAGAGAGCGTCTCTTTCGAACTCCAAAAGGTGAAGGGACAATGGAAAATCGAGAAACCTCAACTCTCTCCCCATCTCGAGGCGGACAGCGCGATCACCTTTCTGAAAACAATCGCGTCGGACGATCCCAGCGCGAAGGCGTCTCTCAAAAAAATCCAGTCGCTCAAGTAGCAGGGCCTCCCCTCCGAAGCGGGGCTTGAGTCCGGGCCCATCTCTGCATGCCGGGCGGCGCTCTGCCCCTGCTAGCACAAAAAGCCCTCATTGCAAGGATTAATACAATATATTTGCATGCACCCTTTCGCAGTTCGAAAATTGCGCTACCGGTATGACCAGTTCATGCAGAAAACGACTCATCACCCCCTCACCACCACTCCCGAACACCACGTCAATCGCCGAAAATTCGCCCGCATGCTCGGCATGGGCGCCGCAGCCATCATTCTCGGCCCCACGGCCGGTCGCGCCGCGAGTTGGTTCGCCTCCAACTCCACTTCCCCGGACAATCCCTTTAATCTTCCCGAGGAATGGGTTCACGTCCTCGGAGCCCCGCTCAAGGGTTACTCCAGCTTCCTCGCGGGTCTCCAGCTGCGCCATCTCACGCTGAGGCAGATCATCGAGCCCCACATGCACATGCGGGATCAAATCCGCAGCGGCATCCCGCCTGCCACGATGTGGAGGAGCATGAAGCCCACCCTTCTCATCGCGGACCAGATCGCCGCGAATCTCGGGGAAAATGTCGGCGAGGTCGTCTCAGCCTATCGCAGCCCGGCCTACAATGCTCACTGCCCCGGTGCCTCGCCCCATTCCCAGCACATGAACAATGTGGCTCTCGACCTGGTTTTTCGCAGTTCGCCGGCCCGGGTGGCCAGAGTGGCCAAGGCTCTCCGGTCGGCCGGGAAATTCAGCGGCGGCGTGGGCCAATACCCCGGCTTCACCCACGTCGATACCCGCGGCTACAACGCGGACTGGAACTGTTAAGCCGGGGTCCCCGGCTCCCTCTCCAAGCTTCGCGCCGCAGCGAAGCCGACACGCAATTTTCTCCCTGGGAATCTCCCCCGGGGAGCACGAACGAGTGCGCCCGTCCCCCAGGTTTTCGGCTCGCAAAGTCGATGCCAAACATGCAACAAGGCGCCAATGTGACGAAATTGTCACATGAGTTTTGCTGCCCGCAATCCATCGTCCCGCATGAATGGGAGCCTGAAACCCAACCCTAATCCTCTATGAAGACTTCCCTTCTCACCCCTCTCCTCGCGGCCCTCGCGCTCGGCTCGGCAGCCACCCTGCCCGCGGCCGTTCAGTTGAGCGGCGCCGGCGCCACCTTCCCCCAGCCGCTGTATCAGCGCTGGGCCTCCGAGTACAACAAGCTGCACCCTGACGTGCAGATCAACTACCAGGGTGTCGGCTCTGGAGCCGGCATCAAGCAATTCACCGCCGGGACGGTGGATTTCGCCGCCAGCGACGCCGCTATGAAGGACGAGGAAATCGCGGCCGTCAAAAAAGGCGCCGTGATGATCCCCGCCACCGCCGGCTCGATCGTCATCGCCTACAACCTCCCCGGCGTGAAGGAACTCAAGCTCTCCCGCGATGCCTATGTCGGCATCTTCCTGGGCAAGATCACGAACTGGAACGACGACGCCATCAAGGCCTCGAACCCCGGGGTCGAGCTGCCTGACATGCCGATCAATGTCGCCTACCGCTCGGATGGCTCGGGCACGACCTTCGTCTTCACGAAGTATCTCGCGGCGATCAGCAAGGACTTCGCCGACGAGGTCGGCAGCGACAAATCCGTGACCTGGCCAGTCGGCGCGGGCGGGAAGGGCAATGACGGCGTCACCGCCCTCATCAAGGCCACGGCAGGAACCGTGGGCTATGTGGAATATGGCTACGCCGTCAACAACGGCCTCGCCATGGCCTCGCTCCAGAACAAGGCCGGTAAATTCATCGCTCCCGATGAAAAGAGCGGCGCCGCCACCCTGGCCGGCATCGAGCTGCCCGAGAACCTGCGCGCCTGGCCGGAAGATCCCGCCGGTGACGACGCCTACCCGATCGCGACCTTCACCTGGCTCCTCCTCTACAAGACCTATGACGACGCGGCGAAGCTCGACGCGCTCAAAGGCTTCGTAAAATGGGGTCTGACGGATGGTCAGAAGCTGGCCAGCAGCCTCGGTTACATCCCGCTCCCGGAAGCTGTCGTCACCAAGGACCAGGCTGCTCTCGACAGCGTCAAGTAACCCAGCTTCCTCATAGAGATCATGCCTGTACGCTCTCCTGAAACCGATCCCAAGACCGGATTGAAGGACTTCCGCAAAGGGCCTGATCTCTTCCGCATTCTCTGCGGGGTGGCGTCGGTCGCAACCGTCGCCACCCTCGTGTGGATGATTCTCGAGATCACCCACCAGTCCCTCCCCGCGATCGGGAAATTTGGCCTCGGCTTTCTCTTCGACAACCGGTGGCAGCCCAACCGCGAGATCTATGGCGTGCTGCCTTTTCTCCTCGGCACCACCGTGAGCTCGCTGATCGCCATCCTCTTCGCCCTCCCACTCGGACTTTCGGTCGCCATTTTCCTCAGTGAGGATTTCCTGCCGCCGACCGCTCGCCAGTTCATCCGCTTCACCATCGAGATGCTGGCTGCCATCCCCAGCGTCGTCTACGGCCTGTGGGGCATCTTCGTGGTCGTCCCACTCGTGAAAGAATTCGGCATGTGGGCCGTAAAAGCGTGCAAAGGAGTGCCCATGCTCGGGACTCTCTTCGGCCCGCCCGCCTATCCGAACAGCATTCTCACGGCCAGCCTGGTGCTCGCGCTCATGATCCTGCCGACGATCACGGCCATCTCCCGCGCGGCGCTCGTCGCGGTCCCTCAGACCCTGCGCGAGGGTTCCTACGCTCTCGGCGCCACCCGCTGGGAAACCATTTTCAGCGTCCTCCTGCCCACCGCCGCCCCCGGCATCGTTGCCGCCACCATTCTCGCCCTCGGTCGCGCCATGGGCGAGACGATGGCCGTCGCCATGCTGATCGGCAACAGCCCTCGCTTCACCGGCTCCCTGCTCTCTCCCGGAGGAACCCTCGCCAGCCTGCTGGCCAATCAATTCGGAGAAGCGGTTGGCCTCCAGGTCGCCTCGCTCATGTACGCCGCGCTCATCCTCATGGCCCTGACCCTCCTGGTGAATATCGCCGGCGAAGCCGTCCTTCGTTACACTCAAAGCCGCACGGCTGGAATCCGATGAGCAGTCCCACCATCTCCGCTCAACCTCGCGACTTCTTCCACACCAAGCACACGGCTCGATCGAATGTCCGTGCGATGTGGAATCGCATCCTGAACGTCCTGTGCGTGATCCTCGCACTCCTCACTCTCGTTCCGCTCATCTCGATCATCGTCCTGCTCCTCGAGAAAGGCCTGCCGCTGCTCAACTGGAGCGCTCTCACCACCCTGCCACCCGCCGCTGGCGAGCTCGGTGGCGGTTTTGGCAATGCCATCGCCGGCACCTGCATCATGGTCGGGGTGGCGCTCGCGCTCAGCACTCCGCTTGGCATTCTCTCCGCGATCTACATCAACGAATACGCGCCCACCTCCCGCCTCTCTCACGCCGTCCGTTTCGTCGCCAAGCTCCTGACGGGTATTCCGTCGATCATCGCGGGTGTCTTCGCCTACGCCATCGTCGTCATTGCCATGGGTCACTTCTCCGCCTGGGCGGGCGGCTTCGCGCTCGCGATCCTTACCCTCCCGACGATCATCCTCACCGCCGAGCAGGCGCTCCTGGGCGTGCCCAAAGCCTATCGCGAAGCTTCGTACGGTCTCGGTGCCACGAATTTCCAGACGATCAGCCGCATCGTCCTGCCCGATGCGCTGCCTGCGATCATGACCGGTGTGATGCTCGCCGTGGCGCGTGCCGCCGGAGAAACGGCTCCGCTTATTTTCACCGCGCTTTTCAGCCCCTTCTGGCTGCAGAAGCTCACCGAGCCCACCGCCTCGCTTTCGGTGCTGATCTACAACTTCTCGACCTCTCCCGATAAACACCAGATCGCCATGGCATGGACAGCCTCGCTTGTTCTCGTCATTCTGGTTACGATCACCAACGTGACGGCCCAGGTCGTCTTCCGCAAAAAATGATGCCTTCGACGATGGAATCCACCGCCGCCGCTCCCAGCCCGACCGCCGCCCCCACCCCTCGCCCGGACTTCATCAAAGTCCGGAACTTCAACTTCTACTACGGCAAGAAGCAGGCCCTCTTTGACATCAACATGCAGATCCCCGAGCGGGAGGTCACGGCCTTCATCGGGCCCTCCGGTTGCGGCAAGTCCACGCTCCTGCGCAACTTCAACCGCATGAACGACCTCATCGACGGCGTGCGGCACGAGGGCGAGATCCTGCTCGACGATCGCAGCATTTTCGATCCGAAAATCGAGATCATCGCCCTGCGCCGCAGCATCGGCATGGTCTTCCAGAAGTCGAATCCCTTTCCGAAGTCGATCTACGAAAACATCGTCTATTCGCTCCGCATCGCCGGTCAGAAGAACCGCCGCATCCTCGATGAGACCGTGGAGCGCAGCCTGCGCGGCGCGGCGCTCTGGGAGGAAGTGAAGGATCGCCTGCACGACAGCGCCCTTGGCCTCTCCGGCGGCCAGATGCAGCGACTCTGCATCGCCCGCGCAATCGCAAATGGCCCGGAGGTCCTGCTCATGGACGAGCCGTGCTCCGCGCTCGACCCGATCGCGACCGCAAAAGTCGAGGAGCTCATCCACGACCTCAAACGCGAATTCACCATTGTGATCGTCACTCACAACATGCAGCAGGCCACCCGCTGCTCGGACAACACTGCGTTCTTCTACCTTGGCAAGCTCATCGAGTTCGACCGAACACAGAAAATTTTCTCGAACCCCGGGCAGAAACAGACCGAGGACTACATCACCGGCCGCTTCGGCTGAGACGCACTTTCAATTTTCAACCATCCACCTTCCAACAAAAGATGGCCCACATTCTCGGCAACTTCGACACCGCGCTGAATACCCTGCGCAACAACGTCCTCATGATGGCGAGCCTCGCGGAGCGCAACGTCACGAACGCAGCCAAGGGGCTCTTCGAGCGCGACGACGACCTCAGCAACATCGTCATCGCCGATGACGAAGAGATCGACCTCCTCGAGATCCAGATCGACCGGGACGGGGTCGAGGTGCTCATGCGATTCCAGCCCGTGGCCTCCGACCTGCGCCAGGTCGTCACTGCGATGAAATCCAGCGTGAACATCGAGCGCATCGCGGATCAGGCGGTAAATATCGCCCGCCGGGCCCGCAAGCTCAGCCACCAGCCAGAGCTGCCGGTCACCCGCGCCCTGGAACCCATGTTCGCTCTCGCCTCGAAAATGCTCGCTGACGGCATCAAAGCCTACGCCGACGGCAACGCGGCCCTCGCCCGGGAACTGAAGCCTCGCGACAAGGAGCTCGACCAGCTGAACCGGGAGTTTGCGGACGACTGCACGGAGCGCATGGCGGCCGAGCCTCATCTCATCCAGAGCTACCTGAATCTCATCTTCATCGCCCGGTTCATCGAGCGCATTGGTGACCACGCCACAAATTTCGGCGAGGACATGGTCTTTGCGCTCGAGGCTCAGGAGATCCGCCATCGCCAGGGTGTCACGCCCGAGGCCTGAGGCCTCCGCCGTCCTTTACACCTGACCGGCTTTGAAGGAAGCTCGGAGTCATGAAGCCGCTGTTTCTCGCGCTCCTGGCTCTCGTCGTTTCCCTCCAGTGCGGCTGCAAGTCCGCCGGGGATTATGAGCGAAACAACTCCGACACCGCGGCCTGGCTGCAGGCTCACGCCGGGCGTCCGGGAATAAATGTCGCCGGTCATTGGGATTCCGAGGATTGGGGCGAAGGCCACTTCAAGCAAGTGGGCAACAAAGTCACCGGCATCCTCGGCGACTACCCGATCGGCGGCGTGCTCAACGGCGACAGCCTCTTCCTCGCGATCACGGAGAATGGCTGGACCTCTTACACCGCGATCCTTCGCCCGAGCGTCCAGCCCCAGACCCTCGTTGGCAACTACTCGTACAAGGTGCCGTTCTCGACGGAGGATCAGAAGCCGATGATGCTCACGCGCGCTCCGCAGTGAGCCGCCCCTTTCCCGTTCCCGACTTTCCCTGCGCGCTGCCTATCGGCTGTGCCGGGGCTCGAAAGTTTAAGTTGGCCCGCCAGCCTGCCATTTTGAAACGTTTCTCCATGCGCGCCCTCGTGATCCTTCTCCCTGTGCTGCTGGCCACGGGCACGCTCTGGTCTGCCTCCACAGGGCTCGACCTCGCACCGGTCAAGGAATGGATCGCGAACCAGTCGAAGATCAAGACGATCGCGGCCGACTTCGTGCAGACGCGCTCGCTCCGCACCCTGCGCAGCCCGCTGACGGCCAAGGGCAAGTTTTGGTTCCGCGCGCCCGGCGACTTCCGCTGGCAGATCGGTGATCCCCCCAAGACCATCGTCCTCGGCCACGAGCAGTCCGTCTACATGATCCAGCCAGCCCGGAAAACGGCGGATCGCTCACCGGCCGATGTCGCGGGCGCCGGGAGCTTCGACATGATGAGTTTCCCGATGGCGGCGAGCTTCGCGGAATTCGAGCGGAGATTTGAGATTTCTTCCGTGCAGGCGAACGGCGCTCTCTGCCGGATCGAGGGCCTGCCGCGTGATGCCCGGGCCCGGCGCTTGCTGGCGAAAATCGTCCTCGAGGTCGATCCGAGCTCCGGCCAGCTCCACGCCTTCGAGGCCGTCACGCGCGAAGGCTCTTCGCTGCGAAGCGAATTCCAGAATGTGGTGGTGAATGGGAAGCTGGCCCCCGGACTCTTCGATTACGATTTCACCGGCTACCGCGTGACCGATGCGAAACCGTAGCTGGCTCCGGATCCTCATCGGCCTGGCTGCCGTCGCTTTCATCGTGGGCGGGCTTGCGCGAATCTCATTCAATGTCGACATCCTCCGCCTCCTCCCCACGCATCTGCCGCAGGTCGAGGGGCTTTCACTTTTCCTCGAGCACTTTGCCCAGCCGCAGGAACTGATCGTTACGCTCGAGACGCCTGACCCGGAAATCACTCAGAAGGCGGCGGATTCATTGGCCGAGGTCTTCGCAAGCCATCCGGACCTCGTGAAGCGAGCCGTCGCTCGCGCGCCGTGGGAGAAGAATCCAATCGAGTTCTCGGAACTGCTTGCCTTCCAGCTTCTCAACGAGCCTCCCTCCGACTTCGCGCGGCTCCTCGAGGGTCTGCGTCCGAATCAGGCGAAAGCGACTCTCCAAGGGACCGTGGACGAACTCGCGGAGTCGCTGGATCCGAAGACGATCGCGATGCGCAGCTACGACCCCTACGGTTTCACAAGCTCGCTCTCACGATTCGCGGCGATGGCCGGCAGCGACGAATTCGCCTCCTCCGACGGGACGTTTCGCGTGATCTATGTCGAGAGTGCGAAGCCTTTTCGCACCTATGTCGACGATATCGAATGGGTGACCGAGATCAAACGGATCGCCGCGGAATGGAACGCGACGCACCACGTTGCACTGGGATTCACCGGGCAGGCCGGATTCGTCGCGGATATTTCCGGGAATATGCAGCGCGAGATGACGATCGCCGGCATCACCACGATGCTGCTCATCGCCGCGATCTTCTGGCTTTGCTACCGGCGCCTCCGCCCGCTCCTCCTGCTGCAGGGCATGCTCATCCTCGTCTTCCTGCTTTCCCTCGCGACGGCAGGCTGGTTCCTCGATCAGCTCACCGTGCTGGGCGTTGGCTTTGCGTCCGTGATGATCGGGCTGAGTGTCGACTACGGTTATTTCGTCTTCCAACAGTCCCTGCATCACCAAGGCGACATCCGGACCCTGCGCCGGAAATGTTTCGCCAATATCGCCTGGACCTGCAGCACGACCGCAGCCGCATTCTTTGCGCTGAATTTCAGCAGCCTCCCCGGGCTGTCCCAATTGGGCAATCTCGTCGGCATCGGCGTGCTCATTGGTGCCGGGGTCATGCTGCTGGTGTTTGCGCCGCTTGCTCTCCGTCATCAGTCGCGACACCCGATTCTGCCGCCTCTGCCCATGGAGCGTTTGCTCGGCTCACGGGCGTTCATCACGGGCGGCACAATTTTTACAGCTCTCCTGGTCGCCTGCCTCCTCGGCACGCTGATCGTCAAAGGCCTCCCGAAGGCCGATTTCTCCGCCAATACCCTCCGCCCACGGGTCAGCGACGCCTATACCGCCATGGATCGACTCTATGCGCGGCTGACTGACGATCGCAATCTTCTCAGCCTGATCGTCGCCGGCTCGGATGCCGACCAGGTACGTGACCGCCTCGTCTCCGCCGAGACCCAGCTCCAGAAGGCGGTTGACCGAGGCGATGCGACCTCATTCCAAACGGCCCTTCCCCTCTGGCCCGACTCCAAAGCCCAGCCCTTGAATCTGGCGCTCGCCGCACCGCTGGTCCACGAGCTCCCGAGGCTGAAGCAATCATCGCTCGATGCCGGCTTCACAGAGCCAGCTTTCGCACTGGACGATGCGGTGATCCGCCAATGGGACGAGTGGGCGCGGAGGGGGATCTCCTGGCCCTCGAACTCCTCCAGCGAATGGCTGCTCCGCCGCCTCGTCCGTCATGAGGGAAAGGTCCAACTGGCCGCCGGCGTCGTCCAGCCCGCACCGGGCCGCGAGGACGCCATGCTCGACGCCGTGCAGGGCGACGGCATCTACCTCGTGAGTTGGAACCTGCTCGGCCGGGAGCTCAAACGAGTCGTCCCTCCCGAGATGCTGCACGTGATGGCCGCCTTGTTCGCGGGCGTCAGCATCATTCTCTTCCTCGGGCTCCGCAGCATCCGTGCGGTGGCGATTTTCATGGCCACGACCACGCTCGTCCTCACCTGCCTCCTGGGGGCGATGAGCCTGCTCAACCTCCCGCTCAGTTTCTTCAATCTCGCCGCCATGCTGCTCCTGCTCGGCACCGGCACCGACTACAGCATCCTCCTCCTGCTCTCGCTGCGCCGCAATCACGGCGACGTCGATCGCGCGCAGCGCAAGATGGGGGTCGTGATCCTTCTCTGCTGCGCCTCCGCCGTGGCGGGCTTCGGCTCGATCAGTTGGGCCAACAACATCGGCCTCGCCGAGATGGGCAAGACCTGTGCCCTCGGCCTCGCCATCGATGCCCTCATCTCCCTCTTCCTGCTTCCGCTGGCATGGCGGTTTACCGCACGGAAATCGCCGATCGAAGACACAAAAAAGGCGCCCGCCTGATACAACCAGCGGGCGCCCTTTCGCAGCGACGAGACCTGGAGGGCTTCGTCAGCTGAAATTGCGGACTTTAGCGCGAGTAAAGTTCGACCACGAGCTGCTCGTTCGCAATCGGGTTGATCTCATCGCGGGTCGGGATGCGAGTCACTTCGCCGGCGAGGTTGTCGCGATCGACGATCAGCCACTCGGGCACCGTGACGATCTGGGTCTGGTCGAGATTCCGCTGCGCGAGGCGCTTGGAATTCGCGGCATCCTTGATCGAGACTTTGTCGCCAGGCTTGAGATTCGCCGAGGCGGCGTCGAGCTTGCGGCCGTTCACGCACACGTGACCGTGAGCAACGAGCTGGCGGGCGCCCTGGCGGGTCTTCGCGAAGCCCATGCGATAGACAACATTGTCCACGCGGGTCTCGAGGAGCTGCAGGAGCGTCTCGCCCGTCACACCACGACGGCTGAGCGCGATCTGGAAGTAACGGCGGAACTGCTTCTCGAGCACACCATACTGGTGGCGGAGCTTCTGCTTCTCAGCGAGAGCGAGAGAGTAGTCGGAAACCTTGCGGCGCGAACCTTTCGGGCCGTGCATGCCCGGAGGATAGTTCTTGCGCTCGAAAGCTTTCGCGGATCCGCCGATGAGGACGTTGTAACGGCGGCTGATTTTGGTTTTGGGACCGGTATTGCGGGCCATGGTTTTAAGAAAAAGTAGAAGTTAAAACGTGGAACCGATCAGACGCGGCGTTGTTTCGGAGGACGGCAGCCGTTGTGAGGAACGGGAGTGACATCCTTGATGATCGAGATCTCGAGGCCGATGGCCTGCATGGCCCGGACGGCGGATTCGCGACCGGCACCGGGGCCCTTTACGCGAACTTCGACTTCCTTGAGGCCGTGACCCATGGCTTGGCGGCAGGCGTCCTGCGCGACCATCTGGGCGGCGTAGGCCGTGCTTTTGCGCGAGCCTTTGAAACCCATCTTGCCAGCGCTGGACCAGCCGAGCACCGCGCCACGGAGATCCGTGAGGCTGACGATCGTGTTGTTGAAGCTGGCCTGCACGTGGGCAATACCCTGCGTGACATTCTTGCTGCCCTTGGCCTTGACGACCTTGATCGGCTCGATCGTATCGTCGAGCGAGATGCTGATCGGAGCGGGAGCAGCGGCGGCTTCTTCCTTTTTCTTGGACGTTTTCTTGGCAGCCTTCGGCTTGGCCTCGGTCGCGGCGACCGGAGCAGCGGCGGCGGGCGCAGCTTCGGCTGCAGCTTCCGCGACCGGAGCGGCCTCGGCGGAAGGAGCCGGCGCGGCCTCTACGGCCGGAGCGGCAGCTTCCGTGGCAGGAGCAGCGGCTTTCTTGGCGCGAGGGGCCTTTTTAGGAGCCTCGCCTTCAGGCGTCGCGGGGACGGTGGGATCTTGATTCTCTTCGGACATGTTCGATTAGACCTTGCCGGTCTTGGCGTTCGGGTTGCGCTGCACGCCGACCGTCTTGCGCGGTCCTTTGCGGGTGCGGGCGTTCGTGGAGGTGCGCTGGCCGCGCACGGGAAGACCGCGGCGATGGCGGATGCCACGGTAGCAATTGATCGCCTGGAGGCGCTTCAAGTTGCCTTGCAGCTCACGGCGGAGGTCACCTTCGATGACGATGCGGCACTCGCTGATGGCGTGCACGATCGAGCCGATCTGCTCGGGCGAAAGTTCCTTCGCGCGGATGTTCGGATCGATGTTGGCACGGTCGAGGACACGCTTGGCGGTCTTCGGTCCGATGCCGTAGATGTAGGGCAGCGACGCTTCGATGCGCTTGTCGCCGGGAATATCAACTCCAAGTAAACGGGGCATAACGGGATTCTAGATTTTTGATTTTTGGTTTCGATTTGCGATTTTGGAGGCCAGCCGCCGGGACTCTCTTCGGGTCAGCTACGACCCATCGAAAATCCAAATCCAAAATCAAAAATGGTTCAGCCTTGCTTTTGCTTGTGACGCGGGTTCTTGCAGATAACGCGAAGAACGTTCTCGCGCTTCACGATCTTGCAGCTTTCGCAAAGCCTTTTAACGGATGCTCGGACTTTCATGTGACTCTCTTGTTTCTTATTTCGCTCGGTAGGTAATGCGGCCTTTGGTCAGGTCATATGGGGACATTTCGACCCGGACAGTGTCTCCAGGGAGGATGCGGATGAAATGCAGCCGCATCTTGCCAGAAATGTTTGCGAGTATGCGATGCCCGTTTCCAAGTTCGACGCGGAACATGGTGTTTGGCAACAACTCGACGACCTTACCCTCTATCTCAATAGCGTCTTTCTGCGCCATGTCAACACTTCTGGTTGGCCGTTTGTGATGAGCACGGTGTGCTCGAAATGGGCGGACGGCAGGCCGTCTCGCGTGACGACGGTCCATTTGTCCTCAAGGATGCGTACTTCCGGCTGCCCCATGTTCACCATGGGCTCGATGGCCAGGGTCATGCCGGCTTTCAGTTTCGGGCCGCTGCCTTTTCTTCCGTAGTTCGGAACCTGGGGCTCTTCATGCAGCTTTCGTCCCACCCCGTGGCCAACGAATTCCCGCACGACGCTGAATCCGGCCTTTTCGACATTCTCTTCCACGGACGCGCACAGATCGCCCAAGCGGCGACCGGCGACGGCAAATTTCAGCGCATCTTCGAGAGACTGCTCGGTCACCCGGAGCAACCGCTCGACTTCCGGATCCACGATGCCGACCGGCACCGTCACCGCCGTATCACCGATCCAGCCATCGAGATTCACTCCGCAATCGAGCGAAACGATATCTCCGTAATTGATTTTGCGATCGCCCCCAATTCCATGGACGACTTCCTCGTTGATCGAGATGCAGAGCTGGCCCGGATATTTGCGATAGCCGAAGAAAGCACTCTTCGCTCCGGCATCCGCGATCAATTTCCCCGCATGGCGGTCGAGTTCGCCGGTAGTGATGCCCGGTACGGCCATGTCGGCGATGGCATTCAAGACCTGGGCCGCCAGATCACCGGCAGCGCGCATCTTTTCAATTTCGGCGGGAGTTTTGATCGGAATATTCATGCGGCTACACCTTCCTCGATCGTCTCACAAATTTTTTGGAAAACCGCGTCACGGCCGGCCGTGGCGTCGATCTCGATCAATCGGTCGGCCTGGCGGTAAAATTCGATCACCGGCTCGGTATTGAGCCGATGCTGTTCCAGACGCTCCTCGAGAGCCTCCGGTTTGTCATCGCGACGGCGCACCAAGGGCTCCCCGCAGGCCGGGCAGGCATCCCCTTCGCTCACGCCATGCAGCTTCGCGCTGAAGCTGGCCCCACAATGGGCGCAGGTGATCCGACTTGCCACCCGTTCGCGAATCGCGGCGTCGGAAAGCTCGAGATGAAAGACTGCGTCGAACTCCTCATCGAAGGCTTCAGCCTGTCCGATGGTACGGGGAAAGCCGTCGAGCACAAACCCCGAGGTCCCGTGGGACGAGAGCCATTGACGGACGACTTTCAGCGCGATCTCGTCTGGAAAATACAGTCCGCGCGAGGTCCAGGAATCCGCCTCGCGCCCGATATCCGTGCCGCGCGCGCGCTCCTCGCGGAGGAGCGCTCCGGTCGACGCGGCCGGCAAATGGTACTTTGCAGAGAGCATTTCAGCTTGCGTGCCTTTCCCCGAGGCGGGAGGCCCGAGCAGAATGATCCTGCGTTTCACGGCTACTTATGGCTCGTGCCAAGCAGGATCGTCGTGCCCGCAATGACCAGGATGGCCAGTACGACATAGATCCAGATCAGCGACGACTCACCGACGAGGTTGCCCCCGCCCACGCGCAACCGCGTGTCACGGGCGCCGCGGATGCGGCCCTTGCGCAGGAATCCGTCGTAGTGCCGCTGGAGCAGATGGGTCTCCACCTGCCGCATGGTGTCGAGCACGACGCCGACGATAATGAGCAGACCGGTGCCGCCGAAGAACTGGGCCGTCATGTAAGGCACATTCATCTGCCGGCTGAGCAACTGCGGAAGCACAGCGATGATGGTCAAAAAGATCGCACCAGCGAAGGTAAGGCGGGTCATGGTGAAATCCAGGAACTCCGCCGTCGGCTTGCCCGGACGCACGCCCGGAATGAAGCCGCCGTACTTCTTCAGATCGTCCGCGATCTGCGAAGGCTGGAACTGGGTCGAGACCCAGAAATAGCTGAAGAAGAAAATCATGATCGCATACAGCACGTAGTGCCAGACGCCGGTCGTGAGCTCATTGGCGATCCACTGAGCGGTATTATTCCCAGGAAACGCCATTTGAACGATCGTCGATGGGAAAAGCAGAATGGCCTGGGCAAAGATGATCGGCATGACGCCGGCATAGTTGACCTTGAGCGGCATGTACTGGGTCTGCCCGCCATAGACCTTGCGACCCACCACGCGCTTGGCGTATTGAATCGCAATCTTCCGCTGCGCCTGCGTGACCGCGATGACGGCTCCGATCACAAAGATCAGGAACGCCACCATCAAGACAAGGATGATGGGATTCAGCTGCTGGCCCACCGCCGCGCCCGCGCTTGGGACGAAAGTTTTCCAAGCTTGATTCAAGCCCGCCGGGAGCTGAGCCAGAATGCCGACGGTAATGATGAGAGAGACACCGTTGCCGATGCCGCGCTCGGTGATCTGGTCGCCCAGCCACATGAGAAACATCGTGCCCGCCGTCATGGTTGCGATGGTGATCAGCCAGAATTGCGGGCCGGCCTCAGGGACGAGCGCCATATTCAGGCGGTTCATCGTCTCGGTAATACCCGGCAGGAAAGGATTCGAGCCCGGCTTCTCGAGCGAGATGGCGAGCAGGTAGCCCTGGAACACGCAAAGTCCCAGCGTGGCATACCGGGTGTACTGCATGATCTTCTGCCGTCCACCGTCCTCACGGGCAAGCTTGCCGAGCCGAGGCACCACGGCCGTCAGCAACTGGAGCATGATCGACGCGCTGATGTAGGGCATGATGCCCAGCGAGAAAATCGCCGCGTGGCTGAGCGCGCCACCGCTGAAGAGATTGAAAAGCGCCGCCACACCGCCGGACGACTGCCGCTCGGCGACATCGATGAACCAGGCCCGCAGCACCTCGGAGTTGACCCCGGGCGTGGTGATGGCCGAGCCGACGCGGATGACAACGATCATCGCGAGGGTGAAAAGCACCCGGGCGCGCAGCTCGGGAATTTTAAAGATATTGGTAAAGGCGGAGATCATGAACGGCGAAAGGGGAAAAGGGAGAATGGGCGAACGGGCGATAAGGTGGGAGCGAAATCTCGCTCACTCACCTGCTCACCCATTCGCCCATTCAATGGAATCATGCGGACGGCGAGGCGCAGAAACTACGCCTTGACCGCGGGCTTTCTGGCAGACGCGACCGGCTTTTTCGGCCGGATGGAGATGCTGCCACCAGCCTTCTCGATTTTTTCGCGCGCGGAAGCGGTAATGATGTCGACCTCGAGGGTCAGCTTCTTGCTGAGCTCGCCACGGCCGAGAACCTTGACGCCCGCGACGCGACCGCGGATCACTCCGCTTTCACGAAGCGCCGCCTCGGTCACCGAGGCGCCTTCGGCGAACTTCTCCTCGAGCGTATCGAGGTTGACGATGCCGAAGACCGACTTGAAGTCCTTGTTGTTGAAGCCGCGCTTTGGCAGGCGACGAATGAGGGGCATCTGGCCGCCTTCGAAGCCGAGGCGCAGGGAACCGCCGGAGCGGGCCTTCTGACCTTTGTGGCCCTTGCCGGAGGTCTTGCCTTTGCCGGAGCTTTCGCCCTGGCCGAGACGCTTGCGGCGCTTCTTGGAGCCCGGATTTGGAGAAAGAGTATGGAGTCTCATGGACAATTATTCCGCAGCGGCGAGGACAGGCTCGGCAGCTGCCGGAGCAGCCGGGCGGAGCGTCTTGCCGCGCATTTTCATGATGGCGTCGCGCTGGCGGAGGCCGGTGAGGGCCTCGATGGTCGCCTTGACGACATTGGCGTGATTGCTGGAGCCGAGCGATTTCGCGAGCACGTCGCGAATGCCGACCGCCTCGATGACGGCACGGACGCCGCCACCCGCGATGACACCCGTTCCGGGCGAAGCCGGACGGAGGAGCACCCGACCGCCACCGAACTCGCCGGTGACTTCATGCGGGATGGTGTTCTCGTGGGTCGAGATCGTGATCATCTTCTTCTTCGCTGCTTCGGAAGCCTTGCGAATCGCTTCGGAGACTTCGTTGGCTTTGCCGAAGCCGTAGCCGACTTTGCCCTTCTTATCGCCAGTGACGATAAGCGCGCTGAAGCTGAAACGACGACCGCCTTTGACGACCTTGGCGCAACGGTTGATGAAGACGACTTTTTCAACGAGATCCGACTTCGGCTCATCGTTGGCTGGTCCGCGACCGCGGCGATCATTGCCTCCGCGGCGATTGTTTGGTGGTGCCATATTAGAACTCGAGTCCGGCCTCCCGTGCTGCATCAGCAAGGGCTTTCACCTTGCCATGATATTTGTTGCCGCCACGGTCGAAAACAACCTGGCGAATGTTTTTGGCCTGGCCGCGCTCGGCGACAAGCTTGCCGATCTCGACCGCCGTGGCGATATTTGCCGCAGCCTTCTTGGCCTTGAGCTCCTTTTCGGTCGTGTTGGCCGAAACGAGGGTCTTCCCGGAGATGTCGTCGATGACCTGAGCCGTGACGTTGCGTCCGGAGAAATGCACCGCGAGACGAGGGCGCTCGGAGGTGCCGGAAACTTTTTTGCGCACGCGGGTATGCCGCATTTTGCGCAGTTTGTTGTTTGCCATATACGTGATTGGTCGGGGTTACTGGACGGTTTTGCCTTCCTTGCGGCGAACCTGTTCGCCCGCATAACGAATGCCTTTGCCCTTGTAGGGTTCCGGCGGGTAGTAACCGCGGATATTTGCGGCCGCCTGGCCGACGATCTGCTTGTCGATGCCTTCGATGCTGATCTTCGTGTTATCCGTCACGGTCACCTTGACCTGTGCCGGAATGTCGAACAACACCGGATGCGACTTGCCGATGCTCAGATTGAGCTGCTGGCCCTGAACGGCGGCTTTGAAACCGACGCCCTGGATCTCGAGATCGCGTTTGAAGCCCGTCGAGACGCCGGTGACCATGTTGGCCACGAGCGCGCGGCTCAGGCCGTGCATGGCCTTGGACGTGCGGCTCTCGGTCTCGGTCGTGAAAGCGACGCTTTTCTCTTCGACCTTTGCGATGACGCCCTTCGGCAGTGTCCACTCGAGTTTGCCCTTCGGGCCTTCGACGACGACTGCGCCGTCTCCGGCGACGTTGACCTTCACCTTGTCGGGAAGGGGAATTTCCTTTTTACCAATACGAGACATTTTTCGATCCTCCTCGTAATTACCAGACGTAGGCGAGAAGCTCGCCGCCGACTTTTTTGCGCTTGGCTTCCTGGCCGGTCATCACGCCGCTCGAGGTCGAGAGGATCGCGATCCCCATGCCGCCGAGAACGCGCGGGATTTCGTCCGAACCGACGTACTTGCGCAGGCCAGGCTTGCTGACGCGCTTGAGTCCGGCAACGGCCGCCACTTTGTTGACGAATTTATTCTCGACGTGAAGCACCGGGAACTTGCCGGTCGTGTCGAGTTCGTAGTCTGCAATATAGCCCTCGCGCTTGAGAATGCGCACGAGCTCGCCCTTCATCTTGGAGTAAGGGACGTCGAATTTCGGCTTCTTGACAGCGGCGGCGTTGCGCAGCCGGGTCAACAAGTCGGCGATGGGATCTGATACGGTCATGGTATTTGTGGTCGGTTCGAGCCGCGGCCCCGGTGAACTGCCCGGGAACCTCGTTAGACGCTGGCTTTAGGCCGCCACCTCTGGTTCGGTTTTCTTGATTTCGGGTTTCTTTTTGTCGGAGAAGGGCATGCCCAACTCGGTAAGCAATGTCTTGGCCTCGGCATCGGTCGAGGCGGTGGTGACAATCGTGATATCGAAGCCGATGTTCCGCTTGATGCGGTCAAGCTCGACTTCAGGGAAGATGGACTGATCGGCGACGCCGAGCGTGTAGTTGCCATTGCCGTCGAAGGCTTTGGGCGAAACGCCACGGAAGTCACGGATACGAGGAAGCGACATCTTGATCAGACGCTCGAGGAATTCATACATCGCGCGGCCGCGGAGCGTGACCTTGGCGCCGATCGCCTGGTGCTGACGGAGCTTGAAGTTCGCGATGCTCTTTTTCGAGATCGTCTCGACCGGCTTCTGGCCGGTGATGAGCGAGATTTCGCTCTTCGCGATCTCGAGGGCTTCCTTGACGTCGTTCTGCGAGCCGATGGAAGTATTCACCACGACCTTGGTCAGGCGCGGGATCTGGTTCACATTGGCGTAACCGTGCTTCTCTTTGAGCGCTGGGACGACGCGCTCGCGATATTCGGTCAAAAGTTCAGGTGCTGGTTGCGTAGCCATGGCAGTTTAGGCGGCTTTCTTCTTGGCCTTCGACTTTTTCTCGGCCGGGGCTTTGGTCTCCGTGATCTTGACGTTGGAGATGTGGATGGGACCTTCGAGCTCCAGGATCTGGCCGTTCGGCTGGTCCTGGCTCTTCTTCTGGTGTTTCTTGATCATCCGGACGCCTTCGATAACGACCTGCGACTTGGCGCCGCGGACTTCGAGGACCTTTCCGGTGGCCCCTTTGTGGTTGCCGGTGATCACCTCGACGATGTCACCGCGTTTAACGTGAAATTTCGTAGCCATGTTAGAGCACCTCGGGTGCGAGCGAGACGATCTTCATGAAGTTTTTCTCGCGGAGTTCACGGGCGACAGGTCCGAAGACGCGGGTGCCCTTGGGGTTCTGATCCTTGTCGATGATGACAATGGCGTTGTTGTCGAAGCGGAGGGCGGAGCCATCCTGGCGCTTGATCGGGTGCTTGGTGCGCACGACGACCGCACGGACCACCTCGCCTTTTTTCACGGAGCCGCCGGTGGAGGCTTCCTTGACGTTGGCGGTGATGACATCGCCGACATGCGCGATGTGGGTCTTCTTGCCGATGACGCCGATCA
>Ga0310811_10003873_pt1 | contig 18843 bp, 20 predicted proteins | sample YCmetagenome_FD_207642 | JGI IMG/M metagenome (GOLD analysis project Ga0310811, IMG submission 207642) | Soil microbial communities from experimental microcosm in Duke University, North Carolina, United States - YC | ecosystem: Engineered > Artificial ecosystem > Soil microcosm > Unclassified ...
ACCCTACGGGTTTCGGCATCAAAAGTTTTACCGTGCCCCTGCCCCACCGGATCCGTGGCATAGCCGCGCGCGCAGCCCCTCCTTATTCAGATCAATCGCGCATCCAACGTGATCTCGGCGTTGAGAACCTTGGACACCGGGCAGTTCTTCTCGGCATCGGAGGCCAGTCGAGCAAACGACGCTTCCTCGAGGTTCGGCACTTGAGCTTGAAGGGTTAGATCCGAGCGGCTGATGCGAAATCCTTGCCCCTCGGGCTCAAGCGTGACGGCGGCCTCGGTTTTAAGTTCCGTAGGCACATAGCCAGCGGCCTGCAACTGAAAGGCCAGCGCCATGGTGAAGCAACCGGCGTGGGCGGCGGCAATCAGCTCTTCGGGATTCGTGCCCTTCTCGCTCTCGAAACGGGTTTTAAAGGAATACGGCGTCTCCGCGAGGACACCAGAATCGGTGAAAAGATGGCCGCTGCCGGCGCGACCGGTGCCGTTCCAAACCGCTCTTGCTTTGCGAATCATGTGACATCTCCTTTGGGTTGCGTGAACCAAGAAGTCTTGGCGCGACCCTTAGGTCAGCATTCGCTGAATCGCATCACCATCGCGCCGTGGCCCCACGCTAGGCCCTCAAAAATGCCAGCAGGTCGGCATTGATGATCTCTGCATGGGTGGTGGGCATGCCATGCGGGAGGCCTTTGTAGCTCTTCAGGGTCCCGTTCCGCAGCAACTGTGCCGACAACGGCCCGGCGTCGGCGTACGGAACAATCTGATCGTCCTCGCCGTGCATCACCAGCACGGGTACAGTGATCTTCTTGAGGTCGTCGGTGAAATCGGTTTGCGAGAAGGCCACGACGCCATCATAATGGGCCTTCGCACCGCCCATCATACCTTGGCGCCACCAGTTTGCGATGATCGCTTCCGAAGACTTCGCGCCAGGTCGGTTGAAACCGTAAAATGGCCCTTCCGGCAGATCGCGATAGAATTGCGCGCGATTGGCCGCGAGTTGCGCCTGCAATCCGTCGAACACTTCTTTTGGAAGGCCGCCAGGATTCGCCACGGTCTTGAGCATCAACGGTGGCACAGCAGACAGCAGGGCCGCTTTTGCAACCCTGGTTTCGCCATGTCGTGCCAGATAGCGCACCACCTCGCCACCGCCGGTGGAATGGCCGACGTGAATCGCATTCTGCAGATTGAGATGCGCCGTGAGGGCCGCCAGGTCATCGGCATAGTGATCCATGTCATGGCCTTCGCTGACTTGCGTGGATCGCCCGTGACCGCGGCGGTCATGGGCAATGACGCGATACCCGTGCTGCACGAAGAACAGCATCTGTGCGTCCCAGTCGTCCGCAGATAACGGCCAGCCGTGGCTAAACACAATGGGCTGACCTTGGCCCCAGTCCTTGTAGAAGATCTCGACGCCGTCTTTGGTTGTGATTGTGTTCATGTCACGCCTCTCTTTGCTTTAAGTTCATGGGGGATCGAAGCTGACGAGGCTAATTATCATACATTCTGAAGGCGCCTTCGGAAATCCAAGACGCCGGGGCGAGCATGCGCGCGTGCCGCTGCAGGTTTTGATTTCAAACGGGCGCGCCGGGCGTTTCAACAAGTCATTGTCGTTGCAATCGCGCCCTTCTTCTCGGCCAGCGGCCTCATGGCTCGGATCCAGATATCCCAGATAGCCGCCGGCGGGAAGGTCTGTTCGCTTAAGACTTTACTTGCAAACATGAAGGCCTTTTGTTTTCAGTGCTCTAGTTTCCAGAAGAAGTTTTTGCGTCGAGTTCGAATCGTTCCGCTTCCCAAGGCACGGTCGTCGATCTCAAATCGCGCTATTTGTCCCCCCTCGCCCATGTTCGTTCTTCCACGGCAATCAGGGTCCTCCCCTCAATCCGACGACAAATTCCTTCCTCGCTCAGGCTCAGGGGGACATTCCTGCAGCAGACCGATGATCCGGTGGCCGCGCAGCAACTGGCCTTGCAGGCGCTTGCAAACCTGCGCCAGAAACAGGCCTCGGCGCTGGCCTATTTCGATGTGTCCTGGGTGCTGCGCTTGTGTTCGTTGTCCTGCTGATGAAGCGCTCCGTCGCAGAAAAAGGCGCTCGGCTCGTATCCGAGTAAGGCGAGCACACGCCGCGGCTATCGCGGCCCGACACGCACATCTCGCCGAATTAATCCTCCGCTTCGGTGTGGATACTATCCCTGGTGTACGCTGTAATGTTTCCGGTCCACGCGGTCATAGTCGCGACATCCTGCGGTCGTAGAGTCTGCAGCCAGTTTCGGTGCAACACCGACTCATCCAGTCCCACCAGGAATGCCAAGATGACGCGCCTCTTTGCCGACCTTCTTCCGGTAACCCTGCTTGCCGCGATGCCGCTCACCGCCTGCGCCACCGCACCGCCCTCCGAACCGACCGTATTCGCAGTGCCGAGCGTCGGCGAGTCCCTCAACCAGTTCCAAGCAGACGATCTCGCCTGCCGCAACGAGGTCCAGCCCCACACGGCGTCGCCCGGCGCGCCTCAGGCTGCGGCCAACCGCTCGGCCGGCGGCAATGCTGGTGCGGGGGCCGCGGTCGGCGCGAGCAATACCAATGCCATCGCCGGAGGAGCGCAGGCGCAATACGACGTCGCCTATACCCAGTGCATGATGAGTAAGGGCAACACCATCGTCACGACGCCCCCTGACTACGGCTACGCCTATCCGGAAGCCTATCCAAATTACTACGCCTATCCCGGCGGCTATCCCTATTACCGCGGCTATCCGTATTACGCCGCGTCCCCGTATTTCATTGGCACAGGGCCGTTCTTTTTCGGACCACGCTTCCATGGCCACTTCCACCATGAAGGCTTCCATCATGAAGGCTTCCATGAAGGCTTCCATGAAAGGTTCCATGGAGGCTTCCATGAAGGCTTCCATCATGGAGGCTTCCATCACGGAGGCTTTGGCCATGAGGGGGGCGGCCATTTTGGCCACTAGAACGCAAGATGATACGCCTCTTTGCTGACCTTTGCCCGGCCCCCCTGCTTGCCGTGATCCCGCTCGCCGCATGCGCCGCCGCGCCGCCCTATGCCCCGACCGTACTCGCGTGGCCGCACGCCGGTGAGTCCGTCACCCAGTTCCAGGCTGACGACCTCGCCTGCCGCAACCGTCTCCAGACCCTTACGACACCGCCCGGATCGGTCGGCGCAGGAGCACAGTCGCCATACGACGCCGTTTATGCCCAGTGCATGACGAGCAAGAGCTACGTCGTGGAGCACACGAACCTCCTAACCGCTGTCACCGCGCCCCCTCGCTACGGCTACGCCTATCCCGGCGACTATCCGTCTGCTGGCGACGATACATCCAACTCTCATGTCCATCCGGGAGGTTATCCGTACTATGTCACGTACCCCCACTTCATAGGCACCTTGCCGTTCTTTTTCTTCGTTGACCGCGTCCACCACCACCACCGCTAGAGCCGCCCGGGCTATCGGCCGGCAGGCTGGACCCGACGACGATCGCCTGCGTTGGGGTTATGTGCCTAGCCACCACCCGTCGCCCTTGAACCAGCATGTCTTATCCGGCTTATCGTTGAAATAGAGGCGCCTCACTGTGGTCCAACTGTCACCTTCAAACGCCGTCATGAACTCCCGCATGCGGTCAGTCGACGGTGGCAAATCCTGGCAGTGAATGAAATTGGCCCGGATGATGAAGCGGGCCTCCCAGTGGTCGTCTCGTCGGATAAGCCGGCTTGTCCAGGTGGCACGATCGGCTGGTTTTTTGACGAGCAGAATGCCGCTGAAGCCAGCCGCGAACTGGAACGGAAACAGCAATCTGCCACCCGGGCGCAGCGCGTCGATCCATGCCTTGCACGGGTGCGTCGCTCCAGCATTCACATAGATGATATCGGCGGCGGGCAAGCGACCGGATGTACCGGAGCGTGCCTGCACGGCGACCTGCGGCCAAGCTGAAAGATTTTCCTTGGCACGCCCGGCCAGAACCGGATCGATCTCGAAGGCGAAGACATGGCCGGCCGGGCCGGTCAATTCCGCGAGTATGGCGGAATAATATCCGGTTCCTGCCCCGACATGAAGGATGTCCTGTCCCTCTTCGATGTTCAGTGCAGCCAGGCAGCGGGCATGCAGGCTGGGCGCCCCGTTATTGATGTTGCGTGTCCGGTCGATGGCAATGACGTCGTCCTCGTAGATGAATGCCAGATCATTGCCGGAGACTTCCGAATCAGGGCCCGTTCTTCGGTACCAGGGCGGCGGACCGAAAAATTCCTCCCGTTTGATCGTCGCAAATGCCTGAAAAATCCGTTGGTCCGTGGTGCCGGCCAGCAGAGCCACATTGAAGGCGAACATGGTTTGCAGGTCCGGCCCTTCTTCTATGCCATCAGCCATTCGTCGTACTCCGCTCGCTATGAGTGTCGTGTTTTACGATAAAAATTCCTTCGCCTGCGCATTCGAGCAGGCCGCGCCGTTGGCGTCGAACCAGGGTCTTGCCAGCTGCCAGACCGGATGACCTATCGGGGTTTTGCGTCAGCCGCCCCCCTCGCGCAGACGACAATGCCCACCTGCCAGGGTTCCCAACAAGCCGAACCATCTCATGCGTGCCCCCCATCGTTTTTTTTAGTCAGTTCAATAACCCTACCATGAGCACAGGGATAGGCTATCACATAATTGTTGGTTCTCGCACCTGGGCCAGCCCCTCGCCGCCGAGCGCAACGCGGATATGGCACGGGCGGACGCACATTGCGCGGAAAGTCTGGATCGCATGGCTTCTTGCAGACCGTTTGGAATTTCTGTTTGCCGAACGCCGAGAATCCTGAACAATCGCTCATTTTCCAGGAAGGCGCGCGTTTCTTGACAGCCAAAAGGCGCGCCATCATGTCACGCGCCATCAGCAAAACGAAGCAACAAAACAAGGAGTCGAAACGATGACGGTGAAAGTAATCTACAGCCCCTCCGTGAACCGGCTTGAAGGAGAACGGACATGAGCGGCGCTGAAGACAAGGTTCGGGATTTCTACGTCTCAGGGCTGCGCAATGCCCATGCCATGGAGACACAGGCGGTTCAGCTGCTGTCCCGCCAATTGGAGAGGCTGAAGAACTATCCGGCCGTGGAGGAGCAGATCCGTCGGCATCTCGCCGAGACTGAGAGCCAGAGGACACGGCTCGAGGAAGTGCTGACGGAGCTCAACGAATCATACTCTTCGTTGAAGGATACAGCGATGGGCCTGATCGGGAATATCGCCGCCCTGGGGCACACCCCGGCGCCGGACGAGATTTTGAAAAACAGTTTCGCCAATCTCGCTTTCGAGCATTACGAAATCGCGGCCTATAAATCGTTAATCACAATCGCGGACGCCGTCGGGCATGCCGGCGGTCTCGCCTCAGCGCGGGCCTCCCTACAGGAGGAGGAAGCGATGGCCAGGTGGATTGATGAACATATCTCCGATACGACGCTTCAGTTTCTGGGCCGAAAGCAGGCGGGGCTGAAGGCGGACCGCTAACCGTCTTTTTTCCACTGGTAGATGAACAGGTCGATCAGGATGGAGGGCTGTGCCAAGCAGGCGCGCACCTAAGAGCTCTGCCAGATCAGACTCGAAACGAACGCCACCAGAAACAGCGCCACCACAATCGCCGGTGCGATCATCCGTAGCAGCCGGAATGTCTGATTCTCGTGCCGGTACGTCATCGGGTCGTCGTTCTGTTTCATCGCCTGCTCACCCTCCAACCGGAATGGCTTGCGCCAGCCGGACGGTTCCGGTCAGGCGAGCTGCGGCCCGCCCTTCCCTCCCTTCCGGCTGGCCTCGTATTGCCCTTATTGCAGCAAAGTCGGCTGCATGGTCATCCCCGGCATGCCCGGCATCACCTGCATCCCCGGTAGCATGGTCAGATCGGCGAGCTGATGGAACATCCAGACGGTCAGGCCGATGGTGAGAATGAACAACGGCACCGTCAGCACCAGTGACACGCTCTTCCAGATGTTATGCAGCGCGATGTTCAGGCCGAAGAAGAGGAAGCATTGCGCGAACAGCGCCACCATGGCCAGCGCGGAAATGGCGCCAAGCAGCTTGAGCGGCGGCAAAGCGTGCTGTTCGGTCAGCAGCAGTGCCGCCAGCAGCAGCAGCAGCGACATCACGAAGCCGACGGTGTAGCCGGTGAAACTCGCCTGCTGCACTTCCGGGTGCAGCACGGGATCGGAGTGGTGCGCGGCCATTAGATGGTCCCCTTGAGGTAAACGAAGACATAGACGCAAACCCAGACCGAGGCCTGGAACTGCCAGAACAGGCGCAGGTTGAGCAGCTGCGCCACCACCGCCGTCGAGAGCCCGAAGCGCAGCACCTGCACCAGCATCACCAGCATCCACAGAAGGCCGAAAGCCATGTGCAGCCCGTGCGAGGCGATGAGCACGAAGAAGGCGGAGAGGAAGCCGCTGGTATCCGGGGTCGCGCCGGTGTGGACCAGGCTGGCGAAATCCGCCAGCTCCAGCCCGATGAACACGGCGCCGAGGACGATGGCGACGGCCATGCCAGCGATCAGCCCGGCGCGGCTGCCGCGCTTCAGCGCGACCGTGGCGAGGCTGTAGGCGAAGACGCTGGAGAGCACCGCGAGCGTCTGCCAGGTGGCGGCGATGGGATGCACCACCTGGGCTTCCACGGGGCCGCCGGCCATGTTCATGGCGTGGTCCAGCACGGCATAGGCGGCGAAGAGCCCGGCAAAAAGCAGCGCGTCGCTCAGCATGTACAGCCAGAACCCGAAGGTCTTGGCGCTGATCACGTCATGTTCTTCATGCCCGTAATGCCAGAGCGGCGGCATTTTGCCGTCTCTGATGATGTTGCCGTCCATTAGTGCGCCTCCGCTTCGGTCAGGTGCCGCGTTTCGGTGATCATGCCGAGTTCGGCCAGGTGCTGCGTTTCGGTGATGATGCTGAGCGGCTCGTCGGCGCCCTCCAGCTTCGCCAGCGTCTCGGCGGACACGATATAACCGGGATCACGCGCAAACGAGCGGTAGATCACCACGGCGATAATTGCGAGCAGCGAGAAACCGGCCATCCACCAGATCCGCCAGACCAGGCCGAAGCCGAAGCCGAAGGCGAGGATGCCGATGAGCAACGGCACGACGGTGTTGTTCGGCATGTGGAAGTCCTCGAAACGCGAGGGCCGCACGCCGGCGACGTTGTTGGCATAGCGCCAGCTCAGCTCGTCGCGCGTGTTCACCTGCGGGGTCACCGCGAAGTTATAGAACGGCACCGGGGAATGCGTGAGCCATTCCAGCGTGCGCGACGTGCCCCAGGCATCCGCGCCGACCCGGTTCTTCGCGCGGTCGCGGATGCTGACATACAGCATTTTCGCAAAGTAGTAGCAGGAGAGCGTATAGATACCGATGCCGATCTCCTCGGTCACGAGGGCTGGCATCCATTGCGTGTCGTACAGATAGTCCAGACGCCGCGTTTCGCCCATGAAGCCAAGCGCGAACATCGCGATGAACAGCACCGCGGTGCCGAGGCTGAAGGTGTAGAAGAACATCTTGCCGCTGCGCTCATCCAGCCGGAAGCCGAAGACTTTCGGGAACCAGTAGCCAGTGGCGGCGAAAATCGAATAAGCGATCAGCAGCACCATGCAATGGAAATGCGCGATCACGAACACGCTGTTATGCACGGTGTAGTTCACCGCCGGGATCGCCAGCATCATGCCGGTCAGCCCGCCGATGAGCAGCAGGAACAAAGCGCCGACCGCCCACAGCATCGGCGCGGTGAAGGTCAGGCGGCCGCGATAGAGGGTGAAGAGCCAGTTGAACACTTTCACGCCCGTCGGAATACCGACCAGCATCGTCGCCACCGAGAAGAAAGTGTTGACGTAAGGCCCAGCCCCCATGGTGAAGAAATGGTGCAGCCACACCGTCCAGGAAATCCCGGCAATGGCGAAGGTCGCGGCCACCATGGTGATGTAGCCGAACAACGGTTTTTCGGCGAAGGTCGGAATGACTTCAGAGATAATGCCGAAGGCCGGCAGCACCAGGAAGTACACTTCGGGATGCCCCCAGATCCAGAACAGGTTGGTGTAGAGCATCAGGTCGCCGCCCATGCCGGCGGTGAAAAAATGCGTGCCGAGGTAGCGGTCCGCGCCCAGCAAAGCCAGCGCCACGCCAAGGATCGGGAACGAGGTCAGGCCGATGATGTTGGTCGACAGCGTCGTCCAGGTGAAAATCGGCAGACGGTCCCAGCGCATGCCGGGGGCGCGCATGCCGACAATCGTGGCGATCATGTTGATCGCGTTCAGGGTCGTGCCAATGCTCGAAATCTGGATCGCCCAGAGCCAGTAGTCGACACCGACGCTCGGGCTGAAGGGCACTTCCGTGAGCGGGGCCAGGCCGACCCAGCCGGCGGTAGAGAAGTCACCGATGAACAGCGAGGCCATGACCAGCATGGCGCCGACCGCGGTGAGCCAGAGGCTGACTGCGTTCATCATCGGGAAGGCCATGTCGCGGGCGCCGATTTGCAGCGGCACAATGATGTTGCCGAGCCCGGTGAGGATCGGGGTGACCGCGAAAATGATCATCAGCGTGCCGTGCGAGCTGTAGATCTGGTCGAAATGCTCCGGCGGCAAATAGCCGTGCGCCGCGCCGAGATAGCCCAGCGACTTCGGGCCGTCGGCCATCACCTGCTGAGTGCGGATCATCATCCCGTCGACAAAGCCGCGGAACATCATGACCAGGCCGAGCAGGATGTACATGATGCCGATCTTCTTGTGATCGACGGTGGTCAGCCATTCGCGGAAAAGATAGCCGACTTTGCGGTAATACAGCACAGGCACGACGATCATGAGCCCGGCGACGACCGAGAAGGCGAACGCGAAGAGAATGATCGGGTTGGTATAGGGAATTGAATCGAGGGTCAGCCTGCCAAATAGCGGCGACCACGGACCTGGCACATGAACGAACACGGTGTAGACCTTTCTAGGCGTCTAGGGTGCGTTGGTGAATGAGGATGTTGTCAGGAACGGGCCGGGCCCGCCTGCGTCGCGGCGGCCTTCGCCGGGACCGGGATCGGGAGTTCCGCCGGAACCGGATAGACCACGCCTTGCAGCGCCGCGTGGTAGACCTCCTCAAACAAATCCGGATCCACACCGGAGAAATAGGCCGGCTTGGCGCCGACATTCACGGTCGGCCGCGCCAGTTGGCGGAACTGTGCATAGTCCAGCTTGTGCGGCGAGGCTTGGGTCTGGCTGACCCAGGAAGCGAAATCCGACGGGGCGACGATGCGCGTGGAAAACTGCATCCAGGAGAAGCCCTCGCCGCTGAAATCGGCCGAGTAGCCCTCGTAATTCCCCACCCGGTTGACCGCGAAGGCATCCTTCGTGCGCATGCCTGGCATGACATCAATCATCGGCGCGACCTGCGGAATGAAGAAGTCGTTGACCACGCTGGCTGAGGTCAGCCGCAGATCCACGACCCGGCCTTGCGGCACCACCAGATCATCGATGGTCGCGATCCCCTGCTGCGGGTAGATGAACAGCCATTGCCAGTCGGTGGTGACCACGTCCACCTGCAGCGGCGCGTCCGCGGCGGCGGACTTCGCCAGCACGCTCGGCTTGTAGGGGTTCACCAGCATGGCGCTCTGGTAGGAATAATAGCCAAGGACGACGACGATGATGAGCGGCACGCCCCACATCAGCAGTTCCAGGCTGAGCGAGTGCGACCAGTTCGGGTCGTAGGCCGCGTTGCGTGACTTGCGGTAGCGCCACAGGAACAGTGCGATCATGAAGGTGATCGGCAGGATGATCAGCAACATCACGGCGACGTCGACGATCGTGTAGTGCCACTCCACATTGGCAATCGAGTCGGCAGGATGGAACAGGCGGTATTGCACGGTCGAGCAGCCAGACAGGAACAAGGCTGAGAGAAACAGGAACGGCCGTGAAAACAAAGCGACACTTCGGCGCCGTGACGATATCATTTTTAGTCCACCCTAATCGGTTCTAGCGTAGCAACTCAGTACGTCGGCAGAATGCCCTTCCCGCCGTTGCCGATCAAGCCGGCAGACAGAAGAGTCTCCTTTCGCAACGTGCCAAAAAGCTATACTACCAATACGTATAGAAATATTAACTTTAAATAACAGTTTCTTGAGTGTATAGCTCGTTTGCGTCCGCCAGCACAGCGACAATAGGCCCTTCCTCTTCGAGGCCAGCAGGACAATAGGACAAGCCTTCATATCGTAACGGTCAGACTCAGTGCGCTTATGATCTATTCCGGCGGGGCACACATCCTTAAATATGCGCCTCGGTTTGCAAGGACGCGCTCGTTCGTTTTCTCTCCTTGTTCCCGCTGGATGCAGTAGCATCAGGCGGTTTCAGTGCGGAGGAAATGCGAATGAACAACCCAAACGCACCATTGAAGCGGGCTGCGGCGTTTTGCGCGCGCTTCGGTATGCAGGTGCCCATACTCGAAGCGCCGATGGCTGGTGCTTGCCCGGCGAGCCTGGCGATTGCAGTCGCCAATGCCGGTGGCATGGGTGCCATGGGGGCGCTGCTTTCAACGCCGGCGGAAATTGCCGCTTGGGCCGCGGAATTCCGCGCGGCAAGCGACGGCGCGTTTCAGCTCAATCTTTGGGTGCCGGATCCGCCCCCCAAACGAGACGCGGCGCACGAGGCGGACATCAGGGCCTTTCTCAGCAAATGGGGGCCGGAGGTTCCCGAGGCGGCGGGAGATGCCCGCCCCCCGGATTTCTCGGCACAGTGCGAGGCCTTCCTCGCGGCGCGGCCGACCGTGATCTCATCGATCATGGGCTTGTTTCCCGCGGCATTCGTCGCCGCCATTAAGGAACGTGGGATCGCCTGGTTTGCGTGCGCGACCACGCTCGCTGAGGCGCGGGCGGCGGAAGCGGCCGGGGCGGATGCGATTGTCGTCCAAGGCGCAGAGGCGGGCGGCCATCGGGGCTCGTTCGATGCGGTCGCGGCCGAGCGTAACGCCATTGGTCTGTTCGCGCTCTTGCCACGCATCACCGCCAACGTGTCGGTCCCGGTGATCGCGACCGGCGGCATCGGCGACGGGCGGGGCTTGGCGGCGGCATTGGCGCTCGGCGCGAGCGCCGTCCAGATGGGGACTGTGTTTCTGCGCTGCCCGGAGGCCCGAACCAACGCAGCGTGGGCAAATGCCCTGGAGGCGCTCGAACCGGAGAGGACGGTGCTGACGCGCGCCTTTAGCGGCCGGGCCGGGCGCTCGCTCGCCACCCGCTATGTCGAGGCTGCCGCGGCAGCCGACGCCCCGGCGCCGGCACCTTATCCGGTGCAGCGCGGCCTCTCGGCGGCCATGCGGGCCGAGGCGGCGCGCCAAGGAGATCTCCAGCGAATGCAGGCCTGGGCGGGCCAATCCGCCTGGCTCGCGTCGCCGAGACCAGCCGGGGCGATCGTGCGCGAGGCGTGGGCGGAGGCTCAACGGATTTTCGGCGGCTAGACTGGGCCGTGCTGGTTCACCGCCTCAGGCCCAAAGTCAAAAAAGTTTTTGCGCCGCTTTTTTCAAAAAGCGGCCCCTTTCTTCCCCAAGGCCGTTCGTTACGCCACAAGACCATCCACAGAATTCGGGATAAGCTTGTGGACGATCCCTGTATGAGGCTGAACTTACCGCTATTTGCCTCAGCCCCTATCGATTTCAGGGGCCCTTACAGGCCGATCACCATGCCGTCATAGCCAGGCTCGATCCCAGGCGGCAGAATGGCCCGCAGCGCCTGATAGTCCATGTCCGGCCCCATATGGGTCAGGATCGTCCGCTTCGGCCGCAAGTGTTCGACCCAGGCCAAGACCTGGCCGAGGCTCGCATGGGTCGGGTGTTTTTCGGCGCGGGTGAAACAATCCACCACGAACAGGTCGAGCCCCGTCAGCGCGCCCAAGGCCGCCTCGTCGAGATGCGTCACATCCGTGCAATAGGCGAAGTCTTGCACCCGCAGGCCAAGGCTCCGGCTATAGCCGTGGTCCTGGTCGATCAGCTTCACCTGCATCCCCAAAATCGACACGGTCTGGCCGGGGGCAATTTCCTCGGCTTCCAACACCGGCCGGGAGAAGAAGCCGCCATTGAACGGCTTGAAGGCATAGTCGAAACGCTGCCGCAGCTCCGCCCAAATCTCGCTCGTCGCATAGGCCGGCATCGCCCGGCCGATGATCCGGTTGAGGATGCGGATTTCGTCCAGGCCGGCGATGTGGTCGGCATGCGCATGCGTGTAGAGCACGGCGTCGACCCGGCCGATGCCCGCGCCGGTTAGTTGCTGCCGCAGGTCTGGCGGTGTGTCGACCAGCAGCCGTTTCTGGTCATCGGTTTCGATCACGATGCTCGAACGCGTGCGGCGGTTGCGCGGCTCGGCCGGGTCGAGCTGCCCCCAATCGCCGAACCCATCGGCGCCGCCGATCTGCGGCGAACCGGCGGACCCGCCGACGCCGAGGAGCGTGACCTTCACGCTGCCTTCCGGAAAAGTTTCCTGAAATTGGCCGTCGTCAGCTCGGCAATGGCTTCGGGTGACATTCCTTTGACCTCTCCCAGAACTTTGGCCGTATGCGCGGTATAGGCCGGCTCGTTGCGTTTACCACGGAACGGCACCGGCGCGAGATAGGGCGCATCCGTCTCCACCAGCAGCCTCTCGGGCGGCACGATGGCGGCGATGTCGCGGATTTCCTGTGATTTCGGGAAGGTCAGGATCCCGGAGAAGGAGATGTAGCCGCCCATTTCGAGCGCCGCCTCCGCCAACGCGCGGCCGGAGGAAAAGCAGTGCAGCAGAAAATCGAAATGCCCCCTCGCCTGTTCCTCGGCCAGGATCCGCGCGATGTCCTCGTCGGCCGCCCGGGCATGGATGGCGAGCGGCAGGCCGGAGCGCTGCGCGGCGCGGATATTGGCGCGAAAATTCTGCTCCTGAATGTCGCGCGGCGCCTTGTCGTAAAAGTAGTCCAGGCCGGATTCGCCGATCCCGATCACCTTGGGATGCGCGGCCAGCGCCGCGATGGCCTCAGGTTCGGCCACCGGCAATTCGTCCGCCGCATGGTTCGGGTGGACCCCGACGCAGGCCCACACATTCTCAAATTTTTCCGCAATTTCAATAGCTTCGCGCGACTGGCTCAGCGTCACGCCAATGGTCACCATCTCACCGACGCCGGCGGCGCGGGCGCGCTCGATCACCTGCGCCTGCTCGCCCGGCTGGTTGAAATAGTCCAGATGGCAATGAGAATCGATTAACATCAGCTACTTACGAAGCTTCCATAATGCGAGGGAACAAGCCGGCCGGGGCCGGCAACGGCGTACCTTCGGCCAAAGGCGCATCCAGCGCGGCGATCTGCCGGGCCTCGGGGGCGACGCCCAACTGGTCCAGCAATTTGCCCATGCTGTCCGGCATGAAAGGTTGCAGCAGCACCGCCACCGTGCGCAGCACGGAAGCCAGCACATACAGCACCGTAAGCATGCGCACCGGATCGGTCTTTTTCAGCGTCCAGGGTGCCTGGTGGTCGATATAAGCATCGGCGGCGCGGATCAGTTTCCACACCTCTTCCAGCGCCTCATGGAAAGCGAGGCGGTTGATCGCCCCCCTCACCTTTTCCGGCAGCGCCTCGGCGGTGGCCAGCAGCGCATGGTCGGCCTCATGCAGCGTGCCGCGCGGCGGCACCACGCCGCCGGCATTCTTGGCGATGAAAGAGAGCGTGCGCTGGGCCAGATTGCCAAGCCCGTTGGCCAGCTCGGCATTGATGCGCGCGATCAGCGCGCGGCGGGAGAAGTCGCCGTCATTGCCGAAGGGCACTTCGCGCAGCAGGAAGAAGCGCACCTGGTCGAGCCCGAACGTCGCCACCAGCGGCCGCACATCGATGAAATTGCCGGTCGACTTGCTCATCTTTTCGCCCTCGACCGTCCACCAGCCATGCGAGAACACGCGCTTGGGCAAGGGCAGACCAGCAGCCATGAGGAAGGCCGGCCAATAGACGGCGTGGAAGCGGATGATTTCCTTGCCCACCAGATGCAGGTCGGCCGGCCAGAAGGCCGCACGCGGCGCGGCTTCATCCGGGTAGCCGGTGGCGGTGAGATAATTCACCAGCGCGTCCAGCCACACATACATCACATGCTGCTCGTCCCCCGGCACCGGAATGCCCCAGCTGAACTTGGTGCGGCTGATCGAGAGATCGTTCAGCCCGCCGCGCACGAAACTGAGGATCTCATTGCGCTTGGCAGTGGGGGCGATGAAGTCTGGATGCGCTTCATAAAATTCCAGAAGTTTATCCTGGAAGGCGCTGAGTTTGAAGAAATATGATGGCTCGCTAACCTTCTGCACCGGGGCGCCCGAAGCGGTCGCCACCAGGGTGCCGTCCGGCCGCTTGGTCAGCTCGGACTCATCATAAAACGCCTCGTCGCGAACCGCATAATAGCCCTCATAGGCGCCGAGATAGATCATCCCGGCTTCGTCGAGCTTGCGCCACAGCGCCTGCGCCGCCGCTTTGTGGCGCGGCTGGGTCGTGCGGACGAAATCGTCGTGGGAGATGTTCATGCAGCGCGCCATGTCGGCGAAATCGGCGGCGACCTGATCGACGAAATTCTGCGGGTCGGTTCCGGCATTGCGCGCGGCCGCCTCGACCTTCTGGCCGTGCTCGTCGGTGCCGGTGAGGAAGAACACGTCAAACCCGTCCAGCCGTTTGAACCGCGCCAGCACATCGGCGGCCGTGGAGGTGTAAGCATGGCCGAGATGCGGCGCACCGTTCACGTAATAAATCGGCGTCGTGAGATAAAATTGATTCCGGCTCATGTCCTGTGCAACTGGCTGAGGGCCACGATCACCGCGGCGCGTTTGTCGAGATTGAGGCCAATCACCTCGCTTTCGAGCTTGGCGAATTCCTGCCAGAGCGCGACGTGACCGGCAAGCTGTGCAGCGGGCTCACCAGCCCTGGCCGCGGCGCGGGTGTTGGCCGCCAGCCCGGCACGCAGCAGCGTCATGAAGGTGGCGAACTTGTCCACGCCCTCCACGGCCCGCGTCACGAGGTCGGCGATGGCTTGCGCCCGCGCCGGCGATACCGGACCTTTCAGCACCTCATCCACCAGCCCGGCAATGGCGATGCCGTCCTCCGCCGCCAGGCTCAGCGCCGTGCCGATGCTCCCTTCCGCCAGCCGCGCCAGCCGGGCGCGTTCCTGCGCGTCACGGTCCGGCGCGTAATCGGCGAGCAAGGCTTCGACCTCTGACACCGGCAGATGGGCGAGCGGCAAAGCCCGGCAACGGCTGCGGATGGTGGGCAGCAAGCGCCCCGGCGCCGAGGAAACCAGCAGCAGAATCGCGCGGGCCGGCGGCTCCTCCAGCACTTTCAGCAGCGCGTTGGCGGCGTTCGGGTTCATGTCCTCAGCGCCGTCGATCACCACCACGCGCCAGCCGCCCTCGGCCGGGGTCAGGCGCATGAAGGCGCTCGCCTCTTGCACCGTGGCGATGACGATTTCCGATTGCAATCTTTCCGTCTTGGCGTTGACGCGTTTCTCCACCGTGAACAGGTCCGGATGCGTCCCCGCCGCCACGCGCCGGAACACCGGCGCGGTTTCCGCCAGGGAAAGATCCGCGGTGGTGGCGCCGGCCAGCAGCCAGCGCGCGAAGCGGAAAGCCAGCGTCGCCTTGCCGATGCCGGGTTGCCCCGAGATCAGCCAGCCATGATGCAGCCGGCCGGACATCGCGGCATGATACAAGGCGGCCACCGCCGCCTCGTGGCCGCGAAAATGCGGGTTGGCGCGCGGTTCGGGCATTAGAGCGATAGGGCTTGAAATCGAATCGCGGAGCGGTTCGATTGAGCCATGCAATCGCTCGTAAAAAAAAGGCTAGAGCATGATTGAGGCAAAGCAATCATGCTCTAGCGCCCGGTGCGGTCGCGGATGACCTGGCGCATCGCCGCCACCACCGTCTCGACCGGCAGCTCGGCATCGATCAGGGCGCAACGCCCCGGTTCGGAGGTGGCGATGGCGCGGAATCCATGCGCCACCCGCGCCATGAACTCAGCCCCCATTTCCTCATAGCGGTCAGACGCGCCGCCACGCGCCGCGCGCCGCTTGTTTGCTGTATCTTCAGACACTTCCATGATGAAGGTGAGGTCTGGTGTCAGGTTGATCAGCCGGATCAGGCTGGCCACTGCCGAGACATCCACGTTCAGTCCGTAAGCCTGATACGCCATGGTCGAATCATAAAAACGGTCGCAGATCACCACGTCGCCGCGCGCCAATGCCGGGCGGATCACCGTCTCCACCAGATCCGCCCGGGCGGCGAAATGCAGCATGGTCTGCGCCAACGGGTCGAGCTTGACCGCGGTGCCAAGCAGCAGCGCGCGCACCGCCTCGGCCCCTGGCGTGCCGCCCGGCTCACGTGTCACCAACACGGTGTGGCCTTCCGACCGCAGTCTTTCGGCCAGACGCAGAGCTGCGGTGGACTTGCCTGCCCCTTCCCCGCCTTCGAGCGTGATGAACAGCCCGGCGCGCTGGTTCATCGCACCACGATCTGCGGGTCCGACACCCCGCGCTGCAGCAAGGCCTGCAAGGCGGCGTCGGCCGCCGCCACGGAACGGTACGGCCCGACGTCCACAGCGAACAGCGTGCGCGCGCCGCCATTCACCGGCACCACCCGCGTCGGCATGCCGTAGAGCCGCTCGGCTTCACGATAAGCGTCTTCGATCCTGCCATAGCCTGGAACCTGCACAAAAAGCGGCCCCGGCGCCGGCGCGACCGTTGTGACGGTCCCCGAAAGTTGCGACGCTGACCCTCCGAGAGTCTGGGCGGTCGGCACGGGGCTCAGATTCTGCACCGTGCCGGCCGCACCGCCGCCGGGCGGCGCCAAGCTCTGCGCGGTGACGCCCGCCTCCGGTGCCGCCGTCAGTTTCGGCCCGGCACCGAGCGCGCCATCCACAGCCGCCGTCGCCTGGCCGTCCAGCGTCACCCGAACCTCGACCACACCGCCCACCGGATAATCCAGCAGCCGCGCGACACGCGGTGTGACGGCGATAACCCGGCCCGGAATGTCCGGGCCGCGATCATTCACCCGCACCTGCACCGAACGCCCATTCACCAGATTCGTCACGGTGACGATCGCGGGCAACTGCAGGACCGGGCTGGCGGCAGCCAGTGCATTCGGGTCGTAGGCCTCGTTGTCGGTCGTGTAGGCGGGCGCGTTGTCGCCGATCACGGTGGACAGGCCCGTCACATCGTAGCTTGTAAAATCCTGTGGGTATTGCCACTCGCCGTCGGTCTGATACGGGTTGCCAATGGTGTAGGTCACCGGCCCTGGCGGCGGCTCGCTGGGGCGGTTCATGCAGCCGGCCAAGCCCATGAACAGGCCGAGGATTGCTCGGTTCATCATGCGTCAAGCGCCATACGGCCAAGCGCGCCCACCGCCAGCGCGTAATAGTCCGAAGCGTTATAGCGCCGGATCACATCAAAATTGCGGAATACCAGAAAAGCCTGGCCGCCCGCGCCGTCAGGCAGCAGCAACGCAGCCGGCATGTGCCCGGGCAAATGATGTGCGCCCGGCAGGTGGCGCACGCCCTGCTCCCGCCAATAAGCGACGGTGCGGATATTCTCCCGGCCGGTCATCGCCACGTCGAGCGAGGACGGCACCAGCACCGGCTCGCTGGACGGCTCCTCCGGCACCCAGCCCGCTTTCGCCAGATAATTGGCCATGGAGGCGAGGCTGTCGGCATCAGAGGACCAGATGTTCGGCCGCCCCTCGCCGCTGAAGGAAATGGCGGTGGAGAGATACACGCTCGGCATAAATTGCGGCTGCCCCATGGCGCCGGCATAGGAGCCGACGAGCTGTGGCGCCGGCGCATCCCCCCTGGCGATGATGCGCAGCGCGGAGATCACCTCGCCGGCGAAATAATGGCTGTTGCGATCCCAGGCGAGCGTGGTTAGCGCGTCGATCACGTTGAAATCGCCCTGGGTGGTGCCGTAGTTGGTCTCGATCCCCCAGATGCCGAGCAAAGGGGCCGCGGCCACGCCGAACCGGCTGGTCACCGCCGCGAACAGATGCCGCTTTTCCGCGGACTTGCGCGCCCCGGCCGCGATGCGCGTCTGGTTCAGGACATGCGAGGAATAAACCGCCCAGGTCTCGGTGAATTCGGGCTGGTGATGGTCAAGCCGCAGCACGGCCTGGTTCGGCACCAGACGCCCGGTGGCTGCCTCGATGATCGAGGAGGGAATGCCCTCGGCCGCGGCGTGTGCCTGGAGCGAGGCGAGAAAGGTCGAAAAATCCGCGGCGCGCGCGAAACGCGGCAGCGCCAGCGTCAAAGGGAGACCGAGGAGAAGAGCACGCCGATTCATGGACCGATTCATGGGCTGACTCTGCCACGCCACCGTGCTGTGCCGCAACATGGGCACCGAAAGATGCCGTCTTTTAAAAAGCGTTTTTTCGCCCCTTGAACCGGTGTCGCTGCAACAAACAAGGCCCAGATTAAAAAAGTTTTTTTGCTACTTTTTGTTCACAAAAAGTAGTCTTTCTTTCTTCTTCTATCTCTCTCTACCGCTCGTGCATCGTGCAAGCGGCCAGATCGAGCAGACGCTCCAGCACTTCGACCTCCTGCGCCCCGGCGATGGCGTGCTCGCCGTCGATGAGGAAACAGGGCACCCCGTTGATGCCCAGCCGGTGCGCATGCAGATTTTCCGCATGCACGAACTCCGTGGCCTCGCTGGAGGCTAGGAAGAGCGCGGTGGCGCGCGCATCCATCCCCTGCGCGGCCGCGAGCCGGGCCAGCGTGGCCGGCGCGCCGATATCGAGGCCTTCGACGAAATGGGCGCGGAAGATCTTGTCCACCAATATATCGGCGGCGCCGAAGGCTTGCGCATGGTGGATCAGCCGGTGCGCATCCACGCTGCTCGGCGTCCGGCGGATGGCGGCGAAATT
>Ga0310811_10003874_pt1 | contig 18843 bp, 15 predicted proteins | sample YCmetagenome_FD_207642 | JGI IMG/M metagenome (GOLD analysis project Ga0310811, IMG submission 207642) | Soil microbial communities from experimental microcosm in Duke University, North Carolina, United States - YC | ecosystem: Engineered > Artificial ecosystem > Soil microcosm > Unclassified ...
CTGGAGATTCGTTTGCGCGCTCCTCTGGATCAGCCCGGCCAGTGGTGCAGACAATACAAACGACAGATGGACTGTTTACCGCAATGCTCACCGTGAGTCCAAATCATCAGGGGCCAAATGCGTTCACTCTCCATATTCTCAAGCAACCGTCTATCTCAGCGTCCCAACTGACCATATCCATCGATGCCACGCAACCGGGTATGGATATGGGCATCGTCACCGTGCATTTGCGGCCTGACGAGAAAGGTAATTTCACTGGAAACGGCAACTTCAGCATGAGCGGAAAATGGCGGCTCTCCCTCTCAATTCGTACGCCAGACGCTGTTTTTCACCGCGCACAGATCGAAGTCTACCCGACCTGACCACCCAATCCCGCTATACTCTACCCTTTTTTGACCTTGCGATATTCGGATGGCGATTGCCTCATGATTTTGCGAAACACACGAGAAAAGTAATAAGGATCTTGAATCCCGACATTTCTGCATTCTCTTCACCGTTTTCCAGCGCCAGCTCGTAAGCGGTCTGACGGCTGGCGCTGTCAAAGGCTAGAGAGACAACAGACTTACCACTCCGCAATCGTTCCGTCGCTGGTACGCCAGACAGGATTAGACCAATCGTGGCCTATTTTCGCTGCCTGTCGTACCGCCTCTTCGTTAATCGTAATGCCGAGCCCCGGTCCCTGTGGCACCTGGATAGAGCCATCGCTATAGGCGAAAACAGTGGGGTCCGCCAGATAATCGAGAAGATCGCCGTTCTGATTATAATGAATATTCAGGCTTGTCTCCTGGATCAGCATATTGGGCGTGCAGGCATCGATCTGGAGACAGGCAGCCAGCGCAATCGGCCCTAGCGGGCAGTGAGGCGCGAGGGCGACATCGTAGGTTTCAGCCATCGTCGCGATTTTTTTGACCTCAGAAATGCCGCCTGCGTGCGAGAGGTCCGGCTGAATAATCGCTACGGAGCCATCCTGGAGAAGCTGTTTGAAATCCCAGCGTGAGTATAGCCGTTCACCTGTTGCGATGGGAATCGTCGTATGCCGGGCAATTTCGCGTAGCGCATCCCCATTTTCCGGGAGGACAGGCTCTTCCAGAAAGAAGGGATGGAGAGGCTCAAGCTCTTTGGCGATCATTTTTGCCATCGCTTTATGGACACGTCCATGAAAGTCGATCGCGATATCGAAATTGCGTCCGGTCGCCTCACGCACGCTTGCCACGCGTGCGACAATCTCGTCAATCATCGTGAACGAGTCAATATAATTCATCTGGCTTGCAGCATTCATCTTTGCCGCCGTAAAACCGGTCTCGGCGCGTCGTTTGGCGGCCTCCGCGACGTCAGCGGGATTATCTCCCCCGATCCAGCCATAGATCCGTATCTTTTCTCGTACAGGCCCGCCTAAAAGCTCATAAATAGGGACGCCATGCTGTTTCCCTTTGATATCCCATAACGCCTGGTCAATGCCCGCCATCGCGCTCATCATAATCGGGCCACCCCGGTAAAAGCGAGCACGATACAGCGTTTGCCAGATATCTTCGATATGGGTCGGATCTTTGCCGATAAGGTATTTGCTGGCCTCTTCGACAGCGGCCGCGGTGGTACGAGCATGTCCTTCCACGATTGGCTCTCCCCAGCCACTGAAACCGGCATCGGTCGATACTTTAAGGAATAGCCAGCGTGGTGGGACTTGAAACAACTCTATCGCCGTGATCTTCATAGCGACTCCTTCTCTGGATGTTCTATGGGTACAAATGAGGCACACCCTGTGTCTGTGTCCTATGGGCATAACGTGTGGGGCGAAATTCGCAATACCCTCACGAGAATTGCTTTCACGTGTGATAGGAAGATCGTTCTCGAACTGAGTAATGCGAAAAAAGTATAAGTCGGAGGTGAATCGATGTCAAGGCAAAGATTGCTTGCCGGTAAGCGCCAAATTTTCCATCGGCCGCATGCAAATCGTAGCGGTGGGGCTTGTCTCCGCCCAGACCAACCCTCATCGCCACGACCTGCCATACAAATTTTTGTCGATGAATGTCGTGAACTCTTGCCAAAATGTGTGGTTGATGGTAACCTCGACCTGCAATGATTATGTTTTGTGTAGGAGGAGAGATTTGTCTGCATGACACAAACTGACAAGGGACAGAAAGATAATCTATCTGGACGACGTCCGGGTCAACGTCAGCAAGATCGTCTGGAGCGTCTGGCGCGTCGACGCAAGAGGCGATTACTGATAACGACGACGATCATTACCGTTGTACTGATTATTCTTGCTATCGCAGGTATCCTGGAATTTCAGCGTTATACCGCAGCGCAGCAAGCCGCAGCTACAAAGGTCAATGATCTCCATAGTACGGCGACGGCCCGCGCCAAATCTACCGCCAGTGCGGCTACCGCAGCGGTAGCCTCTGCAACTGCTAATGCCCAGGCGACGGCAAGTGCCAAGACCGAAGCGACGGCGATTGCTCATGGTATGCAGACTGTGACTGCTGGTTCGCCAACCCCCTCGGCTGGTCCCGCTACACCACCGGCTGTAAGCGGAACTGTGCATAAGTTGGCGGATGGGCTGGAGTATATTGATACAAAAGTGGGCGTTGGGGCCACTGCTCAGAGTGGTAGTACGGTGTATGTACAGTACACAGGCTGGGTGCAAAGCACAGGTCAGAAGTTCGATAGTTCCTATGATCGAGGTGGTCAGCCTATCAACGTGACACTTGGTCAGGGCCAGGTCATTAAGGGCTGGGATGAGGGTCTGATTGGTATGAAAGCGGGTGGATCGCGACGCCTGATTCTCCCTCCAGCATTGGCCTATGGCGACCAACCTCCTCAGGGCTCGAATATCCCTGCAAATGCGACGTTGATTTTCGATGTCTCATTGGTGACTGTACAATAATCGCGTCACCGGCGCTTATGGCAGTCCTTCGTAAACGAGGCCATATGTACAGTGTGTCTATGGCCTCGCCAATGAAATGCCAATTTTTTGCACTTGACTTTCCGGGAAGATGTACTGTATACTTCTAACAATTTGGTACACACATTTCCTTATATATTCATGCACTGGAAAAGGCTCTTTACTACCATGCTCGCGTTTACAAAAATCTGGCACATATCTCAGGTCTCGATCTTTCCAGAGGTATGTTGTTCCCAATATTTGTATGACGGGCCCAGTGCTGTTTGGCCAGGAAGAATGCTTTCTTCCTCACCCCATTGAATTCGGGGGTGAGGTTTTTTTTTAACATGGGCAGGCCGTAATTACTACATTAGCAGATGTTTGAAGCTGAAGCTCGCTCTCATTCTCTGACGCTCTCCCTGCTACTCTTCTTGAGCAAGGCGCGAGTAAGGGATGACCTGTCAACCTGTCGAGAACGGCATTTAACGCGCAGCACGCTAATCTGCGCTCTGGAGGATCTATGCAGTACGTTCTACCTCGTTTGAATGATGCTGTCGCACATATTCAAGGGGACTTTCACGGTAAGGATATCGTTTCTCTCGATCAGTTTTCTGCAAGTGATCTGCATACGGTGTTTTCTCTTGCACGCCAGATGAAACAGCTTGCGCTGTATAATGAACCATCGCATATCCTTGAGGGATTGGTCGTTGCTCTGCTCTTCTTTGAGCCTTCCAGTCGCACATTTGGCTCGTTTGCAGCCGCAGTGAAACGCCTGGGTGGGCAGACGCTGGAAATTCAGAATCCGGAGATCGTCTCTTCGGTCTCAAAAGGTGAATCCTTTGAGGACACTATTCGCGTCTTTGAGGCCTACTCAAATGCGTTAGTGCTACGCCATTCCGTGCCTGGGGCCGCGCTTCAAGCGGCGCAAGCGGCAGAGTTTATCCCTGTGATCAACGCGGGCGATGGCAATAATGAGCATCCAACGCAGACGCTGCTCGATCTCTTTACTTTGTATGAGCAGTTTGGCCGCCTCGATTATCTTACTGGCCTGGTTGCGGGCGACCTGGCAAATAGCCGTACGTTGCACTCGCTGATACGTGGCCTCTCTCTGTTTCGGGGGAACACCATCTATTTACTTGCCTCCGAACGCTTGCGCCTCGCGCCTGCCGAACTCGCTGCTTTTGAGGAGCGCGGCATCCGCTTGATTGAGATATCTTCTGAAAAAGATATCCCGAAGACATGTAATTTCTGGTATTGGACCCGCATTCAGCGCGAACGTCTGGCTGCCGGGGATGATTATCAGGGCCTGATGCGCGAGCAGGTGATAGTTACGCCACAATTGCTGAAAGAGTATGCGTCTCCAGATATGATCCTGCTGGATCCGCTTCCGCGCGTTGGGACGATTGATCCCTCCGTTGATGCGGACCCTCGTGCGGTCTATCTACGCTCTCAAATCCGCAATGGGATGTATGTGCGTATGGCGTTGCTGGCACTTATCCTTGGACGTGCCTAGTTACGTGTTTATACTGTGAGTCTATCATGGGTGCTCAGGTATGATGAGCTTGAGCACCCTCTCCATAAAATTGAAGCAAAGGATAAAAAAATGCATAATACGCTCTTACCGGACGAGCTGGCTGAAATAGCTGGCTCACAGACGACGGCTCCCACCAGCGAACCCGCCACCTATGGTTACCTGGTTCTTGAAGATGGCATGCGTTTCGAAGGTCGTTCGTTTGGCTTTGAGGGCGCGGCAGCCGGTGAGGTGGTGTTTAGTACTGGCATGGTTGGCTATCCCGAAGCATTAACGGATGCCTCGTATAGCGGGCAAATTCTCGTGATGACGTATCCGATTATGGGCAATTATGGGGTCGCTGATCGTTCCTGGTGGGAAGATGATAAAATTCATATCAATGGTCTTATTGTCTCTAATTATATTGATACTCCTTCTCACTCTCAAAGTATTATGAATCTCGGCGACTGGCTCCATCATTCTCATATTCCCGCTCTGGAAGTAAAAGATACACGCTTGCTGACTCAGCACATTCGCAAACATGGCACGATGCTGGCGAAAATCGTCTTCCAACAGGATATTCCTTTCTATGATCCCAATAATGATAATCTGGTTGCGAATGTCTCGACGGATCATGTGCAACAGGAGGGGAGCGGCGACAAGACGATCGTGCTGATCGACTGTGGCGCAAAACATAATATTACCCGCTGCCTGCGCGCACGCAATGTTCGGGTGATCACTGTTCCCTGGAATTATGATCTCTTCTCTTCCTCTCGTGATTTCTCTTTCGATGGCATTGTGATCTCCAATGGACCCGGCAACCCCGAGATGCCGCAGAAAACAATCCAGACGATCCGCACGGCCCTTGAGCGCAAAATCCCGACGCTTGGGATCTGCCTGGGACATCAATTGCTGACCCTGGCTGCCGGGGGAGAGACCTATCGCCTCAAGTTTGGTCATCGTAGCCAGAATCAGCCCTGTATCCTGCATGGCACGAAACGCTGCTATATCACCACGCAAAATCACGGATTTGCGGTGGGAAAATTACCGGAAGGCTTTGAGCCCTGGTTTACCAATCTCAATGATGGCAGCAATGAGGGGATGCGCCACACAGAATATCCTTTCCTCTCGGTGCAATTCCATCCCGAGGCTGCTCCGGGACCGTTAGATACTGAGTGGATTTTTGACTACTTCTTGGAAAAGGTTAGAAGCTAAAGTGAACACGCTACGCAAAGTCTTGGTTCTGGGGGCGGGGGCCCTGAAGATTGGTCAGGCCGGTGAGTTCGATTATTCGGGCTCACAGGCTCTCAAAGCATTGCGCGAAGAGGGGATTTCGACGATCCTGGTCAATCCAAATATTGCAACTATTCAGACCTCAAAGCTGCTGGCTGATCAGGTCTACTTTCTGCCCGTCAATGCCTTCTTTGTCGAGAAGGTGATCGAGAAAGAACGACCGGATGGTATTCTTCTCTCATTCGGCGGCCAGACGGCTCTCAATTGTGGTATCGAATTGCACAAACAGGGCGTCCTTGAGAAATATAATGTCCAGGTGCTGGGTACGCCTATTTCTGCGATTATTTTGACTGAGGATCGCCAGGAGTTCGCTGAACATTTGCACGGTATCCACATTCCGACTCCGCAGAGCCATAGCTCGGAGACGCTGGCAGATGCTCTCAATATCGCCAAAGAGATCGGTTTCCCGGTGATGGTTCGTGCTGGTTTTGCCCTTGGCGGCCAGGGCTCTGGCATAGCACGCAACGTTGAGGAACTGGAACATATCGTCAATGGGGCGCTGGCCTTCGCTCCTCAAGTGCTGATTGAGCAGTATCTACATCACTACAAAGAAGTAGAGTATGAGGTGGTCCGCGATAGCTTCGATAACTGTATCACGGTCTGTAATATGGAAAATATGGACCCGCTGGGCATTCATACCGGCGAGTCGGTTGTGCTGGCTCCCAGTCAGACGTTGACCAATACAGAGTATCATATGCTGCGTAGCGCATCGATTACGATTGTACGTAGCCTGGGTATTGTCGGCGAATGTAATGTCCAGTACGCGCTCGATCCGAAATCTTCCGCGTTCTATGTAATTGAAGTGAATGCGCGCCTCTCACGCAGTTCTGCTCTGGCGAGTAAAGCCACCGGCTATCCTCTGGCCTATGTCGCGGCGAAATTAGCTCTTGGCTATAGCCTGACCGAACTGACAAACCGCGTGACCGGCGTAACCCAGGCCTGCTTCGAGCCCAGCCTGGACTATCTGGTCGTGAAGATTCCGCGCTGGGATCTCGAGAAGTTTAAGGGTGTCGATAAGACGATCGGAACGGGCATGAAGTCGGTGGGTGAGGTGATGGGTATCGGGCGCACGTTCGAGGAGGCGTTCCAGAAGGCCATTCGCATGCTCGATCTCGACTTTGAGGGCGCGACTTCCGAGAAGGCTTTTGCGAACGAGGGGAGCACTGAGGAGATTATTGCGCAATATCTTTACACTCCTACCCCCAAACGTATGTTCGCTCTGGCGCTCGCTTTGCGTAACGGGATGAGTGTGGAAGAGATTTCGGAAGTAACCGGCATCGATCCCTGGTTCTTGCTGCGCATTCAGCATATTGTGAATACGGAGCGCCTGTTGCGAGATGAGAAGGATCTCTCTCTTCGCACACTGACTGCCTGCAAACAGATCGGGATGTCTGATAAGCGCATCGGTCAACTGGTTGATAAAAGTGGCCTGGAAGTTCGCACGCTCCGCAAAGAACTGGGAATTGTGCCCTCAATCTTCCAGATCGATACGCTGGCTGGCGAATTCCCTTCGGATACCAATTATTTGTATCTTACGTATAATGGTCAGCATAACGATGTGGAGCCTCTGGGAACCGATGGCGTGGTGGTGCTCGGCTCCGGTCCCTATCGCATCGGCTCTTCGGTGGAGTTTGACTGGACTTCCGTCAGTACGGTAGAAGCGCTCAAGAAATATAACAAGCGCTCGATTGTGATCAATTGTAATCCTGAAACGGTCTCGACCGATTACGATACCTCCGATCGTCTCTACTTCGAGGAACTGACGTTTGAGCGCATTGCCGATATCTGCGACTTTGAGCAGCCGTACGGGACGATTGTCTCGGTTGGCGGCCAGACGCCAAACAATCGCGCTCGTGCGCTACATGGCTACGGTATTCCCATTCTCGGTACAGATGTCGCGAACATTGACCGCGCTGAGGATCGTGGCAAATTCTCGCACCTGCTGGATACGCTCGGTATTCATCAGCCCGCCTGGGATGTGTTCAGCACGACCGAAGAGGCGATCCGTTTTGCGGAGCGTGTGAGCTATCCGGTTCTCGTGCGCCCTTCGTACGTGCTCTCCGGCAATGCGATGAACGTCTGCAACACTGAGGCCGAATTGGTCCGCTACACGAGGGAGGCTGCGGCTGTCTCGCCTGAGCATCCTGTGACGGTGACCAAGTTCTTCCAGAAGGTCAAGGAGATCGAACTGGATGCGGTCGCGCAGCATGGCGAGGTGAAAGCTTTTGTCATCTCTGAGCATATCGAGAACGCGGGCGTCCACTCCGGTGACGCGACGATCGTTCTCCCTCCTCAGACGCTGAATGAGGAGACGCAGGGGAAGATTAAAGAGGTCGGCTATGCTATCGCTCGCGCCCTGGAGATCACTGGACCCTTCAACATTCAGTTCCTCGCCAAAGACAATCAGGTCTATGTGATTGAGGTCAATCTGCGCGCCTCGCGCACGTTTCCCTTCATCTCCAAGGTTACTGGCGTCAACTTCATCGAACTGTTTGTCGATGCCCTGTTCCAGCCGGAAGTGCAGTTCGTAGCGATGCCAGCGCTGAACTTTACGACGGTCAAAGCACCGCAATTCTCCTTCTCACGTCTCTCGGGAGCCGATCCTATTCTGAGCGTCGAGATGGCTTCGACTGGTGAGGTTGCCTGCTTCGGTGAGGATCTGGAAGAGGCGTATCTCAAGGCGATCATTGCCACGGGCGGGCATATTCCGCAGAAGGGCATTTTTATCAGCCTGGGTGGCGACGATAAAAAGGCCAATTTCCTGGAGAGCGCCCGCTTGCTGGCGACGTTGGGCGTGCCGCTCTACGCCACTGAGAAGACTGCAGCCTTTTTGCATGCGCACGATATCGAGGCCACGATGCTCTATAAAATGCATGAGCAACGTACGCCGAATGTGCTCTCCTACTTCCGCGATCACAAGATTGACCTTGCCATCAATGTCGTCGATCGGTATAGTCAGAAGGAAGTTGACGACGATTATGCGCTCCGTCGCTTTGCCATTGATTTCAACATCCCTCTGATCACGAAAATCAAACAGGCGCGCCTGTTTACCAGGGCGATTGTGCAGAAAGATCTTGCCACTGTCCCGATCAAATCCTGGAACGAGTATTAAGATGTCAACACCGCAAAATGATCCGCAGATTATGCAGCTTTTTGCCGAGGCGAGCGCGGTCGTCAGTGATAGCCATTTTGTCTACACTTCCGGCCGCCACAGCTCGGTCTATATTAATAAAGATGCACTTTATGTCCATACCGACATGATTTCGCAACTTTGCCGTTTCATGGCACAGCCCTACACTGCCGAGGAGATCGACGTGGTGGTAGGGCCTATGCTGGGCGGGATTATTCTATCGCAGTGGGTTGGGCATTTTCTCAATGCCCGCCGTACCACTGGCGAAACGCTGGCTGTCTATGCCGAGAAAGAGGGCGATGGGCCAGAGAAGACCTTCGTTTTTCGTCGTGGTTATGACGCCTATATTCCAGGCAAGAATATCCTGATTGTAGAGGATATTCTGACGACTGGCGGTTCAGTGCGTCAGGTGATTGAGGCCGTTCGCCAGCTTGGCGGCAACGTCGTGGGGGTCAGTGCACTCTGTAATCGTGGCAATGTGCAGCCCGCGGACATTGGCAATGTGCCTTTGCAGACGTTGATTCACGTCAATCTGCAAACGTACGCTCCTGAGGAGTGTCCCTTCTGTCAACAACAGGTGCCGATCAACACGGCTCTGGGCAAAGGTAAAGCGTTTCTCGCCAGACAGGGGAGTCTGTCGTAGACAAAGAAGGTAAATTTCGTGAAATTTGTTGAGAAATTAGCTGCGGCTTCTCGCAAGAATAACAGCCTGTTATGCGTCGGTCTGGACCCGGAGCCAAGCCGCTTCCCGCCCGCTTACATTGGCGAGCCCGAGCTGTCTTCGGTCGTCAGTTTTTGCCATCGCATTATCGAGGCAACCGCGCCCTATGTCTGTGCTTTTAAGCCGAATAGTGCCTTTTTTGAGGTGCTGGGAGAAGCAGGCATGCAGGCGCTCCACGAAGTGGTGAAGGTTATTCCGGCAGATATTCCGGTGATCTATGATGGGAAGCGTGGCGATATCGGCAACACTGCTCGCAATTACGCGGCGACGGTCTTTGACGTGTATAATTTTGACGCGGCGACCGTCAATCCCTATCTGGGGTATGATAGTATCAGGCCTTTTCTCGCCTATCGCGACAAAGGCGTGATCCTGCTCTGCCGCACGTCTAATCCCGGGGCGCGCGACTTTCAGGACCTGCCTGTGCAGATCGATGGGGACGTTCGCCCGCTCTACGAGGTAGTGGCGCAGAAGATCCAGGCCTGGAATACCGAAGGCAACTGTGGTCTGGTCGTAGGTGCCACCTATCCTGAAGAGCTGGCGCGCCTGCGTGCTCTCTGCCCCGATATGTTCATTCTCATCCCTGGTGTTGGCGCTCAGGGAGGCGATCTTGCGGCGTCCGTGCGTGCTGGTGTAGATGCCAACGGAGGAAATGCGATTATCTCTGTCTCTCGTGGCATCTTATATGCTGGCGATGGCGACGAATTTGCCGAGGCTGCGGCAAGAGAGGCCCGCCGCCTGCGGGATCGCATATTTCAATCCCTTGACGGGTAGCAAAAGGGCGTTGGTCTCTGAAACCTCTGTTGTCGCTAGAAACAGCTATATACTTGAAACATCGGTAAACCAAGTAAAGTTCGGGAAATGAGCTTTGTCTCATGCCGAGGTTGGCCTATTCTCAAACTGAAACCGTATGGAGAACGTCCGGATGGATGCAAACTTGCAAATCGAGCTGGCTCCTCGCCAGAAGAATGGCCTTTTGCTGAAAAATCCTGTCCTGACCGCTTCTGGCACATTCGGTTTTGGCGTCGAATATGCGAAGCTGGGCGAGGTGCCACGGCTCGGAGGCGTCATCAGCAAAGGGATCACGCTGCATGCTCGTTCTCCTCAGGCCGCGAAGCGCGTAGTAGAGACCGCTGCCGGTTTGCTTTACACGCTGGACGGACCCAATCCCGGATTACAGGTCGTACGCAAAAAATATGCACCGGTCTGGGCAAACTGGCAGACGCCAGTGATCGTCAATATCATGGGTAATGAGCTGGACGAGCTGGCCGACCTTGCGCAACGTTTGGAAGAGATCGAGGGTATTGCGGGCATCGAATTGAGTGCACTCTCAGCCGATGCCCGTACTTCCTGGGAGGATGAGCCGTCTCTACTCGCCGAGATCGTCACGGCTGTGCGCTATGCTACAACCCTGCCGCTCATCGTGAAGCTCTCTCCAGGCAAACACGATCTGCTGGTGAGTGCTCGCACAGCCATCGAAGCGGGGGCAAACGCTATCTCGCTTATTCAAACCCTGCCCGCGCTCGGTGTCGACACTGTAACGCGCCGCCCCCATTTCTCTCCACCACGTAGCGGCTTTTCTGGTCCCGCACTCAAGCCCCTTGCTCTCCGTTATGTCTATGAACTGGCTCACGAACTGCGCAACACACAGCCCACAATCCCTATCATCGGCGTTGGCGGTATTGCCAGTACCAATGATGCTCTGGAATTTCTGCTGGCCGGTGCTTCCGCGATCCAGGTTGGTTCCGTCACTTTTGCCAATCCGCGTGCCGCCGTCGAGATTGTCGAGGGCCTTGAAGCGTTTATGCAACGTGAGGGCGTTGCGGATATTCACGACCTTATCGGCGCGGCCTTCTAATCGCCAATGTAAGTAATCGTTGAGAAATAGCAGGAAAGAGGCGCGCACAATAAGCTCGCGAGGTAGTCAACCCGAAAAGGAATCAAGATGGCCATCTTGCAGAAAAGGCACGGTCTCATAAGCATTCAAACGCGCAGCATGCAGAACATCTCCTTCAAATCCCCTTTCACGTAGTTCGCGGCCCGATGCGCAATCCCAGAGCAGTTCTTCCAGATGATTACATGCCTCTGTAAATGCCCCCTGACAAACTCGTGCTTCAGGAGATTTATCGTAGTTCAGGTACGAAAAAATCGCTCCTGCCCCCAGATAGTCTTCCACTGCAACTCGTAGGGGGCCGTCTTCTGAGGGGATACGCCAGCGTTCTCCGCAAGCGATCACGGTCACGCTGAGATCAGGGTTCCGCTCAAGCAGCCTGGAAAGAGCCATTGCTACTGCTCTCGCGTTGACAAGCGTTCCCACAAGAAGAAAGGGGGCATGTTTCCCATAGCTACAACAGGTCGCTCCATTGGGAGATGCTAAAACGACCTTGCTGCCAGTCTCCAGCGCAAGAAAGGTCCCAGGTGAGAGCGAAAAGTGCCCTTTCACAGGAACCTCCTCTCTCTTAACCGCCAACTCACCTCCTACCTGTTGAGCGAGGACGCCCGCTTCTGTTTGCGAGGTGCAAGGATAGATAATCCCTCCCTGATGAACAGCCGTTACGGTTGCTGTAGAAAAACTCAGCGTATCGACGATGACAACTATATTTCCTCTGGTTACTGCTTGCTGAACGCCTCGCCAACCCCAATCAAGCCGACTGCGATAGGGATGCTGCGAATGGCGGTGAGATGGGTGAGTGGACAAATATCTTCTCCTTTGCACCGTTTCTGATAGCGTTCCATATATCATAATATACTATAATGACTTTTTGAGATGATATTCTGGTTCTTCTTTTCAAGGAATCTTTTATGCAAAAAACAGATCAGTATCAACGCGTACTACTTTTAGGCTCAACTGGCTATCTGGGAAGCGCTCTTATGGCCCATCTTCAACCTGTGGCTCATGTTGTACCAGTGCATCGAACAACCGCCCGTTTCCCCGCTTCTCATCCCTACGACTTCTGGACCGATTCCCTTGCTTCTCTCATCACACAACATCGGGTTGATCTGGTAATCATTGCTGCGAATATGGCCTATGAGGCGGCAGATGCTACCTGCGATTTCGCTCTTTTCAAACGTCGCGTGGATCAACTTGTGCGCGACTGTCAGGCATGTCGCGTGCTCTACATCTCCAGCGATGGCATTTTTGCTGGAAAGAAGGGGCAGTATAAAGAGAGCGATATTCCGACCCCGAGCACGCTCTATGGCCGAAATTTGCAGTATTTTGAGCAGGCCGTGCAGGCCCATTGCACGAATTATTGCATCGTGCGTCCCAGCTATCTCTACGGCTACTCGGGTTCTCAGCTCGATCAGCGGCTCTCTCAGGTCCGCGATCGTCTTCTCTCAGGAGAGCAACTGCGCTATTTTACCGATATGATCAAAAGCCCGATGGACGTCAATCAGGTAACGCAAGCAATTGTTTCGCTTGCTCGCTCAGATTATGTCGGCATTGTGCATGTGGCCGGGGAAGCAATGAGCGTCTATGATTTCTATTTGGAGGCCATGAGAAGCCTGGGGGTTACGTCCCCCGGCCTCTTTCCAGCACACATGCCGACCGATTTCCCATATCCTCGGGATACCTCGCTCGATAGCAGCTTGATGAAAAAATTAACCGGCATCGTGCCTCTGTCCGTTCACGAGGCACTCTCCGTCGTTTTATAGGTCGTAATTATGCGGGCTTCCGTCCCCAGGCGCTCACAAAAATCCAGAGTGCGCAGAAGTCAGGCGCATAGAACTCCCGTTGCGTTTGCTCCCAGAGTGCGATCCATTGTTCATCGGTCGCAACTCCACCATTGACGGCGTAGGATTGCAGAAGCTTGTAGGCAATTTCGAAATTCTGGCGCACCGTGGCCCATTCTTTCGTATCTATCGACCAATCGATGACATGCGCCTGCGCGCGTACATTTTTGCATCCGGCAGCACGCAAGAAATGTGGTAGGCGGGTGGTAACGCCGACATCTCCCTGGTGAAAACTTCTGTTCGCTCGATAACCATATGCCAGAAGAAGGTCTTGCATTTCCTCGAAGGCGGGACTCGTTGTTTTTGATACCCGATCACCTTCAGTAAAACGCAGTATGCCTCCAGGCCGCAGGAGCCGCATGCATTCCTGGATGAGCTTCTCCCAATCATCTTTGAGCATGAAGCCTGAAATCAAGCGGGCATTGATAAGATCAAATGTGCTATCGGGAAAGTCGAGTGGGAGTTTGCAAATATCGGTAATATAAAATTCGAGATTCTCAATATGCTGGGCCGAGGTGAGCGATTGGGCATAGCCGATCATTTTGCGGCTGGAATCAATGCCGATGACCTGCATCCCAGGATTGCTAAATGCGACCTCTTGCGCCCATCCCCCCGGCCCACAGGCCAGATCCAGCACAACTTCGCCTCCATCAGGCTGAAAATCTTCTGGCAGTAAGCCTCCCATGGCCCGTGTGAGGATACGATCTTGATCGATCAAACGCGCCATTTCCGCACCGCTTTCCGCATTGATGACGTAGGTATTGGTATCCTTCTCCAAGATGCTATCTTCCTTTGCAAATCGATTGCTGCATGAATTTATGTCAAGTATAATGAAATGTTTGAGGAAAGTAAAGATGATTTTTATCTGTTTTTATGCTATATAATCTTTTTATGTTGGTACTGTACATGTGTCAGGAGAGGCGATGCGTTTTGTCGGGCATAAGCACGAAGTGCGCTATACAAGCCCGGTAGCGGCACGGTGGAGAGGAACGGAACTGTGCCTGCGACCTCGAGCTGCCCATCTCGCCCCTTGGAGGAGAGGCTAACTCACTGAATGTCTATGGGCGCTGCGTTTTATTGGGAGATCGTGAGGACGGTGTCTGAAGGTTGTTTGTGCAGGTTCAAAGCGTCGTAGTAACTGGAGATAGGCTTATAATAATCTCCAAGGAGCATTATAAGCCTCGATTTTCAAACCCGGGTTCCCGCCAGAGGCTTCTGCCCCCAGGCACTGACGAGGTACCAGAGCGCGCCGAAGTCTGATGCGTAGAACTCTCGTTGCGCCTGTTCCCAGAGCGGCTCCCATTGTTCATCGGTTGTGGCCCCACCTTTTACCAGATAGGGCTGCATCAATTTATAGGCAACCTCGAAATTCTGGCAGACGACGGACCAGCTATTTGTTCTCATCGACCAATCAATGACATGACCCTGGACCTGAATATGTTCGCAGGTGGCATTGCGCAGCAGTTGTGACAGACGTAGCGTTACGCCCCAATCTCTTTGCTCGAATGTTCTGTTTGTTCGATAAGAATGTATGGCGAGGATATCTTGCATCTCCTCAAAGGCCGGGCTCGTCGTTCTTGATGACCGATCACACTCGGTGAGACGGAGCGTGCCCCCCGGGCGCAGGATGCGCATACATTCTTGTATGAGCCTGGGCCAATCTTCTTTGAACATAAAGCCCACAATCAAGCGAGCATTGATAAAATCAACAGAGTTATCTGGAAAGTTGAGCGGGATGTTGCGTACGTCGGCGATCTCAAATTGCAGATTGTCAAGATGCTGGGCCTGGGTGAGCGATTGAGCATAATTGATCATCTTGTGACTGAGGTCAACGCCGATAACTGCCAGCGATGGATAGTTGAAGGCGACTTCCTGTGTCCATCCGCCAGGACCACAGGCAAGATCCAGGACGACTTTGCCATCATCAGGCTGAAAGTCCTGTGGAAATACACCTCCCATGGCCTGTGTCAGCATGCGATCCTGATCGATCAGGCGCGCCATTTCCGCACCGCTTTCAGGATCAATCACATACGTATTCGTATCTTTCTCCAAGTAGTATTTTCCTTTGTAATGAAATATGCCTGTAATGCGCCTAGTATACATAGATGAACTCAAGTTGTAAAGAAGATAGCCATCTTTATAATTCTTCATTCTCAGCACGATTCAATGCCGCTTCTTCTACCTGATCATAAATACGCGCAAGCAGCATGGAGAGATTTTCTTTGCCTATACTATAGGGCGCTGGTCCCAGACGTTTGAGAATGGCCCGCTCGATGGCGGGATTGTGGGGGGTGATCGCGAAGCTCTCCAGGGATTCGGCACATTGCCAGAAGGTCTCCAGATGCTGTTCTAACCGTAGCGAGGTATCCGCAGCGCTTGCCGGAGATGAGAGCGTTTGTTTCGATTGCGCAGGTTCAGCGGGCAATGCCGCGAGCCGTTTTTTCCTGAGCGCTGCAAGCAACGCTTCCTGAGAGCGCCCACGCAGTTTGAAAAGCAGGAAAGGGTCTTCGTCGAAGCGCTCGGCGAGAATATAATAGACGGCGGCACTATGCTTGCAGGGATTGGCCCAATCGGGACAGGTGCAACGGGTCTTCAAGTCCTGATCCGTCGTGGGGAAGAGGGAGAGCTGTACTTCCTGAAATGCTTCTTCGATTGCTGTCGGCATCTCGTTCGCCAGCAGTTTCGCCGCAAAAATCGCCCGACCTGCCATGGCATCGGTCGCTCGCTCCCACTCAGCTTTGCTCAATACTTGCAGGTGGATCGTGACCTTATACGGCTCCCGTAGCGAGCCCTGCACCTGCGCCTTGACCTCTCCTTCTTTGAGGTCAATCGAGAGCACCTGTCCCTGACGCGCATACAGACGACCACGCGAGAGACGCGACCCCATCCCCAGATTCTCGAGTGCCTGGAGCCAGCGCCGCGACCACCATGTCTCACCCATTGTGCCTCGTTCGTTCTTCGCTTTAATCCCATTCTGCACTTTTCTGGGCCGATCGTACGAATAGTAGTCCCAGTGAAAATCTTCGTAGCGTCCATCCATACTCATCACCCCTTATACTACAGCTTCACGGCTGAGCGCGAACAGTTCTTTGAGTTGATTGGTAGACATCTCGGTGAGCCAGTTCTCGCCGCTCCCCACAATATTTTCGGCCAGCTCTTTTTTCTGCTCGATCATTTGATCGATACGCTCCTCAAGTGTGCCCACGCAAAGAAATTTATGCACGAGCACGTTTTTTTGCTGGCCAATACGAAATGCGCGGTCCGTCGCCTGATTCTCGACTGCCGGATTCCACCAGCGATCAAAATGAAAAACGTGATTGGCGGCGGTGAGATTGAGCCCGACTCCGCCCGCTTTCAACGATAGAATGAAGAGCGGCGCGCCTCGCCGCTCCTGCTGAAAGCGCTGCACCATGAGATCGCGCTGCTTTTTCTCGACCGCACCGTGCAGGAAGAGCGTTTCATAGCCCTGTCCCTCCTGCAAATACTGCCGTAGCATTGTCCCCATCTCCGCGTACTGTGTAAAGATCAGCGCCTTCTCGCCGCTGGCGATTACCTCTTCGAGCATCTCATCCAGGCGTGCCAGCTTGCCAGAGCGGCGTGGAAGGCTGCTGCTATCATGCATAAACTGGGCAGGATGGTTGCAGATCTGTTTCAATTGTGTCAGCGCCGCCAGGATCAGGCCCTTGCGCTCGATACCATTGGCATTTTCGATCTTGTCGAGCATATCTTTCACGACGACTTCATAGAGAGAGGCCTGCTCCTGCGTCAGGTTGCAGTAGACCTTCATCTCCATCTTCTCGGGCAGATCTTTGATGATCGCTTTATCTGTTTTGACGCGGCGCAACACAAACGGCTGAATGAGCTGCTTCAAGGTCTCGCCCCGTGCCGCATCATGATAGCGCTCAATCGGCACGGCGAAACGTTTCCGAAACTCACCGCTCGAGTTGAGATAGCCGGGATTGAGAAATTCCATAATGGACCAGAGCTCGGAGAGCCGATTTTCTACTGGGGTTCCGGTCAATGCGATCTTATGGAGACCCGGGAGCTGTTTAATGGCCTGCGTTTGTTTCGCGGCCTCGTTTTTGATGTTCTGTGCTTCGTCGAGCACGATATGCTCCCAGGTGAGAGCTGCCAGCACATCCTTGTCGCGCAAAGCAAGCGCATAGGTGGTAATCACAACCATATGCTGTTGAGCTTCACGCACAAAGTCCTCGGCCGAAAGTCGATCCGCACCATGATGCACCATCACGGAGAGGCCGGGGGCAAAACGTGTCAGTTCGCGTTGCCAGTTGCCCACAATCGACATGGGGCAGATAATCAACGTTGGGGCCATGGTCTCCGTGGGACGTTGCGCACGTATATACAGCAGCAGCGCAATCAGCGAGGGTGTTTTCCCCATGCCCATATCATCGGCTAAACAGGCACCAAAGCCAAATTGCGTCAGAAAAGCCAACCAGGAGACGCCTTTCAACTGATAGGGACGCAACTGGCCCTGAAAGCTGGGTGGAACGGTAATCGGTGTGAGCGGAACCTGCTCGGTCAGACGATCAAATATCTCTTTGAGTGGACCCTCAGCCTCAACGCCAAGCACCGGGAGCCCCATCTCGTTCATCTCTTCGCCCAGGCCCGCATGCAATGCATCACGCAGGGTCATATTCCGGCGCGCCGCTTTCTTCTTAAAAAAAGCAATGGCCGCATCAATCTGTTCAGGACGTAACTCCACCCACTGCCCGCGCACCTGCACCAGTGGCTGCTTCAGGTTGACCAGCTTTTCGAACTCGTCCGCGCTCAAGGTGGTATCGCCTATCGCCACATCCCAGTTATACGCAACCAGATTGTCCATGCTCAAAAAGGCGTTGGCGCTCTGTACTGCGCTCGCCTTGAACTTTAAGCGTACCCCCATCGCTGCCGAGCGCTTTTGCCACCAGGGCGGGACCAGCACGCCAAAGCCACTCTGCTCAAGCAATGGCACGGCTTCACGCAAAAAACGATAGGCCTGTTCCGTGTCAAGAAACAATTCAGCCGGATAAGCTACATTCAAGCTTTCTTCGAAAAGCGGGAAGAGCCGCGAGGCACGCCCCAGATCGGCCAGTAAACGCTCCTGGGGATTCTCAAACTGGTGCTGAAGAAAGTTCAACACGCTGGAACGCTCCTGCCAGACCTGTGCCGCGGGCACCAGCAGGCTGGGATCATCGGTCGCCTGAAGGTGATAGCTGATCTGCCAGTGCGTTTCCTCATCAGGAGGATCAAGACGAAAGCAGGTGCGAAATGCTGCCGTCGCCTCAAGCGGTTGCAACTGGGCCAGCCAATTGTGCAGCTCCTGCGCAAAAGGCCCGACGGTCGTTGCCGAAGCCGCTAGCACTGGATCATGGCTCACGAGTGCCTGGAGCCATTGCCCTGGCAATGTACGCGCAGTACGCTCTGTGGGTAATAAAGAGGCAAAAGTGCTCTGCTCTCTCACAAATGCGTCGATGACCTGATTGAGAAAATCGCCGACCAGTTCCTGTAAGATCTGCGTGTTATTTTCGCCTGGAGGCAGAAATGACCAGCAGAGCGCCGGTAAGAGGCGTACGAGATGG
>Ga0310811_10003875_pt1 | contig 18842 bp, 16 predicted proteins | sample YCmetagenome_FD_207642 | JGI IMG/M metagenome (GOLD analysis project Ga0310811, IMG submission 207642) | Soil microbial communities from experimental microcosm in Duke University, North Carolina, United States - YC | ecosystem: Engineered > Artificial ecosystem > Soil microcosm > Unclassified ...
CTGTGACGCTCATCAAAGGCACCTATGTCAGCGCGCCGCTTACCCTGAAAAGCAACATCACCCTGGATGTTGCAGCGGGCGCGACCCTGCTGGGCTCGCCCGATCATGATGATTATCCGCAAACCACTGTGTTCCGCGCGCCCGGCCGCCAGGCGCTGATTACGGCGGTCAACGCCCACGACATCGCCATCACCGGCAAGGGCACGATCGACGGCAATGGCGCGAAATGGTGGCGCGACGCGAACGGCCAAAGACCCAGCGGCGTCATGGGCGAGATCGTCTTCCGGCCCCGGCTGATCATCTTCGACCACAGCCGGCATATCCGCATGACGGACGTCACGGTGCAGAATTCGCCGAGCTGGCAGCTCATTCCCTATTACAGCGACGATGTGACGATCCGGAACATCCGGGTGCTGGCGCCGGCCGATTCGCCCAATACCGATGCGATAGACCCCTTCTCCTCCAGCAATGTGGTGATCGACCACGTCACGGCCGATGTCGGCGACGACAATGTCGCCATCAAGTCGGGCAAGATCAATTCTCCAGGCCCGGATGCGCCCAGCCGCAACATCACCATCACCGACTGCATCTTCCTGCATGGTCATGGCCTTTCGGTCGGCAGCGAACTGGCGGGTGGCGCGCAGAATATCCGCGCCGAACGCATCCAGTTCAAAGGCACTGACCAGGGCATCCGCATCAAGTCCAACCGCGACCGCGGTCATGATGTGAGCCATCTCTTCTTCAAGGACATCACGATGGAGGGCGTGAAGACCGCGATCCTGATCTCGGAATATTATCCGAGCGTGGAACCGCCGGCCGACAATCGCCCGCAAACCATTGGCCGGCTGACGCCGTTCTTCCACGACTTCCATATCGAGAATGTCACCGCTACCGGCAGCCAGGTGGCGGCTGTGGTGTTCGGCCTGCCGGAATCGCCGGTTAAGGACCTGACCATGAAGAACGTCCATCTCAGCGGGACCAAAGGCATGACCATCAGTGATGCCCAGGGCGTGGTGCTTGAGGACGTGAAAGTGACGGCGCAGCAGAGCAAAGCCATCGACATCCGCCCATCGGCGAAGGTGACCATTCGCTAACAAAGCCCTGGGCTATGGCCCCGGGGGGGCACAGCGCTATCGCGGCTTCAGCTGCACCACATTGCCATGGTGCCCGCCCGCCAAGGCGGTGCGGATCGCCCGTCCCAGTTCGGTCAGGTTATAGGGCTTGCGCAACAGGGGAAAATCGCTTTCGCCCATATTCTTGGGATAGCCGCTGACCAGAAGCACCGGAAGACCTGGTTTCATAAGCCGCACTTTTCTCGCGAGCTGGCTGCCATCCACAGGGCCCGGCATGATCACGTCGATCAGCAGCAAATCGAAGTCCCGCCGTGTGACCGCTTCCATCGCGACGGCCGCATCCGAAGCAATCTCGCAGTGATAGCCCAACTCCTCCAACATGGCGCGGCTGGCTTCGGCCACATCGGGATTGTCCTCGACCAGAAGTATCTCGCCGCCGCCGCCTTTGCTTTCGTCAGGCTTTTCTTTTTCTTCTGCCGTTTCAGCCGAAGCACGGGGAAGATAAAGCGTGATGCGGGTTCCCTCGCCAAGCCTGGTATCGATCGCCACCGTGCCATTGGATTGATGAGCAAAGCCATGCACCTGCGAAAGCCCGAGTCCGGTGCCCTTGTTGACCTGCTTGGTGGTGAAGAATGGATCAAATATCTTGGGCAGTATATCCGGGGCGATGCCGGTGCCGGTGTCGGCCACCATGATGGCGACGAAATCTCCGGCCAGCTTCGCTGGCAATTCACTGCCTGTGAGGGTCACATTTTCGGCGCCAAGGACAATGGCGCCGCCGCTGGGCATGGCATCGCGAGCATTGATGACCAGATTGAGCAACGCCAATTCCAGCTCATTGGGATCGGCAAGCACGGGCCAGATTTCTGCCGGCACTTCTGTGCTCACCGTCATCCCGCCCATGGTACCGGTCAGCATCGCCTTGAAATTGGCGATTTGCGCGCCGAGGTCGATGGCGCTCGGCTTGAGCGTTTGGCGGCGCGAGAAAGCCAGAAGTTGGCGGGTGAGCGCGGCCCCCCGCGTGATCGCCATTTCGATGGCTTCCGCCGCGCGCTGGCAGCGTGGCAGATCCCCGGTCAGACGCTTAAGGACATGATTCTGGCCGCCAATGATCATCAGAAGATTGTTGAAGTCGTGCGCCACCCCGCCGGTCAGATGGCCCAATGCTTCCATCTTCTGGGCTTGCATGCGCTGGGCCTGAGCCTCTTGCAGAGCCAATTGGGCATCGCGGCGCTCAGTGATATCGCGTGTGATCTTGGCGAAACCCACCAGCTTGCCATTCTCGTCCTGGATACGGTCAACCACCACACTGGCCCAAAAGGTGGTGCCGTCCTTGCGGACGCGCCAGCCTTCCGCCTCGAAGCGGCCCTCGCTGGCGGCGGTGACCAGCGCGCGCACCGGCGCCCCGGCGGCACGGTCATCTTCGGTATAAAAGCAGGAAAAATGGCGCCCGATGATCTCATCGGCGCTGTAGCCCTTGATGCGCTGGGCCGCCACGTTCCAACTTGAAACGACGCCGCTGGGATCGAGCATATAGATGGCATAATCGCGGATGCCATCCACCAGCAGGCGGAATTGCCGCTCGCTGCTGCGCAAGACTTCCTGGGCGGCCCGCCGCTCGCTGATATCGCGCGATACCTTGCCGAAGCCGATCAGGCGCCCTTGCGCATCGCGAATGGCATCCACCACAATCGAGGCCCAGAAGCGGCTGCCATCCTTGCGGATACGCCAGCCTTCGCCCTGATAGGACCCTTCCCGCTTCGCTGTCTCCAGCATCTGGGCGGGCAAACCGGCCTGGCGATCCTCCTTGGTGCAAAAGCGGGAAAAATGCTGGCCGACGATCTCTTCGGCCTTGTAGCCCTTGAGGCGCTCGGCCCCCGCATTCCAACTGGTGACGGTGCCGCTCGGGTCAAGCATGTAGATGGCATAATCGGTGACACCTTCCACCAACAGACGGAAACGGCGTTCGCTATCGGACAGGGCGTGTTCGGCGGCAACACGATCTGAGATGTCACGGGTTACCTGGGCAAAGCCGATGAGCTCGCCATCGGGGCCTCGCGCCGGATGCAGCGTGACGGAAGCCCAGAAATATGTTCCGTCCTTGCGAAGCTGGCGGACTTCTCTTTCCGCCCGGCCCTGGCTGCGGGCCTCGTTCAGAAGCTTTTTGGGGACGGATTTATCTTCAGCGAGGAAAATATGGGAGAAATCCAACCCCAGAACCTCGCTCTCGCCATAGCCGGTAAGCTCGGCGGCGCCCTGGTTCCAGCTGGCAATCTTGCCCTGCGGGCTAAGCATGTAAATGGCGTGATCACTGACCGCATTCAGCAGGGTTTTCACCCAGGCGGGATCGGAAAGTGCTTGCGGTCCGGGGCCTTGGAACTCGTTGCTGGGGCTTCCCATCGTGCTCATTATAGAGGAGTTGTCCCTCTCACGATACGTTTTGCCTCTTGCCAGTTTTCGCCAGTTGGGTAGCAATAGGGCGGCATCCCACCGGTTACTTTCCAATGCAGCTCGCCCGGCACGCGGTTTCCTTGGTAAGCTTCCGTCCTGTCGCCTATTTTGGCCAGGAGGGCGGTCCCGATGACGATCCGCGCCCCGACCGGCGGCGTGGCAAGCAGCCTGAAACCGGCGAAGAACTGCACTATGTCGTGGAGGTGTGGGACGACAAGGGCGACATCGTGGAACAGACCTTGGCGATCACGGCCAATGGTAGCATCGGCTATGCCGCATATTATGAAGCGACAAGAGAGTTTCCGGCCCGTTACGTAACCTTGCGCCACAAGAACAGGATCGTGGCGCGCTGGAATGCGCCGAGGAATTAACCAGCAAGCCAGCCTCGCTGCAGGATGAACGCCGTGCGCCAGGACGAAAGCCAGACCGCGCAACGCCAGGCTGCCAAATCCGAAAAGCTGCCTTATTGCATAGAGCTTTGGGCCGATAACAATGGACAGGTGGAAAAGGTGCTGGCGCGCGCCGCCACGGCTTCTCTGGCCCGCGCGATTTTCAGCGCCGCCTGTGACGAACATTCCGAGCGGCGCCTGACCCTGCGCCAGGCCAGCCGGGTGTTGGACGATACCGGCAAGCGCGGCTAGCTGCGTCAGCGGCTATTCACTTTTGATATCCCGCTAGAGCCGCCCGCCATGCTCGCGCACGGCGCGGGTAACGCTGGCGACATCTTCGGTCACCGCCTGGCTGCGGCGGTCAAAGCGCAACACCGCCTGCACATTCCCCGGATACTCGCCCGGGAAAGCCTCGCGGATGGAGAGCACGGCGATGGGATCGATCTTCACGGGCGAGCCATCCGGCCGCGTCAGGTTGACGGCCAGGATCGCACTGCCATCTGGGCCGCCATTGCCACCCAGGATCTTGCTGATCCCCGCGACATAAGCCTGGGTCTCGGCCGGCAGCGCCGTGCCGTGCGCGAGAAGATCGTCCACCCGCTGCGGACCGGCATTGTAGGCGACGAACAGCGCGGGAAAAGCATATTTGCCCTTCAGCCAGCGCAGATAGGCCGCGCCCGCCATGATGTTGTCGTGCGGACGGAAGGGATCGGGGCCAAGTTTGTATTGCTGCCGCATCTCGTCATAGGTGCCGGGCAGCACCTGCATCAGCCCCAGCGCACCGCGATCGGAGACCATGGGCTGGCCCTCGCTCAGCATGGTGCGGCCGCCACTTTCCATCCGCATCACGGCGTTGATCCACAACACGGGAACGCCGAAACGATGCGCCGCGCCCTGCACATTGCCGCTCCAGCGCTTGATCAGTTGGGTCGGCGACATCGCCTGTTCCTGGGCGAAGACCGAACGCGGCGGCGCGGCCGGCGTGGCTGGATGCGCGACCGGCTTGACCGGCGCGGCATGCCGTGCCGGATGCGAGACATGCTTTGCCGCGCGTGGTGCGGTCGCGATGGCCGGCGCGATCAGCAGCAGGATCGCGCCGGCGAGCGCTCTGACGCACATGTCAGGCACGCATGTCAGGGAAGCCGCCAGGCGATGAAGCTGTCGTCCACCCCGGTGCCGAAACCCGGCTGCCCCCCCGCCGCGATCAGCACATACTGTTTGCCATCGCGCCCCAGATAGGTCATGGGCGTGGCATGGCCGCCGGCCGGCAGCGCCACATCCCACAAGGTCTTGCCGGTCGCCTCGTCAATGGCGCGGAAATGCTTGTCCTGGGTGGCGCCGATGAAGATCACCCCGCCGCGCGTCACCAGCGAGCCGCCGATATTGGGCGCACCCAGCCGGAACGGCAGGCCCAGCGGATGGCCCAGGGGGCCGCTGTTGGAGGCATCGCCCAGAGTGCGCTGCCAGATCGCTTTGCCGGTCTTGAGGTCCACCGCGGTGAGGAACCCGTAAGGCGGCCGCTGGCAGGGAATGCCCAGCTCGGTGACGAAGCCATGCCAGTGCACGCCGTAAGGCGTTCCGGCCATGGCGGCGCCAGGCTCAGTCTTGCGGCGGCGCGGATCGCCATTGACGTAGAGACCTTCCGCGTCAGCCTGGGCGCGGGGAATGAAGCGGTCATAGTCCGCCATCAGGTTGGAATTGACCACCAGCACGCCGCGGCCTTCATCCACCGCCACGCTGCCCCAGTCGATGCCGCCCAATTCACCCGGCGTGCGGATGGAAGCGCCCAGCCGCGGCGGGGTGTAATAGCCGCGATAGTCGGCCTGGCGATAAAGGATGCGGCAGTAGAGCTGGTCGAAGGGCGTCATGCCCCACATGTCGGCTTCGCTCAGATTCGGACCGGCAAAGTTCGGCATCGCGGTCGAGAAAGGCTCGGTATGCGCCCAGCGCTCGCCCGGAATGGTGGAGTTGGGCACGGGCTTTTCTTCCACCTTGGTCAGCGGCTGGCCGCTGCGGCGATCCAGCACGAAGATCTGGCCTGTTTTCGTTGCCTGGATCAGCGCCGGCACCGATCCGTTGGCGGTGGGGAAATCCACCAGCACCGGCTGGGCCGCATTGTCGTAGTCCCACAGATCGTGGTGGATGGCCTGGAACACCCAGCGCACTTCTCCCGTATCCGCATCCAGCGCCACGGTGGCGCTGGAGAAACGGTCGGTCTCCGGCGTGCGGTTGATACCGTAGAAATCGGGGCTGCCCATGCCCATCGGCAAATAGACCAGCCCCAACTGCTCGTCGCCACTGTAAGGCGGCCAGGCATTGGGCGTGGACGGCGTATAGGTCTCACCCGGCTTTAGTGGCGCATGATCGTTGGGCTTGCCGGGATCGAAGACCCATTTCAGCGCGCCGGTGACGGCGTCATAACCGCGGATCACGCCGGGCGGCACGAAGGTGGACTGATCGTCAATGATGTAAGAACCGATCACCGCGGTGCCATGCACTATGGCGGGCGGCGAAGTGGGATTGATCCAGCCGCGGGGAAATTTATCCAGCCCCTCGCCTTCCGACAGATTGACCGAGCCGTCCTGGCCAAAGCTGCGGCAAGCCGCGCCGGTCTTGGCATCCAGGGCGATCAGATGATTGTCCACCGTACCCACCAGCAGGCGGGTTGCGCATTCGGCGGTGCCGGCGGGCGCGCGGAAGAAGCTGACGCCGCGGCAAAGACCGCGCCCGCCATAGGACAAATCTACCTTGGTCTCATGCCGCCAGATCTGTTTGCCGGTCACCGGATCGAGCGCAAACACCGCGCTGTGCGGACCGCAAGCGTAGAGCACGCCATCCACCATCAAGGGCGTGGTCTCGTAGAGATGGGCGGAGTGCTTATCGCGCGAGAACAGGCCCGCATGATAGACCCAGGCCTGTTCCAGGCTGCCGGCATTGGCCGGCGTGATCTGATCGAGATCGGAATAGCGCGTGCCGTGCAGCGATTGACCGTAGTGAGTCCATTCGCCCGGATTGCCGGCGCGCGCGGGACCTTGTGCCGGCAGTGCGGTGGCGCTGGCCGGGCCCTGGAGCACGCCCGCCCCAAGCACGGCCACCAGGCCCGCGATCAGCGCCAGCGACGCCACCAGGCGCGTCCGCGATGAGACAGGGCGATCGATCGGCGTCAGCCAGGCCAGCCACAGCGCCCCCACCGAGAGGAACACCAGACGCGGCATCAGGGCCCAGCCGTCCAGCCCCACTTCCCATAGCGACCAGGCAAACGTGGCCAGCAGCACCGTCCAGTAAAGGCAGATGCCCCAGACGCTGCGGCGAAGCACTAGGAAGGCGGAGAGCAGGATCAAGAGGCCCGCCACCACGTAATAGAGCGAACCGCCTATTGTCGCGAGATAGGCACCAGGCAGGGCCAGCGCCAGGCCGGTGATCAGCAGCAGAAGAAAAGAAAGAATCCGCATGTTGCCCCGCGGTGGATATCCCCGGAGCGCACTTTACGGCCTAGGCGCGACTGGGCAAGTACCGGTGGGGCCTAATCGTACCAGCCCGGCGCCTTCACCGCGTCCCGGTACCAGTCAATGGTGTGACTGAGCCAAAGCTGGGAATGGGTGCGGGCCAGGAAATCGTCCACTTTCTTGCGCGATTCCGGCGTGCCCAGCGTCTGTTCACGCGGCGGCATCTTCCCCATCCTGCGCTCCGCTGTGTAGTGATAGAGGTCGCCGGACACCACGACCCCGCCAGTGCGCGCCAGCTTCACATAAAGCGACTGATGTCCGGGTGTGTGGCCCGGCGTGGACAGCAGCACCACGCTGCCGTCGCCGAACACATCATAGTCGCCGTCGATGTATTTGATCTTGGCATGGGCAAGCGCGGCATAGCCGCGCGCGGCTGCCGTGTTCGCGTTCGGCCCGAACATCACATCATATTCGGCCTTGCGCGCCAGCCAGGTCGAACCGGCATAGTCATTGGCGTTGCCGACATGGTCCCAATGGGAATGGGAAATGGCCAGATAGGTGATCATGGGAGCGGTGACGCCGACATTTTCCAGCTCGCCCCGCAGGGTGGTGAACTTCAGGATGCCCTCATTGCCCATCATATTCTCATAGATCGGGCGGCCGACATGGCTGTCGGGAAGGCCGGTGTCGAACAGCAGCATGCCCTTGGGATGCATCACCAGGAAACAGGGATCGGCAAAATTCGGATTACCGACGTCAGCCAAGGTCAGGCCGAAACGTTCGGGCTGATAGGAGATGATGGTGCCGCAATCCAGCACATAGAGACGGGGCGAGGTGAGCTTGGGCAACGGCGGCAAGCCGGGACCCGGAGCGGGCTGCGCGGAAGCAGCCGCCACGCCCAAAACCAGCGCCAAAGCCAGAACGGTGCGGAACAAACTCATGGCATTTCCCCTTCACATCCTAAGCTTATCAGGCGCCGGACCGAGCCTGTTGGCAAGAGCCGGTCGGCTTTACGGCCTGAGCGTGAAGGCGGCGCCGGCCTCGCGCCCATTGCCCCAAAGGGAAAAAGGATTTTCCGTCGCCGCCTGACCAGGCGCGGGCGGCGCGGCCGAGACCAATGTCAGATCGAACAGCAGGGTCTGGTTCGGCGGGATCGCGCCATTGGCCGCGCCCTTGGCGCCAAGCGCCAGGTTGGCCGGCAGCACCAGCTGCCAGTGATCGCCCACATGCATCAACGACAGGGCCTCGGCCAGGCCCGCCATGGAGACATTGGCCATGCCAAGGCTCGCCGGCAGAACCGGCGTGGTGGAATCCACCACCGTGCCGTTGATCAGCCGCACGCTATAGCCGATGCGCACCACATCATCGCCGCCCGGCCGCCTGCCCGGCCCGCTGCGCAGGACGCGATATTGCAACCCGCTGGGGCGCACGATGGTCCCCGGCTTCCTGGCATTGGCGGTGAGAAAGGCGGCGTTCGCGGCAGGGCCCAGCGCCTCATCTGCGGCCAGCGCGGGCGTGCCTAGCAAAGCCAGAAAGACCATCAGCCATTTCATCATCGCGCCATTCTTCGCGAGGAGGCCCGAGGGGTCAATGCGTTTGGTTTTTGCGGCAAAAGCCGCCATCATGGCCGAAACTCAGGGGGCTGAAATGAGGAAGTTGCTGGCTGTTGCCGCCGTCATGCTGCTGCTGGCGCCGTTGGCTGAAGCCCAGCCGGCGCGCGAGAAGATCATCATAGACACCGACATCGGCGATGACATTGACGATGCCTTCGCCGTGGCTCTGGCGCTGTCCAGTCCTGAGTTCGAGGTGCTGGGTTTCTCGGCGTCCTTCGGAGACACGCAGACGCGGGCGAAGATGCTGGACCGCATGCTAGGCGAGCTTGGGCGCAGCGATATTCCGGTGGCGATGGGTACGCACGTCGATGTCAACCGCAATGCCTTCACCCAGCGCCGTTATGCCGAGGGCGGACAGTTTGCACGCAGCAGCCATCCCAACTCCGTGGACTTCGTTCTGGATCAGGCCCGCAAATATCCCCATCAGGTGACCCTGGTCGCCGTCGGCCCGCTGCCCAATGTCGGGGCGATGATAGCCAAGGATCCCGCGGCCTTCCATCTGCTCAAGAAGGTGGTGATCATGGGCGGCTCGATCCGCACCATGACCGATCCCTATGGCGTGGCGGCGCCGATCGCGCCGCATCCGGAATGGAACATCAAGAATGACATCGCCGGCGCCAAGAAGCTGTTCGAATCCGGCGTGCCGCTGCAGGTGCTGCCGCTGGATTCCACGGCAAACCTCAAGATGCATGAGGTGGCGCGCACCGCCCTGTTCGCACATGGCAGCATGATGACCAACATCCTGGCCGGGCTTTATTACGAATGGAGCCAGTATACGCGCAGCCCAACCCCGACGCTCTACGATCCCATGACCCTGGCCTCGATGCTCGAGCCCTCGCTCTGCCCGCTGACGCCGCTGCACCTGACCGTGGATGACGCCGGCAACACCAAAGAGACGCCGGGTGCGCCGAACGCGCAGGTCTGCCTGCACTCCGATGCCGACGCCTTTCTGCAATTCTATGTCCGGCGCGTGACCTCGCATTGATGGACGTCGATCAACTTTATGGCGCCGCGCTGGCGGCGCAGAAAGCCGGCAAGGAGGCGGAAGCCGAGCGGCTGTATCGCCAGATCCTGGAACAGGCTTCGCCGCCGGAGGCGCTGGTCAATCTGGGCAATCTTCTGGCGCGGCAGACCCGCCGCGAGGAGGCGCTGGCGCTCTATGACCAGGCGCTGGCGGTGCGGCCCGATTTCCTGGAAGGGTTGTTCAACCGCGCCGGCCTGCTGCTGGAACTGAAACGGCCCGAGGAGGCGCTGGAAAATTACGAGCGCGTGGTGGCGCTGCGGCCCGATCTTTTCACCGCCTGGAACAATCGGGGCAGCGCCTTGCGCGCTCTGCAGCGGCACGAGGAGGCGCTGGCCAGTTTCGACCGCGCCGCGGCGCTGAACCCGTCCCACGTCAACGCCTTGACCAATCGCGCCATGGCGCTGTGGGACCTTCGCCGCCTGCAGGAGGCGCTGGCGGCGGCGGATCAGGCGCTCGCCGTTCAGCCCGCGCATGCCGAAGCGCTCTATACCAGAGCGAATATCCTGCGCGATCTGGGCCGCATGGCCGAAGCGCTGGCCGATTACGAACAGGTGCTGGCCATCCAGCCCGCGCATCTTCACGCCCTGAATGGCGCGGCGCAGGCGGCGCTGGCGCTGTGTGATTGGCAAAAGAGCGAGGCGCTGGCGCCGCGGCTGAAACAGAATGCGGCGGGCGGCCCGGCCCTGATCCAGCCTTTTGTGCTGCTGGGCTATGACGATGATCCCGCCCTGCAACGGGCCTGTGCCGAGCATTATGTCCGGCGCACCGTGCCGCCGCGGCCCGCACTGGCAAGCAAGCGCTATGCGCACGACCGCATCCGGCTCGCATATCTCTCAGCCGATTTTCACCAACATCCCACCGCCCAGCTTCTGGCCGAATTGTTCGAACGCCACGACCGCACGCGTTTCGAGGTGACAGCCGTTTCCTTCGGGCCGGACGATGGCAGCGCCATGCGGGCGCGGCTGAAGCAGGCCTTCGACCATTTCGAGGATGTGCGGGGCAAGAGCGATGCCGAAGTGGCCGGATGGTTGACAGCGCGCGAGACCGATATCGCCGTGGACCTGAATGGCCACACCCATGGGGCGCGGACCGGCATCTTTGCCCACCGGCCAGCGCCAGTGCAGGTCAACTATCTTGTCTATCCCGGCACCATGGGCACACCGTTCTTGGACACCATCTTGGCCGATCGCATCGTGCTGCCGTTGGATCAGCAGCCTTTTTTCAGCGAGAAAATCGTCCACCTGCCCGACTGCTATCAGGCCAATGACAGCACGCGCGCGCTGCTGCCGGCGCCTGCCCGCGCCGAAGCCGGTCTGCCGGCCGAGGGCTTTGTCTTCTGCTGCCTCAACAATGGCTGGAAGATCACCCGGCCGATTTTTGAAATCTGGATGCGTCTGCTGGAGCAAATGGAAGGCAGCGTGCTCTGGCTGCTGGACGGTCCCCATGCCGAAAACCTGCGCCGCGAGGCCTCCGCGCGCGGCATCGAACCGTCACGCCTGGTCTTCGCGCTCAAGCTGCCGCCCGAACAGCATCTGGCCCGGCACCAGCTGGCGGACCTGTTTCTGGACACCTTGCCGTATGGCGCCCATACCAGCTGCAGTGATGCGCTGTGGGCGGGGCTGCCGGTCCTCACCTGTTACGGCAAGGCCTTTCCCGGCCGTGTCGCCGCCAGCCTGTTGAAGGCGATTGATCTGCCCGAACTGGTCACCACTCGCCTGGGCGATTACGAAGCCAAAGCGCTGGAGCTGGCGAAAAATCCTGCCCTGCTCGCGGCGACAAAACAGAAATTGCTGCGCAACCGCCGCGCCACGCCGCTCTATGACAGCGAACGCTTCCGCGCCGCCATTGAAGCGGCTTACGAAGCCATGCTTCAGAAATCCTAGCGATAACCCGCATCCAAACGCTGCTGTCGCCTCAATATTGCGCCAGCCGCAATGAACCAGGGCAGCCATCCCGCAACCAGCATCCGTTGCACCAACCCAGGATAACGGCTCACCAACTGCCACAAGCCCAACTGCGGAAAGAGTTCGCTTAAGCCCAAGACGATGGCTGCGAGCACCACCAAACCCAGGAGACAGGAGATGACGATGAGGCTGTGAGGGCCGGCCCTTCTCCAAGTAAAGGCGAATACCAATGGCGATAGATAACCGGGCATCGACAACAAACCGAAAATATTGTGGAACGGATGAGGTGTCGCGAAGACGGCGATGCCCAATTGGGTGAGCGCATAATAGCCGATCAAATAGGCTGGAAGCTTGGAGGCCCCCCTCTTGGCGGCCAGTCGGAAAATCCCGGATGCAAAAAACAGCAGCGAACACGCATAACTGGCAATAACCAGCGCAAAGGGAAGCCGCAGCGGGCTGCCGAGTTTGCCGATGGCGCTGATCGATTGTTGGATATGGCTATAGCCCGGAATAAGAATCGCGAGACATGCCACCCCGACAAAGAATATGGCCGCCGCAACCGGTCCAAAAATCAGCCGCGTTTCGGTCCTGAGGCCTATGGCAGGAACCCTCAATTCGCTTTCGGCCGCTCGTTCGGATCGAAGCCGTAAAAGCGCTCCGGATTTTCCACCAGGATGCGGTGGCGCAGCTTCTCGTCCGGCGCCCATTCCGCCAGCAGGTTCAGCAGCACAACATCATCAGGCATCGCCACCGGGTTGAGCTTCTTGGTGGCGTCGGGATGCGGCCAGTCGCTGCCCCAGACACAGCGCTCGGGCGCCGCTTTCAGATAGCCGCGCGCCGCCTCGCTGGCGCCGGCGTAATGCGGCGGCATACCGCCGCCATAGAGATAGGCGCCCGACAGCTTGACCCAGCCATGGCCGGAATCCAGCAGCTTGCGCACCGTGACATATTGCGGCCCCTTGGCATCCACCGCGCGGCCCAGATGATCGATGATCACCGGCACCGGCAGGCCCAGCAGCAGCGATTCCATCTGCACCAGTTGCTCCGGCGGCATGTTGCACTGGATGTGCCAGCCCATGGGCGCGATGCGTTTGGCCAGAGGCGTGACCTCGTCGGCGCTGACCGGATTGCCCAGTCCGAACTGCACGCGCACGCCGCGCACGCCGGCATTGTGCAGGGTCTTGAGCTCCGCATCCGTCACCTTGGAATTGACCACGCAGACGGCGCGGGCGTTCTCGCCCAATTGCTTGAGCACATCGAGGACGCATCGATTGTCGGTGCCATAGGTGGACGGCTGCACCATCACATTGCGGCTGGTGCCCAGCTTCTTCTGCAGCGCCTTGTAATCCGTCACCGTGGCAAAGGGCGGCTTCAAGACGGCGTTGGGATTATAGGGAAAGCGCGGATCGTAGATGTGGTGGTGGCAATCGGTGGCACCATCCGGCACCGCGAACGTCACGCGGGCGTCCTTGGCGAAAGCAGGCGTGGCGGCAAGGCTCAATCCGGCAACCACAGTACGACGATCCACGCGCATCATTTCTTCCCCGTATAAGTCACTCTCCACACCGTCTGGCCGACATCATCGGCGACCAGCAGGCTGCCATCCTTGGCCACCGTCAGCCCGACCGGGCGTCCCCAGGCCTTGGGCGGATTTTTCGACACCCCGTCCCAGAAGCCGGTGAGGAAATTGTCGTAACCGCCGACCGCGCGGCCGTTCTTCATCCTGATGCGCACCACCTTGTAGCCATGCGGCTCGCTGGTGTTCCATGAGCCGTGCAGCGAGACAAAGGCGTCGCCCTTGTAGTCGGCGGGGAAATTGTCGCCGGTATAAAACACCAAGCCCGTCGGCGCGCTGTGCGCCGGAAACAGCACATCCGGCACAATGGCCTTGGCCACCATGTCGGGCCGCTTCGTTCCCAGGTCGGGATCGGGATGGGTGCCGATATAGCTCCAGGGATAGCCGTAAAAGCCGCCGGGCTTCACATAGGTAAAATAGTCGGGCGGAAGATTGTCGCCCAGCCCGTCGCGCTCATTCACCGCCACGAACAGATCATTGGTGCCGGGATAAACCGCGATGCCGACGGGATTGCGGATGCCGCCGGCATATTCCACCAGCTTGCCGTTCACGACTTTGAAGACCTTGGCGCCCGGCTGATATTCCGACACATTGTCGTGGCTGCCCATCTCCACAAAGATGCTGCCGTCGGCCGCCAGCGCCAGATCGCGGGTGGCATGCATGCCGGAATTGCGCAGGTCAGGACCGGTGGTCACCTTCTCCGGCTTGCCGGCTTTGGTCTGTCCGGGCTTGTAGGGCACCCGCCACACCGCCATCAGATCGCTGAAATAGAAATAGCCGTCCTTCAGCGCCATGCCCTGCGGCTTGTTGAGACCGCTCACGAAAGTGAACCGCTGGTCGGCCGCGCCGCTCCCTTTGCTGTCACGCAGGATGGTGATCTTGCCGGCGCTGCGTTCGGCGACAAAGACATCGCCGTTGGGCGCGGTCAGCAGCCCGCGCGCATTGTCCAGGTGATCGGCGAAGATGGAAACGGTGAAGCCTTTCGGCGCCTGCGGCTTCATTCCCGCCGGACGTGGAATATCCGTGTCGTTGTTGGCCACGGCCGGCGTGGCGTAGGGCTTGGGCAGGTCGGAGACCTTCAGCTCGAAATGTTGGCCAGGACGATCCACCGCCCAGGCCGTCCCCATCGCCAGCAGCGGCGGCAGCACCCACAGCGGAACTGACACAAATCTTTTCATCACCCTCCCCGTACCGTCTAGAAGCGGCTTTGGCGGCGGATGATGGCGGGGTGCGGCCCCAAAAACAATGGTGCCGCCTCGCCTTACCGGCTAAAAGCGCCGCCATGATCCAGAGCCACAAAGCACAGGCGCGCGCCTGGTTCGAAAGCCTGCGCGACCGCATCGTGACGGCCTTCGAGGCGCTGGAAGATGCCGCGCCGGACAGTCTTTATCCCGGCGCGCCCGGCCGCTTCGAAAAGACGGCCTGGTCCCGCGGCGAAGACGAAGGCGGCGGCGTCATGGGCATGATGCGCGGCCGGCTGTTCGAGAAAGTGGGCGTGCACACCTCCACCGTCTTCGGCGCCTTCTCGCCTGACTTCGCCAAGCAGGTGAAGGGCGCCGGCAAGGATCCCCGTTTCTGGGCCAGCGGCATCAGCCTGATCGCCCACATGAAGAATCCGCGCGTGCCGGCGGTGCATATGAACACCCGCATGATCGTCACCACCGAAAGCTGGTTCGGCGGCGGCGCCGATCTCAATCCCACGCTTGATGCCGCGCGCAGCCCGCGCCATCCCGACACGGTGGACTTCCACGCGCGGCTGAAGAAAGCGTGCGACAGCTTCGACACCGACTGGTTTCCCAAATACAAGAAATGGGCGGACACCTATTTCTGGCTGCCACATCGCAGCGAGCCGCGCGGCGTGGGCGGCATCTTCTACGACCATCATGACAGCGGCGACTGGGAACGCGACTTTGCTTTCACCAAGGCGGTCGGCGAAGCCTTTCTCGACATCCAGCCCCAGATTATCGGCCGCCGCATGGTCGAGGCCTGGACCGAGGAAGAGCGCCACGAACAGGCCAAGTGGCGTGGGCGCTATGTCGAATTCAACCTGCTCTATGACCGCGGCACCCATTTCGGGCTGAAGACCGGCGGCAATGTCGAAAGCATTCTCTCCTCCATGCCTCCGGTGGCCGAATGGCGGTGATGCTGCGCCTGGGATCGCGCGGCTCGCCGCTGGCGCTGGCGCAGACGCGCCAGGTTGCTGCCATGCTGGCGCAAAATAGCGGCGCCGAGATCGACGCATTCCCGATCGAGACGTTCATGACCAGCGGCGACCGTCTCTCCGGGCGGCTGCAGGACCAGGGCGGCAAGGGCCTTTTCACCAAGGAACTCGATGAAGCCCTGCTGGACGGACGCATCGATTGCGCCATTCATTCCATGAAGGACCTGCCGACGCGCATGCCGCCCGGCATTGTGCTGGCGGCGGTGCCGGCGCGGGAGGATCAGCGCGATGCCTTCATCGCCACACGCGCGAAAGACCTGAGCGAGCTGCCGGCCGGCGCCACGGTGGGCACCGCCAGCCTCCGGCGCCAGGCCCAGACCTTGCACCTGCGCCCCGACCTGAAAGTGGAATTGCTGCGCGGCCGGGTGGAGACGCGGCTGGCCAAGATCGAAAGCGGCGCTTTCGACGCCACCTATTTGGCGCTGGCGGGCTTGCGCCGTCTGGGCTTGGAACAGCACGCCACCGCGATCGTGGATCCTGCGGCCATGCCGCCGGCGCCGGGACAGGGCGCTCTGGCCATCACCGCCCGCGCCGGCGATGAAAAGACCCTGAACCTGCTCGCCCCGCTCAACATTGCCGAGCATGCCACCACCACCACGGCCGAGCGCGCCTTTCTGGAGGCGCTGGACGGTTCCTGCCGCACGCCCATTGCTGCCTTGGCCGGAATCGCGGGTGGCCGGCTGACCCTGCTGGGCGAAGTGCTGACACCGGACGGCAAGCATCGCTGGCGGCGGGAGGACAGTGTGGCCTTGGGTCAGGACGCCTGCGCGGCAGCCCGCGCGCTGGGCCTCAAGCTGGGCGCGGATATCCGCGCCGAGGCCGGCCCGCTTTACACCGCCCATTTCGGCGACAAGGGCTGGTAGGTCTTTCAAGGCCTGTTTTTTTGGCGCAGCATCTTCCCAACAAAACAAGGCCGTTGCGCCACTGGGAGGACAAGATGCTGAACAAACGCAATTTCATGGCCATGGCCGCGGGCATGGCAGCGGGAGCCCCCACCGCGGCACTGGCGCAGACGCCTGCCCCGGCCAATGGCCTCAATCCGGCGCGCAAGATCCCGTATGGCATGATGAAGACGACCCGGATGTTCAAATATCCCAAGGGTTACGGCAACGGGCTGGCGGTGGCGCCGGAAGGCCTGTGGATCGCGGAACAGAAAATGACAGGTGATTCCGCCAAGCGCTATGGCCTGCCCGAGCCTGCGGATCCGCGCGAAGCCGCCTGGCTGGTGGACTGGAACGGCAAGCTGCTCAAGACGGTGATGACCAACTGCCGCAACTGTTCCGGCATGGCTTATGGCGACGGCCATGTGTGGATGATGGCCAACCAGGAGCCGCAGGGCGCGTTCGAAGTCGACATGAACAGCAAGGAGATCAGCCATCGCCAGATTCCGCTGGCGTGGCCGGGACAGAATGGCGGCGGCAGCCATGGCGCGCAGTGGCACAATGGCAAGTTATGGATTGCGGCGCTGCGGCCTAAGCTGCTGATGCGCGTCGATCCCAAGACCTGGGTGCCGGAAGTCGCGGTTTCGACCTACACTAGCCCGGACAAGCCGCGTACCCATGACATGACCATCGATAACGAGGGCAATATCTGGCTGGTGCTCGGCAATGACAGCAAAAGCTATAAGGAAGGCAAGCCTGGGCTGGTGAAGTATGACGGCCAGACCGGCGAGATTGCCGCCACCTATGATTTCCTGCCCGACTCCTGCGATCCGCACGGACTGGAATTCCACAATGGCACCCTGATCAGCTGCGATGCCGGCATCCATCCCGGCTGGCCCAATGGCGACAGCCCGCATGCAGGCTGGGTGTTCAAAATCGAACCGGCCTAGCGCAGGGCTTTTGCATCCTGAGTTCGTCGCTCGTCGCTCATGGGCCATTTCGCCCACATAGCTCCTCGCTCCTGCTCAGTCTGCAAAATCCCTCGCGCTAGTCGACCCGGAGACCGACACGCATCATGGCTGAATTGAAAATCCGGCTGGCAACCGCGGCCGATCTGCCGGTTCTCCGCGGCATCATGGCCGCCGCAATCGCGGAGAATCTGAAGCCGTTCCTGCCCCCGGAGCTCATCCGCGCCAGTGAGAAGGTCATGGGCCTTGATACCACTCTGGTGGAAGACGGGACCTATTGGATCGTCCATGCGGATGACGAGCCGGCAGGCTGTGGCGGCTGGAGCCGTCGCAACACCTTGTATGGCGGCGACCATACCGGCGGCCGAAACGCCGCTCTCCTCAATCCGGCAGTCGATGCAGCACGGGTTCGCGCCATGTATACGCATCCCTCCTTCATCCGGCGGGGGATCGGACGCCTGATCCTGGACAACTGCGAAGCCGCCGCTCGCAGCGAAGGCTTCGACCGCCTGCAACTGGCGGCCACGCTTGCTGGAGAGCCGCTATACCGGGCTTACGGCTTTGAGGAGCTGGAGCGTTTCCATGATGGAGGCGTTCCCCTGATCCGCATGGAAAAGCGGATCACGAAATAGCTTCGCGAGAGAGCTCGGCGATGCGTGGATCAATCCACCCGGAATCCAGGACGCGTGGCGATATAGGAAGAATCCAATTGCGAGATGCTGGAGCAACCCAGCAGCTTGAGGGTACGCACGATATCGGCCCGGAAAATCTCGATGGCGCGCTCGATTCCCGCATCGCCCGCCGCCGCCATGCCATAGGCGTAGCCGCGGCCGAGCAGGCAAGCCTTGGCGCCCATGGCCATCGCCTTGACCAGATCGGAGCCGCGGCGGATGCCGCCGTCGAAAATCACGTCCATCTGGGAGCCCACGGCTTCCAGGATGCCGGGCAGCACACGCAAGGAGCCGGCGCAGCTATCCAGCTGGCGGCCAGCATGGGTGGAGACCACCACGCCCTGCGCGCCATGATCGACCGAGCGCCTGGCGTCATCGGCCGTCATCACGCCTTTCATCACGATTGGCCCGCTCCACAGCTCGCGGATCCATTTGAGATCGGTCCAGGACACCTGCGCGGATTCCAGCGCCGCCCCCACATCGATCGCCGCCAGGGGGCCTGATCCCGGTATCACGACATTGGGGAAAGGCCGGATCATGCCGTCGGCCACGAAGCCCGCCAGCCAGCGTGGATGCGCCAGGATGTTGGGCAAATAGGGAAGCTTGGCGAAGGGGTTCTTGCCCA
>Ga0310811_10003876_pt1 | contig 18837 bp, 15 predicted proteins | sample YCmetagenome_FD_207642 | JGI IMG/M metagenome (GOLD analysis project Ga0310811, IMG submission 207642) | Soil microbial communities from experimental microcosm in Duke University, North Carolina, United States - YC | ecosystem: Engineered > Artificial ecosystem > Soil microcosm > Unclassified ...
GAGCACGAGGTCCCGGTCGGGCAGTTCAGGACCTGGGTCAAGTACGTCGACCAGGGCAGCTTCCCGAACAACACCCGCGATTTCGGGGTGATGCGCTGTAACCACTGCACCGATGCGCCGTGTGTGAAGATCTGCCCGACGAAGGCGCTGTACAAGCGCAAGGACGGGATCGTCGACTTCGACAAGGACCGCTGCATCGGGTGCAAGAGCTGCATGCAGGGTTGTCCGTACGATGCGATCTACATCGACGCGGACACCAACACCGCGGCGAAGTGCAACTTCTGCGCCCACCGGGTGGACGAGAACCTCGAGCCCGCGTGTGTGGTGGTGTGCCCGACGCACTCGATCTGGGTGGGTGACCTGGACGATCCGGCCAGCGGGATCTCCCGGCTGATCAGCTCGAACCCGGTGACGGTGCGTTCCCCGGAGCAGAACACCGGGCCGAACGTGTTCTACCTGGGAGCCGACCGGGCGGTGCTCGACCCGCTGGCCGCGCCGGTGGACCGGTCGTACATGTTCTCCTCACCCGACCCGCACCGGCTCGAGGTGAGCCGCGATCTGCCGGTCGACCCGGCCACCGGGGCGCGCACGACGTTGAACACCGCGCATCCGCGACCGTGGGGGTGGCGGGTGACGACCTACCTGTGGGCCAAGGGGGTCGGCGGCGGCGCGTTGCTGGTCGCGGCCCTGGCGGTGCTGCTCGGGATCGATCTGGGTGTTCTGGCCACGATCGTCGCGCCGGCGCTCGGGGTGCTGGGTACCGGAGCGACCGGGGCGCTGCTGGTGTGGGACCTCAAGCGTCCGGAACGCTTCTGGTACCTGCTGGCCAAGTCCAACTTCAGGTCCTGGCTGGTGCTGGGGGCTTACGCCCTGGGGCTGCACGCCGCGGTGTCGGGGGTGTGGCTGCTCTACGGCATCGGCACCGCGACCGGGTTGCTCGCGTCCTCGTCGACCGTCTGGACGGTGCTGGCCGCGCTCGGGGTACCGGCGGGGGTCATGGTCGCGGGATACACCGCGTTCCTGTTCGGGCAGGCCGAGGGCCGGGACCTGTGGCAGTCGCCGCTGCTGTTCTGGCACCTGATCGTGCAGGCGGTGATGGTCGGTTCCGGCGCCTTGGCGGTCGCGGCGCTGGTAGCCGGCACCCCGGCTCCCGGGGTCGCGCTGGTCAGCCGGGCGTTCCTGGTCTCCACGGTGCTGCACGTGCTGATGCTGATGCTGGAGTACCTGCGCGGGCACCCGACCAAGGGCGGCGCGGCCGCCGCGCACATGGTCACCCGCGGCCGGTACGCCCGGCTGTTCTGGACCGCCGGGGTGGCGCTCGCGGTGATCGCCGCCGCGGCCGCCGTTCCCGGCTGGGACGGCGGCGCCGTCGCGCTGGTCGCCGCCGCCGGGCTCGCCGTGCAGGTGTCCCTGCTGGTCTACGAGTCCGTGTTCGTCCGCGCCGGCCAGGACGTTCCGCTGTCCTAGCGCGCCCTGCTCGCCACAACCCCGCGTCCACCACCGCCGGAGGTCGAGACCCGATGACCGAGACAGCCCATCCCCGCACGACGACACCCGCCGGGGCGGCACCGACCACGCCGGCCCCGGTGACCCCCGCGCTCGGGCATGAGCTGCCCGGAGCGCGGACCCACGAGCACCTGCGCAACTACCCGCCGGTGTCGGACTGGGACAACCACGTCGAGTACGACGCGAAGGCGCACCCGCGAAAGGTGCCGCACTCCTACATGCTGGTGCCGACCACCTGCTTCAACTGCGAGTCGGCGTGCGGGCTGCTGGCCTACGTCGACAAGGACGACCTGTCGGTCAAGAAGGTCGAGGGCAACCCGGCGCACCCCGGCTCGCGTGGCCGCAACTGCGCCAAGGGCCCGGCGACGATCAACCAGGTCAACGACCCGGAGCGGATCCTGTACCCGCTGCGGCGCACCGGCGAGCGCGGTGGCGGCCAGTGGGAACAGGTCAGCTGGGACGACGCCCTGGACGACATCGCCGCCCGGATCCGCACCGCCATCACCGAGGGCCGCCACGAGGAGGTGGCCTACCACGTCGGGCGACCCGGTGAGGACGGGTTCGCCGAGCGGGTCCTGCAGGCCTGGGGGGTGGACGGGCACAACAGCCACACCCAGGTCTGCTCGTCGGGCGCCCGCCTCGGGCAGACGCTGTGGGGCGGTTACGACCGGCCCTCCCCCGACCACGCCAACGCCAAGGTCATCCTGCTGTTCTCCAGCCACCTGGAGACCGGGCACTACTTCAACCCGCACGCCCAGCGGATCATGGAGGGCAAGCAGGCCGGCGCGAAGCTGATCGTGGTCGACCCGCGCATGTCCAACACCGCCTCCCACGCCGATGTCTGGCTCGCGCCGTGGCCCGGTAGCGAGGCGGCGATGCTGCTGGCGATCGCGTCCTACCTGCTGCGCACCCGCCAGATCGACCAGGACTACCTGCGGCGCTGGTTCAACTGGGACGTCTACCTGCGCGAGCTCCACCCCGACGCCGAGCCGACGTTCGAGGCCTTCCTCGACGCGCTGGAGGCCGACTACGCGCAGTACACCTTCGAGTTCGCCGCCTCCGAGTCCCAGGTGCCGGCGCAACGGATCGAGGAGGTCGCGAAGCTGGTCGCCGGCTGCGAGGGCAGGCTGGCCGCGCACATCTGGCGCTCGGCCGCGGCCGGCAACCTCGGTGGCTGGCAGGTGGCGCGAAGCCTGTGGTTCGTGCTCGCGCTGACCGGCTCGGTCGGCGGGGTGGGCGGGACCCAGCCCAACGGCTGGAACAAGTTCATCCCGCACGGCCCCGACGTCCCCGCCCACGACCACTGGAACGAGCTGGCCTGGCCGGCGGAGTACCCGCTGTCGTGCAACGAGATGTCGATCCTGCTGCCGCACTTCCTCCAGGAGGGGCGCGGCCGGATGGAGGTCTACTTCTCCCGGGTCTTCAACCCGATCTGGACCTATCCCGACGGCTTCACCTGGATGAAGGCGCTCACCGACACCGAGAGGGTCGGCCTGCACGTGGCGCTGACCCCCACCTGGTCGGAGACCGCGGAGTTCGCCGACTACATCCTGCCGATGGGGCATTCCACCGAGCGCCACGACACCCAGTCCTACGAGACCCACGCCGCCAAGTGGCTCGGGTTCCGCCAGCCGGTGCGCCGGGTCGCGATGGAGAAGCTGGGCATGGCCGTCGGGGACACCCGTGATGCCAACCCCGGGCAGGTGTGGGAGGAGAACGAGCTCTGGTTCGAGCTGTCCTGGCGCATCGACCCCGACGGTTCCATGGGCATCCGGCGGCACTTCGAGTCCCCCTACCTCCCCGGTGAGAAGGTCACCGTCGACGAGTACTACCGGTGGATCTTCGAGAACCGGGTGCCCGGGCTCAAGGACAAGGCCGCGGCCGAGGGGCTCACCCCGCTGGAGTACATGCGCCGATACGGTGTGGTCGAGGTCGCCGACAAGCTCTACCGCCAGGACGAACGCCCGCTCACCGACGCCGAGCTGGCCGACGCCGAGCCCGACGAGCACGGGGTGCTGCGCAAGCCCACCGATCTCGACTCCGTGCCGCCGCTGATCGGCGAAGCGGGCGCCGTCGGGGTCCGCCACGAGGACGGCACCGTCACAGCGGGCTGGTTGACCCCGTCCCGCAAGCTGGAGGTGTACTCCCCCACCATGCGGGACTGGGGCTGGGCCGAACACGCCACCCCCGGCTACATCCGCTCGCATGTGGCCGCCTCGGAGATCGACCTGGCCGCCGGCGACCTCGTGCTGGTCCCGACCTTCCGGCTGCCCACGCTCATCCACACCCGCTCGGGCAACGCCAAGTACCTCAACGAGATCTCCAACTCCCACCCGCTGTGGCTGAACTCGGTCGACGCCGAGCGCCACGGTGTGGACACCGGTGATCTCGTCCGCCTCAACACCTCCATCGGCTACCTCGTGGCCCGGGTGTGGGTGACCCAGGGCATCCGGCCCGGGGTGTGCGCGCTGAGCCACCACATGGGCCGGTGGCGGCTGCACGACACCGAAGGCAGCCGCTGGTCACAGGGCCTGGTGAACATCACCCACCCGGACGGGCCGGACACCCACCTGCTGCGCTACCGCGGTGGGATCGCCCCCTTCTCCTCCGACGATCCCGACTCCGAGCGGATCTGGTGGACCGACCCCGGCGTGCACCAGAACCTCGCGTTCGGGGTCCAGCCCGACCCGTGGTCGGGGATGCAGTGCTGGCTGCAGAAGGTGCGGATGGAGAAGGCACACGAGGGCGACCGGTACGGCGACGTCTACGTCGACACCGCCCGCTCCATGGAGGTCTACCGGCAGTGGCTGGCCAAGACCCGACCGATGCTCGGCCCCGGCGGCCAGCGCCGGCCCGAGTTCCTGATGCGGCCGGTCAAACCGCGCCGCCGCGCGTTCCGGATCGAATCATGAGCGAGGCAGTGCAATGAGCCTTCTCGCAGCCCGACGCCCCGAAGTCGATCTCGACCGGGTGCGCTCGGCACTGAGCGCCGTGCACGACCCGGAGATCGGCAAACCGCTGCCCGAACTGGGGATGCTCGGTGAGCTCACCGCCCGGGCCGGGCGGGTGCGCGTCGAGGTCCGGCTGACCACCGAGTCCTGCCCGCTGGCCGCCGACATCCGCCAAGCCGTGACCACCGTGGTGTCCGGGGAGGCGGGGGTACGCGACGTCGAGGTCGCCTTCACCACCATGCCCCCCCGCGACCGCGCCGAGCTGGCCGACCGGCTCAGACACACCGCACCACCGCTGACCGGCGGGCTCGGCCGGCCGGGCCCGCGCATATACGCCATCGCCAGCGGCAAGGGCGGAGTCGGCAAGAGCACCGTCACCGCCAACCTCGCCGCCGCGCTCGCCGCCGGCGGGCACCGGGTCGGGGTACTCGACGCCGACGTCTGGGGCTACTCCATGCCCCAGCTGTTCGGCGTCCGGCGAAGCCCCGTCGTTCTGGGCGAGATGATGATGCCCGTACCCGCGCACGGCGTCGGGCTGATGTCGATGGGGTTCTTCGTCGACGAGGAACAGCCGGTCGTCTGGCGGGGCCCGATGCTGCACAAAGCCCTGCAGCAGTTCATCACCGACACCTACTGGGGCGACCTGGACGCGCTGCTGGTCGACCTGCCACCGGGCACCGGCGACGCCACCCTGTCCCTGTTCGAGTTCCTGCCCGACGCCACCCTGCTCGCCGTCACCACACCCCAGACCACCGCCCGCATCGTCGCCACCCGCGTCGCGCGGATGGCCGCCGAGGTGGGCGTGCCCCTGGCCGGGGTCATCGAGAACATGTCGGCGGCGGTCTGCGGCAGCTGCGGCGACCACACCTCCGTCTTCGGCACCGGCGGTGGCGCACACCTGTCCGAACAGACCGGCGCGCCCCTGCTCGGACAGGTCCCCCTCGACATCGAACTCCGCCAGGCCGGCGACAACGGCATCCCCGTCGTCATCGCCGCCCCGGAATCAGCCTCCGCGCGCGAGCTCACTCGCATCGCCGCGACACTGCCCGCACCCCGGCGCAGCCTGGCGGGACGCGCACTGCCGCTGTCGGTACTGGGTTCGGCCAAGCCGTGATCCATGGCCCTGTCCGGGCCCCTGTCCACGGCCCGGTCCATGCCCTGAACCACGGCCTGGTCCATGCCCGACGCGGAGGTCCGCGGCTCCGAGCACACGGCGTTACCCTGAACCGGATCAGGAGGAGACGCGATGGAGCTGGGCCTGGCCCTTCCGCAGTTCGGCGCGTGGAGCGATCTCGCACGTGTCGCCGACTTCGCCCGTGAAGCCGAGACGATGGGCTTCGACTCGCTGTGGGTCGGGGACCGACTGCTGACCCCCACCGACCCGAGCGACCTCTACCCCGCCGAGCCCAAGCCCTACCCCCCGGAGTTCACCAACTCCGCTGACCCGCTCATCACCTGGGCCGCCGCGGCGGCCGCGACCACCACGATCCGTCTCGGGTCCAGCACCCTGAACGCTCCCTGGTACAACGCGGTCGTGCTGGCACGTGCCCTGACCACCATCGACGCCATGAGCCGGGGCCGGCTCGACGTCGGTCTCGGCCTGAGCTGGATGCGCGACGAGTACACCGCCGCTCGCGTGGACTGGGCCACCCGGGCCAGGCGGCTGGACGAGACGCTGGACCTGTTGCAGGTGTGGTGGACGACCAACCCCGTCGAGTTCCACGGCGAGTTCTTCGAGGTCCCGGAGTCGGTGGTGGACCTCCGGCCGACCCAGCCCGGTGGGCCGCCCATCTACCTCGGCGGTTTCACCCCGGCGGCGATGGAACGAGTCGGCCGCTTCGACCTCAGCTACTGCACGAGGAGCATCGACGACGCCCTCGAGGTGGCGCGGACGCTCCTGTCGCGGGTCCGGGCGTAGCCGGATGTCGTCCACTCCGACCGCCCCGCTGGTGGCCACCGGCCTCATCGGGGGTTATGCCGCGGCGCGCCACGCCGGACGCTCGGATCTGGCGACCGTCGTGTTCACCGGAGCCGGGGCGGTCTGCGCCCGCTCGTGGCTGCGGTCGTCCGGTCGCAGGACCGCCGGCGTACTGCTGGGCACCTACCTCGTCGCGTTCTGGGTCTCGCATCCACTCGCCAAGAGGATCGGCGGGTGGCCGTCCGTTCTCGCGATGACGGCGGCAGCGGCGACCACAACAGCCGGCTTGGCTGACCGCTCCAGAACCGGATCGGTTCCCGCGTCCGAAATCAAGGGATTCGTGGCCGGATAAGGGCGGATTCGATCACCGGGTTCTCCCAACATGGAAGCCGGACGCACACCGTCCGGCAACCACTACCGGAGAGCCCAGAGGTCATGTCTGAAACCATCGCAGGGGTGCGTGTTCCGGATACGGAGGCCGCCGCCGAGGCGACCCGTCTCATCCGTGAGACGACGAATCCCCTCATCTACCACCACTCCCGCCGTGTCTTCCTCTTCAGCGAGATGCACGCTCACAAGCTGGGGGTGGAACCCGATTCCGAGCTGCTCTACCTCGCCGCCATGTTCCACGATTCCGGCCTGCTGACCCCGTTCTCCCGGGTGGAGCAGCGTTTCGAGGTCGACGGGGCCGACCACGCTCGCAGGTTCCTGCTCGAGCACGGTTTCTCTGTCGGTGCGGCGGAGACGGTGTGGACCGCGATCGCCCTGCACACCACCCCGGGGGTCCCCGCCCGAATGGGCCCGGAGATCGCCACCACGCATCTGGGCGTACTGACCGAGGTGCTCGGTCTCGGCCTGGACGAGTTCGATACCGACCAGGTGGCGGAGATTCTCGCCGTCCACCCACGGGGTGACTTCAAGAATGAATTCCTGCGGACCTACTTCGACGGGCAGAAGGACCGTCCCGAGACCACCAACGGCACCGTGAACTCCGACGTTCTGGAGTACTTCATTCCGGACCTCCAGCGCACGACCACCGTGGAGCGCATCCTCGGATCGGCCTGGCCGAGCTGACCGGAAGCACGGAGGTCACCGCGATGACCCGCATGTCCGGCGTGAGCCCCGCGCCCACACCACCGCGAAATCCAGCCGGAGAGGAACAGACATGAAAGCCATCACTGCGCGACACCGTGACGCGGGGATCGGTGGCCTCGAGCTGACCGAGATGCCCTACCCGCACGCCGCTGAGAACGACGTGATCGTGCGAGTCCACGCGGCGGGCTTCACCCCGGGGGAACTCGACTGGCCCGGCACATGGACCGACCGCGCCGGCCGGGACCGAGCTCCCAGCATCCCCGGCCACGAGCTGTCCGGAGTCGTCGTCGAGCTGGGCTACGGCACCACCGGACTCACGGTCGGCCAGCGGGTGTTCGGGTTGACCGACTGGACCCGCGACGGGTCCCTGGCCGAGTACACGGCGGTGGAGGCCCGCAACCTCGTCCCACTGGCCGCCGACATCGACCACACGGTGGCCGCCGCACTGCCCATCTCCGGTCTGACCGCGTGGCAAGGTCTGTTCGACCACGCCGCGCTCACCGCGGGCCAGAGCGTTCTGATCCACGGCGCGGCCGGTGGTGTCGGGTCGATCGCCGTCCAACTCGCACGCGAGGCAGGGGCTCAGGTGATCGGAACCGGCCGGGCGGACGACCACGACGTGGTGCTCGGTCTCGGAGCCCGGGCCTTCCTCGATCTGGACGCCGACCGCCTGGAGGACGTCGGTGAGGTCGACGTGGTGTTCGACGTCATCGGCGGCGACGTGCTCGAACGCTCGACCGCTCTGGTGCGCTCCGGCGGCACTCTCGTCACCATCGCCGCCCCACCCACGATCCGGCCCGACAACGGGCGCGCCGTCTTCTTTGTGGTCGAGCCCGACCGTGCCCGGCTCGCGGAGCTGGCTCTGCGGCTCCGTGACGGACGACTGAAGCCGATCATCGGCGAAGTACGCCCGCTGGCCGAGACGGCCGCTGCGTTCGCCCGCCGACGTCGCACCCCCGGTAAGGCGATCATCCAGGTCGCCACCCGCGAAGGAGTCGATCACTGATGACCGGATCACCCATCACCGCCGGACTGCTGATGGTCGGGATCGCCGGAGCGGTCGCCGCGTGTAGCCCCGCCACGCCGCTTGCCACCCCCGCCACCCCCACGACTGCCGCAGCCCCAACCACTGCCGCAGCCCCTACGACCGCCTCAGCCACCTCTGAGACCCTGGCGCCCCTGGTCCAGCAGGAGCTCCCGAACGTCCGGGGAAAGAGCTTCACCTCGGCGATCGTGACATTCCCCCCGGGCTCACACGCGGTGTCCCACCGTCACGGCGACGCCTTCGTCTACGCCTACGTGCTCGAGGGCACGGTGCTCAGCCGGCTCGACGGCGAGCCGATACGTAGGTACGGGCAGGGCGAGAACTGGACCGAACAGCCCGGGGCCCATCACGTGGCCACCGAGAACGCCAGCCCGACCGCGCCGGCGAGACTGCTGGTCGTCTTCATCGCGGACACCGGGGCACAGCTCAAGATCGACGACCCACCCAGCTAGGCCCTCACGGTCCTCGACCCCCCGCGATCGGTCCCGACAGGTCCTACCGCGACCCGACCTCCCGACCGACGCCGCCCGCACCGTCGCGCGAGCGGAGCAGCCAGGAGACCCATGCCGCCGACACCATGCAGAGGCCGACCACCCAGAGCCCCGCCTTGTTGCTACCGGTGGCGTCCGACAGGGCGCCGGTGACGTAGGGCGCCACGAACCCGGCGAAGTTGCCCAGCGAGTTGATCAGCCCGATCCCGGCGGCCGCCGCGGCCCCGGTCAGATAGGCCGTGGGCAGCGACCAGAAGTTGGGAAGCGCGACGAGCACGCCGCAGGCGCAGATCGTCACCGCGACGACGGCGAGCCAGGGATCGGACAGGTAGAGGGCGACCGGGATGGCGATGCCACCGATCAGAACCGGCACGGCGACCCGCGTCGTCGGCCCCTTCGCCCGTCGGGTCCACACGACCATCACGACGAGCCCCACCACGTACGGGATCGCCGTGACCAGCCCCTGCTGGACCGTCGTGTACCTCGTGCCGTATTGCGCCGCGAAGCCCTTGACGATCGTGGGCAGGAAGAAGCCGAGCGCGTACAGGCCGTAGACCACGCCGAAGTACACCCAGGACAGAGCCAGCACCCGGGGGCTCCTCAGCGCACCCCACACCGAGCTCGGTCCGACGGTGGCGGTCTCGCGGCGCTCCCCCTCCAGCGCCCGCTCGAGGGCGGCACGCTCGGCCTCGGGCATCCACTTCGCCTCGGCCGGCCGATCGGTGAGCAGGAACCAGACGGCGACAGCCAGCAGCATCGCCGGCAGCCCCTCGAGCAGGAACATCACCCTCCAGCCGGAGAGCCCGAACAGCCCATGTGTGTACTGGATGATCAGGGCGGAGACCACCGCACCGAGCGCGGTCGAGATCGGGACGGCCGTCATGAACCAGGCCGTCATCCGAGCCCGCTGCTCGCCCGGGAACCAGTACGTGAGGTACAGGATGATGCCCGGGAAGAAGCCTGCCTCCGCCACGCCGAGAAGGAACCGCAGCAGGACCAGCATCGGGGCGTTCGGGGTGAACGCGATCACCGTTGCGACGAACCCCCAGGTCAGCAGGATGCGCGCGATCCATCGCCGGGCTCCGAATCGGTGCAGCATGAGGTTGCTCGGGACCTCGAGAAGCAGATAACCGATGAAGAAGACCCCGGACGCGACACCGAACGCCGTCGCGGACAGCCCCAGCTCGGCGTTCATCCCGTTCGGCCCCGCGAAGCCGATGTTCACCCGGTCCAGATAGTTGACGAAGTACAGCAGGATGAGCAGCGGGATCAGGCGTCGGGCCGCCCGCCGGGTGCCTGCACGGACCAGCTGCTCGTCGTCGCCGACCACACGACCGGACACGGCCATGGCTAACCTCCTGAGAGACCTTGCCGGGACGCGGCGCGCATCAGCAGGGATACATCATCGGTCTAGCGATCGCCTGCCGGCGGTATCGGCCTGCTGGTCAGCACGACACGGGTATACCTCGCCTGGTCGCCACCGTCGGAGCGCGGGTCGATGGTGACGGTCTCCATCACGGCCCGCATCAGAGGCAATCCCCGGCGCCGGTTCTCGTGCTCGACCGGAACCGGCCGCCAGCGGCCGTAGTCGGTGATCACGCAGATGATCCGGCGTCGCCCGTCGGAGAGTGTCTCGATTGTGGCCTGCAGATCGACGAAGCCGGCTGGACGGCCGGCGTAGGCGTGCTCGGCCGAGTTGCTCACCGCCTCGCTGGCGGCCATGACGATGTCGTCGACGTCCTCAGCCGGCCACTGGGCTGCGGCGAGCCAGCGTCGCAGCTGGTGACGGGCCATGGAGGGGGCGATCGTGTCCGCCGGCAGCTGGAGGCTCACCTGCGTGGGAGCCCTCGGCCGTCGCCCGTGCACGGGCGGACGGCATGGGTAGGCGGACGGCCCCGACAGGTCCTCAGGCGTATCGGTCGGGGGCATAGGTGCAGAGTGTCCTGGTCGGGCCGGGATCCTGCCGAACGTGGCCGTCCAGGCCCGACCGGAAACCGAGCGGAGCCTCAGATTTCGACCCCCAGAGCCTCTTCGACGGTGCGGTAGAGAGCCAGGAGGTCATGCAGGCCGGTCAGCTCGATGGGACGGATCACCGGCCGGGTGTGGTCGACGACGATGCGCAGCGGCTCCTTCCGTCGCTGCGCCGCCTTGGTCGCCTCCACGAGCGCGGTCAGACCCTGTGAGCCGAGGAACGTGACATCGGTCAGATCGATCACCAGCGCGAGCCCGTCAGCCGGCTCGTCGACCACCCGGGCCAGGCCCTCCGCGACAGCGCCGCGAAGGCGATCCACCGTGTGGATGTCGATCTCGCCGGCAACGGTCACCACTACCGCCTCCCGCCCGTCGCGCCGGACCTCGGAGGTGCTGATCTGAGCCAACTGCTCACGGGGCGGGCCGGGACTCGATCCGTGCGCGGCACCGGTTCCGTCTGACTCCTGCATCGGAGCAAGATAGCGGTGCTGATCGCCGAGCTCTCGGGTGACCGCGGACATGAACCGGGTTCGACATGCCACAAGGAGTCAACGCTCCCGTATGGCAGGATCCCCGGCATGAATGACGTCATCGTCGTGGGCGCGGGGATCAACGGACTCACCTGTGCCGCCTATCTGGCCAAGGCCGGCAACCGGGTGCTCGTGCTCGAGGCCAACCCTCGGGTGGGCGGGTTCGTGGTGACCGAGGACGCCCCGGGCGCACCGGGCTACAAGGTCAACCCGTACGCCATCGAGTTCCCGTTCGCGGACATGGACCCGTCGGTGGCGAACGAGCTGGAGCTCGAACGCTTCGGGCTGAAGTTCGTACCGCTGGACCCGAACAACACCTACGTGGGTCCGAAGGGCACGCAGTTCTCGCTCTACCACTCCCTGGACAAGACCTGGGAGTCGATGGCGAAGATCTCCCGCAACGACGCCGACGCCTGGCGCAAGCTGATGACGTCGCTGATGCCGCTGCTCGACGTCGGCCTGCCGTACCTCTCCGACCACCCCACCCGGCCGAGTGCCGCCACGCTCCGGAAGATGGTCACACAGGCCGCGAAGCACCGTAAGGCGCTGCTCCCCGGCGCCCGGATCCTGATGCAGACCCCGAACGAGATCCTCAAGAAGTTCGAGTCGACCGAGATCCGCACCTGGATCGCCGCCAACGTGGTCACCGGCAGCTTCCGCGACCTGGACGAGGTGGCGAACACCTCGATCCTGCTGTACTTCGCCGCGAACCACATGTACCTGATCCGCCGGACCGTCGGCGGAGCCGGTGCGTTCACCCAGGCACTGGCGGACTGCATCACGCACTACGGCGGCGAGGTGCGCACCTCCGCGCCGGTCCAGCGGATCCACGTCACCGGCGGCCGGGTCACCGGGGTCACCCTGCACAGCGGCGAGCGGATCGACGCCCCCCGGGTCGTCGGCGCGATCGATCCGACGTCGCTGTTCACCAAGCTCGTCGAGCCGGGCGCGCTCTCCCCCGAGCTGCAGCAGGAGGTCGACGACTTCCTGGTGCTGTCCAGCAACGTGAGTCACTTCATCGTCGGCATGGCGGTCAGCAAGCTGCCCGAGTTCCCGAACAACGACGTCCCACCGGACGTGATGGGCGGGCTCACGTTCGTCCCGGACGAGGCCTACGTCGCGCGCCTGATGGCCGCGATCAAGGCCGGCCGGATCAGCGAGGAGCTGGTGTTCTACATCGGCGTCCCGTCGGTGGTCGACCCGACGCTGGTGCCGGAGGGCAGCGAGGGGCACAGCCTCTGGGTCTACATCGGCGCGGTGCCGTTGAAACTCACCGACGGCAGCGACTGGCAGGACGTCAAGCAGGGGTTGTACGAGCACTTCGTCGACCTGGTCGAGCAGTACTCGCCGGGCTTCCGCGAGTCCATCCTCGGTGCCCGGCTGGTCAGCCCGGACGACATGAACGTCGAGTGGACCTACAAGGGCTCGTCCCGCGCGGTCGACCTGATCCCCAGCCAGATCGGCCCGTGGCGACCCAGCCCGGGTCTGTCCGGTTACGCCACCCCGGGCATCGAGGGGCTCTGGCGTACCGGCCACGGCACCCACCCGATGTCCGGTACCAGCGGCTGGCCGGGCCGGATCGCCGCGCGCACGATGCTCAAGCAGACGGGTGGCAGGAAGCTTCCCTGGCGGAAGTGAGGGAGTATCACCGGCATGCCAGGATTCCTCGACTCACTTCCGCCGTTGCTGGCCCGCGCCGTGCGGGCACTGCGTGGGCCCGCAACCCCGACCTCGTCGGGCCACTCGGAGGTGCGAGACCTCCCCACCGCCGAGCGGTCCCACCGGATCGCCTACGCGCCTGATCCCGACGGAGGCGCCGACCCCGGGGAGATCGTCTGGGCGTGGGTGCCCTTCGAGGAGCACGACGGGCGCGGCAAGGATCGGCCTCTGCTGGTCGTGGGCCGCGACGGTGACGGCGGGTTGCTCGGGCTGATGTTGTCCAGCCAGCACGACCGGTCCGACGACCGGGATTGGCTCCCGATCGGCTCGGGCGGTTGGGACCGGGCGGGCCGGGAGTCGTTCGTCCGGCTGGACCGGGTTCTGGAGGTGCCTGAGAAGGGGATCCGGCGGGAGGGCGCGGTGCTGCCCCGGGACCGCTTCGACCAGGTCGCGGGCGCGCTGCGGGACCGCTTCGGTTGGGTGTGACCGCCTGCCGGCCCGGGGCGCGGTCGGTGGTTCCCGAGCGCCGGGTGCCGGGCCGGCCGAACCGCGCGCAGGCAAACGCCTCGGTCGGGGACCAACGCCTCTAGGTCCCCCATCCCGGACGCGTCACCCTGGTCAGAGCGATTTCCGCCAGCGGATCCGACTCGGAGCCGCGCTACTTCGGCGGGCCTACCGGCCCCGGCGAGGTCAGCGGACGTCGGACCGTCGGCGACATCTGGAGGGGGCAACACTCATGCTCGAACTCGGCATCGATCTGGGTACCGCGAACACCGTGGTGTGGGACTGCGAAGAGGGTCTGGTGCTCGACGAGCCGTCCGTCGTCCTCGTGCAGAACCGCAACCGCCGCGAGGAGCGCGTCACCGCCGTCGGCATCGAGGCCGCCGAGCTTCTCGGCCGGGTGCCGCCCCAGACGCAGGTACTGCGCCCGCTGCGCGATGGAGTCGTCACCGACCTGGCCATCACTCGCGCCTACCTGCGGTCGATCCTGGATCGGGTCGCCGGCAGCCCGTGGCAGATCCGCCGGGCCCGGGTGGTGCTCGGTGTGCCCGCGGGAGCCACCACCCTCGAGCGGCGCGCTCTGCAGGAGGCGGCCGAGGAGGCCGGGATGCGGCAGGTGACGACCCTCCAGGAGCCGGTCGCCGGGGCCGTGGGGTGCGGGATCGACCCGCTCGAGCGGCGCGTCCACATGGTCGTCGACATCGGCGGCGGGACCGCGGAGGTCACCGCCTTCTGCTACGGAGACGTGCTGACGGCCCGCTCGTGCCGGGTCGCCGGCGACGAGATGACCGTCGCGATCCGGCAACGGCTGCGCGACGCCCACGGGTTGGTGGTCGGTGAGCACAGCTCGGAGCAGGTGAAGATCCGCGCGAGCCAGCAGATGGAGGACGGCCTGGTGGTGCATGGGCGCGACGCGGCCACCGGGCGGCCGAGGGCGACCACGGTGTCGCTCGAGGAGACCGTGGAGGTGCTGCGCCCGATCACGAACTCCATCATCGAGACGCTCGCGGCGTGCCTGGACGATCTCCCTCCGGAGACCTCAGGTGACGTCCTCGCGGACGGGGTACTGCTCTTCGGGGGCGCGTCGCTGACCCTGGGCTTCCGCGATGCACTCGAACAGGCCTTCGGTTTCCCCGTCAAGACCGCTGACAACCCGTTGACCTGTGTCGCCGCCGGAGCGGCACGTGCCGTGCGCAACCCCTCCTTGCTGACCGCCTACGGCCGGGGCTGACCCGTCCGGTCACCGCACCAGCACGGTCGGTGCGGTGGCCAGGATTCGCGGCCTCTGGTCGAGGTAGTGGCGCAGACCGGCGAGGGCGACGGAGGTTGCGCTGTTCGCCCCGGTGCCCGGGCCCTGCACGACGGCGGTCACCACCAGCTCCGGCTCCCGGGCCGGCACCACGGCGGTGATCCAGTTGTCGTAGTGCCCGGCCTGCAGCCCGCCGTCCTGGGCGGTGCCGGTCTTGGCCGCGACGGGGAACGGCAGACCGGCCAGTGCCGTGGCGGTCCCGCCGGTGACGGCCGCGCGCATGCCCTCACGCACCGGACCGAGGGTCTCGGCGAAGGGAATCCGTACCGACGGTGCCACGGGCAGGGCGAAGTGCCCCGAGAGGTCGGTGCCGGTGGCGAGGGCGAGACGAGGTGTCACCAGCATCCCGGTGGTCACCGCGGCGGTCCACCGCGTGACCTGCAACGGCGTGACCTGCAACGGCCCTTGCCCGATGCCCAGGATCACCGTTGACCCGCCGTACCAGCGGCCGCCGCGGGCGCGCTCGGACAGCGGCGAGCCCAGATAGCCGCTGGATTCGGCCGGCAGGTCGATTCCCGTGCGCGATCCCACACCGAGCGCCCGAGCGGTGTCGATGATGTGCTCGGCGCCCAGAAGGTTCGCCAGCTGATAGAAGTAGACGTCGTTCGACCAGGCGAGGGACTGCACCAGGTTCATCGCGCCCATCGGTTTCCAGTTGTGGAACGTGTGCCCACCGAGGGTGTAGGCGGCCCCGGTCGGCACCACCGCCTCCGGGGGGATGGCGCGGTGCACCACGTCGGCCGCGCCCACGACGAGCTTGAACGTCGACCCGGGCGGCAGTGCCGCCTGACTGGCGTGTTCGAGCATCGGGTTGCCCGGCGCCGTCGCAAGGGTCCGTAGCGCTTCGGCTCCCTGCGGCCTGCCGAACACGGCGCTGTCGAACGCGGGCGCGCTGGCCATCGCCAGCACCTGCCCGTTACGGGGATCCATCGCAACGGCCGCCCCGATCGCGCGCGGGTTCGACTGCGCGCGCAGAGCCCGCGCCAGGTCGTCGGTCAGCAGACGTTGCAGGCCGAGGTCGATCGACAGCCTCAGGTCGGCACCGGGCACCGGTTCCCGCCGCGGACCCATCGCCACCGGGACCCCCGCTGGGGTGACGTACACGCACTGCGCACCGTTGCGCCCGCGAAGCACCGCGTCGTAGTGCTGCTCGAGACCGGACCGCCCGACGATCTCCCCGGGCGGGAGGTCCGGGTCGCGCTGCACCTCGCTGGGCGTGGCGATGCCCGCATAACCCAGCAGCGGGCCGAGGGCGAGTCCCGTCGGGTACTCGCGGCGTCGAGTGGGCACCAGGATGACGCCGTCCAGGTGTGCCGCGGCCAGGGCGCCGGCGACATCCGCTCCCGCGTCGTCCATCACGGTCACCCAGAGGGTGGCGGGCGAGGCGGAGCCGAGGAGCGCTCCGATCTCAGCGACCCGCCGACCGATCACACCGGCGAGTCTCTCCAGAACCGCCGGGTGGTCCCTCAACAGCGCCGGGACCGCGAGGACCTTCGCGTGCTCAGGGGCGGAACCGGTCGTTGCGAGCGCGGTTCCGTGACGATCGGTGATCTGGCCTCGAGGCGCCGGCAGCCGGATGCAACGGGTCATCTGTTCGTGCGCGGCCTCGGCCAGCTCCGCGCCGCGCATCCGCCACAGGTCGGCGCCGTAGGCGGTGAACACGAGCAGGACGGCGGTCAACCCGCTGGTCACCGCCCGGGCCAGCCTCGGTCGCGTCCGGTGCAACCGGGGTGGGCGCCACAACGGCCGCTGGGTGCCGTCCCGGCGAAGTCCCAGGGCGAGACCGATGGCCGTCAGGTGCACCAGCAATGCGGTGCCGCCGAAGCTCAGCAGCGGGAACGGCACCCCGGCCAGCGGCAGCAGACCCAGGTTGCCGCCCACCGAGATCGCCACCTCGGACCCGAACAGCACGGCCAACCCGACCGTGAACAGTGCGCCGGTCACGGTCCGCGCCTCGCGGGCGCCCAGTACCAGCCGCCAGGTGAGGATCAGGGAGGCGAGTACGGCCAGCGCGCCCGCCAGCAACCCGTACTGCTCGACGACGCTGGCCAGGGCGAGGTCGGTGTGCCGCTCAGGGAGGTATCGGGCGAGCAGATCGGTGAGCTCACCGGAGGAGCGACCGACGATCGCGCTGGAGCCGATGGCGATGCGGGCCTGCTGGACGGCCCATCCGGGTCCGGAAGGCGCCTGGTGGGCTCCGACCAGGAAGCTTCCCATCCGCTGCATCTGGTACGGGCGCAGCAGCCCGATCATGGCCGGTGCCGCCGCAAGTCCGGACGCGACCACCAGCAGCAACATCCGGGCGGGGACCCTGCCGAAGACGAGCATCGCGCCCCCGGCCACCACCATCAGGGTGGTCGTGCTGAGGTCGGGTTGGGACACCGTCAGCAGGGCCGGGACCGCGATGAGTGCCAGCCCGGTCGCGAAACGCCGTCCGTCCCGGCGCGCCCCACCGAGCGCCACGCTGAGCGCGAGCAGCAGACCCAGCTTCGCCAGCTCGGAGGGCTGGAAGCTGAACCGGTCCCAGCCGATCCAGCGGGTCGCGCCGTTCGCCGACACCCCGGCCACCACCACCGCACCCAGCCCCAGCACCGAGCACGCGTAGATGACCAGCGAGGCCACTTCGAGCTGGGTCGCCCGGATCCTCCGCAGGCGGACGAGCAACAGCAACCCGATCGCCGCGACCACCGTCTGCCGGATCGCGGTCGCCGGGCCGTCCACGGCCGAGAGGTTGGCGATCCCCAGCGCGACCAGCACGACGGCCGCCGCGGCCGCCACCACATCCGGCACGACCCCCGACGGGTCATGCTCGGGGGCGATGCGCCTCGGCCACGGCCGGGGGCGGACATCCGGAGACCGGGCGGCGTGGGGGCGCCCGCGACGAGGGAGGTGCACTCTCAACCCCCCATGCCGCCGAGGTCCCCCGCTCGGGCTGGAACGGCGGGCGGGCAGCGCCCGTGCACCGGCGCGCTCATCGGCTCCTGGCTGGCCGCCGCGGCGGGCCCGGAGGTCAGGCCGTGCACACCGAGCACCTGGGCCCGCGGTAACGGGACGGTCTGAACCACGTCGAGCCGATCGGCGAAGGCCGAGGCCTCAACGGCTCCGCCCGGTAGATCGGTCACCGCGCCGGTGCAGCGGTCCACCGCGCGGTACACCCACTGAACGGACCGGGCGAAGGGGGCCGGGTGCAAGAGCACCTGGATCCTGAGCACACAGGGCTGTCCCGGGAGGCAGGGACGCAGCGCCCGCACCCCCACGCTCACGACCGGCCCGGCCGACGCCGGTGCGGGAGAGGGTAGTGCGGGCAGCTCGGGCCGGTCGACGACCACCGCCGCGTTCGAGCGTCCGGCGTCGCGCAGCACCTCGAAGTCCTGGGCAAGGCGCCCCCGCGCCGCGACGAGTTCGCAGGTCAGCAGGGCCGCCACCACAGACCACCATGCCCACCTGCGCCCCCTGGACCGCCCGCTGGCAGTTCCCCTCCGACTCACCCGCGCCCCCACAAGCAGCAGCAGTCCCGTTCGCCGACGACGCGCTCAGCCGACCGCCGAACGCACGAGCCTCGGCGGGCGTGGCCGGCCGGGCGTGCCCGCCTCCACGGTCCTCCGACACGGGCTCAGGGGGCAGGGCCGTTCGTCACCAGATCGCAGCCCCGGGTGCCGCAGCGGGCACCGGTCGGTACGCATCCCGACCGGATCGCCACCTGTCCGCGACACCCGTACCGAGAGGGACGGCCCCAGGCCTCCGCGACCGTACGCTGACCCGGTGGCGGTGAACACGAGTCGCAAGGCCCGCATAGCCCGGCGCCGCAAGCGCCGTATGGACAGCGTCGCTCACGACCTCACCGACGCGCAGTGGGCCGCG
>Ga0310811_10003877_pt1 | contig 18836 bp, 20 predicted proteins | sample YCmetagenome_FD_207642 | JGI IMG/M metagenome (GOLD analysis project Ga0310811, IMG submission 207642) | Soil microbial communities from experimental microcosm in Duke University, North Carolina, United States - YC | ecosystem: Engineered > Artificial ecosystem > Soil microcosm > Unclassified ...
ACCCGTACGACTACCACCGGTTGCTGTACACGTTCCGCGTGAAGTCGAGAACCAAGGATGTGGGGATCTACCGGCCGCGCCACGAATGGAAGTTCACGGGCGCGATCAGGTTCCGATCTGGAGCAGCCCCGCAGCCGTGAACCTCCTCACCGCGCCTGAACTCGCGGCGTACGTCTCGGCCCTCCGCGCCGGCCGCCGCCGCATCGTCTTCACCAACGGTGTCTTCGACATCCTTCACCCTGGACACCTGCGGTATCTGCGCGCCGCCCGATCGCACGGAGACGCGCTGATCGTCGGATTGAATTCGGATGCGTCGGTTCGCCGGAACAAGGGGCCGGACCGTCCGATCACTCCCGGGCACGAGCGCGCTGAACTCCTGCTGGCGCTCGACTGCGTCGACGCGGTGTCGATCTTCGAGGAGGAGACCCCGTACGAAATCATCGAGCGCGTGCAGCCCGACGTGCTCGTAAAGGGCGCGGACTGGCCGGCGGACCAGATCGTCGGCCGCGACATCGTCGAAGCGCGCGGCGGCGTCGTGATCCGCGAGCCAATCGAGCAGGGCTATTCGACGACGCGCCTCATCGAACGGATCGGCCGTATCGGCGGGTAGGTCTTCGGTCTCTTCCTGCGGATCAATCCAACCGCCCCGGTCCCGAGCAGCAGGAGCGAGGCGGGCTCGGGCGTTGCCGCGGTGCCGAACTTGTACGTCAACTCGATGCCTTGCGACGTGTGGTTGTTGAGCGCGGCGAGCGACAACGTCGCGGTGCCGAACCCTGCGAGATCCAGGTCGAAGAGCGATTGTCCGTTCTGAGTGCCCGTTAGTGTTCCCGTGAAGGAGAACGGCGCCGTCTGCTGGATGTTTGCCGGATCGAAGATCGATGGCGGCATCGTCCAGGCGGCGGGAAGCGTTGGTCCTTCGAACTGAAAACTGCCGCTCAGGTCCACGACGCCGTAATTCACGCCATTGGCAAATACGTTCGCCTGGCCAAGCGGTACGACAGAGGACGTGCTGTTGTTGAAAGTCACGGGCGAGCCTTCCGCGCACGGGCCCGGTGTGCACGGTACTGACAGGCCGAGCGACGAGAGCGAGAGATCGTTGCCGACAATCCCCTGGACAGCCAGATGCGCGCTGCCGAAGTTGTACAAGAGGCCGTCGTCATCCGACAGCAGCATGCTTCCTTCGTTGACGACGACCGGGTCTGCACGCGAGGCGCGAACGGGCCCGAGGGCGACGAGCGCTGCCGCGAATGCGATCCGGATCATTCCTCTTTTCTGCCGGCTGCGCTGCCATTTGTAGGACGACAAGTGCATGTGACCCTCCTCTGGAGTCAAAACACCCGGCGCAGGAGCAAGCGCCCGGACCTGGACGATATCTTCGTCCTCGCAATCGGCCGGCTCGTCACAGCTAAATCAGCAGAAGTTTTCAGGCGAGGCGAGAGAATGGCGGTGTCCTATCTACCCCAACGGTTTGCCGCGAATTCCGGCTCGACATTCAACTGCGACATCCAAAGCGGCCCTGGATCGGCGGCTTCAGCAAGCGGCTGGACCTGAGCGTTAAGAACGACGCCGGCGGTGTGCGCGGTAAAATGAACGGTTCCGGCGTACGTTCGTCGCCCCGACCATGAGTTCTTCGACGTCCACATCCCTCACGCTTCGTGCGCTGCTCAAAACGGCAGCTGATCGCGCCGGCTTTGTCTTGTCGGACCGGCCTGTCGGTGGTCTGACCGCCTCTGCCAAGGCGTACTTCTCGGCGGCAGCCTGCGCGCGAAACCGGGTGCTCCTCGTGACGGCGACGGACGCCGAGGTGGAACAGCTCACCTCCGACGCCCGGTTTTTTCTCGCAGCGCTCGAGGGGCTCTCGGACGCCGAGGCTGCCCGTGTCGTCGTGCCGTTTCCGTCTCAGGAGGTCGATCCGTATCGCGGTCTGGCGCCGCACTTCGACATCGCCTCGACGCGAGCCGCGACCCTCTTTGCGATGGCCTCCGGGGCGGCGCGGCTCGTCGTAGTGTCGGCCGCCGCACTGCTGCCCCGTCTCAGCGCTCCGCAGCGGATCCAGCGTGCCGGCCTGGCGGTTCGCGCCGGCATGGACATCGCGCCGCAGGACCTTGCGGATCGTCTGATCGAAGCCGGTTATTCGCGGCAGGATCCGACTGATGAACCCGGCGAGTTTTCGGTCCGCGGCGGGGTCGTGGACTTCTTCCCGGCTGGGGCGCAGCAGCCGGTGCGTCTCGAGTTCGTCGGCGACACGATCGAGTCACTTCGCACGTACGATCCGGCGACACAGCGGTCGACCGGCGGGATCGATCAGGCCCACATCGTTCCCCTGCAGGAACTGTTCACGATAGAAACGGATCAATTGGCGGACCGGCCGGCGACCTTCGTCGACTACGCCGAGCTGCTGCGTCCCGCGGTCATCGTCTCGGAGCCGGACGAGGCACGGGCAGCGTTCGCCAAACGGCGAGATCAGCTCGACGCGAGCTACGAAGAGGCCCGCCTCCGCCAGCAACGGGCCCCGGAACCGGCGGCCATTGCGATCGATTGGGATGTGGTCGCACCGTTGATCGAACGCGCGACAGTGCTCGAGACGCTGGCGATTGGGGACGACGCGACGCACCACATCGCGTCGCAGCCGGCGACGGAATTCGGCGGGCGCGTCGCGGACTGGGTGGCCGAACTGCGCCAGGCGCGCGAGCGCGGCGAGACTGTCGTGTTCGTCGCGAACTCACAAGGACGGGCCGAGCGCGTCATCGAGATGCTTGGCGACTACGACGTGCCGGCGTCTCCCATCGAACGCGGCGAGGACTCGCACCATGCCGCGGTGCTCGTCGCCGTTGGCCATCTCTCCAAAGGCTTCCGCCTGCCCGACGCCTCGCTGCAGCTCTGGGCCGAGACCGACGTTTTCGACGAGGACCGCCATCTGGCGGAACGCCGCCGATCCGCAACGAAGACCTTCCTCTCCGATTTCCGCGATCTGAAGGTCGGAGATCTCGTCGTGCACGTTGACCACGGGATCGGCGTCTTCGTCGGCCTGAAGCGGATCGACGTCGGCCTCGAACCGCAGGAGTTCATGGAGCTGCGGTATGCGGGCGAGGACAAGCTGTTCGTGCCCGTCGAGCGGCTCGATCTGGTCCAGAAATACACGGGAGCCTCGCGGCCGGCCCTGGACCGTCTGGGTGGCACCTCCTGGGAGAAAGCCAAAACCCGCGTCAAGAAGGCGATGCGCGACATGGCGGAGGAGCTGCTGAAGCTCTACGCCTCGCGCAAAGCGGTTCCCGGGCATGCGTTCAGCGCCGACAGCCACTGGCAGCAGGAGTTCGAAGACGCGTTCGAATGGGATCTCACGCCGGATCAGCGGACGGCGATTGCAGACATCAAGCGCGACATGGAAACGCCTTCGCCGATGGACCGCCTGCTCTGCGGCGACGTCGGGTATGGAAAAACGGAAGTTGCGATGCGCGCCGCGTTCAAGGCCGTCATGGACGGCAAGCAGGTCGCGGTCCTCGCGCCGACCACCGTGCTGGCCTTCCAGCATCTCAAGACGCTGCGCAACCGCTTCGCCGCATTTCCCGTGAACATCGACATGGTCAGCCGCTTCCGCTCGAAAGCCGAGCAGAAACAGATCGTTACCGACATGTCAGCCGGCAAGGTCGAGATTATCGTGGGCACGCATCGCCTGCTGTCGAAGGACGTGCAGTTCCGCGACCTGGGTCTGCTCGTCGTGGACGAGGAACAGCGGTTCGGCGTCGCGCACAAGGAGAAGATCAAGCAGCTGCGCAAGCGCGTCGACGTCCTGACGATGACGGCGACGCCGATTCCACGAACGCTCAACATGTCGCTCGCCGGCATTCGCGACATGTCGATCATCGAGACGCCGCCAAAGGATCGTCTCTCGATCCAGACCAACGTCGTGAAGTTCGATCAGGCGGTCATCACCCGTGCGATCCGGAATGAAATCGAGCGCAACGGTCAGGTGTACTTCGTCCACAATCGCGTCGAATCGATCTACTCGATGGCGGATCTGCTGCGCCGGCTCGTGCCGGAGGCCAGGATAGGCGTGGGTCACGGGCAGATGAACGAGGACGACCTCGAGCGCGTGATGGTCGACTTCGTCGCGCACAAGTTCGACATCCTGCTGGCCACGACGATCATCGAGAACGGGCTCGACATCCCGAACGCCAATACGATGATCATCAACCGCGCCGATCGATACGGCCTCTCGCAGCTGTATCAGCTGCGCGGACGTGTGGGCCGATCCGACCGGCGTGCGTATGCCTACCTTCTGATCCCGCCCGAGCAGGCGTTGTCGGCAGTCGCGAAGAAACGGCTTGCCGCGATCCGCGAGTTCAGCGACCTCGGGAGCGGATTCCGTGTGGCAGCGCTGGACCTCGAGATCCGCGGCGCGGGCAACCTCCTCGGGGGCGAACAGAGCGGCCACATCGAAGCCGTCGGCTTCGACATGTACATGAAGCTCCTGGAGCAGACGATCAAGGAGCTCAAGGGAGAAGAAATCGACGACGACATCCGTGCGACCGTCAACCTGCGGGTCGACCTGCGGATCGACGAGTCTTACATCCCGGACATGAATCAACGCCTCACGGTGTATCGGCGGATGGCAGGTTCGCGTACGGAAGCCGAGCTGGACCGCGTCCTGGGCGAGGTGAAGGATCGCTACGGTGCGCCGCCGCTCTCGATCTCGAACCTGGCCGACTACGCGCGCATCCGGCTGCTGGCCGACCGCGTCGGTATCGAGTCGATCGACCGGGAAGCCGATGTCGTCGTCCTAAAGTTCAGGGCGGAGGCGAAGCTCGATCCGCAGTGGCTCCTGCGCGTGCTGGACGGGCGCGAGGATCTGCAGCTGTCTCCGCCGGCGACGTTGAAGCTCAACCTGAAGGCGCGGCATCGTCCCGTTTCCGAGGAGCGCAAGGCGGTTCGGGGTCAGCTCCGCGGACGCATGCGCGTGCCCCAGTCATCCGGGCCGCCCTCGTGGTGGACGACCCGTGCGACGGCCGGCGAGGTCACTGCCGGTTTCTCCAAAGAGGAAATCCTCAAGCCGGTGGCCGAAGATCCTCGAGCCGAGAACGGGGTGTTCGCACGGGTCACCGACCTGCTCCGCGAGTTGAGCGAGGGTGTCAGTCTGCGCTAAAATATTGTGTTCGAGCTACTTACAGCCATGAAGAAGCAATTGACGGCGGCTCTGCTCCTGCTCGCGCTCGCATTCGTTGCGCCAATCCGGGCTGAAATCCTGGAACAGGTGCTGGTGAAGGTGAACGGCGACATCATCACCAAGACCATGCTCGAGCAGCGCCAGGTGGCGGTGCTGCGGCAGCGCCTGAACAACCAGGTCGACGCGGATGCGATGAAGAACGACGAGCAGCTGAAGAAGATGCTCGCCGAGATCACGCCGGAGCTGCTGGTGAACTCGGTCGACGAGCTGCTGATGATCCAGCGCGGGCGCGAGCTGGGACTTCACCTGGGCGACGATCAGTTCAAGCAGGTCGTGGCGAACATCCGCAAGGAGCAGGGACTCGAAGACGATGCGAAGTTTCAGGCGGCGCTGAAGCAGGAAAACATGACCATGGACGACCTGCGCAACCAGCTCGAGCGCCAGATGCTCATCGAGCAGGTGCAGCGGCAGGAAATCGGATCGAAGCTGACGATTACCGAGGAAGAGGCGCATCAGTACTACGAAAACCATCCGGACGAATTCACCGATCCGTCGTCGATCACGCTGCGCGAAATCTTCGTCGAGGTCCCGAGCGATGCGAAGGTCGGCATCAACGTGGCGCAGGACGAGGCTGGAAGCAAGAAAGCCGCGGATGCACGGGAGCGCCTGTTGAAGGGCGAGGATTTCGCCAAAGTCGCCGCGGAGGTATCCGATTCTCCCTCCAAGACGACCGGCGGTCTCATCGGTCCGTTCGTACGGTCTGACATGTCGCCGCAGCTTCAGCAGCTCGTCGACAAGATGAAGCCGGGCGACATCACGCCAGTCATCCGCTCGACAAAGGGTTATCAGGTATTCAAGCTCGAGTCGATGACCCCCCAGCAGTTGCAGCCATTCGACAAGGTCCGGGATCTCATCGCCGACAAGGTAGCGTCCGCGCGCACGAAAGTGGAGCTGCGCAAATTTCTCGCGCGTCTTCGCGATCAGGCGATTATCGAGTGGAAGAACGACGAGCTGAAGAAGGCGTACGAAAAGCAGCTCATCGCCGACAGCGAGTCCCAGCAGTAGTCCTATCCCAGTGAAGATCGGCTCCATCGACCTCCAGCCGCCGTTCGCGCTCGCGCCCATGGCGGGGATGACCGATACCGCCTTCCGGCGCCTCGTGAAGCGGAAAGGTGGGTGCGGTCTCGTCGTCACCGAGATGGTCAGTTCAGAGGGGCTCGTCCGCGGCATCGATCGGACGCTCGAGTACGCGGAATATACCGAGGAAGAACGACCCGTCTCGATTCAGATTTTCGGCGGCGATCCGGAGAAGATGGCGGCTGCCGCGCAGATCGTCGAGGGGATGGGGGCCGACATCGTCGACGTGAACATGGGCTGCCCCGTCCCGAAGATCGCGAAGCACAATGCCGGGTGCAGCCTGATGCGCGAGCCGGACCACGCGCAGTCGATCGTCGCCGCGATGGTGAGAGCCGTCAAGATTCCCGTCACCGTGAAGATGCGCGCCGGGTGGACGGACGGCGAGATCAACGCGCCCGAGCTGGCGCGTCGGATGGCCGACGCTGGCGCTTCAGCGATTGCCGTCCACGGACGAACGGCCGCGCAATCGTACTCGGGATTTTCCGACTGGGACCTGATCGCGCGCGTCGCCGAGCAGACGGGCATTCCCGTTTTCGGCAGCGGCGACTGCGTGGATCCCCGGCAGGTCGTCGAGCGGAGCCGGATGGCGGCAGGCGTGCTCGTTGGCCGCGGAGCGCTGCGCAACCCGTGGATCTTCGAGCAGGCCGCGTCGATCGCCAGAGGCGAGGAGCCGCGAGAGATCACCTTCGAGGAGCGCGGCCGGTTCCTGCTCGATTACGTCGACCTCCTGTTGAACGAACGGACGGGAGAGGCTGCGGGATTCCGGCACGTCGCGACATCCGAAGCCCCCGCTGACAAGGCTGCGCGAGGTCACGAGCGCTGGATCATCAACAAGCTGCGCGCGCTGAACAGCTGGTACACCAAGGGCATCGATAACGGATCGCACCTTCGCGTGGCGATCAATGCGGCGGAGTCGCTGCCGCATCTGCGGACCATCATCGAGGCTTTCTTCCTGAACCGTGACATCTCGGATTTGGGACCGCAGGCCGTGGATTCAGTGGCGCTCGCAGATTGATGATTCACGATTGCCTAAGCCACTCGTCGGCAATCGCTTCCATCTCCCCTGCTTCTCTCAGTTCGTAATCGTACGCGAGCGCGGCCGAGGTCGCCGTTGTGAACAGCTGCCCGAGCACGGTGTGCGCAGGAGCGCTGAGATACGCCGTCAAGGCGTCGACTGATTCGAATTCGAGCACGAGCGCGAACGCATAGTCCTCTGTCATCTGCTGCTCGTAACCCGGCAGGCCGTGCCGGATCCGCCTGCCGATGCGAAACCGAGCAACGCCCGGGACGCTCGCTGCCGACTTCGACAGCGCGTCGAGCGCCGCGCGCCGCTCTTCGAAGCCGAGCGACTCGCGCGGGTGCAGCAGAACGACGTGCGCGATCACTTGTGGTTTCCTGGCGTTCGCCGCCGGCGCTTCACACCGGTCTCCTCCGGCGGCTCGCTTCGCCTGGTTCCACTCCCGCCGGATCCGCCGGGCCGCTCCGTTCCGCTCGCGGGCGGCCGCCGCTGCCTGGGGCCGGTCCCCTTACCTTCGGGATTCTTTCCATCGGCCGACGCTTGCCACCGTTGTCGCTGCGCGAAGCGCTTACGTTTGACATCGCGCGGCACCTTCCAGCGATCGCGAGGATCCCGATGCTGCCCGCCGGGGCGCCAGTTCTTTCCGCGGCGCTCCCCTTCTGATGTGTGTTTCGCGGGCGCCCGTTCGCCCTCGCGGCGGTCGTTCGGCTTGTCCTCAACGGGGCGACGGCCCTGTCCTCCGCTCTCGCGATCCCGTCCGCCTCGCCACGCTTCACGGTGCGGCGGGCCGTGACGATGACGGCTGTCAGGTCTCTGGCGCGCCTCCTCTTCTGTGTCCCAGATCCTGCCGCGGGCGAAGAATTTCAACGCAGCGTCTGGATGACGGGACTGCAGCTGGCGGAGGGTCGGCAGGAGCTCGTCGCGCGTAGCGGCGCGAAAGGAGGTCGCCTGCCCCCCGTAAATGATGGTCCAGTACACATGGCGCGGTGGCATGTCGGGCCTGCGTTCAATTGTTCGTGACGGTCGATCGTTCGAGCCGCTTCAGCTTCTCGATGAGCGTCGTCCGCTTCAGATTGAGAAGGCGGGCCGCCTGGACTTTGTTGCCCTGCGTGCGTTCGAGCGACCGCCGGATGAGGGACAGCTCGAGACCCTCTATGTAGCGTTCCAGGTCGATGCCCTCGTCGGGGAACCAGCCCTCGCGTGCGTCCGCCGAAGCGGTGAGCTTCTGCAGCTCCGGCCCCAGGTCCGATAATTCGATCTGCGAACGCCCCTGGCTGAACGCGAGCGCCCGCTCGACAACGTTCTCGAGCTGGCGGACGTTGCCGGGCCAGTCGTAGTTCATGAGCACGCGCATCGCTTCCTGAGACATCGTGACGGCGCGCGCCGGCGACTGCTCCGCGCCGAGCTTCTGGAGGAAATGCTGGACGAGCAGCGCGATGTCATCCCGCCGCTCGCGGAGCGGCGGGAGCTTCACCGGGATGACGTTCAACCGGTAGAACAGATCTTCACGAAACGTACCGTCCGCAACCATCTTCTGCAGGTCCGAATGCGTGGCTGCGACGATCCGGACATCGACCTTGATGGTGTGGCCGTCGCCGACGCGCTCGAATTCGCGCTCCTGCAGCACGCGCAGGAGCTTCGCCTGCAGGGCGGGACTCATGGTGCCGACCTCGTCGAGAAAGAGCGTGCCCTTGTGCGCCTGTTCCAGACGCCCCTGACGGGTCGCAACCGCGCCTGTGAACGCGCCGCGCACGTGTCCGAACAGCTCCGCCTCGAGGAGCGTCTCGGGAATCGCGCTGCAATTGAGGGCGACGAAGCGGTTTTGCCGCCGCGGGCTGTTGTGGTGGATCGCCCGGGCGGCCAGCTCCTTCCCCGTGCCGGTCTCCCCGCTGATCAGCACCGTGCTCGCCGTTGCGGCCACGGTCTCGAGGAGCTGACACAGGTCGCGCATCACGCGGCTTCGTCCGACGAGACCGTCGATCCGGTAGCGCTCTTCGAGTTGTGAGCGCAGATATGCGTTCTCTGCTCGAAGCCGCCGCTGCTCGAGCGCCGATCCCAGCACGTGAAGCAGCGCATCGAACTGAAACGGCTTCGTGATGAAGTCCGCTGCGCCATGCTTGATCGCGTCGACCGCGTCTTTGACCGTCCCGAAGCCCGTGATGATGATCGCGATGATGTCGGGATAGCGTTCGAGTGCGGCATCGAGCACCGCGCGCCCGTCCACGCCCGGCAGCCGGAGGTCGGTGATGATGATGTCGAACGCGAACGCCGCGAGGTGGGCAAGCGCGTCTTCCCCCGTCGGCGCCTGCACGACCGCAAATCCGTGATCCGCCAGGCGCTCGGCCATCGCTTCCCGGAGCGCCGCCTCGTCGTCTACGAGCAGCAGATGTTTCGCGTTTTCAGACATTTAGTCGTGCGGCGGTATTTTGACATGCAAAGATCCCGGGCGCAAAGTTCTAATGGATTGGGGCAGCAGGGCTATAGGGCGGCCGGGACGATCCGATAACATTGCACGGGACGTCATGATGATTGAACGCAAGACGATATCGATCATGAAAGCGTGTGAGGTGGTCGGCGTGAGCCGGCGCACCATCTACAACTGGATCGCCAGCGGCAAGGTCGAATACGTGAGGACCGCGGGCGGGTCGGTGCGTATCTTCGTCGATACGCTCTGGCGGGAGCCGGGACGGACGGCTGCGGATCTCACGCACAAAGAAGCGTCATGATGCCGGCTGCCGACGATCGTGCCCGTTCCTCCATCGCCGAACCGTCCGACCTCGGGCTGCTGTTCCATCGACTGAACAATCAACTCGGCATCATCCTGGCGAATGCCGAACTGCTCGAAAGCAAGGCAGCCAGCGACATGAACCGGGCGCGCGCAGCGCAGGTCGTCTCCAGCGTCCTCGACGCCATGACGACGGCACGGGAAATCCGTCTGCGCACGCGCTCCTGAGTCCCGTCAGTCTCCACCTCCCGAACCCACCCTCTGGTTCTCCGTGCGCCGACAGTCTGACCAGTCACATTTCTGACGCGAATGCCGCAGGCGCGTCATCGTTTTGACGCTACCAGGCCAGTCCTGCGCTCCACTGCCTGCGCCTGCACGACCTTTCACAGGCAACTAAGTCTCTGATCAATAACGACTTATATAGAGGTCGCCTCGAAACGATATACTTCGTATTTCGTTCGCTTTTCCTGTGGTACTCGCGTTGCGGTCGGGCTGGCCTGCCGCGGCATGTCGCCGCGCCCAAGGAGACTCGATCCCATGCAGCGCCAGCCGCTCGCCGACAGTCAGCGTGACCGCATCGCCGCCGGCCTTCCCTTCGTCGAATCGCTCGCGAGGCGGGTGGCTTCGTCGATGCCGCATTCGATCGAAATCGGGGATCTCGTCCAGGACGGCATGCTCGGCCTCATCGACGCGGCCTGCCGCTTCGACGAAGCGCGGGGCATCAAGTTCGAGACGTTCGCCGAACGCCGCGTCCGCGGCGCCATGATCGACGCGCTGCGACGCGACGCGTGGCCGCGCGGCGTGCGGCGGCAGCGGCGCGAGCTCGAAGCCGCCCGCGAGGAGCTGCGCCGCGAACTGGGTGCGGAGCCGTCGCTTGCCGATCTCGCGGCACGCATCGGGTCGGACGAAACGCGCCTGGGCCGCACGATCGTGCGGATCAACACGATCGAATCGACGTCGCCTCTGTCGGCCGGCGACAACGTCGATGGATCCACACTTCCCGCCGCCCTCGTGCCCTCAGAGCCGCCGGCGCCGGATCACGCGTACGAGGAGCGCGAAGTCCGCGACCGCATACGCGCGGCAATCGCGTCGCTCCCGCAGCGCGAGCGCAAGGTCATCGGCATGTATTACTACGCGGAAGCGACAATGAAACAGATCGGCGCCGAGATTGGCGTCAACGAGTCGCGCGTCTCGCAGCTGCACGCGCGCGCGATTCAGCGCTTGCGCAAGGCGCTCGGCACCGACTGCTCCGCGGCAGAAGCCGCTCGCGTGCTGCGTCCCGCGATCATTCAGTTCCACCAGACGATGCGGCGGATGCAGATGGCGAAGAGCGCCGCGCCGGAGACGCCGCGGACGGATACACCGGCAGTGGTCCTTCCGTATCGGCCGGCGGTCGCGGCGCGGAAGCCTGCCGCCAGGCGAGGGGTCGCAGCGCAGCCCCGGATCGCGGCTGCTCGCTAGTCACGGAATCGGCGTTCTACGCCAGCATGTCGCGCGCGGTGCGCAGCAGATCCTTCAGGCGGAACGGCTTCGCCAGCCAGCGGCATCCCGTTTCGTCGAGGAACCGCTCGGCCTCCGTTCCCGCCACGTCGCCGGTGACGAACAGGATGCGCTGCGTCTGGTTCGGCGACTCGGCTTCGAGCCGGCGGTAGAACGCCATGCCGTCGACGCGCGGCATCTTCAAGTCGCACACGATCAGATCGTAGATGCGGGCGCGGACGCGCTCCAGCGCTTCCTCGCCGTCGTTCGCGCGATCGACCACGAACCCGGCGTCGGCCAGCGATTCGGCCACGGCGTCGCCGAGCGCCGGTTCGTCTTCCACGACCAGCACGGCTGCGCCGGCACCCACATCGGTCGTCCGCTCAGCGCTCTTCGGCAGCGGCGGCCTGATGGGGCCATCACCCACCGGAAACGCGACGTAGAAGGACGCACCCTTGCCCGGCTCCGATTTGAGGGTGATGCGGCCGCCGTGCTCCTGGACGATCGCGTACGCCACGGTCAGCCCGAGTCCGGTGCCTTTGCCGACTTCCTTCGTCGTGAAGAACGGATCGAAGATCCGCGGCTGCACGTCTTCCGGCACGCCGGGCCCGTCGTCATTCACCTCGAGGACGACAGCGTCCGCGTCGGCGTCGTGCCACGTGCGGAGAATCAACGTGCCGCGTCCGTTCGTGCCGAGCATCGCCTGCTCGGCGTTGATGATCAGGTTCAGCAGCACCTGCTGGACCTGGTGCGGATCGGAGAAGACCTGGGGAAGCCCTGCCGCGAGTGCCTCGATGATGTTGATGTTGCTCAGCCGCTGTTCATACGAGCGGAGCGCCAGCGTCTCGCGCACGACCTGATTCATGTCGACCATCGCACGCGTCGTGTGCCGCTTGCGCGCGAAGGTGAGGAGGTTGCGGACGATCTTCGCCGCGCGCTCCGATTCGCTCAGGATCGTTTCGAGGCCGCGCTTCGTCTGCGCGTCGACCTCGCGCTGCGAGAGACGCTCCGCCCAGGTGAGGATTGTCGCGAGCGGATTGTTCAGTTCGTGCGCGACGCCGGAGATTGTCTGTCCGAGGGCCGCGAGCTTCTCGGCCTGCAGCAGCTGGTGATACAGATCGCGGGCCTGATCCTCGAGACGTTTCCGCTCGCTGACGTCGCGCATCAGCGCTTCCACGCGGAGGGAGCCGCCCCCCTCGGCTTCGGCGTGTGCGGTAACCTCGACCCAGATCGCGATCCGGTCGGCGCGCCGCAGCCGCATCAGGTAATCCGTGACGGCGCCGTCGCGCTGGAGACGCTCGACGAACCCGTCGCGCGCCTGCTGGTCGATGAAACGGTCTGCTTCGAACGGCCGCACTTCGGCCTGCGGCGTATCGGCCGCATAGCCGAACATCAGCTTGAGATGGGGGTTCGCTGAAATCGTGAACGACGCCGGGCCGTCCAGGGTGCCGATGTAGACACCTTCGTGAACCGCTTCGAACAGGCGAGCGAACGCTTCCGTCGTCGCCTGCGTCATCACTTGCCGCTGCTGACGGGGGGCGTCGGCGTCATCGTCGGAAACGACGATCGGTATTTGGACTCGATGGTGTGCCGGATCGATGCGATGTCGGCCCCCGACGAATACATCTGCATCGCGTCACGCGCGACGTCGAGGCAGACCCGTCAACCAAGGCCGTGAGGCTCCCATGCGGTGACGCGCCCGCTGGCGTCGCGGCCGGCGACGAAGCAGTCGTCGTTATGGCGATGTCCGCGGTTCTCGCATCCGCAGAAACAGGGGATCTTCTCGAGCACTTCGGGGTGCTGCGCCGCGAAGGCGAAGACCGTGCGCACGACCGGCATCGGCAACGCGGCTGGGAATGGTACCGTCGGCAGCGGCGGAAGACCCTCGGGCATTGCCGAGGGATCGCCCTCGGCGATTGCCGGGGGCGCCGGTGTTGAGGGCGGCTGCCCGGACTGCGCCGCAGGAGTCGTCGTCCGAGCGGAGGATCCGCCGCATGCCGTGAGGCAGGAGATCGCGAACACGAGCGCTGCCGCTCGCCCGGTCGACATGCGCCAATCTTAACATCTATGATCGCCGCGAGATGTTCGTCGAAGGACTGCTCAACGGCCGCGTTGCGATCGTGACGGGCGGAGGTACGGGGCTCGGGCTCGCCATTGCCCGCCGGCTCGGAACGCTCGGGGCGCAGATCACTATTGCGAGTCGCAGTCCGCAGCATCTCGAGGATGGCGCCGCGGCCCTGCGCGATGCCGGCATCGACGCGCTGACGGTCCAGACCGACGTCCGCGACCCGGCCGCCGTCGATGTGATGGTGGAGCAGACTGTCCGCAGATTCGGCCACGCCGACATCCTCGTCAACAACGCCGCCGGAAATTTCATCTGCCGCGCGGAAGACCTCTCGCCGAACGGCTGGAAGGCCGTCGTGGACATCGTCCTCAACGGAAGCTTCTACTGTTCGCGCGCCATCGGCCGCGAACTGATCTCCGCCAACCGGAGCGGGTCGATCGTGTCCATACTCGCGAATTACGTGTGGACGGGAAGCGCCGGCACCGTGCACTCCGCGGCCGCGAAGGCCGGCGTGATGTCGATGACGCAGACGCTGGCCGCCGAGTGGGCCTCGCGCGGCATCCGCGTCAACGCGGTCGCGCCCGGCCCGATCGAGTCGCCCGGCGCCGCCAAACAGTTGTGGAACACGCCGGACGCCATCGCTCGGATCACGCGCATGGTCCCGCTCGGACGGTGGGGAAAGCCCGAAGAAGTGGCAGACGCGGTCGCGTTTCTCGTCTCGCCGCACGCGAGCTACATCACGGGCGAAATTCTCACGCTGGATGGCGGAGCCTGGCTGGCGCGAGGCACGTTCGGATTCCTCGATCATCCCTCGCGAGGGTGAGACCAAGGCGAGTCGAGCCGCGACGGTCAGCGGGCTTTGCGGGGTCGCTTGGCGCGCGCCGGAGGACGACCCGCCAGGCGGGAATGCACCGTGACACCCTTCAACTGACGCTCCTTCTGCAGCCGGTGCGCGTCCGCGATCTGGCGATCGAGGTCGGCCTCGAGCTGCTGCAGGTGCCGCATGCGTTCATCGTGGTGCTTCACTGGGTTCCAGTATACCGGCTGGATATTGCCACCGCCGAGGTCGGTTGGCAAGCACAGCTGTCGGGCCTTTTGAATCGAATCACGCCGTCCAGACGTCTAACTCTGTGCAACAATATTCGGTCTATACGCCAATGGACAGAACATTAGACGATGTAGACGTTCTTATTCTGGATCTTCTTCAGGAGAACGCCAGAATTTCCCAGGCTGAGATCGCCCGGGCGGTCGGGTTGGCGCCTTCGGCAGTTCTCGAACGATTGAGAAAACTCGAGGCTCGCGGCGCCATCCGGGGGTATGTCACACTGGTGGACCCGCATGTCGTCCAGCAGCCGATGCTGGCGTTCGTGGCCGTCAAGAGCGAGGAAGGTCCGGGCGATGACTCGGTGGCGAGGGCGCTTGCGGCGTGTCCCGAGGTGCTGGAGGTCCATCACGTGGCCGGCGACGACTGCTATCTGCTGAAAGTGCGGGCGCGCGACGCCGAGCACATCGGGCAGCTGCTGCGGCATCGGTTCGGCCGGATTCCCGGCGTCCGCAGCACCCGAACCACCATCGTCCTGGAAACGGTCAAGGAGACGCCTCGTCTCGCGCTTCCGCAGCTCGAGCAGGTGCGGTCATGACGGCGCGGCAGCATCGGCTTGCGATCGGCGCCTGGATCGCGGTCTGTCTCATCTGGGGCACGACCTACTTCGGCATCAGAGTCACGCTCGAGACGCTGCCGCCATGGCTCATGTCCGGCCTCCGCTGGACGTCGGCGGGAGCAATGATCACGGTGTATCTCTGGCTGCGTGGCGAGCGACTCCCGGCGCCCCGGCTGTGGAGCGGCGCCGCCTTTCTCGGGTTCACGCTCCTCGTCCTTGGCAACGGCGGCGTCGTCTGGGCGGAGCAGTATGTCCCGAGCGGCCTCGCGGCCGTCATCGTCGCCGCCTCGCCCTTCTGGATGACCGCGTTGGAGGCGTTCCGGTCCGACGGCGAACCGCTGACCGCGCGGGTGACGGCAGGATTGATGGTGGGGCTGGTGGGCATCGTCCTTCTCGTGTGGCCGGACCTGGCCAGCGCCGGCTCCGGTTCACGCGGATTCCTTGCCGGAGTCATTTCGCTGCAGATTGCGTGCATCGGCTGGACGATCGGATCGTCCTACTCGCGTCGGCACGCGCGTGAGGAGAACGTGCTGAGCACGACGGCGGCGCAGATGCTGGCGGGGGGTGTCATGATGCTCGTGATCGGAACCGTCAGCGGTGAATGGCGCGCGCTGCACTTCGCGCCGCGGACGACCACCGCGCTCGTGTACTTGGCGACCGTGGGCGCCATCGGCGGCTTCGTGGCGTATACCTATGCGCTGAGACACCTGCCCATTTCGCTGGTGTCTCTCTACGCCTACATCAATCCGGTGATTGCCGTGGCGCTTGGCGCAGCGTTTCTCGGGGAGCCCTTCAACCTTCGGATGGCCTTCGCCGCCGCGCTGGTGTTCGCCGGCGTGGCGATCGTGAAGGCGCCGCGACGGGCGACCGCCGTAGCGACGCCCGCGGCGACACGCAAGCCGCGCCGGACGCAAACGGCCTGATCGGGCTGCGTCCGGCGGGCAACGCCCCGGCGATCAGACGGTTCTACCGCTGATCAAGCGAACGAGGAACAGCACGATCGCGATGACCAGCAGGACGTAGATGAAGTTACCCAGCGTGTAGCCGCTGACCATACCGAGCAGCCACAGAATGATCAGGATGATCGCAATGGTTTCGAGCATTCGTTCTCTCCTTTGCGCCGTCCTCGCGGGCGCGTTGCGGACACGGTTGAGCAACGGATGTGCCACGTATCACCCCGGCACAGGCACCCGTGGTTTCGCTGTTGTGTTGGCTGGACTTGCAGTGTTTTCGACGGCGGCGTCGTCTGCCGCTGCGCAAGACGCTGCCCAGCCGGCCGCGCCGAGTGAGCATCATGGTTCCACAGTCGGTCCGTTCCTGCTCGGCGGGGCGGCCGGACTGGCGGCCCACGAAAGCGGACACCTGCTCTTCGATGCCATCTTCGACGCCAATCCGGGCATCGCGCGTGTATCGTTTCACGGCATACCGTTCTTTGCGATCACGCACGACTCGGGACTGTCGGATCGCCAGGAGTTCGTGATCGATTCAGCGGGCTTCTGGGTGCAGCACGCGTCGAACGAGTTGATCCTGCACGCCCATCCGCGGCTTCGGGACGAGCATCAGCCGTTCCTGAAGGGGATGTATGCGTTCAACGTGCTCGCGTCCGTGGCGTATGCAGCTGCGGGATTCGCGCGCACGGGTCCCGTCGAGCGCGATACGCGGGGGATGGCGGAAGCGAGCCATTTGAAGGAACCGGTGATTGCGGCGCTGATCCTCGCGCCCGCGATTCTCGATGGAATCCGCTACTTCCACCCGGATGCGCGCTGGGCTGCGTGGGGCTCGCGTGGCTTCAAGGCAGGCCTGGTTCTGCTGGTCTTCCGCTAGGGTCCCGCGCGTCGGTTTTGGGTCCGAGCGCGAACGTCATGGTCCCTTCGACGGCGACCTTGCCCCCGACGCGAGCGATCCCGTGCAACACACCCATGCGGCTGCGCAGGCGGCGCACGAGCGCCTCGATCACGACCACGTCGCCCGGGTGCACGGGCCGCCGGTAGCGGACCCGTTCGATGCCGGCGAAGAAGGGAAGGCGCTGCCGGTTCTCTGGCTTGGCGAGGATCAGGATCGCGCCGACCTGCGCGATCGCTTCGGTAAGGATCGTCGGCGGCAGCACGGGCGGCTCTCCGGCGCGATGCGCCAGATAGCGCTCGTTCAGCGTCACGTTCTTGATCCCGACGATGCGTTTGTCGATCTCGATTTCGGTGATGCGATCGACGAGCAGGAACGGATAGCGATGCGGAAGGATGGCTTCGATCGCGGCGTAGTCGAACGGGAGCTGCGGGCCATCCATGAACTTGCAAGTATAATTCGAGTGCACTTTTGAATGACGGATCACACGTCAACCCCGGCCCGTGAGCAGGAAATGCTCACGACGCTGTTCGACCTGGGCCGGCAGGTCACAGCCGTCCTCGACCTCGAACAGCTGCTCGCCCATATCCCCGAACTGATTCGACGATTGATTCAGTTCGACGCGTTCGCGGTCTATCTGATCGACGAGCGGCGCGCCGACATCCGCGTCGCGTACTCCGTCGGGTATCCCGAACGGCTCGAACCGATCCGCCTCGGCTCGCGCCAGGGACTCGTCGGGGCCGCGATCGCGAGCGAGGCGCCGCTTCTCGTGAATGACGTCACGAGCGACCGGCGGTACGTCGGCATCGTGCCGGGGATGTGTTCCGAGCTGGTCGTGCCGCTGATGCACAAGGCGCGCCCCATCGGTGCGCTGAACATCCTCAGCCACAAGAAGGACCAGTTCACCGCGAGCGACGTCGCGCTGCTGCGCCAGTTCGGCGCGCACGTCGCGACCGCGCTGGTCAACGCGCGGCTGTTCGAGCAGGTGCGGCTGGATGCCGCGGCGTTCGAAACGCTCGCCGAGATCGGCCGCGATGTGGCGGCCGTCCTCGATCTCGATCGCCTGTTCGCCCGGATCGCGCAGCTCGCGCGGCGGGTCATCGACTACCGGACATTCGGGATTCTCCTCGTCAACGAGGACCGCGGCGACCTCGAGATGAAGTTCGCGGTGCAGTATGGCGAAAAAGTGGAAGTGCCGCGGGTCCGTCTCGGTGAAGGACTCGTCGGCTATGCGGCGCTCCACAAGGAGCCGGTGCTCGCTCCTGACGTGTCGCAGGATCCGCGGTACATCCGCGTCGTCGCGGACGTGCGGTCGGAACTTGCGATCCCGATGCTCTTGAAAGACCGCTGCATCGGCGTCTTCGATCTCGAGAGTCCTGAGCTCGACGCGTTCTCGAAGCGCGATGTCGAGATCCTGACGCTTCTCGCGAGCCAGGCGGCCGTGGCGATCGAAAACGCCCAACTGTATGAAACGGTGCGGGCGAACGAGGTGCGCCTTGAGAAGGAAGTCCGGTTCGCGCAGCGCGTGCAGGCGGCGCTCCTGCCGGTCGGCCTGCCGAAGCGGATGAAAGGCGTGGACGTCGCGGCGAGCTTCGCGCCGGCGCGCGAGCTGGGCGGTGACTTCCACGATTTCCTGGCGCCTGAATCGAACACGCTCGTCGTCGCGCTTGGCGACGTCTCCGGGAAGGGAGTGGCGGCAGCGCTCTATAGCGTATTTGCGGCGGAACTCGTGCGCGGCCGGACGT
>Ga0310811_10003878_pt1 | contig 18834 bp, 19 predicted proteins | sample YCmetagenome_FD_207642 | JGI IMG/M metagenome (GOLD analysis project Ga0310811, IMG submission 207642) | Soil microbial communities from experimental microcosm in Duke University, North Carolina, United States - YC | ecosystem: Engineered > Artificial ecosystem > Soil microcosm > Unclassified ...
CTCCATAAAGGTCTCTTGGAGCATCCACTCGCTGATCTTGACGCAGCGATCGATGTCGTGGTCGCCGTCCATCAGTACTTCCGGCTCGACAATCGGAACGATCTGCGCCGCTTGGCACAGCGCCGCATAGCGCGCGAGCGCATGGGCATTGGCGTGAATTGCGGCGTGGCTCGGAATCCCTGAGCCGATGTCGATCACGGCGCGCCATTTCGCGAAGCGCGCGCCCTGCTCGTAATATTTCGGCAGGCGGTCGGCGAGCTTGTCGAGGCCGACCGTGATCAGCTCGCCCGGGCATCGCGGGAGCGGCTTCGACCTTGATGCCTGGAATCGCGCCGGACTTCTTGATGATGTCGACGAGCAGCGTGCCATCCTTCGCCTTCTGCCAGATGGTCTCGTCATAGAGGATCACGCCGGAGATGTTCTTCGACATCGCCTCGCTGGTGCGGAACATCATTTCGCGATAGTCGCGGCGGTTGTCCTCGGTGTTCTCCACCCCGATCGCGTCGAAGCGTTTCTTAATCGTGCCGGAGGATTCGTCGGCCGCCAGGATGCCGCGTCCCGGCGCGACCATGGCTTCCGCGACCTTGTTGAGTTCAGTGAGGTTCATGGAGTCCCCTCCTTACTTCTTGCTTCGAGCTAAATCGCGCATCTCTTAGCGCAAGCGCGAACGCACTGACTATCCCCGCGACGCGATTTCGTGCCGCACTCCACATTCGCAACAATCGGTATGCCTACCCGCCCGCCTGCTATTCATATATTGCGATGCAACATGGAGATAGTGCAATGCAGCAACCAATTGCCTTATGACGCGTTAGAGCCTTCTCGGGACAGGAGGAGCACTTGCGCAAACTCGGACGAACGATCGCAGCCCTGGCGCGTCACCGCCGCCACTGGTCGACCCTATTGCAGTCGACCGCCGCCAAACGCGCCCCGGACGCGGCGTCGACGCATCTCACTGAGCTCATTGGCTTCGGCTCGAATCCGGGTGCCTTGCGCATGTTCACGTACCTGCCGAAAAAATTGAGCGCGTCGCCTGCGCTTGTCGTCGTACTCCACGGCTGCACGCAATCGGCGGCGAGCTACGATCTCGGTGCCGGTTGGTCGACGCTCGCGGAGCGCTATGGCTTCGTGCTGCTGCTGCCCGAACAGACCGCCGCGAACAATCCGAAAACCTGCTTCAACTGGTTCCTGCCCGGGGACACGACACGCGGCAGCGGCGAAGCGCTTTCAATCCGGCAGATGATCGAGAAAACGATCGGCGCGCACGGGATCGACCGCAGCCGCGTATTTGTCACCGGGCTTTCGGCGGGCGGCGCGATGGCCAACGTGATGCTCGCGACTTACCCTGAGGCATTCGCGGCGGGCGCGATCATCGCGGGCTTGCCTTACGGCACCGCGAGCAACGTGCAGGAAGCCTTCGAGAGCATGTTCCAGGGAAAATCGCACGTCGCGAAGGTGTGGGGCGACAAGGTGCGGCATGCGTCGTCGCACCGCGGTCCATGGCCGCGTGTGTCGGTCTGGCATGGCGATGCCGACGCCACCGTAAAGCCGATCAACGCCGAAGGCCTTATCCGGCAGTGGACCGATGTGCACGGCGTTGAGGCGCCAACCGAAGACAAGGTCGACGGTTATCCGCGCAAGGTCTGGCGCCGCGACGGCGTCGAGGTGATCGAGTCCTACACAATCAGCGGAATGGCGCATGGTACGCCGCTTGCGACTGCGGCGCATGGTGGCGAAGCGGGACCGTTTCTGCTCGAAGTCGGGATTTCGTCATCGTACCACATCGCAAAATTCTTCGGCCTGACTGGCGAAGTGCGTGCGACGCAGAGTGCGCGTGCGGACGAAAACGACCGCGCTCCCTTGATGCCGTACGACGTCGAGATGATTCCGGATGAGCGCGTCGAAATTCTCGATGGCAAGACCGACGAGCCGAAGTTCGAGGACGCGCCGCGCGGGCCGATCGACGTGATGGCAGTGATCACCAAGGCGCTGACCCAGGCCGGCCTGATGAAGCCGCCGGCCTGATCGCGATCAGCTCCGCAAAGCCTCCACACCCGGCAGCTTCCGCCCCTCCAGCCATTCGAGGAAAGCGCCGCCGGCGGTCGATACGTAGGTGAACTTGTCGCCCACGCCGGCATGGTTGAGCGCCGCAACGGTGTCGCCGCCACCCGCCACCGAGACGAGCTTGCCGGCTTTCGTGCGTGCGGCGGCATGGCGCGCGACGTCGACCGTGCCGGCATCGAAGGGCGGCATCTCGAACGCGCCGAGCGGCCCGTTCCAGACCAGGGTCGCCGCGTCATCGATCGCGCCCTTGATGCGTTCGATCGACTGCGAGCCGACGTCGAGCACCATGCCTTCCGGCGGAATCGCGTCGAAGCCATAGGCATGCGAGGGCGCATTGGCCTGGAAGTGAAACGCCACGATGGCATCGATCGGCAGGATGATCGCGCAGTTCGCGTCTTCGGCCTTGGCGAGGATGCGCCGCGCCGTGTCCGCCATGTCCTTTTCGGCAAGCGACTTCTGCACGTTCACGCCCTGCGCAAACATGAAGGTGTTGGCCATCGCGCCGCCGATCACCAGCGCCTGCACTCTGGTGATGAGATTCTCCAAGAGCTCGAGCTTGGTCGAGACTTTCGCGCCGCCGACGACCGCGATCACCGGGCGCTGCGGATGGTCGAGCGCCTTGCCGAGTGCCTCGAGCTCCGCCTGCATCGAGCGGCCCGCATAGGCCGGGAGCTTGTGCGCGAGCCCTTCGGTCGACGCATGTGCGCGGTGCGCGGCGGAGAATGCGTCGTTGACATAGATGTCGCCGAGCTTTGCGAGCTCTCCGACGAACGCGGGATCGTTCTTTTCCTCTTGCCTGTGGAAGCGCGTGTTTTCCAGGAGCAGCACGTCGCCATTCTTCATCGCGGCGACGGCTTTCTCGGCCGCCTCGCCGACGCAGTCATCGGCGAATGCGACATGCCGCTTGAGAATGCGGTGGAGTTCGGTGGCAACCGGCCTCAGTGACTCCTTCGGGTCGCGGCCCTTCGGCCGCCCGAAGTGGGCCAGCAGAATGGCCTTGCCACCTTTGTCGGCGATCTCGGTGATCGTCGGCACGACGCGCTCGATGCGCGTTGCGTCGGTCACACGGCCGTTCTCCATCGGCACGTTGAGGTCGACGCGCACGAGCACGCGCTTGCCGGAGAGGTTGGCGGAGTCGAGGATGCGGAAGTTCGAAGCCATTTCGCGTTTTGTCAGCCAGCGTCGGTCGGCGGTGCGGGGTTGTCGGTCGGCTTCACCGACAGCCCTTTACGGAACGCAACGAAAATGAAGACGACGATGACGATCAGGGCGCCGAGGCCGAGGATCGTTTCCGTCTTCATGGCGCGCTCAGATCAGCTTCCCCATCGCCACTGCCGTATCGGCCATGCGGTTCGAGAAGCCCCATTCGTTGTCGTACCAGGAGAGGACCGACACCAGCGTGCCGTCGATCACCTTGGTCTGGTCCATGTGGAACGTGGACGAATGCGGATCGTGGTTGAAGTCGATCGAGACGTTCTTGTCGTTGGTGTAGTTGAGGATACCCTTGAGCTGCTGCTCGGCGGCGCGCTTCACCGCGCCGTTGATCTCATCGACGGTGGTCGCCTTCTTGGCGACGATCTTGAGATCGACCACCGACACGTTCGGCGTCGGCACGCGCATCGCAAAGCCGTCGAGCTTGCCCTTCAGTTCGGGAAGCACGAGGCCGATCGCCTTGGCGGCGCCGGTCGACGTCGGGATCATCGAGAGCGCGGCGGCGCGGCCGCGATACAAATCCTTGTGCATCGTGTCGAGCGTCGGCTGGTCGCCCGTGTAGGCATGGATCGTGGTCATGAAGCCGCGCTCGATGCCGACCGCGTCGTTGAGCACTTTCGCCACCGGCGCGAGGCAGTTCGTGGTGCACGAGGCGTTCGAGACGACCTTGTGGTCCTTGGTGAGCTTGTCGTGGTTGACACCGTAGACGACGGTCAGGTCGGCGCCGTCGGCCGGGGCCGAGACGAGGACGCGCTTCGCGCCCGCGGTGAGATGTGCGGAGGCCTTGTCCTTGGCGGTGAAGAGCCCGGTGCATTCGAGTGCGATGTCGACGCCCAGGTCCTTCCACGGCAGCTTGGACGGGTCGCGCTCGGCGCAGACCTTGATCTTGCCGTTGCCGAGGCTGATCGAATCCCCCTCGACCTTCACCTCGCCGGGGAAACGGCCGTGCACGGAGTCGTAGCGCAGGAGATGCGCATTGGTCTCGACCGGGCCGAGATCGTTGAGCGCCACGACCTCGATGTCCTTGCGGCCCGACTCGGCGATAGCGCGCAGGATGTTACGGCCGATGCGGCCAAACCCGTTGATTCCGACCCGGACGGACATGTCTCTCCTCCAAATAGCGGTTCGTCATCGCCCGCGGAGGCGGGCGACCCAGTAAGCACCGGACTGCCGTGGCTACTGGGTGCCCCGTTCGTCGCGGGGCGCATGACGCCAAAAAGCGTGGCGGCTTGTTAGCTCAACTGCGGGGCTCGCTCAATGCCGCCCGTTTGGGGCGAAATGACCCGGCCGGACCGGATAGCGGGTGTCTGCCGATTGGCGATCGAGCGTGTCGATGGCCTCGCCGCGCCGCGCGCCGAGTTCCCGGGCGAATGCGTCGATCACCCAGGTTGCAAGCTGGCTCGCCGGCATCTGCGCGGCATCATCGCGACCGCAAACCGCGGGGAGGGCGTGGAGCGCATCCGGATCGCGGCCGAGCGCGTGGACTGCCGCATCCGCCATGGCCCGAAGAACGTCCCATCGTTTGGTGGAATTGATCATGATGGTGATGTGCAGCGAGTGATCGTCGGTCGTCGTGGCCTGATGGATCATGCCGCGCGGCACGAACAGCGTATCGCCCGCCTTGAGATCGACATCGCCGATGAGGCGGTTCGCGCCGATCGCGGCATCATCCAGCGCGTAGGTGCGCGTCCCCGCGACAAGCGGCAAACCCGCGGTGCTGGGCCAGAGCCGCCAGCGTTTGCTGCCGCTGATCTGCACCGCGAAAAAGTCGACCATGTCGTAATGGGCTGGGATGTTGTCGGCCGTCCGCGGCGTCAGAAAAGCCGTGCTGCTGATGGTCGCCCCGGTCTCGAACTCCAGGCCCTGATTCATCGCCAGCACCGAGGCCCAGAGCCGCTCCAGATCGAGAATGTTGAGCGTGCAGCCCTGATCCAGCAACGCATACATCCGGTCGAGGTCAATGAAGTCGGGATAGCTCGCGCCGTCGTAAGTCCACGTCCGCGTGAAATGATCGGGCTCAAGCTGGTTGCCGTTCAGAAACAGGCGCACGGCGGGATAACGGAGATTGTCCCGGCAGAGCAGCGCGTCCAGGTCCCGGGTCGAGAAAAGCCAATCGAAATAATCTCGATCGTTGCGCGCGACATGGAGGTGGCCGCGTTCCCAGGTCTCGCCGAGGAAACGCGGCACCGCGCGGGGAGCGATCAGGCGTTCAAGCGTGCTCATGACGCGGGCGCTCGCGGGCGATCCGCGGGTGCTGCCTCGTTCGCCAATCGTCGCAGCAGCGCGCCGCTGTGGTTGGAGCGTTGCGGTGGTGGTTGCGACCATGATTGCGCAAGAGCGACCATCCGGTCCGCGTTGAGGCCGGCCACCAGGCGCGTCGCGAGCGCCGTCAGCGCCGCATCGTCTTCTGCGCCGATGGGTTCGCCCGGGCGTCGCCCGAAAGCGAGAGCGCGTTGCGCGTCCTGGTCGGTTTCAAGCGAGGCCAGAACCTCGCGCACCGCCGCATCGATCACGTCGAGCCAGCGCAGGACCTTGGCCTCGACCGTCAGATGGAGCGAGCATGCCGAACGTGCCTCGGCCGCGTGGACGAAGCCGCTGGGCAGATAGAGCGAGTCCCCCGGTTCAAGCAGAAACTCCATCGTTGACGCATTGGCATTCGTGGATCCTGCGGCTGTCTCGGTGGCGGGCCGGCGCCACCGCTCGCGCCAGACCCGCCAGCGTCGGGCGCCTTCCACCTGCAGCACGAAAATACCGTGCGCGTCATAGCGGGGAGGCGGCGTACCAGCGTCAGGCGGGGCGAGCCAGGCACTGGCCTGGCAGGGACATCGGAATGCGGTTTCGAGCTCCGAACTGAACTGCGTCAGCGCCGGGACTATCTTCTCCAGCGCCGCGAGCACCACCGTCGAGCCCTTGTCGAATCCATCGTAGATCGCATCCAGATCGGCCAGCCCAACGTCCGTGCTCGGACCGAGCCGGCGGCTCGTGGTGCAAGCCGATTCCGGAACGCTCCTGCCGTCCTCGAGCAACCGGAAAAAAGGCACGCGCAGATTGGTGTGCGCGACGAGATCGTCGAAGATCGATCGGCTCATCAATCGATCGAAGCGATCAGGTTCGCGCCGGCTTATGAACAGAGGCTCGCGCTCCCACCAGCGTGCGACGAACGCTGCGAGATCATGGGGCGCGATCAGAAGCTCCAGCGCGGGAAGCGTCATGCAGCTCTCACCGTGCGGCCGAACATGCGCCTGCGAGAGGCGACTATAGCGCAAACCAAAGGTTGTTTGTCGAACCGGCGGGCGCAAGCAGCGCCGGATGGCCTAGTGGGCGAAGGTCAGCCCAGCCGGCTCAACGCCGCCTCGGCGATCTTCTCAGGCGTGATGCCGAAGTGCCGGTAAAGGTCCTTGTAGGGGGCGCTGGCGCCGAAGCCGTGCATGCCGACGAACACGCCGTCGGCACCGATGATCGCGTCCCAGCCTTGACGCACGCCGGCCTCGACGGCGACTTTCACCGACGCGGTTCCGATCACGGCGCGGCGTGCCGCCGCATCCGCCATCTCGAAAAGCTCGAAGCACGGCACGGACACGACGCGCGTCAGCGTGCCTTGCCCGTCGAGCAGCTTCTTCGCCTCGACCGCGATCGCGACCTCAGAGCCGCTGGCGAAGATCGAGACGCGCGCCTGGCCGGCGATCGAGGGCGCGATCTCGTAGGCGCCCGCGGCGCACAGGTTGCGCGTGACATATTCCTTGCGCAGTTGCGGCAGGTTCTGGCGCGTCAGCGCCAGCACGCTCGGGCCGTCGTTGCTCTCCAGCGCAAGCTGCCAGCACTCGATCGTCTCGACCGTGTCGCATGGGCGGAACACGGAAAGGTTCGGGATGGCGCGCAACGCCGCGAGGTGCTCGACCGGCTGGTGCGTCGGGCCGTCCTCGCCGAGTCCGATCGAGTCGTGCGTCATCACATGGATGACGCGCTCGCCCATCAGCGCCGCGAGCCGGATCGACGGACGGCAGTAATCCGAGAACACCAGGAACGTGCCGGAGTAGGGAATGACGCCGCGATGCAGCGCCATGCCGTTCATTGCGGCGGCCATGCCGTGCTCGCGGATGCCGTAATGGATGAAGCGGCCCGCATAGTCCGCTGCCGACATCGCCTTCATGCCCTTCGGGCGCGTGTTGTTGGAGCCGGTCAGATCGGCCGAGCCGCCGACCATTTCGGGCGCCACGGCGGTCAGCACCCCAAGCGCGTTCTCGGATGCGACGCGCGTCGCGATCTCCTTCGGCGCGTTCGCAAGCTCCTGCTTGAACGTGCGCACGGCATCGTCGAGCCCGAGCGGCAGGTCGCCGTTGATGCGGCGGGCGAACTCACCGCGCTTGTCCATCGGCAGCGCGGCGAGCCGCTCGTCCCAGGCCTTGTGCGAAGCCTTCGAGCGCTGACCGGCGGCGCGCCACCAGTTGAGCACATCCGAGGGGATCTCGAACGGCGGATAGCTCCAGCCGAGCTTCTCACGCGCACCCTTGATCTCGTCCGCGCCGAGCGGCGAGCCGTGCGAGCCGGAGGTGCCGGCTTTCGTGGGCGCGCCGTAGCCGATTGTGGTGCGGCACGCGATCATCGTCGGCTTGTCGGATTTCTTTGCGGCCGCAATCGCCGCGGCGATTGCCTGCGGATCGCGCCCGTCGACGTGCGAGGCGTTCCAGCCCGACGCCTCGAAGCGCTTCACCTGATCGGTCGAGTCGGCAAGCGACAGCGGACCGTCGATCGAAATCCCGTTGTCGTCGAACAGCACGACCAACCGGTTGAGCTTGAGGTGCCCGGCGAGCGCGATCGCTTCCTGCGAAAGGCCTTCCATCAGATCGCCGTCGGAGGCGAGCACGTAGGTGTGGTGGTCGACGATGTCGCCGAATTCCGCGGCGAGATGCCGCTCCGCGATCGCCATGCCGACCGCATTGCCGAGCCCTTGCCCGAGCGGGCCGGTCGTCGTCTCGACGCCGGGCGTTTCGAAGTTCTCGGGGTGTCCGGGCGTATTCGACCCGAGCTGGCGGAAGCGCTTGATCTGATCGATCGTCATCGCCTCGTAGCCGGTGAGATAGAGCAGCGCATAAAGCAGCATCGAGCCGTGCCCGGCCGAGAGCACGAAGCGGTCGCGGTCGGGCCACTTGGGGTCGGCCGGGTCGAACTTCAGGAACTGGGTGAACAGGACGGTCGCGACGTCGGCCGCGCCCATCGGCAGGCCGGGATGGCCCGATTTCGCCTGCTCGACCGCGTCCATCGCGAGCGCGCGGATGGCATTCGCCATGCGGTCGTGCTCGGCGCGGCTTTGCGGCGTGGTTTCGGGTTCGCGCATTGCGGCGGCCGGAGGGTTCATCCGTGTTTTCCAACAATTCGGGGGCTGGATACCACGCGAGGGCGGGCAATCAAATGCCGGGGCCGAGACTTCGGTGGATGGCCCAACACAGGTTGCCGAAGCCGATCGGCTCATTTTGCGCATGGTGGAACTATTCCGCCTCGCCCCGGTTCGTTGGCCTAGGAGCCGGCCCTTCGCGCCGGCGTGGAGGAGCACATGAACGGCATCATTTATCTGATCGGCCTGATCGTGGTGATCATGGCGATCCTGTCGTTCCTCGGCCTGCGCTGAGGAGGCCACGATGGTGATGGTCGAGACCGTGGAGGTGGGATCGGCGGGTCCGGTTCCGACGCCGGGAGGCCCGCTTTCCTATATCCACTGGGGCCCCGGCATTGCGGGCGCGATCGTTGCGGCCGCAACGTCATTCGTCCTGATGAGCTTTGCCTCCGCGGTCGGCCTGATGGTGGCGTCTCCCTCGCCGACCTGGCGCGACGCCTCGGTCTGGCTCGCGATCCTGTCGGGTTTCTGGATCATTGTGGTGGCCGTCGGCAGCTTCGCGCTTGGCGGCTATATCGCCGGCCGCGTCCGCTCGACCTGGAGTGCCTCGGCTGACGAAATCGAATTCCGCGACGGCGTGCATGGCCTGATCGCATGGGCGCTCGGCGTGATGCTGGGCGCAGCCCTGCTCGCACTGACCGCCGGAACGTTCGCGGCGAGCAGCACGGCGTCCGCTCCGCGCGACACCGACGGCGCGCCAAGCTTCCTCTCCTATGAGATCGACAAGCTATTCCGCGCCGAACGCGCCACACCGGCGCCGCCCGAGATACGCGCGGAAGCAGCGCGCATGCTGATGCGCGGGCTCGGACGAACCGATCTCCCCGCCGATGATCGCGCACAGCTTGTTCGGGTCACGTCCGCCGTAACTGGACTGGCTGGGCCGGAGGCACAGCAGCGGGTCGTGCAGGTGCTTGCCGATGCGCGCAATGCGGCCGCGCAGGCGCGGCGCAGTGCCGTCATCCTCGGCTTCGCGCTGGCGGCGGCGCTGCTGGCAGGCGCGGCTGCTGCCTGGATGGCAGCGGGTGTCGGCGGAAAGCACCGCGATGGTGAATTCGCGCCGCCGCTTCGCTGGGGTGCGGCCTGACCTTGATCAGTCGTAGCCGGGCGGCGGCGTGAAGCCGCCGAACGTCTTCTCGACGAGCTTGGCGAAGGCAAGCGACGTCTTGTCCCGCCCTTGCGCCGTGATCGCCTGATAGCCGACCGGCAACCCTGAGCGCGTCAGCCCCGCAGGGCCGACCGTTGATGGCAGATAGACGAGACCCGAGTAGCCGGCCCAGAACAACTGGTCGGTCGGCGCAACCCGCTTCCCGTTCGCCGGAATGCGGCGGCGCCAGCGCTTGCCCTCGTGCGAGTGGTCATGCGGGAACGCCGCGGAGGCCGCGACCGGGCAGAGCAGGATGTCGTAGTCCTCGAAGAAGGCGTTGAACGCGAGCCGCATCTGGTGCCGCTCGTTGTTGAGCTGCAGCCAGCGGCGATGTGGCATGGTCACGCCATCGAGGGTGCGCGCAACGAATTCGTCCGTCTCGCCCTCCGCGACCGCGCGCCTGATATCGTCGATGTCGGAATCGGACATGCGGGCCGAGGTCGCGGCGCGCAGCATGCGGATGTACACGTCGTAGAGCCGCGCCGTGTCGATCGCGGGCGCGGCCTCCTTCACCTTGGCTCCGGCCTTGGCGAGCTTGTCCGCCAGCGCCTGGAGCTGATCGGCATATTCGCCGTCCACTTCGCTTGCCGGGTCGGTGAACTTCACGGCGATGCGGAATTGCTTCAGCGCGGTCTTGTCGCACTTCGGCAGAGCGACCTTGAGGTACCCGCCATCGTCCGGATCGGGTCCCGCCATGATGTCGAGCGCGACCTCGAGATCCTGCGCCGAGCGTGCGAGCGGCCCGACCACCGAGATGTCCGAGGGCGCCACCCCGCCCGGCAAGGCCTGCCCGCGTGGCGTGATGAGCCCGTAGGTCGGCTTGTGCCCGAACACGCCGCAGTAATGCGCGGGATTGCGGATCGAGGAGCCGATGTCGCTGCCGGCCTCGATGCCGGTGAGGCCTGCGGCGAGCGCCGCGGATGAGCCGCCCGAGGAGCCGCCTGGCGTGCGGCTCGCGTCCCATGGGTTGTTGGTCGTGCCGTAGATCGCATTGTAGCTCTGCCAGTCGGCAAGCAGGATCGGCACGTTGGTCTTGCCGAACAGCGTCACGCCGGCACCGATCATCCGCTGCGCCAGCACGGCGGTCGTCTGCGTGACGTTGTCCTTCATCGCCGGTACGCCCCACGTGGTCGGCGAGCCCGCAACCTGGAAGCTTTCCTTGATGGTCATCGGTACACCGTGCAAGGGGCCGAGGCGCTTGCCTTTCTTCAGCGCGGCGTCGGCTGCCTTCGCGCGCTTGCGCGCCTTGTCGCGATCCATCCAGACGATCGCATTGAGCTTGCCATTGTGTTTCTCGATGCGGGCGAGGAAGTGATCGAGCACTTCGAGCGCGCTCACCTTTTTGCGCCGGATGAGCGCCGCAAGCTCGGTCGCGGACTTGTAGTGCAGCTGATCCATTCGGAAATTCCTCAAGGGGGCGTGCGCTCTTTAGCGCGGCGATGCCGGTCACAACCATCTACCGTGTGACGCTTTCACCACCGCAAGGCCAAATCCACGACAAATCCACGACATTGTTTTGCCCGCATGCTGGGCGAGCGTTGACGCGACCGTGGAACGCAACGTAAGTTTCGTTCGCAAATCCTTGGCGTTTCACGGGATTCGGGGGTGCGGATCCGGCCGCGGCGGCTGGGCCCGCACGAGGGGAGGCCATGACTGACGCGAGCGCGATCGAGGCCGCAACCAAGCGGCTGTCCGCGGCTCTCGACGCCTTGGAAGCGGCGCTCGAGCACCGCCGCGACACCGATCGCGGCGAGAACGCGCTCGCCGCCCAGGTGCACGCGCTCGGCAGCGACCGCTCCAAGCTCGCCTCCGATCTCGATACTGCGACCGCCCGGGCGCGCCGTCTCGAAGCCGCGAATCGCGAGGTCGCGCAGCGGCTCGATACCGCGATGGAGAATATCCGCTCCGTGCTCGAGGCGCGGCAATGAGCCACGTCAGCGTCACCATCCACGGCCGGCAGTATCGCATGGCCTGCGAGGATGGGCAGGAAGATCATCTGGTGCGGCTGGCCAAGGATCTCGATCATCGGATCGAGCAACTCAAGGCCAGCTTCGGCGCCATCGGCGACATGCGGCTGATCGTGATGGCGGCGCTCACGCTGGGCGATGAGCTCACCGAAGCGGCGAAGCGCCTGCGGCGGCTCGAGGAGGAACTGACCGCGCTGCAGGATGTGCGGGTTGCCTCGAGCGAACGCGCCCAGGCGATGCAGGTCGCCGTCGCCAACGCGCTCAATTCCGCCTCCGAGCGCATCGAGAGCGTGACGCGCAGCCTCAATCAGAGCCGCGGCGAGAACGTCGGGATCGGGTAGCGCGCGCGCCGTTTAAGCCCTACATTGTCGGGGCGGGGCTGCGGTGTTTGTTGGATACATACTCCCGGGGCCTTACGATCCCTAAGGGAGCTGTCCCTGGCCGGGTCCGTGGATCCGGACATATGGCGCCCACCTACTTCTGTAGGTTCCCGGGGTCGAAATCCGACGGCTCATGCGGCTCCGCACTTTCAGTTTTCGTCATGGCCGGGCTCGTCCCGGCCATCCACGTCTTTGGCGTGGGCGAGGAAAGACGTGGATGCCCGGCCATAAGGGCGTTCACGCCCGTCTTCCGACGGGCTATGGCCGCGCATGACGGAGCACGATGTCCAACACCGCGACCTCCGACCTGAAATCGATCGTCCGCAAGGATGCGCTGATGCGGCGCGACGCGATCCCCGCGGCCGAACGTGTGCGCGCGGCGGAGGCCATCGCGGCGCGCGCGTTTCCGCTCGCGATCAGGCACGGCATGATCGTCTCCGGCTTCATGCCGCTCAAGACCGAGATCAATCCGCTGCCGCTGATGCGCACGCTCGCGGGCGCAGGAGCCCAGCTCGCGCTGCCTTGCATCGCCGGCCGCGGCAATCCTCTCATCATGCGCGCGTTTGCGTTCGGCGATGAGCTCGCCTCCGGCCAGTGGGGCATCCGCGAGCCGAAGCCTGACGCGCCGGAAGTTGCCCCCGACATCATGCTGGTGCCGCTGCTCGCCTTCGACCGCAATGGCCACCGCATCGGCTACGGCGCGGGCTACTACGACATGACGATCGCGAAATTCCGTTCCATGAAGCCGGTCACTGCCGCGGGCATCGCGTTCGCCGCGCAGGAAATCGAAGAGGTCCCGGTCACGCCGCGCGACGCGCGCCTCGATCTCGTGCTAACGGAGCGCGAGATGATCGATCTGCGCGGAAGCTGAATGCGTATCCTGTTCGTCGGCGATGTGGTGGGGCGTTCGGGCCGTGCGGCCGTGGTCGAGCGCTTGCCTGCGCTCAAGCGCGACTGGAAGCTCGATTGCGTTATCGTCAACGGCGAGAACGCGGCTGGCGGTTTCGGCATTACCGAGCAGATCTACGCGGAGATGATCGACGCCGGCGCCGATGTCATCTCTGGCGGCAATCATTCGTGGGATCAGCGCGAGGCGCTCGTCTTCATCGAGCGCGCGCCGCGGCTCATCCGTCCGCACAACTATCCGCCCGGCACGCCGGGGCGCGGCATGGTGCTGTTCGAGACCGCGAGCGGCGCGCGCGTGCTCGCGATCAACCTGATGGGCCGCGTCTTTATGGACCCGCTCGACGATCCGTTCGCGCTCGCTGAGCGCGAGCTCTCCGCCTGCGCGCTGAAGACCGGAGCGGACGCAATCGTGGTCGACATCCACTGCGAGGCGACGAGCGAGAAGCAGGCGATGGGCCATTTCTGCGACGGACGCGCCAGTCTCGTCGTCGGTACCCACACGCATGTGCAGACCTCGGACCACCGCGTGCTGCCCGGCGGCACCGCGTTCGTCACCGATGTGGGAATGACCGGCGACTATGATTCCGTCATTGGCATGAACAAGAGCGAGCCGCTGCACCGCTTCGTGCGGCGCATCGCGTCCGGCAAATTCGAGCCGGCGCTCGGGCCCGCCACGCTCTGCGCCGTCGCGGTCGAGACCGACGATGCGACGGGCCTTGCCGCGCGGATCGCGCCGGTGCGGCTCGGCGGGCGGCTCGAGGAAGCGCGGCCTGCATTCTGGGAATAGATTTTTCTGAAGCGCGGACCTATAAGGCCGCCGAAATCATTCATTCCGCGCTTGTTGGAGGCTCCCTTGGCCGGCCATTCCCAATTCAAGAACATCATGCACCGCAAGGGGCGGCAGGACGCCATCAAGTCGAAGGTGTTCGGCAAGCTTGCGCGCGAAATCACCGTGTCGGCCAAAATGGGCCTGCCCGATCCCGACATGAACCCGCGGCTGCGCGCAGCGATCCTCGCCGCGCGTGCCGAGAGCATGCCGAACGACAACATCGCCCGTGCGATCAAGAAGGCGAGCGGCAACGATGCCGAGACCTATGACGAGATGCGCTACGAGGGTTACGGGCCGGGCGGCGTGGCGGTGATCGTCGAGGTGCTGACCGACAACAAGAACCGTTCGGCCGGCGAGGTGCGCGCGAGCTTCACCAAGGCCGGCGGCAACCTGGCCGAGACCGGCGCGGTCGCGTTCATGTTCGACCACGTCGGCATTGTGGAGTTCGACGGGAAGGTCGCGGACGCTGACGCGATGCTCGAAGCTGCGATCGAGGCCGGCGCCGAGGATGTCGCCTCCAGCGAGAATGGCCACGAGATCTACACGACCACCGAGTCGCTGCGCGACGTTGCGAAGGCGCTGGAAACGAAATTCGGCGAGCCGCGCAAGGCGGCGTTCACCTGGAAGCCGAAGAACTCCGTGCCGGTCGACGATGAGCAGGGTGAGAAAGTGCTGAAGCTGATCGACGCGCTCAATGACCAGGATGACGTGCAGAACGTTTACGCGAATTTCGAGGTGTCGGACGCGCTGGTGGCGAAGATGAGCGCGTAATCCCTCCCCCGCAGGGGGAGGGTGGTCGCCGCAGGCGACCGGGTGGGGCGCTTGTTCAATCCGCCCCACCCGTCCGGCGCTTCGCGCCGTCCACCCTCCCCGCAAGCGGGGAGGGATTCAGCGCAGCCACCTGTCCCACAGCGGCAAACTCGCGAGCGCCGAGACCGCGATGATCGCGTAGGCCGCGCGGCGATACGCCGTGTCCGACGCGCCGTGGAACCAGCGCGCGCCGGCCCACATCGCGAGAATGAACGGAATGCCGAGCAGCACCGAGAGCGCGAGGATGTCCGCCGTGATGATGCCCTTCACGACGTAGGCCGCGCCGGTGATGAAATCCATCAGGAAGAAGAACACCATCAGGTTGGCGCGCACCGTGATGGCGTTGCTTGCGCCGCCGAGCCAGAAGATGATGACCGCCGGCCCTGCGATCTGCACTGCGCCGCTGCCGAAGCCCGCGAACAGGCCGACGCCGAGAGAGACCGGCAGCGACGGCGTGCCGTGATAGCGCCAGCCTGAGACGAGCACCGCGAGCAAGGTCAACACCAAGAAGGCGATGAACCAGCGCAGCACGATGGGGTCGATGAGCACGAGCGCCATCACGCCGAGCGGCACCGCGAGCGCGGCCGCGGTAGTGATCGGGGCGACCTCGCGCCAGTTGCAGCGCGCAAGCTCGCGGATCGTGAACGGCGCCGAGCCGGCGAGGTCGATCAGCAGGAGGGTCGGTGCTGCGATGCGCGGCTCGTAAATCGCGGCTATGAGCGGGATGTAGATCAGCGCCGAGCCGAAGCCCGAAAACCCGCGCACGAAGCCTGAGAGCGCCGCGACGATCACCGCGGCCGCGAAGCGGCGGTCGCTGATCGCGGCCGAAAGGGCCGCCATGTCGGGGAAGTCGATCACGTCACGGCAGATGATCGAGCGGCAGTGGCGCGGCCGACTTGATCTCGCGCATGGCGAAGTTCGAACGCACGTCGGCGACGCGCGGCAGCACCAGCAGCTTCTCGGTGAGGAAGCGCTCGTAGGTCTGCAGATCGGGCACGACGATCTCGGCGAGGAAGTCGGCCTGTCCCGACACCATGTGGCATGACACGACCTCGGGCATCGCGGCGAGCGCGTCCTGATACATCTGCGCGCACTCCTTCGAGTGCTTCTCGGCCCTGATCTCGGCGAACACGGTCAATCCAAGCCCGACCGTCTTGCGATCGAGTATCGCCCGATAACCGCGGATCACGCCCTCGGACTCCAGCCGCTTGGTCCGCCGCAGGCAGGGCGAGGGCGAGAGGCCGACCGCATCGGCCACCTCCACATTGGTCCGGCGGCCATCCTCCTGCAGCGTGCCGATGATTTTTCGGTCGATGGTATCCAGTTCCGGATGAGCCATGTCCTGCCTCCTTCGCGAACAGAAAGGCACACTATGCCAATTTGCAGGTCATTCAAGGCACACTTCGCAAGGACATGCCCTGCCTTTTGGAGCGATGTTGCAGGCAGGAAGACAGGAGATTGCCATGTCGACGCTTTGTACACCGGCTCCCCAAACCGGCTCGTTCCAATTCTCCAACACCACCGTTGGGATCGCCGCCGGGCTCGGCGCGGTCCTGATCTGGGCCCTCTGGATCGTCGCGACACGCTACGCGGTGGGTCATGCGCTTGAGCCTGAAGCGGTCGCTGGCACGTGCTGGTTGGCTTGCTCAGCTTCGGCGCGCCGTTCTTCCTGCTGGTCGGCTATGCGATGCGCTATGCGCCCGCCGCCGACGCCCCGCCGCTCCTTTCCGGCACGATGCCGCTGATCGTTGCTGGCGTCGCGCTCGCGTTCGGCGAAAAGTTCGGGCTCATGCGCAAATTCGGCCTCGCACTCATCGGCGCGAGCGCGTTCGCAATCGTTGCGGCAAGCGTGATCTCGGGCAACCCGGCCTGGCACGGGCATCTGCTGCTGCTTGGCGCGGCCGGACTGTGGGCGCTCTACACGCTGGCATTCAAGAGGAGCGGGCTGAGCGCGGTCGAGGCGGCCGCCTTCGTGGCGGTGTGGTCGGCGATCCTGCTGCTGCCGCTCGGCGCGCCCGCGCTGATCCGCGATGCCATGCATGGCCATCTCACCGATGTGGTCGTTCAGGCCGGTGTGCAGGGTGTGCTCTCGGGCGTTTTCGCGATCGTGTTCTATGGCTTGGCGATCACCCGCCTCGGTGCGTCACGTGGCGCCGCCATGACGGCGCTGGTGCCGCCCTTCGCCGCGATGCTGGGCATTCCCCTGCTCGGCGAATGGCCGGGCCTGCCCACCATTGTTGCGATCATCCTGACGACGGTGGGCGTGGCACTCGCGGCCGGCGCATTCGATGGCTGGCGGCGGACCCACAGTCGGGGCAATTTGACGGCCTGATGGGCCAAGCGATTCGCATCCTCGGCATCGATCCGGGCCTCCGCCGTACCGGCTGGGGCCTGATCGGCTGCGAGGGCAACCGGCTGATCTTTGTTGCTTGCGGCTCGGTCGAGACCAACGAGCGGCTCTCGCTCGCCGAGCGCCTCGTCACGATCCACGACGGGCTCGCACGCATCGTCGACGAGTTCCGCCCCGACGAGGCGGCCGTCGAGGCGACCTTCGTCAATCGCGACGCGACCGCGACGCTCAAGCTCGGGCAGGCGCGCGGCATCGCGCTTCTCGTTCCCGCGAAGGCCGGCGTCAGCGTTGCCGAATACGCGCCGAACCTGGTCAAGAAGACCATCGTCGGTGCGGGCCACGCCGAGAAGGCTCAGATCAGGCTGATGGTCGGCGTGCTGCTGCCCAAGGCCGATCCGCAATCCGAGGACGCCGCGGACGCGCTCGCCATCGCGGTCACCCATGCGCATCATCGCGCAAGCGCGCTGCTTAAGGTGGCGATGCGATGATCGGCAAGCTCAAGGGCATCATCGACTCTTACGGCGAGGACTTCATCATCGTCGACGTGAACGGCGTCGGCTACGTGGTGCATTGCTCGGCGCGCACGCTGCAATCGCTCCCCCCGACCGGGGATCCGGTGTCGCTCGCGATCGAGACGCACGTGCGCGAGGACGCGATCCGCCTGTTCGGCTTCCAAAGCGACGTCGAGCGCGAGTGGTTCCGCCTGTTGCAGACCGTGCAGGGCGTCGGCGCCAAGGTAGCACTCTCGATTCTCTCCACGCTGCGCCCCGCCGAACTCGCCTCTGCGATCTCGCTGCGCGACAAGGCGATGGTCGCCCGCTCGCCCGGCGTTGGCCCGAAGGTCGCGGAGCGCGTCGTCACGGAGCTCAAGGACAAGGCGCCGAAATATGCCGACCTCGATCCGGCCGTGGTGCATCTTGCCGGTGCGGTCGAGGACAAGCGTGCGCCGAAGCCGTTCGCAGACGCGGTCTCGGCGCTGGTGAACTTGGGCTATGGTCAGCCGCAGGCGGCGGCCGCGATCGCGGCGGCCTCGCGCAGCGCGGGCGAGGGTGCGGAGACGACGCAGCTCATCCGGCTGGGGCTGAAGGAATTGGCAAAATGACCACCGCGCCGCGCCGCCTCGTCACCCCCGAGCGCCGCGACGACGACGCGGAGACCGCCTCGCTGCGCCCGCAGCGGCTCTCCGAATTCATCGGGCAGGCGCAGGCGCGCGCCAATCTCTCTGTGTTCATCGAGGCCGCGCGCGCGCGCAAGGAGGCGCTGGACCATGTGCTGTTCGTCGGACCCCCGGGCCTCGGCAAGACCACACTGGCGCAGATCGTCGCGCGCGAACTCGGCGTGAACTTCCGCGCCACCTCGGGGCCCGTCATCGCCAAGGCCGGCGATCTCGCGGCGCTGCTCACCAATCTCGAAGACCGCGACGTGCTGTTCATCGACGAGATCCACCGGCTCAATCCGGCGGTCGAGGAAATTCTCTATCCCGCGATGGAGGACTTCCAGCTCGACCTGATCATCGGCGAGGGACCGGCGGCGCGCTCGGTGAAGATCGATCTCGCGCGCTTCACGCTCGTCGGCGCGACGACGCGCGCGGGTCTCCTCACCACGCCGCTGCGCGACCGCTTCGGCATTCCGGTGCGGCTGAATTTCTACACCCGCGAGGAGCTCGAGCTGATCGTCAATCGCGGCGCGCGGGTGCTGGGCGTCGCGCTCACCGCCGACGGTGCGGACGAGATCGCGCGCCGCGCGCGGGGCACGCCGCGCATTGCGGGCCGCCTCCTGA
>Ga0310811_10003879_pt1 | contig 18829 bp, 19 predicted proteins | sample YCmetagenome_FD_207642 | JGI IMG/M metagenome (GOLD analysis project Ga0310811, IMG submission 207642) | Soil microbial communities from experimental microcosm in Duke University, North Carolina, United States - YC | ecosystem: Engineered > Artificial ecosystem > Soil microcosm > Unclassified ...
TAAGAACTTGGTCATGTGTTCGCCTTGAGTTCACCTACTGTCCCTGTACGGGCGCCGCGGTTGTCCACCGGTCGGCCGGGCGGCATCCTGACAACCGTGGGCGGCGGCGAGCAGGAACACGAGCGGGAACCCGGTCATGGGCAGGGTCCGGTTCACGGGCACGGGCACGGGCATGCGCACGGGCACGGTCGTCCCCGGAGCCTGAGGACCCGGATCGCCTCGGTCCTCACCCCGCACAGCCACGACGCGGCGGACTCGGTGGACTCCGCCCTGGAGGCCAGCGCCGAGGGCGTCCGCGCGGTCAAGATCAGCCTGGTGGCACTGCTGGTCACCGCGTTGGCCCAGGCCGGGGTCGTCGTGCTGACCGGGTCGGTGGCGCTGCTGGCCGACACCATCCACAACTTCTCCGACGCGCTGACCGCGCTGCCGTTGTGGATCGCGTTCGTGCTGGGGCGGCGGGCGGCGTCGCGGCGCTACACCTACGGCTACGGGCGCGCGGAGGACCTCGCCGGGGTGTTCATCGTGGCCATGATCGCGCTGTCCTCGATCGTCGCGGGCTACGAGTCGGTCATGCGGCTGATGCATCCGAGGGCGGTGGAGAACATCGCCGTGCTGGTCGCCGCCGGGGTGATCGGCTTCGCGGGCAACGAGCTGGTCGCGGTCTACCGGATCCGGGTCGGCCGGGCCATCGGGTCCGCCGCGCTGGTCGCGGACGGGGTGCACGCCCGCACCGACGGGTTCACTTCGCTGGCCGTGGTGCTCGGCGCGCTCGGGGTGTGGGCGGGGTTCCCGCTGGCCGACCCGATCGTCGGCCTGGTGATCACGCTGGCGATCCTGATCGTGCTCCGGGGCGCCGCGCGGGACATCTACCGCCGGCTCATGGACGCGGTCGACCCCGCGCTGGTGGACCTGGCCGAGGCCACCCTGCGCGCCGTCCCCGGGGTCGTCGGTGTGGACGAGCTACGCGTGCGCTGGGTGGGACACCGGATCCGGGCCGAGACCGGGATCGTCGTCGACGCCGGCCTGGGGATCGTGGCCGCCCACGACATCGCGATCGAGGCCAAGCACGCCCTGCTGCACCGGGTGCCCAAGCTCGTCGGTGCCACGGTGCACGTCAGCCCGGAGGACACCGAGGGCCACGACCACCACGCCAAGCTCGCTCACCACCCCGGCGCGCTGGAGGCCGGCGCCCCGACCTAGGACTCAGGCGAGAGCCGCCTCGACGGGTGCGTCCGCCGGGACCCGGCGAGCTCCCCGCAACATGTACCCGGTCATGATCAGCATCCAGACGAAGAAGACGACGGTCGGGATGTACCACACGATGATGCCGTCGTAGGCGAGCGCGCCGGACTTGAAGAACGTGGCCAGCGAGCCCGGGGTGTAGCAGACCGCCGCCCAGATGCTGAGGTAACCGGTCCAGCGCGGGAACACCGGCACGGCGTTGGCGTCCCTGAGGATCAGGATCCCCACCAGCACGCACCACACCATGAACGGCGGCCAGGGGATCAGCCACCAGAACCACATCCAGTCGTCGAGCATCCGGGTGGTCTCCGGGGCGACGTCGTCGGGCCGGAACGCAGCCAGCGACGTGATCATGGAGAAGTTGACGCCGACCAGGCAGGCGATGACCCCGCTCGCGGTCTGGATATGGGTGGCGATCGACGAGTCGCGCCCGGGCTGCTTGAGTTGGTGCCCCAGCCCGATGGTCCACGGGATGAACCCGGCGCTTCCGATCATCACCATGACCATGCCGACCCGGATGGCGCCGGCGTTGGCGGAGAAGAACCGCTGGATCGTCTCGGCGCTGTCCGACGGCGACGGCGGCGGGACCAACCCGGCCACCGGGAAGATCCCGACGCCCAGCAGCACGATCAACGCAGGTGCGCACCAGGCGCAGAACAGGAGGACCCGCCGGTTGTCCATGCGGCGGAAAGTAGCAAACCATCGGCGTGGCGGGAACCGTGCAAGCGGTGCTCTGTCGGTACTTTCCAGGCGCTCGGCGAACTCATGTTCCGGGGGTTGTCCTCGAATTCCCTGTTATCCGTAATCCTGCGGTGTACCTACTAAAGTAGGTAATGGAGGCGGTCGCCTGTCGCGCACTGTCGACTCATCACTCGATTGGCTGGTTAGTTCACTCCACCTATTGGTCCCGACTGGACCGTACTGATCATTGAGAGTAGTAATAACCCCTGTCGGAAGTCGGGACGCTTCCGGGACGAGCCAGGGGGAGGCGCAACCGAGAGTGGTCAAATAGCCGGTGGTCGAGGGCGACACGAACCGCCCGACCTGCCAGGTAAGCGCCGCCGACCACGGTGGGCGACGCTCCCGAAGATCGAAGCCCACAGTCTTGGCGGAGGTCGGCCGAACCGATCGGTCCGACCGTCCGTCGAGTCCGCTTCGCCAGTACGTGACGTGAGTGAGCTCCCGAGCGTCATTCACTCATCGGTTTCCAGTGATTGTTCCGAGTCCGCTCAGCGGTATTGTGCGCACGGATCAATGATTTCGGACATCGCGTCGCGTGGGGGTCTGTCGAAGTGGTGCAACACCAGAGGTGAATTCGCACGACCAGCTGGAAACCTGGGATGAACCGATTCCGGGGTCGTATCAAGGGGAGGGCTTTTCCATGATGAAGACCAAGTTCGCTGCCGCACTCGTGGCCACCGCTGCCGCCGGCTCGATGGCTCTCGGCGGCGTCGCGCTGGCCGGTATCGGCAACTCGGGCGGGTCCGGCGCCGGCGGTACCGCCACCAACAACTGCCTGAACGTCGGGGTGGACCTGCTCGCCGGCATCGGCGTCGCGGGCCAGGGCCTCGCCAGTGGCGCGTCGTGCGCCGCTTCCGCGAACGGAGCCGGTGGAGCCGGCTACTGAGATGTCGATGAGGCCTTCCAGCCTTTGAAGCATGACAAGGACGCAGGCCACCGCCATTCGGTGGCCTGCGTCTTCTCATATCCGGAATCGGCGGCCGGACGACGTGGCGCGGCTTTCACGGAACGGTGCGACTCGTAGATCAACACGGCCAGGTTAATTCTTGCGGTCCGATCGCCGGTCGACGAACCGCAACCGGACGGGGGGCGTTACGCAGGTATGGGGTGCGGGGGATTCACCGGTGACGAGATGTGCGGGCACTACATAGAGGTCGACGGACCCGGTTCCGAGGCCGAGGTGTTGCAGGCCCTCGATCGGCTCGTCGACCCGGATAGCACCGAGGTCACCGAGCACTGCCCGCCGCTGGTCACGCTGCGGGGCGGACGGACGATCGTGTTCGTCGACATCGCCCCCGACCCGGACGGCCCGGTGCTGCTCGCGGTCGGAGATCTCGACGACAACGACGACGCGCGCGCCGAGGCGGCCGAGGCCATCTGTGCGACCCTCTCGGCGCAGACGACGTGGAGGTTGCGATGCAGCGCCGACACCGAAGGTGACGTCGTGAGCCTGCGCTGGGCCTGCTGAGGCCGATCGCTCGCCGTCGCCCGACCTGGGTCGAGCGCGCGCTCTACACAGGTGTCGGACAGGTTTCACACAGGAAAATTCGCGTTCGCCCTGTTCAGACGATCTTCGCAACCGCTACAGTCGGCCCGGTCCACCGGCGGCAGGCACCTACTTCGCGCGAGCGTCCCTCCCGTGGGTAGTCGTCACCGGCGGGCAGCCGCCGATGCAGGCGGGGCCCCTACCCCCCGGGGGTCGCTGCCTGCATCGGCCCCGGCGAGGTCCCGGCGAGGCCCCCGGCAGGTGCTTGCCGGCAGGTGCCTGTCGCGGCTGATACGCGACAGGCGGGCCGCGGCTGATACGCGAGAGGCGGGCCGCGGGGCGCCGACCGGCCCGAAACCGGTCGATCGGGCCGATCCCGCTCGCTAGCATCCCGACGATGACGCCAGGCAAGCGGCCGAAGGTGCTGACCGCCCAGGCCGAGGACTTCCCCCGCTGGTACCAGGACGTGCTGGACAAGGCGGAGCTGGCCGACAACGGGCCGGTACGGGGCACCATGGTGATCCGGCCGTACGCCTACGGGCTCTGGGAGCGGATGCAGGCCGAGATCGACACCCGGATCAAGGCCACCGGCGCGGAGAACGTCTACCTGCCGCTGTTCATCCCGCAGTCCTACCTGGAGCGCGAGGCCGAGCACGTCGAGGGCTTCAGCCCCGAGCTCGCCGTGGTCACCCACGCCGGCGGCAAGGAGCTGACCGAGCCGGTTGTGGTGCGCCCGACCAGCGAGACCGTGTTCGGCGAGCTGATGTCCAAGTGGATCCAGTCCCACCGCGACCTGCCGATGCTGCTCAACCAGTGGGCGAACGTGGTGCGCTGGGAGATGCGTCCCCGGTTGTTCCTGCGTACGACGGAGTTCCTCTGGCAGGAGGGCCACACCGCGCACGCCACCCGTGCGGACGCCGCCGCCTACGCCCTGCGCATCCACCTGGACGTCTACCGCGACTTCATGCAGAACCAGCTGGCCATCCCGGTCCTGGTGGGTCTCAAGACCGAGAAGGAGCGGTTCGCCGGCGCCATCAGGACGATGACCTGCGAGGCGATGATGGGTGACGGCAAGGCGCTGCAGATGGCCACCAGCCACGAGCTCGGGCAGAACTTCGCCGAGGCCTTCGACATCGGCTACACCGACACCTCCGGCCAGGTGCAGCGGTGCTGGACCACGTCGTGGGGTTCGAGCACCCGCATGGTCGGCGGCCTGATCATGGCGCACGGCGACGACGACGGGCTGCGGGTCCCGCCCCGGGTGGCCCCGGTCCAGGCCGTGGTGATCGCGGTCAAGGACGACGAGCGGACCACCACGACGGCGTCCGCCCTGGTCGAGGCGCTGGCAGCCGCCGGCGTGCGGGCCCGGCTGGACGCTCGTACCACCCAGGGGTTCGGCCGGCGCGCCACCGAGTGGGAGCTCAAGGGCGTGCCGCTGCGCATCGAGGTCGGGCCGCGCGACCTGGAGTCCGGGCAGGTCACGATCGCCCGCCGCGACACCGGGGAGAAGGCAGGCGTGCCGCTGGACGGAGTGGCGGCGGCCGTCCCGGACCTGCTCGAGTCCGTGCACACCGCGATGCTGGAGAGCGCCCGGACCCGGCTGGCCGACCGCACGGCGGAGGCGTCCACCGCGGCGGAGGCTCTGGAGGCGGCCCGGACGGGGTTCGCCCGGGTGCCGTGGCGGCTGCTCGGGACGGACGGGGAGCGGGAGCTCAACCAGCAGGCGGTCAGCGTCCGCTGCCTGCAGACCCCCGACGGCGCGGTGCCCAGCACCGACGACACCGCCGACCACCCCGCCGACGAACTGGTGGCGATCGTCGGTCGCAGCTACTGACGGCCCGTGGCACCGGGTCAGGGAACCCTGACGGGCGGGCGGGTATGGGTACGGTGTGCCTGGACAGCCCCCGCCAGGGAAGGACGACCAGGTTCATGCCTCCCGAGCCCGAGGGGAAAACGCCGCCGCCCAGCTTCCAGTACTCCGTCACCTACCCCACTTCGCCGTACTCGCCCGGACAGAGCGCCCCTCTCGGACAGGGCGTCGCGCCCGGGCCGGAGGAGCCGCCGTCGGCGGGCGAGGGTGCGGGCCGGGTCCGGGGTAAGCCGGCAATCCGGCCGGCGGCCCTGGCGGCCATCGGGTTGCTCGTGGTGCTCCTGGTCGTGCTCGGCGTCAAGGCGTGGCCGACCCGCAGCGCCCCGGACATGACCCTCCGGCCCAGCCAACCCAGCCCGGCGGCCCAGGGTCCCAAGGTCGACCCCGCCGTCACCGAGGCGGTGGAGGCGTGGCTGCGCGGCGGCGGGCAGCTGGTCATCGACAACCTGGCCGCCGACTACCACAAGGTCGCGGCGGTGACCGCCGCCAACGACGTCCCGGGGCTCGTCCCGGTGTGCGGCGCGCTGCGCACGTCGGCGGAGACCGCGCAGGCCTACCCGCCGATCCCCGATGCCGAGGCGCAGGTGCACTGGGCCGCGTCGCTGGCCCAGTCCGCCCGCGCCGGAACCGACTGCCTCGCCGGGGTCACCGCCAACTACCTGGAGCTGGTGACCCAGGCCGGGCACGAGGCGGGGGCCAGCTCGCGCGAGTCGGCCCTGATGATCGCCCGCCTCCAGGTGGTGCGGGGCAATTGATGGGGACGAGCGGCCGGAAGGCATCCTCCCCGCGCCGCGGGGCCGCATTGCTGCTGGTCGGGGTCCTCGCCGGCCTGCTGGCGCTGACGGCGGGCTGCGGCCAGGGCGCCGCCGGTGGCCAGGATCGTGTCGCCTCGGCCGGGGTGCTGCGGGTCGGGACCGAGGGGACGTACGCGCCGTTCAGCTTCCACGACGGCGCGACCGGTGCCCTGTCCGGTTACGACGTCGACGTGGCCCGCGCGGTCGGCGACAGGCTGGGCGTGCGCACCGAGTTCGTCGAGACGCCCTGGGACTCGATCTTCGCGGCCTTGGAGTCCGACCGGTTCGACGTGGTGGCCAACCAGGTCACGATCACCCCGGAACGGCAGGCCAAGTACGACCTCTCCAAGCCCTACGCCGTCGGTGAGGGCGTCGTCATCACCCGGGCAGACGACGACTCCATCAAGTCGGTCGACGATCTCCGGGGCAGGACGACCGCGCAGTCGGTGACCAGCAACTGGGCCGACGTCGCCCGGCAGGCCGGGGCCAGGGTCGAGTCGGTGGAGGGCTTCACCCAGGCGATCACCCTGCTCAACCAGGGCCGCGTCGATGCGACGGTGAACGACACCGTCACCGCGTACGCCTACCTGGCCAGCACGAACGACACCTCGGTCAAGATCGCGGCCAAGACCGGGCAACGCACCGAGCAGGCGTTCGCCGCGCGCAAGGGCAGCGGCCTGCTGCCCGAGCTGAACAAGGCGATCGACGAGCTCGGCGCGGACGGGACCCTGGCGCGCATCTCCGAGAAGTATCTGAAGGCCGACGCCAGCGGAACCGCACAACAGGGGACGGCCGCACCGGCGCCGTCGACCTGGAAGCTGATCCTGGACAACCTCTGGCCGATGGCCAAGGCGACGGTCACCATGACGATCCCGCTGACCGCGATCAGCTTCGTCATCGGGCTGACGATCGCGCTCGGAGTCGCACTGGCCCGGATGTCGCCGATCCGCCCATTGTCGGGGGTCGCCCGGACCTACATCTCGATCATCCGGGGCACCCCGCTGCTGGTGCAGCTGTTCCTGATCTTCTACGCGCTGCCCGAGCTGGGGGTGAAGATCGACCCGTTCCCGGCGGCGGTCATCGCGTTCAGCCTGAATGTCGGCGGCTACGCCGCGGAGATCATCCGCTCGGCCATCTCCAGCATCCCGAAGGGGCAGTGGGAGGCCGCGCAGACGATCGGCATGAAGTACCCGACGACGCTGCGGCGGATCATCTTGCCGCAGGCCAGCCGGGTCGCGGTGCCGCCGCTGTCCAACACGTTGATCTCGCTGGTCAAGGACACCTCGCTGGCCTCGACGATCCTGGTGACCGAGCTGCTGCGGACCGCGCAGGTCGCGGCGGCGCCCACCTTCGAGTTCTTCGCGATGTACGGGCTGGCGGCCGCCTACTACTGGGTCGTCTGCCTGGCGCTGTCGTTCGGGCAGGGCCGCATCGAACACCGACTGGAGAGGTACGTGGCCCGGTGAGCAACCCCAACCTGGTCACCGTGGAGGACGTGCGGAAGTCGTTCGGCACCAACGAGGTGCTGAAAGGTGTCTCGTTCACGGTGCCGACCGGATCGGTGACCACGATCATCGGACCCTCCGGCTCGGGGAAGACGACCGTGCTGCGTTCGCTCAACGCGCTGGAGCGGCCCGACTCCGGAGTGGTGACCATCGGCGACGTGCGGGTGGACTTCTCGACCGACATCCCCGAGACCGAGTTCTACCGCTACCGCGCTCAGAGCGGGATGGTGTTCCAGGGACACAACCTGTTCCCGCACAAGACGGTCCTGCAGAACGTCATCGAGGGCCCGGTCGTCGTGCAGAGACGCAAGGCCGACGAGGCGCGGGCCGAGGCGAACGAGCTGCTGGCGAGCGTAGGGCTGGACGGCAAGCAGGACCAGTACCCCTACCAGCTCTCCGGTGGCCAGCAGCAACGGGTGGGCATCGCCCGCGCGCTGGCGCTGCGGCCCAAGCTGATGCTCTTCGACGAGCCGACTTCGGCCCTGGACCCCGAGCTGGTGGGCGAGGTGCTTGCGGTGATCAAGGACCTGGCCACCCAGGGGCGGACGATGGTGATCGTCACCCACGAGATCCGGTTCGCCCAGCAGGTGGCCGACCAGGTGCTGTTCACCGACGACGGCGTGATCCTGGAGAGCGGCCCGCCCAGCGAGGTCATCGCGGCGCCCGAGCACGAGCGCACGCGGCAGTTCCTGCGGCGGATCCTCGACCCGATCTGATAGCCCGGCGCGGACCGTCACCCCTGCGGGCTCAGATGGCCGATGAACATGTCGGCCAGCTGGTCGATCATGCGCTCGCGGGTGATCGGCGGCGGGTGCACGACGTAGCGGATCGCCAGCTGGGCCGAGACCTCAACCATGATCCACACGCTGGCCTCGATGTCCAGGTCGGGGCGGAACTGGTCGCGGTGGGCCACCAGGTACATGCGGGTCAGGTCGGTCATCCTGCGGTGCATCGTGCCGAGCTGGTCGGTGCCGCCGAGGTGCCCGGCGCGTTCGATGATGGTGCGCAGCGGCCCGACGTTGTCCTCGAACACCTCGAACTGGGCGGCCAGCAGCGCCCGGCCGGCCTCGCGCCAGCCCATCGTCATGCTCTCGGTCAGCGCGACGTCCAGGCGGGCGGTGAGGCGCGCGCTGAACTGCTCGAGCACGGCCGCGACCACCGCGTCCTTGTTGGCGAAGTACTGGTAGAGCGAGCCGCTGCTGATCCCGGCCTCGGTGGCGATGCGGTGGGTGGAGGCGCCCTCGTATCCCCGTTCGGCCAGGACGCGAGCGGCGGCGTCCACAATGCTGGCAACCATCTCCCGTGAGCGCTGCTGACGGGGCTTCTTGCGAGGTGAGAGCTCTGGCGACCGGTTCATGTGGCACTCCTCAACGCGACTTGAATGCGACTATCTTGTCGCGTTCTACTGATCACAGCCACCCACCGGAACCTCAGGAGCCCGACCATGACCGTGCCCGCCGTGACGCCGCTGCCCGACGCCTCCCGGCCCGCCCGCTCCGCGGGGTCCGCACGCTCCGCGGGGTCCGCGCGCTCGGCCGGGGCCGCTCCGGAGCTGCTGGGACCGGGCACGTTGCTGTGGGACCTGGTCGGGCAGCATCTGAACGCCGCCGCCACCGGCAGCGCGTTCCTGCTGCAGGTGATGCACCCGGCCATCGGGGCGGTCGTCGGTCAACGGTCGACCTACCGGACCGATCCCTGGGGCCGGGCGGCGCGCAGCTTCGCTTCGGTGCAGACCTGGGTCTACGGTGGCCAGACCGCGATCGACGAGGGCCACCGCCTCCGCCGGATGCACCGGACCCTCGACGCCACCGACGAGCAGGGCCGCTACCACCACGCCCTCTCCGCCGACCCGTGGGCGTGGGTGCCGCTCACCGCCTACCACGCCACCTGCAACTACTCCCGCTACTTCATGCCCGACCCGCTCACCGACGGCCAGTTGGAGCAGGCCTACGGCGAGGTCCTGCGGATGTGCCGCATCCTGCAGGTACCGGAGCGGAACCTGCCCCCGACCACCACCGCGTACTGGACCTACTTCGACGACATGGTGGAGAACGTCCTGGAGAACCACCCGACCGCCCACCAGGTGCTGGCCACCGCCGCGCAGGCGCCGCCGATGCCCGGGCTGCCCGCACCGCTGCGCGCCCTGTGGCCGGTCGCCGGCCGGGTCGGGGCCGAGGTCAACCGGCTCGTCACGGTGGGCGGGCTACCTCCGGCGGCCCGCGACAAGCTCCGTATCCGCTGGACCCGCGCCGACGAGGTGCGGCTGCGGGCGTTCGGCCTGGCCGCCGGGCGGGTGAACGCCGCGCTCCCCGAGCGGGTGCGGTACATGCCCATCGCCTACCAGGCCCGCCGGACCGCCCGTGCCCAGCAGGCCCTGGAGCACGCGCTGGACGGCCGCCCGATGTAGCTGACCTGCGGCTCTTTCCCCTCGAAGGTGTGAATGGATCACCCTGTTCGCACTACTCCACTCGGCGTAGCTTGTGATCTCAACCACATACCTGTGTGGCCGAGCACGACACCGTCAGGAGTGCGTTCGGGGAGGCGAGTACGGATGGCTACCGGTGCCGAGGTCGAGGTACGCGAACTGTCGAAATCCTTCGGCAGGGCGAACGTCTGGAACGACATGACCTTCACCCTCCCGCCCGGAGAGATCAGCGTGCTGCTCGGCCCGTCGGGAACGGGCAAGTCCGTCTTCCTGAAGTGCCTCATCGGCCTGCTCAAGCCCGAGGTGGGCTCGATCGTCATCCACGACACCGACCTGGTGCACGCCAAGGCCGAGCGGCTCTACGAGCTGCGCAAGCTGTTCGGAGTGCTGTTCCAGGACGGTGCGCTGTTCGGGTCGATCAACCTGTTCGACAACATCGCCTTCCCGCTGCGCGAGCACACCAACAAGAGCGAGCGCGAGATCCGTGACATCGTCATGGAGAAGATGGAGATGGTGGGCCTGGCCGGCGACGAGATGAAGCTGCCCGGCGAGATCTCCGGCGGTATGCGCAAGCGGGCCGGGCTGGCCCGGGGCCTGGTGCTCGACCCGGAGATCATGCTGTTCGACGAGCCGGACTCCGGCCTGGACCCGGTGCGCACGGCGTACCTGAACCAGCTGATCGTCGACCTCAACCAGCGGACCGACTCGACGTTCCTGATCGTGACCCACGACATCAACACCGCCCAGTCGCTGCCGGACAACATCGGCATCATGTACCACAAGCACCTGGCCATGTTCGGGCCCCGCGAGCAGTTGCTGACCAGCGAGGACCCGGTGGTCGCCCAGTTCCTCAACGGCCGCCGCGAGGGACCGATCGGCATGTCGGAGGAGAAGGACGCCGACGAGCAGGCCGCCGAACAGTCCGGGGGCCGGGCGAAGTTCGACCTGCCGCCGATGAAGCCCCAGCTCGTGCCCACCGACGGCGGGACCCGGGCGGCGGAGGGCCGGCGTGTGGAACGGGTCATGAAGATGCTGCACACCTACCCGCAGAAGACCCAGCAGGCGATCAAGGACAGCCTCAGCGACGAGAACCGGCGCAAGTACAACATCCCCGCCAGGGAACACGCCGGGGCGAGCCGCTGACGGGAGGCGGTCCGAGGGACGGCGGCTGAGCACCGGCCCGCCCGCGGGTGGGCCGCTGGCCGGCGGCTACGGCGCGGGGACGATCCCGTAGAGCGCGCTGAGCCACATCGTCTCGAGTGGCTCGACCGCCGAATGCACGTCCGGGAGGCCGTTGCTCAGTCCCCGGCTGGCGATGTAGAGAGCGTGCTCGGTGGACCAGACCAGCGCGGTCACCAGCGGCTCGGAGGGCGGGCCCGGGGGAGCGATACCGGCCGCGCGATCGGCGTCGAGCTGGGCGCTGATGTTGCGCACGAAGTTTGCGATCGTCTCCTGGGAGGCGGCCATCATCTCCGGCACCGCGTACCGGTGCTCGATGGCGGCCTGGAAGATCGCGCGGTGCGGAACCCAGGTGGACACCAGCGCCCGGATGCCGTCGCGGATGGCGTCCGTGGGCGCCTGGTCGCCGGGGCGGTTCCACATCGGGCTCACCGCGGTGTGGGTCTCCGCGGCGGCCAGCGTGTAGAGCTCGAGCACGATCTCCAGCTTGGACGCGAAGTAGGAGTAGAACGTCGGCCGCGAGACGCCGGCCTCCTGTGAGATGTTCTCCACCGAGATCTCGTGCAGCTGTGCCCCCGCGAGCAGCCGGGTCGTCGCCTCCAGTACCTGGGCACGCGCCGGCGCCGCCCGCCTCTCGGGGCGCATCCGGATGTCCGGGAGCGAGGTGTTGGTTCCGCCCTGCGAGGTCACGCTCCCACGTTAGCCGGACCGCGTGAACGTGACCGGCAGGGAGACCAGCCCGGTGAACGTGAACGACGGGATGTGCGTGAGCACGGTGCCCTCGACCAGCCGGATGTCCTCCAGCCGCCGCAGCAGGGTGCTGACCGCGATCAGCGCCTCCGCGCGGGCCAGGTTCGCACCGACGCAGAAGTGCCGGCCGTGCCCGAAGCTCATGTGCTTGCGCAGGTTCTCGCGGTGGATGTCGAAGCGCAGGGGCTCCGGGAACACCTCGGGGTCGTGGCCCGCCGCGCCCCAGCAGACCCCCATCGTGGTGCCGGCTGGAACCTCGACCTCGCCGACCCGCACCGGCGCGGTGACGATCCGCCGGCCGAACTGCACCGGGGAGTCCAGCCGCAGGGTCTCCTCGAGGGCGTTGCCGACCAGCGACGGGTCGGCGCGGACCGCGTCCATGGCCGCCGGGTTGGCCAGCAGGTGCGCGATGGTCAGGCTGATCAGCTGCGTGGTGGTGTGGTTACCGCCGCCGAGCAGCTGGATCACGATGGACAGGATCTCGGACTCGCCCAGCCGGCGCGGGCCGGTGATCACCGCGCCGTCGGCGTCCACGTCGTCCAGGGTGAGCTCGGCGTGCACGATCGCGTCCAGCAGGTCGTCGGTCCGCATCTCCCGCCGCGCGGCGATCCGCTCCAGCAGGTACTCCTGGAACTCCTTGATCGAGCGGCCGACCACCAGCCGCTGCTCGTTGTCCAGCGCGTCGCCGACCCCCATCACGGTGTGGTCCACCCAGCGCTTGAAGTCCTCCAGGTGGGCGGTGTCGATGCCCAGCAGGTTGCCCATCAGGTGCGCCGGCAGCGGCACGGCGAACTGTTCCAGCAGGTCGCATTCGCCGTCGTCGACGAAGGTGTCGATCAGCATGTCGACCAGGCGCTGGATGAGCGGCTCCATCGCGCGGACCCGGCCGGGGTTGAGCGCCTTGTAGGACAGCGCCTTGGTCCGGGTGTGGGTGGGCGGATCGGAGAACAGCATCACGTTGGCCATCGGCCGCATCGTGCCGAGCAGTTTCCGGACCTGCGGGGAGAAGGGTTCCGGGCTGATCCCCATCAGGGTCATCCCGCCCGGGCCGTGGAACTCGTTGGACAGCGCCGGGTGCCCGCTCAGCGCGACCAGGTCGCGGTAGCCCGGGACGATCCAGCCGGCCGGCCCCTCGTCGCGGGCCGGCAGCGGATCGGCGTGCAGGTCGGCGTAGTAGCGGTGTGGGCACTCCATGACCTCGGGGTCCATGAGGTGTAGCTGCCGCCGGTCGGAGGCCGATGGGGTCACGGTGGGTCCTCCTGGACGACGATTGACGACCAACTTAACACGGTGATAAGTTCTGTCCCGATCAACTTAACACCGCGATAAGTGCATGGCAATGCACCGGACCGACGAGGATCCGGCGACCCCTGGAGGAGACATGACGGAGCAGGCACTCGAGACGTCGGCGGTGGCGGTCGTCGCCCGGCTGGTCGACGCGGTCTCGAGGATGGACGCCGACGCGCTCAGGGCGGTGCTGCACCCGGACGTTGTGGTGATCGAGCCCGAGGGGTTGCCCTACGGCGGGGTCTACCGGGGTGCCGACGCATTCTTCGGCGAACTGCTGCCCGCGCTCGCCGGCCCGTTCGAGCTGGTCGTGGACGACGTGCAGCTCTTCGACGGGGGCAGCGCCGGGGCGTCCCGGATGACGGCGGTCTACACCTCCCGGCGCACCGGCGAGACCATCCGGATGCCGTACGTCGAGGTCTACGACGTGGTCGACGGGCTGGTCACCAGGGTCGACGTGTACCCGCAGGACGTCACCGCGCTCACGCTCTGGATGGACGCCAACCGGTGACCACCGGGACGCCGCTGAGGGCGCTGGTCACCGGCGCCGCCCGGGGGATCGGCGCGGCGACCGCGCGGCGGTTGCGCGAGGACGGGTGCGACGTCGTCACGCTGGACGTCTCCCCGGGCTGCGACCTCACCCTGGACGTCTTCGCCGGAGACCTGGACCCCGAGCTCTTCGGCTCGTTCGACGTGGTGGTGGCCAACGCGGCCGTCGTCAGCACGGTGGCCCCGTCCCACGAGATGACCATCGGGCAGTGGCAGGGCGACATCGACGTCAACCTGACCGGTGCCTGGCGGACCATCCGGGCCGTGCTCGGCGGCATGCGTGAGCGCCGGTTCGGCCGGATCATCGCGGTGTCGTCGATCGCGGCCGAGGGCGGCATGCCGAACCAGGTGGCCTACGCCGCCTCCAAGGCCGGCCTGCTCGGCATGATCCGCACGCTGGCCGTGGAGCAGGCCCGGCACGGCATCACCGCGAACGCGGTGGTCCCGGGTGGCATCGCGACCGAGGTGATGATGGCCGTCCCGGAGCAGGCCCGTGCGGGGATCGTGGCCGGCATCCCGGCCGGCCGGCTCGGCGACCCGGCGGAGGTCGCGCACCTGATCTCGTTCCTGGCCTCGGACCTGGCCGGATACGTGACCGGCGAGGCGATCGGCATCGACGGTGCCATGGGACTGACCGGTGTGACCCAGATGGATTCCTGAGGAGCGGACAATGAGCCAGCGCAACGATCTCACCCCCAGCATCCAGCTGATGATGGGCAACCTGCACCAGGGCCTGAGCGACCACGACTTCATGCACGAGGAGATGCGGCTGGCGATCGCCGCCGAGGAGATGGGCTACGGAGCGGTCTGGTGCGTGGAGCACCACTTCGACGGGCCCTACTCGATGTGCCCTGACAACTTCCTCTACCTGACCTACCTGGCCGCGAGGACCACCCGGATCAAGCTCGGCATCGGGGCCTGCATCCTGCCCTGGAACGACCCGCTGCGGGTCTCCGAGAAGATCAACATGCTGGACATCATGAGCAACGGCCGGCTGGAGGTCGGGTTCGGCCGGGGCCTGTCCCGCAAGGAGTACGCCGGGTTCGGCATCGACATGGCCGAGGCGCGCGAGCGCTGGAACGAGGGCTACGCGATGATCACGGGCGCCCAGGAGACCGGGGTGATCAGCGGCGGCGGCCCGCACTACCCGCAGCCGTCCACCACCATCGCGCCGTTCTCCGGCATCCCGCTCACCGGCCGGGTCACCGAGATCGCGATGTCGGAGGAGTCGCAGCTCGCGGCGGCCAGGCTCGGGATCAAGATGGCCAGCTTCACCCAGTTCCCGATGCCGCAGGTGGCGCCGATGCTGCACCGCTACCGCGAGGTGTACGAGGCCGAGCACGGCGTACCGGCACCGGCGCCGATGATGGTCGACATGCTCACCGTCCACGAGGACGCCGAGGAGGCCGAGCGGCTCCACCGGGAGGCGCTGGGGGCGTACTTCATGTCGCTGATGGGCCACTACGAGCTCGACGGCAACCACTTCGCGGGCACCAAGAGCTACGAGTCCTACGACCAGATGTCCAAGCTGTTCAAGGAGGCCGGCCTGGAGAACGCCGCCGAGGCCTACATCCAGGCCAACAGCTTCGGGACCCCCGAGCAGGTGCTCGAGAAGCTCCGGGCGAACCTCGAGGTCGCCGGCGACTACGACCTCTCGCTCGCGTTCTCCCTGGGTGGCCGCTCCTACGCCGAGGCCGAGAAGTGCATGCGCCTGTTCGCCACCGAGTGCATGCCGGAGTGGATCAAGATGCGGGCACAGATCCCGCAGCCGGCCTGAGCGAGTCGAGGTTCCGGCGGAGCTCGGCGACCTCGGCGGCCAGCGCCACCACGTCCACCCCGTCGGCCGGGCTTCCAGCCGGGCCGACGGCGGGGACGGGGGTCTGGGCCTGCTCCCGCTCCTGGGCCTTGATCGCCTTCACCATCGCCGCCGAGTTCACCAGGTACCAGGACAGGAACGCGACCATGGCGACGTAGAACGAGAAGGCGCCGTTCCAGGCGATCGGACCGGTCTTGAACAGGCAGTTCCAGCTGCCGGGCACGAAGCACAGCGCCACCCAGATGTTGAAGAAGGCGACCCACCTCGGGTACACCGGCTTCGGGCGCGAGTCGAGCAGGATCACCGCCGCGATGGCGAAGCACTGCACGATCGCGGTGCCGGTCAGGCCGATGAAGGTGATCCAGCCCAGGTCGTTCATCAGCTGGACCTCGGAGTCCGGACGGTCCACGCGGAACGCCCCGGTCTCCCAGATCAGCAGGCACAGCTCGAACTCGAGCACCAGGATCGAGCCCATCGCCAGCTGCAGGATCGTCAACACCCCGAAGCGGCCCTCGACCCGGCGCAGCTGGGCGGTGATCGCCGCGATCCAGGTTCCGGTGAAGGCGGCCCCGAACATGGCGACGACCATGCCGACCAGGATCCGGGTGTGGTCGCCCCGGTACTGCTCGGCCAGCTCGCGGGCGCCGGTGCTGGGAGCCGGCGGCGGGATGAAGCCCGCGATCAGCGCGAACCCGGTCATGAAGACGAGGACGCAGGCGTACCCGCTGTACGCGCACCACCGCTGGGCCTTCAGCTCCACGTCGTCTCCTTGCGCCACGCTGAGCAGTGGAAACATCTTCGGGACGGAGCGTCCCGAAGTTGGAAAGTACTCTGGGACGGCCCATTCCACAAGCAGTGCGGCGGCCTCGCCACTGTGCGCCTACAGCCGCGGCCGGCCTGAGCGTCGGGCGTACCGTGGACGCCATGGTGGCGAGCCCGGCGGAGGAGTCGGCGGTGCGCCTGGACCCGCGGGTCGACCGCACCCGGGAGGCCGCCCTGTGCGCGGTGCGGGAGTTGCTGGTCGAGGAGGGCTGGGACGCGGTCACCCAGAGCCAGGTCGCCCAGCGCAGCGGCGTCGGCCGCACCACCGTCTACCGCCACTGGCCCGAGCGCATCGACCTGGTGCGGGAGGCGATGGACCTCGAGCTGTCACACACCCGCGACGTCACCCTGACCGGCAGGCTGCGCGACGACCTGCTGATCGCGCTCGAGGCGATCCGCTACGAGATGATCGAACGCGAGGGCTCCAAGTTCCTGATCGCCATGGTGGCCCGCTCCGAGTGGGACCCCGAGGTGCGCGAGCTGAAGAAGGTCCTGGTCGAGCGCGCGATCGAGGCCCTGCGCAGGGTGCTGACCACCGCCGTGAACGACCGCCGGCTGGCCGCCGACGTCAGCGTGGACGTCGCGGTCGCGCAGCTGGTGGGCCCGCTGGTGATGCGGCGGCTGGTGACCGACGAGCCGCTGGACCAGCCGTTGATCTCCGGGTTGGTCGACGACTGGCTCGCCGCCCGAGGAGCCCGGCCCTAAGAGCCGGTGGCGGACCGACCGCTCGTCGGAGTCACTCCAGGGCTTTCGTGTCACGGTGTGTGTCGAACCCGTTACTCAGCGCCCGAAATGAAATGATGCGGTAATGCCTAACCAACGCCCGGGTGAGCAAGGCTGGGGACTCGCCGTGGCCACCCGCCAGCTGCTCGACACCGCGGATCCGGCGGAGGCCGGGCGACGGACTCCGCAGGTAGAGCGTGCGATCGCCGCATTCCTCGCCCAGCCCGCCGGGCCCGTGACCGGGTTGAACGACGCGCTCGCCGACCAGATGCTCATCCTCGCGCACCACTTCCGGGTCGACGAGGCCTACTTCACCGACCGCTCCGTCGCTGAAGACGTCACAGCTCGGCGCAGGCGCGGCGACTGGTCGGCCGGAGCCTCCGCGTCCCGGCCGGCGTCGGCCGGCGAGGCCCGCGGCCTGACCGCTACCGGCGCCCAGGGTGCGGGTACCCGCGGGGCGGGTACCGGGGGCGCGAGCGTCGAGCCGGCTGACGCCCGCAGGTCGCGCACGCTGGCCGGGGTGGCCGCCGTGTCGGTGGCCCTGGTGGCCGGCGCGGCGATCGGCGGTGCGGTGGGCTACCGGATGGGTACCGGTGCCGGCCGGTCCGAGGCGCTGGCGGAGGTGCCCGCTCCGGCGGCACCGGCTCCGGTGGCGCCCGGTGATCATCGCGCCCCGGACGGCGACCCGCTCCAGCAGGTCGCCAGGAGGGTGCAGCCCGCGGTCGCGCAGATCCGGGTTCACTCCGGCGCCGAGACCGCCATGGCCTCCGGCATCGTGCTCAGCGCGGACGGCCTGCTGCTGACGACCAACCACCTGGTGGCGACCGCCGCCCCCGGTCAGATCACCGTGCAGTTCGAGAACGGCACGTCGAGGCCCGCTCACGTCGTCGGGCACGACCCCGCCTCGGACATCGCGGTGGTGGCGGCGGAGAACCTGGCGGGGCTCACCCCGATCCGGCTCGGCAACTCCGACACGGTCCGCGTCGGGCAGCCGGTCGTCGCGCTCGGCTCGTCGCTCGGCTCGTCGCTCGGCTCGTCTGCCGGTCACGGGGCGACGGTGACTCGGGGCGTCGTGAGCGCTCTCAACCGCCCCATCGTGGTCGGCCACGACGGAGCGTCCAAGGCGCCCGAGGTCCTCAACGCCATCCAGATCGACGCCGCGGTCGGGCCGGCCGAGTCCGGCGGTCCGCTGGTCGACGACCACGGCTTCGTGGTCGGGCTCCTCACCGCGCTTCCGGGCGCTGTCGGGCCGGACGGGTCGGCCAAGGTCGGCTTGGCCGTACCGATCAACCAGGCCGAACGGATCGCCGAGCGGATCATCGACACCAGCCGGGCCGCCCAGACGATCATGGGTGCGCAGATCGCCACCAGCGGCCGGCCCGCGCCGCCGAACGAGCTGCCCGGGGCGAAGATCGTGGCGGTCGCCCCCGGCAGCCCGGCCGGCAACGCCGGGCTCAAGGCCGGCGACGTCGTGGTCAAGTTCAATGGTCGTCCCGTGACCTCTGGTGAGGAGTTCGTGGCGATGACCAAGGCTCTCGCTCCGGGGGACACCGTCACCCTGCAGTTGGGCGACGGCCGTCCCGCCCACGTGGTGCTGGCCCGGCGACCGGTGGCGGTCAGCCGGTAGGCCCCGGATAGAG
>Ga0310811_10003880_pt1 | contig 18829 bp, 19 predicted proteins | sample YCmetagenome_FD_207642 | JGI IMG/M metagenome (GOLD analysis project Ga0310811, IMG submission 207642) | Soil microbial communities from experimental microcosm in Duke University, North Carolina, United States - YC | ecosystem: Engineered > Artificial ecosystem > Soil microcosm > Unclassified ...
TTTGGTAAACGATTCAGCCAGTTTATACGTATTGGATATTGTTGGAAGAATAGCACTCGATAAAGTTACTCAGCTATACAAGACTATTGATGAAAGCTCTGACATTACTAACAAGATCAAAGCTTTCTCCAACGATGGTCACGACGATAATAAAGATCACCACACAAAAGCCAAGATTAATTAATGGCAATTGATGTAAATCATTTTTAATTAAATAAGCTGCAGTTGGAAAACGTACTCTCCATTAAAAATCTTACCAAGAATTTCGGCAGACTATGCGCCGTCAATCAGATTAGTCTTGAAGTAAAAGCAGGACAAGTGTTTGGAATGCTAGGCCCCAATGGTAGTGGCAAAACCACAACGCTAGGTATGCTGATGGGTGTAGTGAATCCTACCGGTGGTGAATACTCATGGTTTGGTGAAGCTCCATCTAACATGGTTCGCAAAAAGATTGGTGCCGTGTTAGAGCATCCCATTTTTTATCCTTACCTCAGCGGACAAAAGAATCTGGAGTTGAATGCCATGATCAAGGAATGTCCTCCGGAAAATATTCCTAACGTATTAGATCTCGTTGAACTTTCAGACCGCAAAGACGATAAGTATAAAACCTATTCGTTAGGTATGAAGCAACGTTTGGCTATTGCTTCAGCACTCTTGAATGAACCAACAGTTCTGATCTTAGATGAACCAACCAACGGCTTAGATCCTCAGGGTATTGCTGAGATTCGTGAGCTGATTAAGAAGATTGCATCGCGTGGTAAAACCATAATTCTTGCCAGTCATTTATTAGATGAAGTTCAGAAAGTATGCACACACTTTGCTGTGCTGAAGAAGGGAAATCTTGTTCATGTTGGTAGAGTTGATGATGTTGGTCGTGGTGCTGAGTTAGTAGAGATCAGCGCCGATGTTGATAATCTAAATGAGATACTTTTGCAATACACAGGAACTGCTTCCATACAGCGCGAGAATGGTTTCTATGAAGTAACGTTGCGTGATGGCTTTCACGGCAAAGATGTCAATCGTTTTTTATTCGACAAAGGTGTTACGGCATCACATCTTGTAACCCGCAAGAAGAGTCTTGAAAAACAATTCCTCGAAATACTTGCTGGTTCCTGATCAATCGTACTTCGTCCATCGTAAATAGTCTTGAAATGCTTCACCTCCTCAAAATAGATCTTAAGAAAATGACCAGCTACCGCACCTTCTGGGTAGTGTGTGGATTATATTTTATTACACTTGGTTTTGCAACAGCCAGTGGCATGGAATTTTTAAAGTGGCTGGCCAACACCTTTGCAGATTTTGGTTCAGAGCTTAACATAAACAGAATACCACTGTATCATTTTCCAGATGTATGGTTAAACCTGATCTGGTTTAGTGGATTGCTTAAAATAGTTTTAGCGATTATGGTCGTGATTTCCGTTACCAACGAATTTTCATACCGCACACTACGCCAGAATATTATTGATGGATTAAGTCGCTTTGAATTTTTGTTATCGAAGATCCTTACCAATGTATTGCTCAGTTTAATGAGTGTAGTGATGATCTTCGTGATCGGGTTAGTAACCGGAATGATTTACAGTCCTTCCATTGAATTCGATAAGATCATTACCGATCTTGAATTCTTTCCAGCGTACTTTCTTGAAATCTTTTTCTTTCTTTCTTATGCGTTGATGTTGAGCATTCTTATTCAGCGTTCTGGACTTACTATCATTTTACTTTTGTTGTCGCAAATGATAGAAGCCATCATCACATCAAACATTGATGATGAACTTCCCTGGATAATTCCTTTCTTCCCTATGAGATCAATCTGGAACCTGATAAGATTACCATATTCGAGATACGCTTTCCAGGAGATTCAGGACTATGTAGATCTTGGTTCTGCGGCTATCGTAATAGTCTGGACCTTTCTGTTTAACTACTTCAGTTATCTGAAATTAAAGAAGTCGGATATTTAGAAATCATGCACTTTACTTTCATTGGTTCATAACCGAGTCAAAGAGCCAATATTTTTTAAGATTTTTTCAACTCATGAAATCAAAATCATGAATAATGTGTTTATACTCGTTGCACAATAAAGCAAAGTTTAAAACGCATGAGTAAAGTATGGTTAATAACGGGTTGCTCTACCGGCTTTGGCCGTGAGCTAGCCACATTAGTTTTAAAGTCAGGTTACAAGGCAGGTGTTGCTGCCCGCAAGACAGACGATGTAAAAGACATTGTACAATCCTATCCCGATCAGGCTCTCGCATTAAAGCTTGATGTTACAAAGCCAGATGAAATTCAAACTGCAGTTGAACAGGTTAAACAAAAATTTGGTCGTATAGATGTACTGGTTAACAATGCCGGTATCGGATACTTTGGTGCCATTGAAGAAAGTGAAGAAGTTGAAGTGAGAAGAATGTTTGAGATCAATTTCTTTGGCTTGGCAAATGTAACGAAGGCCGTGCTTCCCATCATGCGTGCGCAACGGAGTGGACATGTTGTTAACATCGCTTCTATCGGTGGACTTGTTGCTTTTCCTGCCGTAGGGTTTTATAACGCAACCAAGTTTGCTGTTGACGGATATTCAGAAGCACTTGCCAAAGAGACAGCACACTTAGGTATTAAAGTAACAGTGATCGCTCCAAGTGGTTTTCGTACAGATTGGGCAGGACGCTCCGCGAATAATAGTCCTGTTGTTATAGAAGATTATGCTCAAACAGCTGGTGCTAACAAAAACAATATCCGTGGTTATAGTGGCAAACAACCTGGCGATCCAAAGCGTGCAGCAGAAGCCATTGTTAAAGCTGTTGAATCAGCAAATCCTCCTATGCGATTGTTACTGGGAGTAGCAGCCTTAAAAGGTGCTCGCAACAAACTGGAACAGCTTAAAAAAGATTTTGATACTTGGGAGGAAACAACGGTAGGAGCGGACTTTCCTGCGTAAGGATTTTGAATTTCAAGTTTCAGATTTCAAGTTTCAGATTCTTGAAAACCACCAGGTTCATTTAGATTAATTAATTTTGTGATTGTATTGTGTCCCACTAATTTGGACACGATACACAAAACTTAATCCGTGCGATTATCTGAAATCTGAAACTTGAAATCTGAAATAACTTATTTCAAATACTTAGAAAACCTCTTCGACTCCTCATCGTATCCCTGCATTTTATAGAACTCATGTGTGCGTAGCCTCCTCATGTTGCTAGTCACCTCCATTTTTGTGCAACCTTCACTTCTGAAAACACGCTCAGTTTCGGCAAGCAGTAACTGCCCTATACCTTGTGAACGAAATTGCTCTTCAACACAGAATGCCGCAATGCGACCAAGTTTACCTGCCGAATGAAATAGATCAAACCAGTGAAGTGAGATAAATCCAACAACTTTCGAATCAACTTCTGCTACCAAAAGTTTATAATCTCCTTTTTGGTAGTGCTCCATTTTTGCATGAAGCTCTTCCATGTTTAATGAAGTATATCCCAGTTGAGACACAAGCTCTTTGATACTCATTACATCTTTACCAGTTGCCTCACGAATGACCATAAATGAAGTTACCAGAAACAATCCACCGTTGCTATAAATCAGGAAATTACTTTTTACAAATTTGAGTACTTTCAAATATAAATCAAACCTACTACTATGAGCCATTACTCCCGCCGTGAATTCATATCTAAAATTGGGCTTGGTGCCGCCATGCTTTCGTTGCCACTAGACTTGATGGCCAGACGTTTTGATGGAAAGAAATTAGGCGTAGCCTTAGTCGGACTTGGCTATTACAGTGAGTTCCTACTGGCGCCTGCATTACAACAAGCAACTAACTGTTACCTTGCTGGCATTGTAACCGGTACGCCAGAGAAAGCTGTGCGCTGGAAAAAACAATTTAACATTCCTGACGCCAATGCTTATACATATCAGACCTTCGATCGTATAGCTGATAATAAAGACATCGATATAATTTATGTAGTGCTTCCAAACTCCATGCACCACGAGTATGTTATTCGTGCAGCGAAAGCTGGCAAGCATGTTATTTGTGAAAAGCCAATGGCAGTCTCATCAAAAGAATGCCAGGAGATGATTGATGCCTGTAAGAAAGCAAAAGTAAAATTATCCATTGGCTACAGGCTTCACTTTGAACCTCACACCAAAGAAGTAATGCGCATTGCTAATCAAAAAGTATTTGGGCAGATTAAAACAGTGGAGACTTCCATGGGTTTCAAAATAGGAGATCCTACGCAGTGGCGCTTAAAGAAAGCGTTAGCTGGCGGTGGCGCCATGATGGATGTTGGCATCTATGCAATACAGGGTGCACGCTATTCTACAGGCTCGGAACCTATATCAGTAACGGCGCAAGAGTATAAAACAGATCCGGTTAAATTTAAAGAAGTAGATGAGACAATCTTCTGGCAGATGGAATTTCCAACAGGAGCTGTTTCGTCATCCGTCACCACGTATGCAAGTTCAACAGAACGATTATTTGCATCAGCGGAAAATGGCTGGATAGAGTTGAGACCAGCCTTTGGCTATGGTCCTATTAAAGGAAGAACAAGCGAAGGGGAACTGAATTTTCCGCACGTTATCCACCAGACTTTGCAAATGGAAGACTTTGCAGCCTGTATACTTGAAAACAGAGAAACAACTGTTGGTGGTGAAGAAGGTTTACGTGATATGAAGATCATCGAAGCCATTTACAAATCAATTGAAACTGGTAAGAAGGTGAAGTTAACATGAACTTAAAATAGAAGAGCACCAACCATCTTCATCGTTAATGTGTCTAATTCAGAACAAAGCCCAAACACAACTTACCGATGAAAACAATATACTTCTTGTCACTACTAGTTGTAGGGATGCTAATCGCTGCATGCGATTCATCTAATTACGATTCCAAGCCTGATTATGAGGCGCAGTCCGATAGTTATTTACCACTGCAAGTAGGGAACTACTGGAATTTTGTACCGACCGGTGTATTAAGTTCTGACTATAACGTGCACAGAGAAATTACAGGCAAGGCAACGTTACAAGGGCATGAGTATTATTTGCTTGTGTCGACTTCAAGCGGTAATGATTATAAGGATAGTCTTTATCTACGTGTTGATAATAATGGCTACGTCTATTCACGAAGACCCAACAGTACGTGGGAAGATAATTACTTTCGCCTGAAGGGTGACGATGGAGATTCGTGGACATATGCAATTGATGATCACGACAAGGTTACTATAACCTTAAGTAATGTTGATGTTGAAATAGACAATACAACAATTAAGGCGTGCAAAGCCTACTACTACAATGTCGACAATTGGGCCGATGAAGAATATACCCGCACGTTAGCCAAGGGTATTGGCTTTGTAAAAGAGTATAGTAATGCCTGGGGCATGGGTGAAATTCTGAAGTCAGCCAGAATTAATGGCACTAAGATTGAGTTTTAAAAATAAGCCAAAACATTACGAAGGAGCCTTGCCATGTGCAGGGCTTTTTATATTGAATATTTTTGGCCAATCGGCATAATCAGACGCAACTCGTTGGCAAATCCAGATTACTGCAAACGTTATATATGTTAATATTCGTGTTTACATTACACTAAACAACGTAGATAACTGTATACCCGTTATCTTTGTAGCATTAAAATAGATAATAACATGATTGATGTTCAAATCCTTGGTTTGGTTGCCGGTGCTTGTACTACCGTAGCTTTTTTGCCCCAGGTGGTGAAGACATGGAAAAGTCGCTCGGCGAAGGATCTATCGCTGGGTATGTTTTCTTTCTTTTGCTTTGGTGTACTTCTCTGGCTTGTTTACGGTATTATGAAAATGGACATACCTGTAATAGCAGCCAATTTAGTTACACTCATGCTGGCTTCAACGCTGCTGTTCTTTAAACTAAGATTTAGAGATTAACAGTATCAGATCTTAATGTGCGACCAGTTCTCGCCCGATTTAATTCTGAAGATCTGCATATCCGAAACCTTAAACTTCTTGGCCAGCGATTTTAACGTAGGCTGCTTCTTTGATTTAAATAATCTGGTTTTGATATCGCGTACCTGATCGGCAGTAAGGATATGACCTTTGCCTGATTTACGGCGGTTGATAACAGCAGGATCAGACTTCAGGTGCTTGCTTAGTTCTTCAAGCGTTACCCACTTCAGATTTTTGCTGGCGTTGTTCTCCTTTACATGATCGACATGGATAACATATTTGTGCTTGGCACTTGGCTTGTTAACGAAGTGAGTAGCCAGCAACCGATGCATTAGAAAGGTTACATTCTTTTCACCTTTGCGAATACTTAATGCCGGATACTTCTGTACCAGACTTTGCTTTAACAGATAGCCTGTTTCTATTTCATCGGTAAAGCTAACGGCCCGCCCTTCGCTACTGATAGCATAGCGTTGACCGGCTTTGCCTTTGTAGCTTTTAAGAACAATCCATTTTTCCCTGGGGAGGAACTTTATTTTTTTGGAGGTTGCTTTGGATACCATAGCGTTTTGTTTTAATTGATATTATTAAAGTTAATAAAAATCAAGCAAACTCTTTTTTTACTACCAATAACAGGAAATCCTTGTCTATAGGAAGATACCCCTGTTCATAGCAATAAAAGTATAACGACCCCTCTTTCGTAGTATAGGTGCTCGTAAAATAGCTAAAATCAAAGCCTTTTGCTTTTAGCTTCATACGGCTGGCTTTACTCTTCCCATCCGGATTAAGTTCCATTAATATACGTCTGTTCTTTCGTAAAACATTATTTACGTTGCGCACATAGGCTGTTTCATCACTATTCAACTTGTTATTATAGGCTGTTCTACATTGATCAGAGCAATATTTTTTGTCAATACGTCCTTTGAACTCAGCGCCACATTCTATACATGATTTACTTTCAAGCGGGGGCATATAACTATCCGTTTGTAATCGTTTACAAACGAATATAAACGAAAGTAACCGTTTTTCATACGATTAAGGCTATTTTCCTCACCCACCTTTGTATCGTCAGTTGCAGGGAGCATCTGATTTAAAATATAAAAACCCATTAAAATTTAAACACTATGTCAAACTTAAGAAACAGCGTACAACTCATCGGTCGGTTAGGTAAAGATCCAGAAGTAAGAACATTCGACAGCGGAAAGAAACAAGTGTCATGCACCATAGCTACGAGCGATACCTATAAGAATCAGAAAGGTGAAAGAGTAGAAGATACACAATGGCATAATCTGGTAGTATGGGGACCTCTTGCAGATGTATTTGAGAAGTATGTTAAAAAAGGTAACGAGATAGCCGTTCAAGGCAAACTTATACACAGATCATATGAAACCTCTGGTGGCGAGAAGCGCTACATCACCGAGATCAACGTGAACGAAATGGAGATGCTCGGCCCCAAAAAATAAAACACTGTTTTGCCATAGCAGGTTTGAGCCTGGACTAGTTAATAGTTCAGGCTTTTTTTATTCATTGCTCAATAGTCATTAATCAAGCGAGTATGCGTTAAACCAATGGCTAATTTCTATCGACTAATGACGATCTGATTTGTAAATCTTTTACGCTTTATAAACAATTGGTGATTTTCCAGTCCATCGTTTAAAAGCTCGTGAAAATGCGCTGAGCTCATTGTAGCCAAGCATATTTGAAATTTCTTTCACCTGGTATTTTCCTGATTGTAGATAATGTTCTGCCAAAGATTTTCTCACGGAGTCTGCCACTTGCTGATAAGTAACACCTTCGTCACTGAGCTTGCGCTGTAAACTGCGTGCACTTACATTGAAGTTAGCAGCCACTTCATCCAATGAGAGAATTCCCAGGTATGCATTGGCAGCCAGATATTGTTTCATGCGGGTTTGCAATGTCTGGCTTGGTTTAAGTTCTATCTTTTCAGACTTTACTTTTTGAAGCAGACTATTTTGTAATTCATAATTGGCAGTAAGAATAGGCTCGTTCCAATACTCAATTGGAAATTCAAGTGAGCATTCATTAGCTTTCTTTGCAGGTCTGCACCGCAGAACTCTTTCATATTCTGCCAGCTTTTCTGCATCAACAGAAAGTTTTACTGCACTGGGTTTTATTTTTTCAAGCAGCAATCCATCCAGTTCATGAATTACAAACACCATAAGTAAATCTCTCATTTGCAGAAAGGAGAACGATGGATCTTTTACTTCATCCACGATTTTAAAGAGCACAGTGAAAGTTTGTTTTGTTTGTTTTATTTCCATCCTGAAATGATCGGATACCAGATGGATCAATGCCGTGGCTTGTGTTAAAGCCTCACCCACTGTACTGCTGGATTTGATAATCTCCCCGACAATACCAAGTGCTGCAAGTTGTAATGATTCACCAAAGTGCAAGCCAAGCAGTGAGTCATTACAAAGGTGACTGGCGTTGAGCCAGAGGTCTGCCATTTGCTTTTCTGTAACGGCCGCATGAGTTCCAGCCTTAAGCGCTTTCAAATCAATGTTTGAAAGTTCACACAATTGTTTTACAGAGATATCACGTTGCGCGGCGTACGCCAGCATACTCAACACGAAACGGTTCTTTTGATTTTCCATGATTCAAAAATAGTAACATGTTATAATCATTCACTGTCCAAAAATCATTTTGTCGTGAAAAGGTAATGCATTGACGGGTAAAGGTAAGCGCCGGGTGACGTCTGGAAAATACTTTTGTGTCATAACAAAAACAAAATTTCAAATTTATGATGCCATTAAAAAATGTATTGATCGTAAATGGAGTGAGCTCCGGCGCAACAGGTATAGGTCTTGTTGCTTTTGCACAACTGGCTGCTAAACTCTTTGATGTGTCACAGACATCTGTGTTTGCAGGTACCGGAATTTTTCTGCTTGTCTTTGCTGCTGTTGTTCTCTTCGAAGCATTCAGAGATTCAATCCGAATGAGACAAGTTCAAATCATCATTGCGTTGGATGTGCTTTGGGTTATAGCCAGCGTGCTTGTTGTATTGCTGATGCTTAGCAAAATATCAGCAATAGGAAATCTGTTAATCATAGCTGTTGCATTGTGGGTAGCAATGATGGCCTTTCTCCAGGTTAAAGGACTAAAACAAATAAGTATCTAATCAATAAGAATATGAAAAACATAATAATAATCTTCATTGCCATGGTAAGTGCTACTACCATAACGATTGCTCAACCTTCAGAAAAAGCTGAAGCAGTTGTAAACATAGATCCGTCTTCTGTTGTGAAAGACTTCTTCAATGCATTTCGGGAGAAGAATCGTGAAAAGGTTGCGTCTTTACTCCACCCTGAAGTTGTGTGGATACAACCTGGAAACAATCAGTTATCAGGTGTGAAGAAATCCAGAGAGGAAGTCATGCAAATGGGAAAACAAATGGGTGAGCGCTCAGCGAAAACAATAACGCTTGCAGAAATTAAATTTCTCAGCGCTACGGGCAACAGTGTGGCATGCCTTCTCCGTTGGAAAGCTGCACAACCAACCGGTGTTGTGTTGGATGTAGAGAACATTGATGTTTATACCATTGAGAATGGAAAGATTGTGAACGTAAAAGTTTACTCAGCCGATCTTGAACAGGAAGATAAATTTTGGGGCAGGTGATTTAGTTTCGATTACTAACATTCTCACTTAAAATAAATAACCGCGCGTTCTGATGGCAGAGACGCGCGGTTAAAGTTTAAGAGTAATTAATGAATAATAATCAACTTCTTAATCTCAGTATGTTTGCCTGAGGTTAGTCTGTATAAATAAAGTCCGGGTTTGAAAGATAAAGTGTTTACTTCGTAAGTATGTGTTCCGGTTTCGGCATGCCCATGATGCAATCCACTAACTTCAACTCCCTGATCGTTGAATAACTTCAGACTAATGAACGAATCATTAGGCAAAGTAAATCTCACCATTGAAGTACCCGATGCCGGATTAGGATAATGTTCCAGCGAAAACAAATTGGGATCATCTGTTGATGAAACATTTTCTGACTGTGCAATTCTTCCTGATGGTAATGTACTACTCCATGTGCCATTGCTATACCAGCCTTCATTGCAACGATATAGATCTGCTGTTTGTGTAGCACCATTGTTACTGAAGATTACATTGGCACAGGTTGCGTTAGGAATTGTGTAAACATACCAGCCATTTCCTTCTGATGTCATGGTAACACCTGGCCATGTAGTTGTAGAAGCTGTTGGTGTTACATTCCAGTAATATAACTTAGGAGTAGCCCATGTTGTGTTCAGGTGAAGTTTCAGTCCTGTTGATACTGTTGGATCTGAATTGTACCATGTTCCACTATCATACCAGCCTTCGTTACAACGATTAAGATCTGCTGTTTGTGAAGCCCCATTATTGCTGAAGATTATATTAGAACATGTTGCACCGTTAGGAATAGTATAAACATACCAACCGTTTCCTTCTGATGTCATCGTTACCCCAGGCCATGTTGTAGTAGCGGCACCAGGTGTTGCATTCCAATAATAAATTTTAGGAGTCGCCCAGGTAGTTTTTAAATGAATCTTTAAACCTGTTGTGGCTGATAATGTATAGGTGTGCGATTGTAAAGCCGATCCTAAGGAAGCATTATCAACTGCATAAACTTTTAATGTTGTCGTGGCACTAAAGGAAAGTGTTTTACTTCCGGCGGCACTGGCCGATGATGTTGTTGGTGTACTGCCATCAGTAGTATAGTAAAGTGTTGGCGTTGCACCGCTATCATCTGTAGCGCTAATCGTAACCGATACTGTTGATGTAAACGAATATGGACCTGCAGGAGTGACCGTAACTACCGGTGCGGCATTTGTTGTTACTTCCGGATTGGAATCATACCATACGCCATCTTTATACCAGCCTGTGGTACTTCTTGTGAGGTCTGCAGTTTTGTTTGTAGTTGATCCGTTATCATTAAAAATTAAACTCGTACTTGTAACATTTGTGAATGTGTAAGTATACCAGCCACTGGCAGTAGCGTTAGCGCTCGCATCAACACCAGGCCATGATACTGTTGATAAACTTGTTGATGGAACAACATTCCAGTAATAGATTTTTACTGCACCTGTTGACCATGTACTCGGTTTTTTAAAATTCACTGTAAAGGAAGGGAGTGTTCCAAAAGTGTAAGCATTGCTTGCTACTGTTGATTGTAAATTTTGAGAATCAACAGCCAGTGCTTTCACAGTGCTGTTTGTACTAAGTGTAAAAGGTGTGCTATACAAAGCACTGCTGGTTGTCGGTGTACTTCCGTCTGTAGTGTAATAGATTTTAATGGGTGTGTTTGAACCCGTTGCTGAGAGTGTTACCTGTATGGCGCTTGCATAATTTCCAGCATCTGGACTTATACTCGCTACCGGGTTTGAACCTCCTGCACTTCCACTTTGAAAATATCCAACACCATTGCCACCAATTATACCGGGACCATTCAATACATATAGACCAGCTGATGCCGGTTGTACGGTAAACGATAAATTACCATTGCTCACCACAACTGCATTACCAGTAACAGCATCTCTGTATGTTCCATTCGTTAGTCCGGTGAAATTGAAAGTAACGACGCCATCTTTAGCAAGACCCACAGCGACTTCACTCGTTCCTGATTTTCGAATATAGCCAACGCCATTACCATCGCTTGTTCCTGCCCAGGTCCATGTTCCATTCTGTAATGCAGGAATTGCTTTGCGCATAGCGTTAAGCTTTTTGATGTGCTGATAGATTTTATGATTAGGCGCATTGGTAAATTCAGCACCATAATATGCGCGACCCGTTACATCAAGTGACTGACTAATACCGGAGGCATCATGAATATCAGTATAAACACCTTTCTTGAATTGAACTTCAGTGCCATAATACACTACAGGAATACCACGCCATGTAAACATGAAGTTCATACAGGCTGCAAGATTTTCAGGTGTACCACCATAGCGTTGGTTCCAATCGTTGTTAGGTCCAAAGTCGTGATTATCGAGCCAGGTAAGATTTGTTGATGGATCGCTGTAGAGATTATCATAACGAGCAGCAGCTGTTACATTAGAAAAACTCTGACCTTCTTGAAATACATTGTGAAAGGTTGCTTCAGCATAAAAATCAAGTACAGCCATTCCTGAGTTGGCAGAAGAACCAACAGCACCGCGCCATGTATACCAATGTGGATTGATTTCTTCAACCGGATGAAGTTCAAATCTTTTTTGAGCAACTTCAGCGAAGACAAATAGATTAGGGTTAACAGCTTTAAATTTGTCGAGAAAATAAAGTGCATCAGCTCTATCCATGTGCTTCATGGTATCCCAGCGAAAAGCGTCAACACCCATGTTGATGAATGTTGTATAGGCAGCAACAAGATAATCTCTCAGCACCTGGCTCCCAGTATTCAGATCAGGACAATCGCCTGCAATAGCGCGATTATATAAATTCTCAGTGTCATCCCATCCCTGAACAAATCCATTACCAGAATGATGAAACCAGTTGATGTCAGATGTGTTCACAAATGATTCAGTACATGGCCAGTTGAAAGCAGCAAGGTTTGAATTGTATGGTGCAGGCAACTTGGCAAGATTTGCACGGCTCCAGATTTTTCCATCAACTGGATTTGGAGTTATGCCATCATATTGCCAGTTTGGATTGTCAGCTGCATACCAGGCTTGTGTTGGATCAGTGTTATATTTCAACTCGGCCTGTCCTTTAATACCAAAGCGACCAGAATGATTTGTAACAATATCTAATACAATCTTCATTCCGCGTGCGTGAACTTCATTGATTAGATCCTGAAACGTTGCACCGGGAGATTCAAGTCGTGGATCTACTTTGGTAAAATCCCATGCATGATAGCCATGATAGTCAAGCGGGCCTCTGTTCTGAACGATAGGAGTGATCCATATCGCGGTGAAGCCAAGATCTTTGATGTAATCCAGTTTCTGAATAAGGCCTTTAAAATCACCACGCCATGGTACATCGTTAGGATCGGTGATAGCAGGACTGTTTGGTCCGTAAGAACACCATTCATTAGGACGATTGTTTGTTGGATCACCATCAAAGAATCGTGTTGGGAGAAGGAAGTAAATTGTTTCCTTTCGAAAATCAACTTGTGCCGTAGCAAGTTGAATCTGCAGCAACATGAACATCATGAGGCAGAAGAGCATTGTTTGTACTTTAACTTTCATAAAATGTTTAGGTGGTTGGGATTGAGTATCATATGTGAGTTCCACAAATGATTTATGTTGTAAGCTTATCAACACAGTGAAGAGTTATCGCTTCACCTTATAAAGTGGGTTATAAAGTCTCACAACCAACAGGTGCCGAATCATAAAATGCACCTTGACACCTTTTTAAGTATTTGATTTTTAAAGAAGTAGGATTGAATGTGTAAAACGTTCTCAGATGAGAGCAGATAAATTATTTGAAGATATTTTTGTTGAACGAAGAAAGTGGGACGTAAGTAAATAGTCGGGAAGACAGAGAAGTCCGAAAGACGGAAAGTCAGAGTTGCTGGAGAGTTCGCAGATTACAGCAAGTCAGTAAAGATGAAAGTTATAGAAGAGTGAAAATTGTGAGTTTTAAAAACGAGAGTTGTACAGTGAAATGAATTTTACAAGATTGCTAGCTTCCCGTCTTTCCGACTTCCGGACTTCGCTGTCTTTCTGACTTCCCGTCTTCCAGACTTTCCAACTATTCCCCAATCCCCTCCAATAACGACTCTTGCACGTGGTTAAAATATTCGCGAGGAGTTTTGCCTGTGCTTTTTTTGAAGGCGCGGTTGAAAGTTGTTTTTGAGCTGAATCCAACCTCCATAGAGATAGCTAAGAAAGTGTAATCTTTATAATGGTCGAGGTTTACAAGTCTTTTAAACTCTTCAATGCGATATTCATTAATGAAGTCGAAAAAGTTTTTATTGTAACCTTCGTTGATAAGCCATGAAAGTGTATGACCATTGGTTTTCATCAGATCGGCCAGATCTTGAAGTGTGAGCTTTGCGTTGAGGTAAGGCTTTTGTTTTTTCATGATGGACGCAAGCGAAGTTTTCAATGCTTCCATATTTTCTTTCTGATGTGTGCTGATCTTTTTCTCATCAACATCATCCTTCAGCTTAAATAATTCTGGTTTACGAATCACGAGAAAAGTATGCGTATAGGCTGATAAAGCAAATACAATCCATAACGCATCAATGGTCGACTCATGAAAGCTGGTAGGATCGTAATTAAAAACAGGCGCTAAACTATAAATCAAAAGAGCGAATGCCCAAATGAACAGGCATAAACCACTGTGTGTCATTACAGTAATAGCATACGAGAAGGAATTGGCAAAACCAAGACTCTTTTCAATTCTCTGTTGTCGTATAAGTAAGCGAAGAGAGACAATCCAGATTGCCACATTGTAAACCAAAGCTACCACACACGACCAACTAAAAAGATTGGTAAAGAGACCATCGATACTGTGAAGAATAAATTGCTCTCTTGATAAGATTAACGATGGAATATAAAATACAAACAGAACCAATGCTGCAGCAACAAAAATAAAGTCAAGTGCTTTGATAGAAGCTGTTATACCTGCAACTTTTTTAACAAGTAGGTACAGTAATGGCGCATAAGCAACATACACGATGTCAGAAAGCAGGAGTAACTTAGGTTGCCAGTTAAATACAAAGCGATTATACGTTGCGAGACGTGCAACCAATGATATCATAGTAACAAGCATCAGCAAAATCAAAACGCCTGATACTTCTCTATTGCGATTTTTGATAGCCAGCAATGAGAGTATGATGAGCAAACTTTGAAATGCAGTGGCAGCCAGAATAAATGTATACAACAAATTAGAACCACCACCAATATCATCCCATGCATCGATGGTACAGATTATTGGAGTCGAAGATTGTCCTTTCTGCCAATAGGAGATGCGATTGAATTTTGTTCTTCCATTCTCACGGCACTCAACCGAACGCCAGCTGCCTCTGTTGAACTTATACCATATTGTATCGTGATTGATCTTCGGTATTTTAATGGCGTAGTTAGAATCATCAAGCCTGGTGAGTTTGAAGTCGGGATCATTTTCGCGCCAGTTGTTGAAACTTCCTGAAATATAGATTGGTGCTTCATAAGGAGTATTGTCTGGTATTTTTTTAACAGCAATATTCCAGGTATGGTCAGTGCCGAGATCTTCCCAGCTTAATACTTGTATGGTATGTTCAACAGCAATTCCCTTTTGTGCGGCAAGCTTACGGTTCTCTAATTTCTTTCCGTTGATGTCACCTTCTACTGAAGCCCAAGACCCACGCGTAATTTTAAATTCAAGATCAACCACATTTTTTGAAATCGTAATGGAAAAGGTACCATCACGTCTGCGGGTCAATACATATTGCTTGTCGTCAGGATTCCATTCATTAAAATTGCCTACTATATAAAGAGAGTCTTTAGCCGGTGTATTCTCAGGAAGCTTAGTGACAACAATAGTTACCTGACCTTGAACGAAGTGCGATGTGATTAGAAAAACCAACATGCCGATGCATCTCAAAAGAGACATATTATGATTGATCTGCCTCAGCACTGATGCTTTACCCTTTTTGAGATACTCAGCGGAAATCACTTCGCATTTTTCCAATACTCCAAAAAACATCGTTGTCAGGCTTCTGGTTTTGTAGACTGAAATTTAAGATAGATGTGGTTTTAATGGAAAACAATCGTTTGATATTTTATTTTAAATTTATTGCTACAAGTGAGCTGTAGTAAGGAAGGACTTATTCATGGATAAAAATATAAGCATGACCGTCCCTTCTCCAGATATGGAAACTTGATAACTGTAATACAATAGGAGCTTCACATTTACGTCTCTCTTTATAAATTCAAACCGGTATGGTAATCTTTGCTCTTGTAATCGTCATTCTGATCCTTAGTGTTTATATTTTCATTCAGCAACCATCCTTTGGAAAGATAGCCACTGGCGATAGATATGAAAGAATAGTAAAGTCGCCTAACTACAAGAATGGACGCTTCAGCAATCTGAGTCATACACCAGATCTTACAGAAGGAGTTGGTTTCTTTGAAGTGTTACGAGAGTTTCTCTTTCAAAAAAGTAAACGCAGCAAGCCAACTTCAATGTTGCCATCAAAAAAGATTGACTTAAAGAATCTTCCAACAAATGAAAATGTAATAGTATGGTTTGGGCACTCATCCTATTTTCTGCAGATTGATGGTAAGAAGATTTTGGTAGATCCTGTGCTGAGTGGCAGTGCATCGCCTGTTCAGTTTACAACAAAGAGTTTTGCTGGTGCTGATGTTTATGTGCCTGATGATTTTCCACCAATAGATTATCTGTTTATCTCTCATGATCATTGGGATCATCTCGATTATAAAACAGTTAAAGAACTAAAACCAAAAGTTAAACAAGTAATCTGCGGTCTTGGTGTTGGTGAGCACCTTGAGCGCTGGGGTTATGAGCCATCTCGTATAGAAGAGCGAGATTGGAATGAAGAAGTTGATTTAGGTAATGGCTTTCATGTGAACACAGTTCCTGCAAGACATTTTTCAGGTCGTGGTTTTAAACGCAACCAATCACTATGGCTTTCTTATGTTTTACAAACACCAACCATGAAGATTTTTATTGGTGGAGATTCTGGTTATGATAATCACTTTGAAATGATAGGCAAGGAGCACGGTCCGTTTGATCTTGCAATTTTGGAGTGTGGTCAGTATGATAAGAGCTGGAAATATATTCACATGCTTCCGGATGAAGTAGTGAAGGCTGCTATCGATCTTAAAGCAACTCGCCTTTTTCCGGTACACTGGGCCAAGTTTACATTAGCTCTCCATGCATGGGATGATTCAATCATTAGTGTTAGCGAATATGCTTCGCTTCAAAAAGTATCGCTCTTAACTCCAATGATTGGCGAGCCCATTAATTTAAACAAAGATTACAACGGATCACCCTGGTGGAAGACTGTTTAATAAGCACGATGATTTCGAAGAGACAGAAATTTTCTTGCTGTTGTATTTTAACAGCTAAAAAAATATTTGAACTAGCTTGATTATTTTTTCTTTCCCTTCACTGGTTTTTCAGGAGTATGTGCAAGCCCAACACCAAATTCGCGCAGCGCCAGCAGGATAGATTTCTTCTCAATTTCTAACTCATTGACTCTATCTTTTAGCTGTTGTACTTCAAGTGGGTAGTTAATGAGCGGTTCGTTTATAGCATTTTTACTATAGTTCTCCGTAATAAAAGGTTCTCCTTCGCCAGTGATAAACCACCTCACATTAAGATCTTCAAACTTGATTGTTAAATCGCGGATAATATCATAAGAAGGTTTAGAGTCCTCCTCCTGTTTCAGGCGATAGATTTTCTGAGGTTTATCATAGCCAAGCTTGGTGGCCAATTCGGCAACATTCTTTATTCCTTTTTTCTCAATGATCAAAAGAATACGATCAAATATAGTTGAATTTTTGTTCAATAAAGTTTGTATTTAATTCAAATGAGTTTGTATACTTGTAATACATTAAAATATTCAGCTGCAAATATGTAAAGTTCTGTTTTAAAAGAAAATGGAAGGAGCTATTGCATTTCTAATACCATAAAAAGTTTTAAGACGTGCTACTTAATCTCTATAACATACTTTCAAAAAGTAAATTTTAATCATATCAGTCTGGTGCATTTCGCGGAACACATTTTTAGCAATGCTTACCATTCAGACTGCAGCAAAAACAAATTCCAATGTAAACATAAATAGCCATCACCCCCAATTCATAAATAGAGCGGAGAGGATTATCAGGATAAGTAATAGTGTTAAATGAATATGGAACAAAAGAGGCCCGAATTTTTTAAACTGGATGAAGCAGATCGAAGAGTTTTACTTTGGCTTATGGATCACGTGCATTTGAAATCAACAAAAAGCTGGATTGAGTATATTGTTGAAGACTATCACCGAAGAGGAATAAAGATAGACGCCAAGAAATTGTACAAGGAAACGCAAGAAGAATAAATCACTTTTTGAAAGTTAAACTTTACTGGAAGCATATCCTCTGCGTAAAATAACAGTTTATGAATTCACTACATTCATAAACTGTCAAGATTTGAAAGTAAAGAGAACTATCTCCAGCATCACACAGAAATTTTAGCAATCTTAACTACTGTCAGACACGAAGTAAAGAGGAAGATCAATGTCTTCCTCTTTGATGATTACTATTAGTGCTGTGAATTATAGGTGATCTACTTTCGCCATGAGAAGGCATCAATGATCTCTCGGAGAATCCTTCAAAAGATCGTGACTCCGAAATTCGCGGTTGATTATTACTACCTGAATTAACGGCAACGTTGTGTTGTTCACGATGAACGGGTTGATTAAAACTCCGCTGTTCGCTCACACGTTGTTGAAAGCCTGAGCTATGTTGAGTAGCTGTAAATTCTCTGAGGTCTGAAGAAGATCGTTCATTACTTCTTTCGAATGTTGTTCCGTAACGTCCATTAGACGATTCATTTTGTTGATTGTTACCACGACCCCTTCCATCTGAACCTGACTGGTTGTGATCCGTATTGTGTGTAGCTTCATAATGACGACCATTGTTGTTGTCATTATGACGTCCATTATCATAATTGTTGTGATTGTTATAATTGTTGTGATCAGACCATGAGCGTCTGCCATATCCTTCGTAACGATCGTGACCTCCTGATCTGCCTTCATAACGATCACGACCTCTATAGTTAGATCGATAGCATGGGTGCATACACATAATACGATACGGGCCTCCAGGGATTCCACCACATTGGATGATAGGCCCACGTCCAGGGTGAATACCAGGGTGAATAAAACGGACTATAAACATACTGAACAGAAGGCCATGCCCATACGTTAACCGTTGCGCGCGCTGTGGTATAGCCTGCATTCACCAGAATATCTTCAGTGGGTTCAATAATGGTTTCAACGCCATACACATCTGCATCAC
>Ga0310811_10003881_pt1 | contig 18827 bp, 22 predicted proteins | sample YCmetagenome_FD_207642 | JGI IMG/M metagenome (GOLD analysis project Ga0310811, IMG submission 207642) | Soil microbial communities from experimental microcosm in Duke University, North Carolina, United States - YC | ecosystem: Engineered > Artificial ecosystem > Soil microcosm > Unclassified ...
CCTCGGCGACCGGGTGGCGGTGCTGCGCAAGGGGCTCCTGCAGCAGGTGGCAACCCCCCGGGAGCTGTACGAGCGTCCCGTCAACCTGTTCGTGGCCGGCTTCATCGGCTCGCCGCCGATGAACTTCGTGCCCGCCAGTGTCGAGGACGGGGGGGTCTCGCTTCCCTTCGCCCGCGTCGAGCTGCCCCAGCAGATCTGCGAGCGGATCGGCGGGCAGCAGCTGCTGATCGCCGGCATCCGTCCCGACCACTTCGAGGACGCCCGCCTCGTCGACACCGCCGAGCGCAGCCACGGGGTCACGTTCACGGCCCACGTGGACGTGACCGAGTGGCTGGGCAACGAGCTGTTCGCCTACGTCCCGTTCGAGGCGCCGGCCGAGGTCACCGACCGGCTCAAGAGCCTGGCCCGGGAGCTCGACAGCGAGTCCCTGCGAACCCAGCTGGTGGCGTCGCTCGACACGGCCAGCGACATCCAGAAGGGCCAGGACGCCGAGCTGTGGTTCGACGCCACCAAGATGCACCTGTTCGACCCCGCCAGTGGCGAGAACCTGACCCGGGACCTGCTCTACGCGCCGGCGCCGGCCCGCTCCTCGGGAGCCGGCGGCGCGTCCCCGCCTCCCCGCGCCTCGGCTCCCTCCCGCGGCAGGTAACGCATCGCGCTGACCACGTTGCCCTCGGTGTCGAGGAACTGGACGAGGGTGCCGACGGTCGGGATGTCGTAGCCCTCCAGCAGGACCGTCCCCCCGTTGGCGGTGACGGCGTCGCGCACCGACACCACGTCGTCGATCGCCACCGTGCACTCGAAGCCGCGCATACCCGTGCCGGTGAGCGGCTCGGCCCGCCCGTGCAACGCCCCCTCGATCCCGGGATCATCGGCCGTGCCGGTGTGGATGCGGAGGAACCCCGGCGGCCCCCAGGCCTCGAAGTGCCAGCCGAACACGGCCTCGTAGAACCGGCGGGCCCGGTCCACGTCATCGGCGGCGATGGCGAAGTGGACGACGTTGTTGGCCACGCCAAGACCCTAGGTGGGAGACTGCGGGTGCCGCAGCCGGGCGGTGGAGTGCCGGGAAGTCTGGTCGGCGAACCGATCCGTCGTTCGCTCCCCCGAGGAGGGTCACCCGTCCGTGCCCCGATCCGTGCTCCGCTTCCTGGCCGCCGAGGCGTCCGCCGGCATCGTCCTGCTCGCCGCCGCGGTGGTCGCCTTCGGGTGGGCGAACTCAGCTTGGGGCGGCTCGTACCGGTCCCTCTGGCACACGACGGTCGGCCCGGGTGGGGCGGCGCTCCCACCCGACCTCGGGCACTGGGTGAACGACGCGCTGATGGCCGTGTTCTTCTTCGTCGTCGGCCTGGAGGTGAAGCAGGAGCTGGTCCAGGGCCGCCTCCGGGACCGGCGAACAGCGGCGCTACCGGCCGTGGCCGCGCTGGGCGGGATGGTGGTGCCCGCCCTGCTCTTCACCGTGGTCAACCTGGGCGGGCCAGGGGCCCGGGGCTGGGGCATCCCGATGGCCACCGACATCGCCTTTGCCGTGGGGGTGGTCGTGGTCCTTGGGCCGGCGATCCCGCCGTCGCTGAAGCTGTTCCTGCTCACCCTGGCCGTCGTCGACGACATCGGCGCCATCGTGGTCATTGCCGCCTTCTACTCCAGCGGGGTGGACCTGGTGTACCTCGCCGTGGCCGCGGTGCTCGTGGGCGTGATCGTCGTCGCCAAGCGGGCCCGGGTGACCCGGCTGGCCCCCTATGCCGTCCTCGGCGCCGCCCTGTGGCTGGCGACGTACCGCTCGGGCGTCCACCCCACCATCGCCGGGGTGGTGCTCGGCCTTCTCACGCCGGCGCACGGCCAGGCATCGCCGGCCCAGCGGCTCGGCTACCGCCTCCAACCGTGGTCGAGCTTCTTCGTCCTTCCGCTGTTCGCCCTGGCCAACGCCGGAGTTGCGGTGCGGGCCGACGTCTTTGACGCACCGGGCGTGCCCGCGGTCGCCGCGGGCGTGGTCCTCGGCCTCGTCGTGGGCAAGGCGGTGGGCATCGCCGGTGCGGCCTGGCTCGCCACCCACACCGGCCTGGCCCGCCTGCCCGACGGGACCACGTGGCCGATGATGGTCGCCGCGTCCGCCGTGGCCGGCATCGGGTTCACCGTGTCGCTGTTCATCGCCGAGCTGGCCTTCGCGCCGGGCCCCCTCCAGGAGGCGGCCCGGCTCGGGGTCCTCACCGCCTCGACCCTGGCCGCCGTCGTCGGCGGCGCGGCCCTGTCCCGCGCCTCACGCGCCGCTCACGGCCGCGGCCGCTGACGTCGCCGCGGGCACCAGGGCTGGGTCGCCGTCCCGCCTGACGACGATGATCAACCGGTCATCGGCCGCCAAGTCGACGAGCTTCGACTTCGGCGGATCCAGGTGGATGGCCAGGGCCAGGTCCCGGGTGGCCGCCCTCCCGCCCGTCCGGTACCCGATGGCCAGGTGGCCTGCCCGCTGCGCAGCGGCGACGTATGCCCCATACGGAACGTCCGGGGCGGGCGCGGCGTAGTCGGAGATGGGCCGCATGCACACCTCGGATCCCGTCGTCTCGAACAGGTCGTCGAACACGCTCTCGCGCTCGGGGACCTCGGCGATCTGGGCCAGCATCAGCGCGGTGATCCGCTCGCTCACGATGAAGTCCTCGGCCCCCGCCACCCGGGCCAGCTTCACGTCCCGGATGTCGAGCACCTCGGTGAGCACGCTCATCCCCCGGCTGATCGCCGGGTGGTCGTGGCGGAACTGGCGGAGTTGCAGGAGGGTCATGAGGGCGCGGGCGTCCGCTTCCTCGGCGGACAGGGCGTTGCGGTAGCAGAGCACGACCACCCGGTCGTAGTGCTCGGCCGCGCACAGCTCGGCGATCTGGTGGGGGACCGAGTCGTACATCCTGCTCACCGATAGGCGCAGGCGGTCCAGGCCCCGTACCTGGATCTCGTCCTCGCCCACCAGGTGGGCGTCGACCAGCACCCGGATCGTCGATCCCGGCTCCACCCACTTGTCGAGCTCCGCCAGGACCTTGGGCGCCAACCGGTTCCACCCCACGAGCAGGAGGCGGGCCGGCTGGGCCGAGCTGGGCTCGCAGTTGGGCGGCGGCGCCTCGAAGCGGAGGGGCTCGGGCTTCACCTCGATCAGGGCCGGGTCCTCGGTCACCAGGACCAGGGCCTCGCGCTCGTCCAGGACGTGGTCGTCCGGCGGGTTCAGCTCGACCCTGCCGTCGACGTACTGGAGGCCGATGGGCGCGCCGTGTTCGAAGGCGAGGGCCAGGTCGCCGAACGAACGCCCGACGAGCGCTGGGTCCTGGTGGAAGTACACGTCGACGTCGCCGAAGTCGAGGAGCTCCTGGAAAACGATACCGAGCCCGCTATGGCGGCAGGCCTGGGCGGTGACCCGGGCGATGAGGTCCGAGGAGGCGATGGCGATGGCATGGCCGTCGGACGCCTCGCGGAGCGCAGCCGCGTTCTCGGGCAGGGCGCAGTCGGCCACCACTCGCAGCGTCGAGAAGCGCTGGTCGTCCATCAGGGCCAGTACCGACCGGATGACCTGGGCGTCGCCGTCGACGTGGTTGTTGCCGAGCACGATCACCGAGCGGGCTTCGTAGGGGTTCACCAGCGCCAGGTCTGCGGGGTTCGACGGGTCGCCGCTCCGGCACACGATGCGGGTATGGCCGGGGTGGCGGACCCGAGCCCGGATGTCGTCCTCCATCTCGATCTTGTCGTGGTCGGCGAGGACGACGACCACGCTCCTCGCCCGGCCCTTGTGGGCGAGCACCAGCTCCGAGATGACGGGGAACACCTTCTCGGACCACCCGAGGATCAGGACGTGCCCGTCCTCCAGCACTTCGCTGCGACCCTTGCGCAGCTCGGCCACCCGCCGTTCGATGCCGCTGGCGATCAGGCCGATCAGCGAGCTCCCGACCAGGATGCCGAACAGGACCACGAAGAGCGACTGGAGCCGCAGGGGCCACCCGACGTCGGACTCCATGGCCGCGGGCTCGAGAGCCCGCATGAGGTTCTGCCATATGCCTTCGACGATGCCGACCTCGTGGCCGTGGACGGCGATCTCCAGGGCCGAGAGCAGGACGCCGGTGACCAGCACCACCGCCCCCGTGATCAGGCCCAGCCACAGGATCACCGCGACGGTGCCCCGAGCCAGGATGGTGTCGAACTTGTAGCGGACGCGCCTTCGGAACGAACGGTGTGCGGACATGGGTGTTTTCCCTCCTACTGAACGGATGCGGTGAACGGCGCGACCGGGCGCGCCTGAGGCGTCAGTTGCAGGAAGGAAGGGGTGGCGCTCGCAGGACGATGGCGTACCGTCGCCGGACGAGCGAGGAGGGCGGCCGCTGGCCTGCCCGCGTGCGGGACCACGCTGGGTTCTGCGCGAGGGCGAGGAGAGCGACGAGGGCCAGGGCGGCCGGGGCCCGGCGATGGTCGGGCCGGGCCCCGCTCACACCGAGGGCGCCGCCGGCCTGGCGGCGCATGGTCGCGGCGGGGGAGGCCGCGTCGTGGGCGCTGAGGGTCCCCGCCTTCGCCGCCCGCACGAGGACGGAGGTGGCCGCCCGCACACTCCCCGGCGCCGGCCCGGAACGGCCCCAGGCGGGGACCATCACGACGAGCACCGCCACCAGGGCGAGACGCCGAACGGTGGCCGACCTCACCGACCCAGCGTAGCGTTGCCCCTCCAGAACGGTCGATACCCCTCCTACATGTTGGTGTCGTCCGCGGGAACGACCGCGGGGTCCGGCAGCGGTGCCGGGCGGGCAGCCCCGGCCCCCGTCGCCGGCGCGGGTCGGACCGGCTGGCCGACCGTATAGGAGGCCATCGACAGCGAGCCGTAGGCGTACCCGTCGACCAGGACGTCGGCCGTGCCGGCGGCGGCGGCCGCCACCCCGGCCAGGTAGAGCAGCGGGATGAAGTGGTCGGGCGTCGGGGCCGCCGAGGCGAAGTCCCGGTGGTGCTCCAGGCCGGCGAGCGCATCGGGATCGCCCGCCAGCACCTCACGCGCCGCCTCGTCGAAGCGACGGGCCCAGTCGAAGCCGGTCTCCGCCATCCGCACGTCGATCCCTCCGAGGTTGTGGACCACGTTGCCGCTGGCGGCGATGAGCACGCCCCGCTCCCGCAGGGGGGCGAGGGCGGCGCCCAGCTCCAGGTGGTAGTCGAACGGCTTCATGGCGTTGACGGCCAGCTGCACGACCGGGATGTCGGCGTCGGGAAAGGCGTGGCGCAGCACCGACCAGGTTCCGTGGTCCAACCCCCAGGTGTCGTGGTCGAGCCCGACCCACGTCGGCTTCACCACATCGGCGACCGCCTCGGCCAGGTCGGGGTCGCCCGGGGCGGGATAGTCGACGGCGAACAGCTCGGCGGGGAAGCCGTAGAAGTCGTGGATGGTGCGCGGGAGGGGCATGGCCGTCACCGCGGTGGCGTTGATGTACCAATGGGCCGAGACCATGAGGATACCCCGGGGCGCCGGCACCGACGCCCCGAACGACGCCCACGCCTGGGTGTAACGGTTGCGCTCGAGCGCGTTCATGGGGCTGCCGTGCCCGAAGAACACCGCGGGGAGGGGTTCGGTCATGCCGCCGTTCTACCCCCCCAGGATCAGGTGACGGTGACCGTCCCCTTCATCACGTCCGGGTGGTACTCGCAGTGGAACGGATAGGTGCCCGGCTTGAGCGTGGCCTTGACCTTCACCGTCTTGCCGCCCTCGACATCCTTGTTCACCCCGGCGCCGCCCTCGATCGTCAGGTTGTGCTCGATGGACTTGTCGTTGTTCTTGACGACGAACGTGACGTCGCCGGACGGCACCCGGATGTCGGTGGTCGACCAGCTGATGTTGCTGGCGGTGAGGTCGAAGGAGTTGCCTCCCGAGGCGGTGGACGACGAGTCCGAGCCGCAGGCAACGAGCATCCCGGCGGCAGCGGCGACCAGCACAGCGGAGCGGAGCAGGGACCTCATCGGCGCCTCCCAGGCGAGTAGAGCCACAGCATGCCCCCGCGGCAGCCGTTCGGCCATTGGACTTTGGTCTTAGGACCTCATCGGTGGCGCGATGAGTATCTCTGGGGCCCGGCGTTACACGTCGCAGGACGACCACGAAGACACATGGAGGCAACGGGATGAGCAAGCTGCTGGCGGCCCGGACGGCGATCATCTACGGGGGCGGTGGGAGCCTCGGATCGGGCGTGGCCCGGACCTTCGCCCGGGAGGGAGCGGACGTCTTCCTGGCCGGGCGGACCCGGGGCACACTGGACGCGGTGGCCGACGAGATCAGGTCGGCGGGCGGCCGCGCCACTGTCGCCGTGGTCGACGCCCTCGACGAGCGGGCGGTCGACGAGCACGTGCAGGCCGTCGTCGCCCAGGCCGGCCGCCTCGACGTCTCGTTCAACCTGACCAGCCGGGGCGACGTGCAGGGCACGCCGCTGGTCGACATGGCCACCGAGGACGTGATGCGCGCCGTCGTGACCGGCCTGCAGAGCAGCTTCGTCACCGCTCGGGCGGCCGCACGACAGATGGCGGCGCAGGGCGGTGGGGTGATCCTCCATCTCAACAGCGCGTCGGGCGCGGGCGCCATGCCCGGCATGGGCAGCACCGGCCCGGCCGACGCGGCCACCGAGGCCTTCATGCGCTACCTGGCCGCCGAGGTGGGGCGCCAGGGGGTCAGGGTCTGCGGGATCTGGACCGCGGCAGTCACCGGAACCCTCACGCCGGAGAAGCTGGCCGCGGTGGGCGGGCCCAACGTGCCCGACCCTGCGACCGTCGAGAAAATGATCGGCGGGATGGCCGCCCTCGGGCGGGCACCCCAGGTGGCCGACGTGGCCGAGACCGCCGCCTTCCTCGCCTCGGACCGCGCCGCCGGCCTGACCGGCACGATGGTGAACGTCACCTGCGGCCTGGTGCTCCGTTGACCACCGCCCACGACAAGGAGAACTCCGTCATGGACTACAAGCTCGAGCTCCTGCTGCTCCCCGTCTCGGACGTGGACCTGGCCAAGGCCTTCTACATCGACAAGGCGGGCTTCACCCTCGATGTCGACCATCGGGCCGGCGACCACTTCCGCGTCGTCCAGCTGACCCCCCGGGGCTCCGCGTGCTCCATCTCCATCGGCATCGGGCTCACGGACGCGCCCCCCGGTTCGGTCCGCGGCACCCACCTGGTCGTCCGGGACATCGTGGCGGCGAGGGACGAACTGGTGGGCCGGGGTGTCGAGATCAGCGAGATCCGCCACCTCGAGCCGACTGGCTGGGTCCCCGGCCCGGACCCGGAGCGCAGCGACTACGGCTCGTTCGCCGACTTCGCCGACCCGGACGGCAACACGTGGGTCCTGCAGGAGGCTCACCACGACGGGCCGGGAGCCCCATGACAGACGAGGCCGCATTCGCCTCCAACGCCGAGCGGCACCGGCGGGAGCTGCACGTGCACTGCTACCGGATGCTGGCCTCGTTCGAAGAGGCGGAGGACGCAGTGCAGGAGACGCTGCTCCGGGCCTGGCGGAACCGCGAGAGCTTCGACGGCGGGGATCTCTTTCGCGCCTGGCTGTACCGCATCGCCACCAACGTCTGCCTCGACGCCCTGCGCCGCCGTTCCCGTCGCCCGGCCCCGCCGGCGGCCCCGTCGTTCGCCGAGGTCCCGTGGCTCCAGCCCTACCCCGACCGGCTACTGGACGAGCTGGCGGCGAGCGACGACGAACCGGATGCGCTCGTCGTGAACCGGGAGACGATCGAGCTGGCCTTTCTCGCCGCACTGCAGGCCCTGCCCCCGCGGCAGCGGGCCGCCCTGATCGCCCGCGACGTCCTGGGCTGGCCGGCCAGCGAAACCGCGTCCCTCCTCGAGACCAGCGTGGCCGCCACCAACAGCGCGCTGCAGCGGGCCCGGGCGACCCTGAAGGATTGCCTGCCGGCACGCCGGGCGGACTGGAAGGCGGGCGAGACGACGGCCGAGGAACGGGCGCTGCTCGAGCAGTTCATCGACGCCCACCAGCGGTGTGACGCCGCCGCCGCGCTGGCCGTGGCCGCTCACGACATTCGGGTCACCATGCCGCCGGCCCCCTACGTCTTCGACGGCCTCGACGCCCTGCGGCCGTTGCTGGAGCGGGCCTTCGGTCCGGACCGCGACGGGGAGTGGCGGCTCCTCCCCACCCACGCCAACCGCATGCCGGCCGCCGCCAGCTACCTCCTGCGCCCCGGCGATTCAGCGTTCCGCCCTTTCAAGCTCGACGTGCTGCGGGTGGTAAACGGCCAGATCGCGGAGATCACCACCTTCGGCTACGCCCTCTTCCCCTCGTTCGGCCTCCCGCCAAGCCTCCCCCGCTGACGAAGCTTGCGCCGCGCTGCGAGCTCGATCCCGCACGCAGCACCGCCAGCCGCCTAGGTTTCCGCAGGAAAGGCACGGGCAATTTGGGGCCTCAAGTGACGGCTCGTTTCGGACGAAGCCCCAGGTTGAACCGATCTCCGGGAGCCCACATTGAGCCGAACGTCCAAAGCCCCTTCGCGCACGCCCATGAAGGACATTTGCAAGCTGCCGAGCCTGCGGCAGGGGGAACCGCTCGACGTCACGCCTGATATCCGAGGCTGCGCTCGCCCCCGCAAGTCCCGGATGTTCGTGGCCATGCTGGCGGCAATCGGCGCGTCAGTGGTGGGCTGCCCCGCGGCGATGGCCCAGACCTCACCAGCCATCACCAGCCCAGCACCGCCCGTCGGCGTCGTGGGCAACGGGTACATGCACCTGTTCCAAGCCAGCTCGCTCCCGGAGCCCGTTTTCGTGGTGACGGCCGGAAGCCTCCCTCCCGGCATCTCGCTCACGCCCCAAGGCTTCCTCACGGGTGCACCGTCCAGCGCCGGCGCCTTCGGGCCCACCACGGTCTGCGGGGTGGACGATCCCGCTCCACCCGCCTGCCAGACCTTCACCATCACGGTCGGGAAGCGCTCTCCCGCCATCCTCGCCGCACCCTCGACCGGAGGGGTCGTGGGCACGCCGGTGCGGGAGACGGCCAGCCTGGTGGGTGCGCTGTTGCCCACCGGGACGGTGATGTTCCGGCTGTTCAGCGACCAGGCGTGCACCGTCGAGGTGGTCAGGTCCACGAACGTAGTGAGCGCCAGTGGGTCGGCCACCTCGACCGACTACACGCCGACGGCAGCGGGCACGTACCGGTGGACGACGAGCTATAGCGGCGACGCCAATAACGCGGCGACGTCCACACCGTGCGACCCGAACAACGCAGTCGCCATCACCGCCGCGTCCTCCGGCACGACTGGGACGCCGACGACGACAGTGGCGTCGCGGAGCGGCTTGTACCACGCCCTTCCACCGGCCCGGGTCCTCGACACCCGCGCCACGGCACCCGTCGGCCCCGGTGGCACCCTGACGCAGTTGGTCACAGGCGTCGGCGGCGTCCCCGCCACCGGGGTGTCGGCAGTCGTACTCAATGTCGCCGTGACCGGGCCCACTGCACCGAGCTTTCTGACCATCTACCCGGATGGCACGGCCACGCCCGCTACGTCCAGCCTCAACTTCCCCGCCAACCAGACCGTGTCCAATCTCGTGATCGCCAAGGTGGGCGCCGACGGCAAGGTCGCCATCTACAACGGCGCTGGCTCCGTCCACGTGATCGTGGACGTGAGCGGCTGGTTCGGCTCAGACTCTGCGACGTCCGGAGGAGGCAGCTACAACGCCCTCCAGTCCGCGCGGGTCCTCGACACCCGCTACGCCGCTCCCGTGAGCGCCGGCAGCACGATTACACCGACGGTCACCGGTGTCGGTGGCGTCCCGGCCACGGGCGTGGCAGCGGTCGCCCTCAACGTGACGGTCACAACGCCGACGGCGGCGAGCTATCTGACCGTGTACCCGCACGGCGAGGCCATGCCCCTCGCCTCCAGCCTGAACTTCACCGCCAACCAGACCGTGTCCAATCTCGTGATCGCCAAGGTCGGCGCTGACGGCAAGGTGGCGATTTACAACGCCTTCGGCTCCACGGACGTGGTCCTCGACGTGGTCGGGTGGTTCGGCGCAAACGGTGCGGCTACCGGAGGAGGCAGCTACAACGCCCTCCAGCCCGCCCGGGTCCTCGACACCCGGTCCACCGCTCCCCTCAGCCCCGGCGGCACGATCACCCCCACGGTCACCGGTTTCGCCGGTGTCCCGGCCAGTGGCGTGTCAGCGGTCGCCCTCAACGTGACCGTGACCGCGCCGACCTCATGGGGATTCCTGACTGTGTACCCGAACGGGGCAGCGCGTCCGCAGGCCGCGAACGTGAGCTTCGTCGCCGGCCAGACCGTGGGCGACACGGTGCTGGCCAAGGTGGGCGCCGACGGCAAGGTGGCGGTCTACAACGCGGCCGGTTCCGCCCACGTGATCATCGACGTCGTCGGCTGGTATTCGGCGTGAGGCTTCCTCGCCCGATCAGAATCGCCGCGCCGCGCCGTCTGCATCGACATGAAGCTCACCGTGCAGACGTTCCTGACCCTCGACGGCGTGATGCAGGCGCCGGGCGGCCCTGAGGAAGACCCCAGCGACGCGTTCACCCACGGCGGCTGGCAGGCCCCCTTCCCCGACCCGGCTGTCGGCGAGTTCGTCACCGAGCTCAACAACCACGCCAGCGCGTTCCTCTTCGGTCGCCGGACGTTCGACATCTTCCGCGGCTACTGGCCCGATCAAACGGACCCCGCCAACCCCATTGCCTCGGCGATCAACTCCCTCCCCAAGTACGTCGTGTCCAACTCGCTCAGCGAGGGCGATGCCACCTGGCGGGGCGAGCACCCCGACAGCGCCCGCCTCGTGACCGGGGACGTCGTCGCCGCTGTCGAGGCGCTGAAGGACGAACCGGGCGACGAGCTTCAGATTTGGGGAAGCGGCAAACTGCTCGAGACGCTGTTGCAGCACGAGCTCGTCGACCTGTTCCGCCTGATGACGTTTCCGCTGGTGCTCGGCTCCGGTCGCCGCTTGTTCAACGAGGGCATCCTCCCGGCGACGATGCGTCCTGTCGACGTGAAAGTCACCGACCTCGGCATCGTCATCGGCACATACGAGCCCGCCGGCCCGGTCCGCCACGGCCAGATGTAACCGGCGCCCGGAAGCGTCACCGCTCCGGCGTGCGGGCGCGGCGATGCTCGACGTCCCGCCGTCTCTCGTCCTCGGCGTTGGTCTCTGGAGGGCCACGCGCCATAGCTCGGAACGACGGAGACGCGTTTGAGCTCGGGCCGCCAGAGCCGCGTACGTCGTCGTCGCGACGGCGACACTGGGAGGGACGTTCGGTCAGCTCCTCGCCGGCCTCCGGGTCGTCGATGCTGCATCACGGCAACGGGTCGGATGGAGGCAGGCGACGTCGCTCTGGGCGATGGAGGCCGGTCCAGGAATCGTCGTCTCGCTGTGGCTGCGCGATCAAGGTCGAAAGATCAACGAAGGCATCAAGCAGCGACTGGCGGGGATCGAGCTGCTCGACGAGAACGATGAAGCGTTCGCCGACGACCCTGAGGGACTCGACCAGCGCAGGGCCGAGCTGTACTACCTCGCGATCGACGAGGCGCGTTAGTGGGTGGCTCTGATCCGCCGAGGCCCCGGAGCCGTCGGGGCCGATGACACACACGACTCGGCACGTACTGCACGGTGCCGGACCCCGCCCGGCGGTCCGCTACTCCTCGGGCTCCAAGGCCCACCACAGCCACCGATGCTCGCCCCGTGTCTGGCAGTCTCCTCGACGGGCGCCCTCGGGCTAATCGAGCCGGCGCCGCAGCCAGTACAGGCCGTCCAGTGTCCGCTCGATGACCACCACGGCCAGGCCCACGGGCGGGACGGTCTCGACGAGAAGGATGCCGATCTCGCCGCCACTGTCGAAGTGCCGCTTCGGAAACGCCATGAGGTGGCAGACAAGGGGCGCCGCCACGAGTGCCCGCCGGTCGAGGAGGTCAGCGTCGCCCTCCAACCGCAGCCCCCAGGCCTCGTCGTCGTCGTCATTGCCTATGGCCACGAAGGCGCGCCAGCAATAGCCGATCTCGGCCCCGTTGGCGTGAGTGATCACGTGGCGGTGATGTCGGACACGAATGGTGGCCACGGGCGCACTCGACGCCTCCCGGACGACGACGTTGTGATGCAACACGCCGCCTTCGGAGACGTACGTCCCGAGCGAGTCGCCGTCAGGACTGAAGACGCCGTAGGACGGTCCGCCCGTGGCTCGGTACTGCTCGACGAAGAACAACGGTTCGCCATCGTGAACGACGACCCAGCGTTCGTCGACATGGCGCCTCGATTCGCCGGCGAGCAAGGCGTCGAGCTTCGTATGCTCCGGCGTGTGCAGGACCCTGACGTCGGCCAAGACTTCGCCGCTCGCGTCCCGGTAGGCGAAGTCCGCGCCGAGCGCCGGACGACCGACGAAGAACTCGTCGACTTCGAGCAGTCTGCACGGGGTCGCATCGGTCGCCGGGTCCTCCGCAGCTGTGGTCTGGGGCGCCAGCTCGGCCACGTCATCGTCGTCCGGCGGGGCCACGGGTGCCCATGGTGCGGTGTCGGCCTCTGCGGCCAGCCGCTTGGCTGCGTCGCGGAGAGCCCGTCGAGCTCGGATCAGGTTGTCCGCCGACACCCCGCCGCGGTCGCGCTCCATGTGCTGAGTGTGGACCCGGACGGGCTGTGAGCGCACGCGGCCGGTTGCTCAGCCGTGGCAGCGCCTACGGGCCGATGGTCACGAGCGGGCCCTGGTTGGAGCAAGGGCGCGCTTTCTCACTGACCGAGCCCACTGCTCGTGCTTGCGCAGTAGTTGTCACCTGGCGCGGCGAGGCCGCCCTACTCGGTCACCACTCCAACCGCCCAGCCGTGGCTGGAGGTATTGAGCCGGAAGGCCACCGTCGGTCGATACCGCCCGGCGCGGCAGCGGATCTTCGAAGCGCGTGATGTGGCTGTCCGATCGTTTGGCGCCGCTCGGATGGCGGAACACAGGAACGAGCGCTGTAAGGGGCCGTGATTACGTCAGGGTGACTTTCGAGCGCGATGCCGGCTCGAGCGACCGACGATAAACGGCGCACTTCCCGGTTACCGGCACTCCGCCGCACTCAGTCGCGGGGCAGGCTGCCCTCCTCCACGGCCTCCGCCATGTCTTCCAGCGAGTCCTGGGGCACGATGCCACCGGCTTCGACGAGGGGAGACACCGTGGTCTCCGGCCCCGGGGGGACGGGAACCATCGGGCGCCGCCTCCTCGAGCTCCACATCGGAGAGGAGATCGGGCTCGTCCTCGGCCAGGTCCCGCTCGGGCAGCGGGGGGTTCTCGGGCCTGCTCTCGATGAACTCAGGCATGGTGGAAACGGTACGCGGGCGGCTCCCGCCGCTACCCGCTCGGAGCAGGGCAAGGAACCGGGCCAAGCGCCCCTGCGGTGGCGGGGTTCAGCCTCGTCGGGAACGAGCCGGGGCGGCGTTACCGGCCGGGCGCCGCCGCCGGGCGGCCGAGATCTACCGGCACTTCCCGGTCATCCGGCGAGTCCGACCCGCTCCAGCCGCCCGGCGGGCGCGAGTTCGAAGCTCGGTATCCGGGGCCTATCTTGGCCGGATCGGCGGCGAGCTCGGCAGCCTGCTGCAGAAGCATCCCTGGCGTACCGTGGTTGGCGAAGCGAGATGGCCTTCGACCGAGTCACGATCGACCCCGACAGAATGGCCCGCGTGCCGCGCCTTCACGGCGTCCGAGTACCCGTCGAGACGGTTGTTCGCATGCTTGCGCAGGGCATGACCGACCAAGAGATCGTCGTCGACTACCCGTATCGTGAGGTCGACGGCATCCGCCCGTCTCTCGCCGGGAGCGAGCTCCGGAAATCACCGAAGTGACGCGAGCGGACGAGGCGGCGTCGCAATCGAAGGTCCGGCGAAAGGCACGTGCCCCAGCGTTCATCGGTGTCGTGCTGGTTGGCCTGGTGAACACACTTCGGCTCAGGTGGCCGACAGGACTTCTCGTATTCGTCGGAGGCACGGCGGGTGTCCTGTTCCTGATCTGGCTGATCCTGCGACTGTCTGTGGCCCGACGACGGCGCCATCTCCCGCCCGGCGTGCTGTGGAAGGCGGATGCCGTTGTCTACGGCCAAGAACTTCCCCCCTTCACCGCCGCACGGCTCAGCATTGGCCCCGGTGCCCAGGTGGTCGGTTGGTTCGAGGTGACGCCCCATTCGGTGTCTTGGCGACCAAGACCTCGATTCCAGAAGCGAGGAGCCCCAACGATCTCCGTGACCTGGCCGGAAGTCGATGAGATCGCGACGGCTCCGGGGTCGTCGGGCGTCGGACGGCGACTGGCCTCGCTTGACGTCTTCTCGGTCCGCCTTAAGGATGGCCGCAGCTTCGCTGCTTTCGTGACGAACCCGCAGCCGGTCCACGACGCGCTGGCCTCTCTCGGTCGACCGGTAGTTCAGCTCGACCCGGACCGGCCTACTCCGAGCGTGGAGCCCGATTGACCAACGCTGATCGGCACATCATCATCGTCCCGTCGATACCCTTGGACGGCATGCAGAAGACCGTCAAGCAGTTCCTGGAGTAGGAGCCGACCCGGGTCAGTCTCGATGACGCGGCGCGCCTTACTGGCGTGAGCCCATTCGACGGACGGCCATCAGAGGCACCGCCGGGGAGCTCGTCGAACCCAAGGCCAAAGGCGCTCGGGCAGCCCTACTTTGGTCGAGATGAGCCGCCGCCCCGAGGACGTCCCTCTCTTTGTATGGATCTTCGGCGCAATCTCGGGGTTCATGTGTGCGTTTGCGTCCGCTGTTGCCCGCAACTGGGTCGGCTTGGCCGCCGGGATGCTTCTGATCATGTACTTCGTGTGGAGGGCCATGGCGACTCGGCGTCGGGACATTCGCTGAGACTCGAGGTCCTCGCGCTGCCGTAGGCACCCGAGCAGGAACGCCGGTTCCCGGTCACTGCCAAGCAAGCGGGAACCGAGCGATAATGCGCTGGGTCGGCCAGTCGCGGTCAACCTCCGCAGGAGTACTGGCGACGCTCGCCTCGGCGGTCGGAGGGCCGTCGTCGACGGGGAGGCGGGGCCCGTCAAGTTGCTGGACTGCCGGCAGGGGGCGGGTTCAGAGGGTCCACCGGTGCACGCGCGCGTCGAGGAGGTCACAGGCGGTCATGCCGATATGGGGACCACGCCGGTGGGCGGCGTGTGTGCGGGTTGCACGACTGAAAGCCATGCTCATCCTGGCCCCGTTCGCGGTTCGGCCGCGCCCCGGCGCTTAATGTCACTCGGACACGCAGTCCGCCGGTGCCGCCGGTCGGCACGGCAGTTCGCTGCATGGTCGTGAGTTTCTGATGAGCGGCGCCGATGCTGGCTTGGAGCCCCGGGCAGCGGGCTCTTGGCGATCCTGCTCACAAGGAGGAAGGCCAGGGCCCGATCCCGAGGAGGACATGGGGATCGGGCTCGACGACGGCACGATGCCCGGTCTCCTCGTCGACCTCGACAAACGCGTCGTAGACCTCAATGGCCAGGACCGCTTTCTCGGTAGCGCCGCGAGCGGGGCGATGCCGCTTCACGAACTGGGCCGCGGCTTGTAGCGCGTCCCGGGTCACCGCGTCGTCGATGCCGTCGACGTCGAACCGCCAGCGGAGGGCGCGCGCTGCGATGGCCTCCTTGCCGTCCTCGTCGGGAACGATGCCGGTAGCCGGGAAGATCCGGCAGTCGTAGGTCCGGCACGTGCGCGGCCGATGCTCGTAGATCGAGCAGGCGCCGCCGACGAGCATCGGGCAATGGCCCTTCTCGTCGTAGCCGAGCACGACGTGCCCACGGGGCAGGCGGGGCGCGGGGAACAACAGCTCCTCGGGGATGGCAGCCAGCGCCTCCGTCTCCTCCGGCCCGATGTGGACGAATTGCGACGACGTGCAACACGCGGTGCAGCCGTCGCACGGCACGTCGGCGTCGACCTCGCCACGGAGCGACGCCTGCATGGCGCCCAACCAGCCGGAGAGGCTGCCGGCGGGGAGCGGCGTCTCGTCCCCCATCGACGTCCAGCCTACGGCGAGCCGTTCGAGAGCGCGACACTCGGCCCGTGGAAGAACGCCCCTCCAGGATCGACGAGGCGCTGGCAGAGGCGCGCCACGCGCTCCCCCACCGGCCCGCCGCAGCCGAACTCCCCTCCCTTCGCGCCGCCGGTGCGCTCATCGTCGATATCCGGCCGACCGAGCAGCGCAGCCGCGACGGGGAGCTACCCGGCGCGGTCGTGATCGACCGCAACGTGCTCGAGTGGCGGCTCGACCCGACATCAGCAGATCGCATCCCGGAGGCCACGGGCCCGGACCGCGTCATCGTCCTCGTGTGCAACGAGGGCTACGCGTCGAGCCTGGCCGCCGCCGGCCTGCAACGGCTCGGTCTCCACGCCACCACCGACCTCGACGGCGGCTTCCAAGCCATCCTCGCCGCCGGCCTGCTGATTCCTGACTAATCCTATCAGCTTTAGGGACAATGGTGTACCCTTTGGTGGACATGGTCGCCGGGCTGGCGGGCGCCCCGTCTCTGTGCGACGGGCTCCTCCTCGCCCTCGGCCCCGATCGCTCCAGCGTCCGCCTTCTGGAGAGCGAGTGGTACGACGTCTGGCTCGTCGGGTGGCCGCCGGGAACCGGGGTCGAGCCCCACGACCACGGGGCGTCAGCAGGCGCGCTCACCGTGATCAAGGGCACGCTCACCGAATACCGCTGGTCGCCATGGGGTTCGTGAGCGATGACGGGACCGGTCTCCTGACTCGCGTCGCCGTTCGCTGACATCCCGACCCGTCCGGGCACGTCCACGGCTCCGTAGAACGAGATGTGAGCAAAGCGCCCGTCTTCAGCCAGCTCGACGCCAACGGGGAATTCCACCGGGACAGCCCCCTGGGTCGCATTTTCCACCCCGGGACGGACTCGTACCGGGAAGTCTCCCCGACCGACAGCCTGCACATCGCCGTCACCCCCGACAATCACGTCTCCGTGCATGTCGACCGGGTGTCGCCCCTCGTCGACGGCGCAGCAGGCCGCAGCCGGTACTCGTTCATCCGGGTCCTGCACCACAACGTCGCCCACGGGATCGACGCCTGCGCACGTCTCTTCCGGCGTGATGGCAACAACCCTCGGTGTGAGCTGGACTGCGAGATCGTCACCGTGCAGGACGACACCGCCACCCAGGCGCCGGTGATGTACGAGTTCAGTTGCCGGGCCGCAGGAGCCCAGGGCTGCCGCTGGAAGACGCGAACGACCAGCGAGGAAGAGCTGCTCGCCCGGGTCGCCGAGCACGCCCGCAAGGTGCACGGCGTCAGCGCGGTCAACGGAACCCTCACCAACTACGCCCGCCTCGTCGCCCTCCGGCCGCGCTAGGCCAGGCGCGAGGCGCCCACGGCGAGGAGGGCGGCACTGAGGGCGCCATGGCGAGGGCGACCGGGAGCGAAGCCGCCCCCGCCATGGCGCCGACCAGCGCCGGGGCCAGCACGAAGCCCAGGTAGCCGATCGTCGTGACGGTGCCCACGGCTGCGCCCCGGCTGGCCGGATCGACGGCCCGCCCCGCCAGCCGCACCAGCGAGGGCGCTGCCGCGGCCGTGCCGATACCCGCGAAGGCGATCCCCACAAGGACGACTGGGGTCGACGGGGCGAGGGCGGCGGCCACCGTGGCCAGCACCGCTATCCATGCGCCCCCCGCGACGAGGCGGGCCTCCTGCCCGGGTACCGTGCCGCGGTGAAGGAGTAGGCGCCCCACTCCCGCGGCCCCACCGAAGACGGCGGGCCCGACCGCGGCCAGGCCGGCCGACGCGCCCCGGACGAGATCATCGAGGCGGCCCGCATCGATGGCGCGTCGGAGCTGCGGGTGTTCCGCCACATCACCGTCCCGACCATCCTGCCCACGGTCGTGGTGGTCACGACCTACATGGTCATCAACGCCCTCAAGGTGTTCGACATCGTCTTCGTGTCCGGCAACGCCGAGGCCAACGGCACCGAGGTGATCGCCGAGCGCATGATCCGGTGGTTCTTCATCGGCGACAACAACGGCCGGGGCGTGGCCATCGCCGTGGTCCTGTTCGTCGCCGTCATCCTCGTCATGGTGTGGAACGTCAGCCGCTTCCGCGAACAGGAGGCCATCCGATGACCACGGTGCTCGTGCCGCCGCCTGTCTCTGCGGCCGCGCCGTCCGCGGCACCGGGCCGCACGCCGAAGAGCAGCTGGTTCGTGCGCATCACGATCGCCGTCGTGGTCCTGGACTTCCGGGGCCGGTACGTGATGTTCGTCGGGGTCGTCGCCCTCATGGTCGTGCCCCTGCAGATGGCGCGCATCCCCGTCCTGCGCGTGTGACGAGAACGGGGCCGCGTTCGACGATCGTGTCGACGCCGGCCCTTCGCGGCTACTTCGCCTGGTCGCTCCTGGACAACTTCGAGTGGGCCGAGGGCTACGACAAACGCTTCGGCCTGATCAGAGTGGACTTCGACAGCCAGCGGCGCACGGCGAAGGCCAGCGCCCGCTGGTACGCCGACTTGGCCCGCACCGGGGAGCTGCCGCCGTAGCAGCCCCCCGCTGCGGGTCGTCCTTCAGCCGACTACTTGAGGTCGAAGCGGTCGAGGTTCATGACCTTGTCCCAGGCGGCGACGAAGTCACGGACGAACTTCTCCTTGCCGTCGTCGCAGGCGTAGACCTCGGCGTTGGCCCGCAGCTGGGAATGGGCGCCGAAGACGAGGTCGGCGGCGGTGGCCGTCCACTTGACCTCTCCGCTGGCCCGGTCCCGACCCTCGTACACGTTCTCGGCCGAGGCGGACGCCTGCCACTCCGTGCCCATGTCGAGCAGGTTCACGAAGAAGTCGTTGGTCAGGATCCCGGGCCGGTCGGTGAACACGCCATGGGGGGTCTGGCCGGTGTTTGCGTTGAGG
>Ga0310811_10003882_pt1 | contig 18823 bp, 15 predicted proteins | sample YCmetagenome_FD_207642 | JGI IMG/M metagenome (GOLD analysis project Ga0310811, IMG submission 207642) | Soil microbial communities from experimental microcosm in Duke University, North Carolina, United States - YC | ecosystem: Engineered > Artificial ecosystem > Soil microcosm > Unclassified ...
CGAAGTTACGTACTTTGATGCCGGGGACGGTGCTGATGTACGAAGGCGATTTCGGGCGTGATCTCTACTTTGTCCTGGAAGGACGCTTTGAGCTCACCTCGAGCGGTCCTGCGGGCAATGAGCTCCCGGTGGCTATTCTGCGTCGTGGGGAGTATCTGGGTGAACATGGTATGCTGACTGGCCAACCGCGCAATGCCACTGCGCGGGCGCAGACTGCCGCACTGGTGCTTGAGGTGCCTGAGCAGGTCATGCAGCATCTGCTCGAAATCGTGCCTGCGCTCCAGCACTTCTTTGAGCAACTGACAATCATGCGCTCTCTCGAATCTATGTTGCGGCAAATGGCTCTCTTCCAGGGCGTTTCCAGCGTTGATATGCGCCATATGGCTGAGCAAACCGAGGTGAAACGCTATGAGCGAGGCGAGCGCCTCTTCAGTGAGAAGAGAGCCGAGCGACCGGCACGTGAGGCCCTGCATTTACTGCTCGAAGGCTTCGTCAAAGTTGCGCGCCAGACGGCTGCTGGAACCGGCCAGGGCAAGTCGGATGAGCGCATTATCGCGTATCGTCAGGGCGGCGACTATTTCGCGGGCGGTCTTGATATGCTGGGCGATCGTCGTGCCGTGACCGTCACGACGATCACGCGCACACGTGTGGCTGAGGTGCCACGTCAGGTCATGACCGCTCTGTTGGCGCGCTATCCCGAAGTCAACCAGCGTTTTCAAGAGCGGATACTGGCATATTATGGTGCGAATGCCGCTGCGAACAGTGCTGTATTTGAGCCTTTCAATTTTCGGGAAACTGGCGCGCTGAAAAACTCGCTCTCCGATGCCGAGGCCAGAGCAGGTCTCCATTCGCTGGTGGGTGATGGCGTCGTGGAGGGGACGGAAGTACTGGTTATTGACCTGGATCGCTGTGTGCATTGTAATGAATGTGAGGAAGCCTGCGAGCGGAGACATGGTCACTCGCGCATGAACCGCAAAGGGATGGTCGTCGGGAATATTAGCATTGCGACCGCCTGCCGTCAGTGCCAGGACCCGGTTTGTCTGCTCTGTAGTCGAGCAGGAATTGCACGTATGCCGGGCGGTGAGGTGTATATCACTGAAAGCTGCATTGGCTGTGGCATCTGTGCCGAGCGCTGTCCTTATGATAATATCTCGATTATGACTCTTGACGAAGAGAAAGATGATAACGCGCAGTCTGCATGGCAGAGATTCAATAACTTCTTTAGCCAGGGTGCAGGAAAAGAACGTGGGCGTAAAGTCTTGCCTATGGCTGCTGCGCCTGGCCCTTTGCTTGTGTCCCAACCCACGGATGCCTATGGCGAAATACGTAAGAAACTGGCGATTAAATGTGATCTCTGCGCTGGTTATGATAACCAGGCCTGTGTGCAAGCCTGTCCTACAGGGGCGGCCATTCGTATTAATCCGGTGACCTTCTTCGGCTCGACAGAAGAAATTTTACGTAGTCGTGCAAAGTAGAAAATATATCAGCTCTGTTCTGCATAGCACTTCGGATGTGTTTGTAGACGAGGATGTTACGCACAGGCTGTTTGTTCCCTATCATTGAAAAAAGGAAACACGTGTATGTCGCTCTCAACAAAACCAGCATCGACCTCTCAGAGGCGTATCTGGAAAGCACCGACCTCCAATGCTCGGTGGCACTGGTTGGTCGCTTCTGCTGTTCTGCTTATTGTAATTGTTATCTGGTATGTCTATGCGATTAAAACGCAGCAATACCCGGGACCAGATGCCTATCCCCTGCTCCTTTTTGGTATTATTTCTTTCGTCCTGGTGCTGGCAACGGCGGCCTATTCTCTGCGCAGGCGCTTTGTGCGCGGTTTGCCGGGCATGGTGCAGGACTGGCTCTGGATGCATACCTGGCTCGGGGTGATCTCTATTCTGATTGCAATGTTGCATGATAACTTTGCCTACATTACGAATAGCTTCTACTTCTCAGGTCTTTCCACTCTGACCGAGTCTTATTGGGCCATCAGTGCTCTTTATGCGCTGGTTTTCCTGGTGGTGAGTGGGATCACAGGACGCCTCCTCGATGTCTGGCAGACGCGTATTATTGCTTACGAGGCAAGCAGCAATGGCGTCGGCATTGTGCGTGCTGTGGAAGAGCATATGCTTGAACAAGAGTACACGGTTGAGCGTCTGAGTGCAGGCAAATCTGAGGCGTTCAAAAAATATTGTCTGGTAGCTATTGAGCGAGGAGAGCGAGGATTGACCGTGCCGGTTCTGCCTCCAAACGAGCTGAGCGATTTCGAGCGCGCCCGTACTGTCATTGGTCAGCGTGCGCAACTGCGCCGCTCACATCAGCGGCAGTTGCGCGCTCAGCGCGTCATTACGACCTGGCGCACTATCCATATCGTCCTGGCCTGCCTGGCGCTGATCACTATTCTCTATCATGGCTGTATGGAACTGTTGGCGAATGTTTTCCATCTGATTACAGCCTCCTGATGAAAAACTATAGCATGAACCCTGCGCTTCAAAAGCGCAGGGTTTCTTTACCTCAATTTTGTGTAATGATTCACAACCAAAAAATGATAGAACTGCGTCTATATAGAAGAAAATAGACATGTTATACTATGGTGGGACGGAAGCAATTTCAGCGTTTGCTGAATAAAATACGAGAGTACCTGATGCAGCCGTTTACAGACGAAATCGCCTCGATAATGATACGTGAGTACATCAGGGCAAGGGGAGAGAAAGCATGAACTGTCCAAATTGTAATGCCCCGGTTGATCAAGATGCTCTGTTTTGTGGCAACTGCGGGCACAAGATAGCCCCACAATATGCACAGGGGGTTACTGTTGCTGAGGCAACACAGCAAGTGACGCCGGATGAGCGTCCAGCGTATCCATCACGAGATAATGATTTTTTACTACCTACGTTGCAAGTAAATACACCGCCAGAAGAACGGTCATATTCGCCCTATATTAAAGGCCCTGCTCAAGCTGGTCTTCCCGCTGTCCCAAGTTCCTCTTCCCCTGTAATTGCTCCCCCGGAAGAACGGCGCACTTCGCGACGCACTATTTTTATGATCGGTATCCTGATTCTTCTGGTGGTTGTAGCTTCCGGCGCTCTGGTTACGCTTTTACAAAATCTTGGGAAAACTTCTACACATGGGGGCTCCACGAGTGCTGCCACCAGTGCCGCTGTCGCACCCACTTCTTTTGCCACGGCTTTCTTCAGTGATAGCACCGGGGGGCAGGGGACGACTGATACTGTCAAAATCACTACTTCCAATCTCTCCAAGCCTCCTGCGGGATCTCAATATAATGCCTGGCTCGTTGATGATGCGAGTGAAAGAATTACGCTCTTAGGTGTGTTGCAGTCTCAAGGGCAGGATTTCACTCTCTCTTATACCAATCCGCACCATTTGAATCTTTTGAGTCTGGGCACTGAATTGCGCATCACACAGGAAAAGCAGGGAGCGAAGACAATCACAGGCAATATAGTGCTCACTGCCAGTATGCCTGTTGGTGCTTTTACGCATGTCAGACATCTGCTGTATCAATTCGACACCACACCCCACAAGGTCGGGTTGCTGGTTGGCTTGCATGAGCAGGCAAGCCTGCTCTTCGCGCAGGCAAACTCCTTACAGGTGGCGGATAATCAACATAATACCGCTGCCGTGCAGTGCTATGCACAAAGCATCCTCGACATTATCGAGGGCAGTCAAGGTCCACATTATAAGCCCTTGAGCTTCGAGTGTACCAGTGCCAATATTGCTGGTACCGGTGATGGTTTTGGCTTGCTCGATCTGAGTGGTGCGGGCAATGGGTATGTTGCTCTCGCGAAAGCGCATGCAGGCTTTGCTGCCCAGGCCCCTGACTCTACGCCCACAATTAAGACCCACTCTCAGCATGTACAGATCTGCATGGACAATGTTACAGGTTGGCTGAAAGATATTGATAGCGATGCTTTGAGCATTCTACAGAACAATGCCGTGGATACTCAGGCGAAAGAGATTACGCAACGTGCAGGCTTCGTGCTCAATGGTGATGATGTCAATAATGATGAGACCATCGAACCCGTGCCTGGCGAAGGTGGTGCCACTACTGGCTACTTACACGGGCAATTGATGGCTCAATTGCGCCTCGAACCCAAAAAATAATCACGAAACGCGCTTGATAAGGGGATTGGATACGATACGATCCAATCCCTTTATCGTATCCAAATTCGTAACGGCGCGGTTTATCTGCGCCTAACGTTTCCACTCACTGGCAAGCAAACCGTACGTTACCAGATCAACATAATGGTCGTAGAGCCATTGCGCCTGTCTGATGATGCCTTCTTGTGTAAAATGTAAGCGCTCTGGGATTGCGCGGCTACGCATATTGCCGCTTGCACAATGAATCTCAACTTTGTTGAGTTCCAGCACACCGAAGGCAAACTGAATCATCTCTTCACAGGCCTGGGTCATCAGCCCCCTTCCCTCAAAGGCAGTTCCCAGCCAGTAGCCAATCTCGGTTTTGCGGTCCTGCCAATCGATGATATTATAGCCAATTGAGCCTGCAATGCGTCCATTATGAATGATTGCGCAGGCCAGACTCTGACTCTGTGCATGTTGTTGTTTCGTATGACGGATAAAGTTAAGTTCATCTTGAACGGAGAGGGTGAGATCCAACCAGGGTAACCAGGTACGCAGATGTGCACGGTTCTGCTCGACCAGAGCAAATATCTCTGATGCGTCCTCTTCCTCAAGGAGGCGTAATTCTGTTTGTGCATCTATTGAGAGACGCAACGGTGGTATATCCATGATTTTTTTCTCCTCACAGGTGCGAACTTTAAATAAGGGCAATTGTATCGCATTGTGTATTCACATTATAGTATGGCGAGATAAGATCTGCATTAAGATATTGTGTGGAAAAATGCTATCGAGAACGAAGTACGTTGATGTTGTGTTTGCCCGTACATGTATACTATGTCTTGACACCGTGGCTGAAGTATGTTACATCTATGAATGAGGTTCATTCATAGAGTGGAGAGGTTTGTGACAGAACAACTATTGGAAGAAACACATTCAAAACGGAAAGCAATTCTGGACGCTGCTCGGGAGCTATTCACGAAAAAGGGCTATGAGGAGACCACGATTGCCGATATCGCACGTGCTGCGCATATCGCTGTTGGGACGGTCTATCTCTATTTTCGCAATAAGCATGATGTGTATACTGCCGTGGCCCTGGATACTGAAGCGCTTATTGCCCAGGTATTGCAAGATCCTGTACTGGCAGAGGTGCCTTTTGAACAGGTGCCACGTATGATGCTGGAAGCGGTTTTTCGTGTATGTCGCGAGCACAAAAGCAGGGTGGCACTATTGCAAATCGATATGCACACCCAGGAAGAAATTTTGCAGCATAAACATTCGACGGAGATGTTTTCTCAGATGCTGGCTTCCGTTTTGCAACGCGCTGTTGAGCGGGGACAGCTAGCTCCGTTCAATACAGAAATGTATGCTCTGCTTCTCAATCTGCTTGGCAATGCGGTTGTGCACCAGTGCTTTGGCGTTGAAACTGGCGAACGGGAAGAATTGTATCGTGAGTCTATTATCGAGCTATTCGAACGCCTGTTATTTGGCCCTTCTTTGCGTGCAGGAAAATAAGCAATAGAAAAACTCGCGTAAGATTGCTACAACTACGGTTGGGATGCTGCGTATATATTTTATCCAATATGAATGAACCTCATTCACACGAAGGATATCATTGATTGCAAAAAGTAAAAGAAAGAGAGATAGTATGACACAGATTCGCACTTATACCGATATTCCCTATGTCACCATGCCTGACGATTACCAACACCATCTGGGCGAGTTGCTCGCTGAAGCTTATGAGCAGTATGGACCGATCTTCCGTTCAACCTATTTCGGTCAGGAAGTGCTCTATCTGGTGGGACCGGAGGCAAATCGCTTTATGCTGGTGAATCAGCGCCAGAAGTTTTCCAACTATATTGGTTGGAGTTCGATCTTCTCAGTTGTAGATATGTTCGGTCGTGGTCTTCTTAGCATGGATGGTCAGGAGCATGACCGGGACCGCAAAACGATGAATCCTGCTTTTACTATTAGCTATATGGATCGCTATCTACCATTGATGGCTCGCCTTATTCGCGAGCACGTTGCAAGCTGGGCTGCTGAACGTGAGATTGATATCTACGATGCGGCGCGTAAGCTCACCTTCGATATCGCTGCGCAGGCGTTGACCGGGCTCAAGGCTGGTCCTGAAGTAGATCTCTTCCGCACCGTCTTTATGGATGTCCTGGTTGCACCGCCTGCCAACTCTGAGGAAGAGTTTCAGCAGCGCACGGACACGTTTCATGCGCAGATGCACGAACTGCTGAGTCCAAAGATTGAAGAGCGACGTAACAATCCCACGGATGACATTTTTGGCCTGCTCGTTCAGGCGCGTGATGGCGAGGGCAGGCATATGAGTGATGAGCAGATTATTGCCCATGTGAATATCCTTCTGGTTGCGGGACATGAGACCTCTACCAGCCTGGTTGCCTGGTTGATGTATCTGCTGACAGAGCATCCTGAGTATACACAGCGTATTCTGCAAGAGCAGGAAGCGTTGCTAGGGGATAAAGTCGATCCAAATCTGGAAGAGATTAAGAAGATGAAGGTGCTGGAGAATGCGTTAAGTGAGGCCGAACGCCTGTATCCGCCAGTTGCGAATGGACCGCGTGGCGTCATCGAGGACTTTGAATTCCAGGGCTATCATGTGCCTGCGGGCAGCAGAGCCTTCTATTCTATTGTGACCTCGCATATGTTGCCGAGCATCTGGGCCAATCCGATGCAGTTCGATCCTGATCGCTTCGCACCTCCTCGTGAGGAGCATAAGAAGAATCCCTATGCACTCGTTGGCTTTGGGGGAGGCCCACGTATCTGTATCGGCATTAATTTTGCCCAGGTAGAGATCAAGGCGCTCATTTCGTATGTGTTGCGCAACTATCAGCTCGAGCTGATCGAAGGGCAGGATATTCGCCAGTACTATGGTGTTACTGGCGCTCCACTGCATGGGATCAAAATGCGTATCATTGCTAGATAGTCGCTGGCTAGCAGCCAGGTTTGCTTGATTTGTAAACAGCTCAAGGGATATAATAACTGAAGTGTCACGCAAATAGGCTGACATTCAGGAGAAATTTGCTTTGAGCAATAGTCATATATCGGGTTCGGATAACAGTGCTGCGAGCAATAGCAACTTGTCTGCAAGTCGACGGGAGATACGTAACGGTAATATGACCGGAGCGCTACCGCCGTTAAGTCCAGGTGGACTTGAAAGAGGTCGCACCGGCTCATCCGATTTTGAACAATTGATCGAATCATTACATGAGCTATTTGAGCATGATCGCCAGATAGCAAGCCAGCAAGACGCGACCCGCTGTGGGCTCTGCTATCTGCATTTCCCACTCACCGAGTTGTTCTATCGCGAAGAGGGCTTCTACATTTGCTCAAATTGTGATAAATCGCTTGGCAAACATAGTCAGACTATGGTTCGTCGCCAGCAGAAATTGTAGGCTGTAATTGTGAATCTCCGCTCGCTAGTCGGGCGGAGATAAGTTTGTTGATGAATGAAATTGTAGAGGCGCTGCTTGTCTGTGCCCATGGTCGGCATTAACGTTGATGGAGATAACCCCCGCCTCTTATAAGAGGATGGGCGGCGATGTGGGAAATAAATGGGCGGAGATAAACCCCGCCGCTACATTACTCTGCGATGACAGCTTCTTCTTCGATCTCTTCTTCGCCCACTTCGCGCAAATCGTCCGGGCTATCCAGACGATCCAGGAAGAGGATGCCATCAAGATGATCGATTTCATGTTGCAGAATACGTGCAAACCAGCCCTCGGCAGTGATCTTGATCGGCTTGCCCCGTACATCCAGACCCTTGACTGTAACTTTTGTGGCGCGACGAATATTCTCGCCCACGTAACCAGGAATGCTCAGACAGCCCTCGGGTCCTCGCTCCTCGCCTTCAGCCTTAATGATCTCTGGATTGAACACCGCAACTTTTTGATCTTCATATTCGGCCACAAAAACACGAATCGATTGCGCAATCTGAGGCGCAGCCAATCCCACACCATTAGCCTGATGCATCGTTTCGAACATATCATTGACAAGCTTTTGCAATGATGGATCAAAACGATGTACCTTCTTTGCCTTCTGGCGTAGAATAGGATTTTCTGTGGTAATAATTTTGCGAAGTGCCATAATTTAACATCTACCCTTGCACAGCATGCGAACCAAACCAATAAGTTGCGCGTATTGTCTCTCCCATATGTATCCCTATCTGCATGAAATGTATACCGCTATTTCCAATGTGCGTTCTTGTTTTACTTCAAACGCAAAGCGTATACTTTCTGCCCCTGGGAGCTGACAATAGCATCATAATTAGCTATTATCGTATCATACAAAGGCTGGAAAATGCAAACCTGAACTGTGTAGATTTGTTTTCTACTCTCAATAGTTTGTGACGTAGAAACGCTGGCAAATGTTACAAAGGCATGGGATACTACTGGCATACGCTTTATCTGAAAAGAAGGAGGTCAATTTCCTCTCGTTCTGTACATATACAAACCAGGAGAAAGAATATGCCTCAAACACCACATGTTGAGCGACATTTTACTGCGGGCGAGACTGTGCGCGATATTGTAATTGGGATGTCGGATGGCTTGACGGTTCCTTTTGCACTCGCTGCTGGCCTCTCCGGCGCAGTAAGCTCGACCGCGATTATCGTTACGGCTGGCCTGGCTGAGATTGTCGCCGGTTCTATTGCGATGGGCCTGGGAGGCTACCTGGCTGCTCGGGGTGACGCGGAACACTATCGCAATGAGCTGAGGCGTGAGCAGCTAGAGGTAAAAGAGAAGACTGAAGCGGAGAAAACTGAGGTCAGGGATATTTTTATGGGTTATGGGTTGACGGCTGAGGAGAGTGCACCTCTGGTGGTGGCTCTGAGCCAGCGCCCAGACGCATGGGTCGATTTTATGATGCGCTTCGAGCTTGGCCTGGAGAAGCCTGAACCGCGTCGTGCGCTGACGAGTGCGCTCACGATTGCCATTTCTTACGTGGTTGGTGGCCTGATACCGCTCAGTCCCTATATGCTATTGCAGCCAGCCAGCACTGCGCTGATGGTTTCGGTCATTGCTACTCTGATTGCGCTTCTCATCTTCGGCTACGTCAAAGGTCTTTTTACTGGAACACAGCCCGTACGCGGCGCATTTCAGACGGCCCTGATTGGCGGCCTCGCAGCTGCGGCGGCGTTTCTGATTGCCCGCGCTATCCAGGGATGAAAGGGGTGAGATGACCGATACTATTCTGGAAACCGTTGCAACTTTTATTGCGCAAGAGCAACTCTTCCCCGTACAGGGAACCGTCGTGGTTGCGGTCTCGGGCGGGGCCGATTCTCTCTGCCTGCTACACCTGCTGATGCGACTCTGTGGACCAGGGAAACGTTATCCGCATATCACATTGCATGTTGCCCACCTCGATCATCAGTTGCGGGGCGAGGCGAGCGAACGGGATGCGCTGGCAGTTGCCCGACTCGCACAATCCTGGCAGCTCCCCTATACGTCCGGGACATGTGACGTCTACGCCCTGGCTCGCACTGAACAGCGCTCGCTAGAAGACGCTGCTCGCCAGGCGCGCTACCGCTTTTTACGCGAGGTGGCGCAGGGACAGCCTATCGCCGTGGCTCATCAGCAGGACGATCAGGCCGAGACGTTGATTTTGCACTGGTTGCGCGGTGGTGGTCTGAGTAGCCAGATTGGTCTTCAGCCACGGCAGCAGGATATTATCCGCCCTCTACTCTGTCTTAGCCGGGCCGACACGCTCGCTTATTGTCAACGTTACCAGCTCACTCCCTTAGAGGATGCCAGCAATAGCGATACGCGTTTTTTGCGCAATCGCATCCGCCATGAACTGTTGCCATTGCTGGAGCAGATCAATCCCGGCATACGTGCAACGTTGTTGCGTACGGCTGAGGTCATGGAGGTCGATCATGCCTGGATCGAAGAGCAAGTCAGTGCGCACTGGCCTCATGTCGTCATCTCTGCCAGCGATCAGGCGATCAGCCTGAGGCGCAATGCATTGCTTGCCCTACCGCTCAGCCTGCAACGCCATCTGTTGAGACGCGTCACCGCACAGCTCAGCGGAGGCCAGTCGCCGCTAGAACTGCGGCACTTTAAATTGCTGGAACAATTCCTCTTGCACGAAGGGAACGGCGAGGAGCTATCTATGGATCTGCCCGGACAGCTTCGTATGAGGCGTAGACGCGAAGAGCTTTTCTTCACGCACCAGCAGACGACCGAACCGCTTCCGCAAGAAACGCATGAAGCCGTACTTCTGCCCATCCCTGGAGAGTGTGCCGTTCCCGGTACGCGCTGGATTGCGGAAGCGCGCTGGCTGGACGAAGCAGAGGCGGAGCGCGTTCGACAGGCGCTTCGTGCCGAAGATTGGGACGAGGTGTGGCGTATCCTCCATTTCACGCGTTATGTTGTATATATCGATGGAGATAGTGTGGGAAAGACGTTTCGCGTTCGTACACGCCGACCGGGGGATCGTATGCAGCCTCTTGGTATGCAGCACGAGAAAAAAGTGCAGGACGTGCTCGTGGATAAGCGCATTTCGCGGGCCGAGCGTGAACAACTGCCGCTCTTTTTTAAGGAGCAACCGGAACAGCAGTGTGTCTGGCTGGGTGGTGTCACACTGGATCAGCGTGTACGTCTGACCCCTCAAACGCAGCGTATTCTCTGTCTCCTCCTGAAAAACCAACCGTAAATGTAACTGCGTCATTGAACGTTATCCGTAGCAATACGGTTTAGTTCATCCCGCTTCTCGTTTTTCACTGTGACGCCATCGCAAGCACATTTTTATTTTTTATTTCAGATTACATGTGAGGTATACATGCATAAAGACATTGCTGAGATCCTTATTTCGGAAGAACAGTTGCATCGCCGTACTGTCGAACTGGGCGAGCAGATCACCAGAGATTACCGTGGCAAGAATCTGCTTTTGCTAGGGACGCTCAAGGGGGCTGTCCCCTTTATTGCCGATCTTGCTCGCGCCATTGATCTCCCTTTAGAGATCGATTATATGGCCGTTGCCAGCTACGGAAACAGTACCGAATCGAGCGGTATTGTGCGTATCATCAAAGATCTGGAAGGGCCGATCGATCAAAAACACCTGCTCGTTATCGAAGATATCATTGATAGTGGGCTGACACTCCATTATCTGGTCGATCTGTTGCGCCGACGCCGACCCCTCAGCCTGCGCATCTGCACGCTCCTCAATAAAGAGCGCGAACGTGAGAAGAATATCCAGGTCGATTATCAGGGATTCGTTATTCCTGACCGCTTTGTTGTTGGCTATGGTCTCGATTATGCCCAGCGCTACCGCAACCTCTCATATGTGGGAATTTTGAAACCACAGGTCTACGGAGCCAGCTCAGATCCAGAGAAAGAGCACCAAAGTCCTGCCGAGCAGCGTCATCAGGGCCAGGACTGATCGCGTATAGGCGCTGCTTGTCTATGCCCAATATGCATCAAGCGATCGATTTTCTCGAAGAACCATAGAGGTAGGGATCGGGCTTTATGCCGATCCGTGTCCCCCACCGGATCGGGTTTTATACCGATCCACGTCCCCCACCGGTCATCTCGAATACCTCACCCTTTCTTCGCTTGATGCATATTCGGCGTTGGGCGCAGACAAGCAGCGCCTCTACAGGATTTGGACCGAAAGAATATCTTCGCTATGATCTCTCCTGCTATTTTGCTAACACACGCTCAATCTGTGCGCGCAAACGGCCAGGATAGGGACCAACGATGCGTTCAACCTCTTCCCCATCTTTAAAAAAGATCAACGTTGGCATGGCCTGAATGCCGTAACGCGCAGACATCTGTGGATTTTCATCGACATCAAAGTGCGCAAAACGCATTTTCCCCGCATATTCAGTGCTGAGCCGGGCATACACCGGATCCAGCGCTCGACAGGGCGGACACCATTCTGCACTAAAATCTACAACCGCGAACCCAGGAACGTGCAATACGTTCGCTGCAAAATTCTGGTCACCAACCGTAATCAGATTGCTACTGCTTATCCCTTGAGTCTCTGTGCTCATAAAACCGATCCTTTTGTCAACACGCAAACACGATGTTGCGCAATACATTTGCCTGAAGTGCCACCGGTAGCTTAGAATGGAGCATAACACTTCAAGTGAACTTTAAGTCAATAGGGCAAAAAATTATGATGCTGACAATCGGGGAAGTGGCGCGTCGAGCTGGCATTCGCGCCTCGGCAATTCGTTATTATGAAAGCATCCAGCTGCTGCCTCCCGCGCAGAGAAGTAGTGGACGCCGCCTGTATGGTCCAGAAGTGCTCGAGCGTCTCGCCTTTATCCAGACTGCGCGCCAGCTCGGCTTCTCCCTGAGCGAGATCCTGCGCCTCTTCGACGAACAGGCTGAGCAACTCCCTCTCAACGAACGCTGGCAATTGCTTGCGAACCAGAAACTTGGCGAAGTAAAATCATTGATCATGCAGGCGAAAACCATGCAACTCCTGCTCGAACGAGGTCTGGACTGCACCTGCACAAATCTCAATGATTGCATAGATTGCGTTTTACTCAATTGCCAGGAAAGTATCCCATCGCCAAAGGACCAGTAGTGGCACGGTGCAGTGAAACGGAACTGTACCTGCGAACTCTCTCTACCCAACTCGCTCCCTGGCGAAAGGCCCCGGTACCAGGTGCTGATTGTTGCTCACTTCATACCTGTGGGTGCTGTTTATCTATGCCCACAGGCACAAAGGTGAGTCTTTTTTTCCTGTCGTATAGTGTAAAATAAGTATGATGAATGTGTTATAGTTACTTTCACTTTGAGCAATTTTTAACATGGCGTACATAAGAGAGCACAAATACGAACAGCAGCCTGCAACCCTGGCAGACTTCCTTGTTCAGGCAATGCAAGCGCGTAATCTCTCGATTACTGCGCTCGCTCGCAGTTGTGGCCTGACTCCTCAGACATTGCACGCGTACCTCAATGGCACGCGTCCGAATCTGGAAAGTTGCCGCAAGCTGGCATTTTTTCTTGGAGAACCTGTCAGTGTATTGATTGCGCTCGCTCATAAAAAAGACGTTGAGGGCAAACGTTTGCAATCGCTTATCGAGACCTATCTCGAGCTTCCTGATGTACAAAGGCAAACGGCCGAGGATATGATGCAGATCTTGTTGCGTGAAGCCCGGCGGGCCAATAACGGCAAATAACCCCGGTGGGCTACTGGCTAACTGCTTTCCTCTCTCCTGTGTTACAATAGCCCGGAAAAGAGAAATGTAGCTGACAACAGCAGCAGGAGAGAGGTATGGTAGCCGCAGGCGTTATTGGGAGTGGAGCATGGGGAACCACCCTGGCTCTATTACTGGCAAAAAAAGGTATCGCGACGACGCTCTGGGAACATCAGGCGAATCGGGCGATTGAGATGCAGGAACAGCGCGAGAATCGCCAATTTCTGCCCGGTTTTCACTTTCCTGAAACATTGCATGTGACCTCAAATATCGCCGAAGCCGTGAGCGGCAAAACGCTCCTGGTCCTGGTTACGCCTTCTCAGCGCCTGCGCGAAAATCTGCGCCAGCTCGCACCTTTTCTCGATCGCGAGACACTGCTGGTCAGTGCCAGTAAGGGTATCGAGATCGAGACGCTTAAACGTATGACTGAAGTGATCGCCGAAGAGATTCCCAACGCTGAACAGAGGATGGCTGTATTGAGCGGCCCCAATCTTTCACGCGAAGTTGCCGAAGGGAAGCCTACTGCCGCTGTCGTCGCTGCACACAACGATGAAGTTGCGATCCGTTGCCGCGAGTTGCTAACGACCATCTCGTTTCGTGTCTATAATTCGCAGGATGTTGTCGGGGTTGAACTGGGGGGAGCTTTGAAGAATATTATTGCGATTGGTGCGGGCGTTAATGATGGCATCGGTTGCGGTGAGAATGCGAAGGCGGCATTTATGACGCGTGGCCTGGCCGAAATTGCACGCCTGGGGATAGCGGCCGGGGCGCACCCGCTCACGTTCGCCGGTCTTGCTGGCATCGGCGATCTGATCGCGACCTGTGCGACCCCTATGAGCCGCAACCAGCAGCTTGGCCGTCGACTTGCCGCAGGCGAAAAACTCGCGGACATCCTCCAATCCACCAAAAGCGTCGCCGAAGGCGTCTCCACTACCCGCGCAGCCCTGCGCCTCGCCGAAAAATACGGCGTCGATATGCCGATTACCAGGCAGCTCAGTGCCGTGCTCTTCGAAAATCTCGATCCTCGCCTCACGATCTCCGAACTGATGATGCGCGACCCCAAGCATGAGCTAGAGGGCATCATCTAAATTCATAGCTGGCACCCGGCGTAATTTGCCAGTTTCTGGCAATTGATGCTACAATACCCTTGTCCCTTTACCGTGTATGCGATAGCAAGCATTGTCCTTTTGACAAGGCCACAGTATTTTTACTGACTTGTGACGCTGTAACCAGCAGGATCAGGAACGTGACAGATTATTTTATCGAGGTACGGGCTACCTCGGTGCAGCATGATGTCCATGCTCACCGTCTTGCCCGAGATATATCACACTTATCTACCAGGCATCTACCTTCTCTTACCGAGATTGTATCCGATACGACCCCACTCGACCTCCGCACGGCTCAACTCTATCACCTCTCAGGCGACCTTTCTCTCTCCCAACTCTCTCAATTGACGCAGCAACTTCTTGTCGATACGGTCATTCAACAGGCTCGTGTCTTTGAAGCACAAGAATCCGCTCGCTCGTTGAATGAGGCGCAGGGACATGTGGTGGACGTGTTTTTCTTGCCCGGGGTGACGGACACGCTGGCTGAGAGTGTACTGACGGGCGCTCAAATGCTGGGTATCGCTGGCCTTGAGCATGTGGAGACTGGACGGCGCTATATTCTCGATCAGCGCCTGAGCGATTCAGATACACAGACGATCACTCAGGCTCTGCTCTACAATCCAGTAATTCAGCAATATCAACTTCAGAAGCAAGAGACGACACTTGCTCCTGCCAGTAGCAACTCTCTTGCGGATGAGCCGGTCGTGCTGCATGAGATTGTGCGTACGATCCCGATTGCAAAGATGAATGATGCGCAACTATTGGAGGTGAGCCGCAGCGGTCTGCTGGCCCTCAACCTCGATGAGATGCGCACAATTCAGCAGCACTTCCGCGAGCAGGGACGCGAGCCGACTGATGTTGAGCTGGAGACACTGGCTCAGACATGGTCGGAACATTGTTCACATAAGACGTTTCGCGCTACGGTGAACTATCGCGAAATCGACAGCCAGGGCCAGATGCAGACCGAAGAAACAATTCAGGGCCTGCTGAAACGCTATATTATGCGCGCTACAGATGAGATTCGCCCGGACTGGCTGGTCTCGGCCTTTAGCGATAACGCTGGCATTATCCGTTTTACGGCAGATCAAGATGTGGCCTTTAAAGTCGAGACCCACAATCATCCCTCGGCAATTGAGCCGTTTGGTGGCGCAAATACCGGCGTTGGCGGCGTGATCCGCGACGTTGTCGGCGTCTCCGCTCTGCCTATTGCCTGTACGGATATTCTCTGCTTTGGCCCTCTGGAGACTCCGGAAGATGAACTCCCCGCTGGCGTGCTCTCGCCCAGGCGTATCGCAAATGGCGTGGTCAACGGCGTACGCGACTACGGCAATAAGATGGGCATTCCAACGGTCAATGGCGCGATTCTGTACCATGCGGGCTATCTTTATAATCCGCTGGTCTTTTGTGGCTGTCTGGGGATTCTGCCTCATGGGAGCCATCGCCATGAGGTGCAGGCGGGCGATAAAATCGTTGTGCTCGGTGGACGCACTGGTCGCGATGGTATTCACGGCGCGACCTTTTCGTCGGGCGAGATGAGCAGTGAGCTCAATGCCCAGGCCGGGAGCGCGGTGCAGATCGGCGCACCTGTCACGGAGAAGAAGGTCACGGATGTCATTATTCAGGCTCGTGACCGCCAACTCTACCATGCAATTACCGATTGTGGCGCGGGCGGCTTCTCCTCGGCAGTTGGCGAGATGGGCGAGAAATCCGGTGTACGCGTTGAGCTGGCAGCTGCCCCTCTGAAGTACCAGGGTTTGAAGCCATGGGAGATCTGGCTGTCGGAGGCGCAGGAACGTATGGTGCTGGCTGTCCCCCCGGACAAGCTGGACGAGCTGCTGGAGATCTGCGCGATTGAAGAGGTCGAGGCGAGTATCCTGGGCACGTTTACCGATAACAAGCGTCTGACGGTCCTCTATCAAGATCAGGTTGTTGCCGATATCGCCATGGAATTCCTGCACGATGGCCGACCCAATCGCACGCTTGAAGCCTACTGGCAATCTCCTTCTGTCCCGCCACTGACTCAAACCACTACAGACGAAACCCTCAATAAAAGCATTCATTCTTCGCTTGAACCGACATTGCTGGCCTTGCTGCGCCATCCCTCGATTGCTTCAAAAGAGGATGTTGTTCGTCGCTATGATCATGAGGTGCTGGGTGCGACTGTTGGCAAGCCGCTGGTCGGACGCGCTGGCAATGGCCCGGGCGATGCTGCTGTCTTACAACCTATCCTGGACAGGCCGAGTCAGGCTGGCGTGGTGCTGTCCAATGGCGTCAACCCGCTCTATGGCACGATTGACCCCTATCATATGGCTGTCAACGCCATTGATGAGGCACTGCGCAATCTGACCGCCGTTGGTGGCGATGTCAACCATGCCGCGATTCTGGACAACTTTTGCTGGGGGAATCCCACTGATCCCGCGCAACTGGGTGGCCTGGTGCGTGCCGTCAAGGGTTGCTATGATGCCTCGGTCGGCTTCAAAACGCCGTTCATCTCGGGTAAGGACAGTCTGAATAATGAATATCGTGCCGATGGTCGCCGCCTGCCTGTCATTCCGACGCTGGTCATCTCGGCGGTCGGTGTGATTGAGAATGCGGCGCAGACCGTTGACATGGCGCTGAAAACGCCGGGCAATCTGCTCTATCTCATTGGCCGGACGCGCAATGAACTGGCGGGCTCACACTATGCCGAGGTTGTCGAGCAAAGCTCTTTTCAGCAGTTCTTCCCACGGACAAGTGTGCCTCAGGTCGATATTCCCCATGCGCGCAAAACGATGCAGGCACTGGGCGCAGCTATTCGCAACGGTCTGGTTAGCTCCTGCCATGATCTCTCTGAGGGCGGTCTGGCGTTGGCCGTGGCTGAGATGTCCCTGGCCAGTCTGCAAGGGGTCACTCTTGATATCGCTGAGCTGCCAGTCTATGCGCAGCCCGGAGAAGGCCGCTTGCAGACAGAAGTGCTGGATATCGTTCGCCTGTTTAGTGAGTCACAGTCGCGCTTTATCGTAGAGATTACGCCCGAGCAACTCGGAGCCTTCGAGCAGCATATGCGCTCAAATGGCGTCGAAGATATCACTTATCTCGGGACAGTGACGCATACTTCTCGCTTCACAGTTCGTGCTGGTAGCGAGGAACTGATCAATGTGAGCGTGGATGAGTTGCAAGAAGCATGGAAAGGTGGTCAGGTATGATGCGCGCCCTGGTATTGCGTGCTCCAGGCATTAACTGTGATCGTGAGACGGCTCAGGCTTGCCGCCTGGCTGGCTTTGAGACCGATCTGATACATATTAATCAGTTGCTGAAATGTCCGGACAGTCTGCTTGATTACCAGTTTCTGGCAATCCCCGGTGGCTTCTCTTATGGTGATGACCTGGGTGCAGGTAAGCTGCTGGCAAAAAATTTGACGGTCAATCTGGGTGCGCAACTCCGTCAGTTTGTCGATGAGGGTCGCCCTGTCCTGGGTATCTGCAACGGCTTTCAGGTGCTGGTACATGCAGGCTTGTTGCCGGGCATTGAGCTTCGTGCAACGCTGACCGACAATGTCTCGGGCCAGTTTGAGTGTCGTTGGGTAACCCTGGCCTCGCAGCCAAGTCCCTGTATTTTCACGCGTGGCATCGAACGTCCCATTGAATTGCCCGTGGCACATGGCGAGGGACAGTTTGTGCTGGCCGATGATATTAGCACTCTGCTAGAGCGCGGGCAGGTACCCCTGGCCTTTGCCAACTCAACTGTCTATGCAACCGCAGCACTCCATGGTCGGCATGAGGTGGCCTATCCTGATAACCCGAATGGTTCCGTTGCCAATGTCGCTGCTGTCTGCAATGTGCGTGGCAATGTCCTTGGCATGATGCCTCATCCCGAGCGCTATGTCCAGGGATTGCAACACCCCCAGCGTCGAGCTGTCCAGGGTGAGGGCGACGGCTTGCTTATCTTTAAGAATGCCTTTGCCTATGCCAGTTCTCTTGGTCAGCAAGGTTCTGCGTTGTCTACTATATCTACCGAAGTCACTACTGCGACCACGGACACGCTCCCGCCATCGCCAGTCATCACGACCGAAGCGCTGGCAACGACGTACGCGGCGAGCGGTGTCAATATCGCTGCCGCCGATCAGGCCAAACACCTGATGAAAGATGCCGTACGTGCCTCGCAGGGTCCTGAGGTGCTGGATGGTATGGGGGCCTTTGCAGGTGTCTTCGATGCCCAGCAAATTAAGAAGCTGCGGCAGCCAGCTCTGGTCGCATCAACTGATGGCGTTGGCACAAAGACACTGCTCGCGATAAAGGCCAACCGCTTCGAGACTATCGGACACGATCTGGTTAATCACTCGGTCAACGATCTACTGACGCAAGGCGCGAAGCCGCTCTTCTTCATGGACTATATCGCCATGGGCAAACTGGACCCTGTCCAGGCCGCGACGATTGTCCAGAGTGTGGCGGAGGCGTGTAAAGCGGCTGGT
>Ga0310811_10003883_pt1 | contig 18822 bp, 15 predicted proteins | sample YCmetagenome_FD_207642 | JGI IMG/M metagenome (GOLD analysis project Ga0310811, IMG submission 207642) | Soil microbial communities from experimental microcosm in Duke University, North Carolina, United States - YC | ecosystem: Engineered > Artificial ecosystem > Soil microcosm > Unclassified ...
GGCGTGTACCTTGGGGGGCTCATGACCGGAATGACTTGCCCATAGGGCAAGGAGCCGGGCGCCGCCCGCGGCAAGTTCGTGTGCCGCCTGGCTCCAGTCATCGGACGAGACATTAAGCGCGCGCACACCTGGTGCGCCAGGTTGCTCGCTGCTTCCCGCCCACCAGTTCCGCGGAGTCATCTTAGCCGCCTCCAATCAGGCGAGCAGCCGCGCGATACCATTCGGCGAGGTATGGGGGAATGTAGAGCCCGAGTGCGAGCACGAGCGCCAGGTGCAGGAACACCGGGAGCAGCGCCGGTGGATGCGGCAGACGACGGGCGGTCGTTTCTCCGAAGACCATAGGCTGGACTCGCCCGAAGATCGCAGCGAAGGCCACCGCGAGCGCCATGAGCAGAATCGGGGTCGCCCAGGGCTGCTCGCGCATGGCGGTGGTCAGAATCAGGAACTCGCTTGCAAACACCCCGAAGGGCGGGACGCCGAGGATTGCGAGAGAGCCCATCATGAGTCCCCAGCCGATGGTCGGGCTCAAGGTGATGAGCCCGCGGATGTTGTCGATGAGCTGAGAGCCCGACTTCTGCGCGGCGTGTCCGGCGGCAAAAAAAATTGCGGACTTCGTGAGTGAGTGCACCGTCATGTGGAGCAGCGCCGCGAAGTTCGCCACCGCACCCCCCATGCCGAAGGCGAAGGTGATGATGCCCATGTGCTCGATGGAGGAATAAGCGAAGAGCCGCTTGATGTCGCGCTGGCGCCAGAGAAAAAACGCCGCCAGCACGACCGAGAGCAGCCCAAAGCCCATGAGCATGTGCGAAGGGAGGGATGAGTGTAGCGATCCCTCGACGAGGATCTTGCAGCGCACGACGGCGTACAGCGCGACATTCAAGAGCAGGCCCGAGAGTACGGCAGAAATCGGTGTCGGACCCTCAGCATGCGCGTCAGGCAGCCAATTGTGGAGCGGCGCTAGACCCACTTTCGTTCCGTAGCCGACCAGCAGGAAAACGAATGCGAGGCTCAGCACCTTGGGCTCGAGTGATCCCTTGACACCATTCAAGTGCGTCCAGAGAAGCGCACTCACTCCTTCGGCGCCGAGAACGTGTTCGGCGGCGAAGTACAGGAGGATCGTGCCGAAAAGCGCTTGCGCAATGCCTACCCCACAGAGCACGAAGTACTTCCAGCCCGCCTCGAGACTCGGACCGGTTCGATAGAGCGTCACGAGCAGCACCGTCGAGAGGGTGGCGGCTTCCATTGCGACCCAGAGCAGACCCATATTATTGGTGGTGAGCGCCACCAGCATGGTTGCCATGAAGAGCTGATACATGCTGTGGTAGAGGCGCAGCTGAGGCGCGCGCACCCGTCCGTGCTCCATCTCGACCCGCATGTAGGGACGCGAGAAGACCGCGGTCGTGAGACCCACGAGCGCGGTCAGTGTCACGAGAAACACGTTGAAGGGGTCGATGAAGAACTGCTCGCGTGCGAAGGTCAGGTTGCCTGCGCCCATGACAACCACAGTCAGGGCACAAGCGGCGAGGAATGTGACCAGGCTGAAGGCGATGTTGAGCCTCGGAGCGAAACGTCTCGCGCCGAGCACGGCGAGCACCGCAGCGCCGGTGAGAGGAGTGCCGATGAGCAGGAGGAATCCCATGCTACTCACGCTCTCCGGCGGTGGCGTCCTCGCGGAGCGACTCGAGGTGATGGAGATCCAGGCTGTCGAACTGCTCGCGGATCTGGAAGAAGAAGATGCCGAGCACCAGCACCGCGACCAGTACATCGAGTGCCACGCCGAATTCCACCACCATCGGCATACCGTAGGTGGCGCTCATGGCGCCGAAGAAAAGACCATTCTCCATCGACAGGAATCCCACTACCTGCGACATGGCCTTGCGGCGCGTGATCATGGTGAGGAAGGAAAGCAGCACCACGGCGACTGCTATACCGATCGCATTGCGCGTGGCGGTGCTCGCGAGAGCGGAGATGGGTTGTGCGAGCCCAAAGGAGAAGACGACTATGAGCACTCCGATCAGCATGGTACCGGAGATGTTGAGGAGTGGCTCGGCGTCCCAGTAGACCTCGAGGCGACGGATCAGCCGATGCAGCAGGTAGGGCAGCAGCATCACCTTCAATCCGAGGGTCAGGGCGGCGGAGAGATACAGGTGCGCCTGCCTCGTCCGCCACGCGATGAGCAGCGTCGCGACGAAGAGCACGGTCCCCTGTACCGCGAGGAGATTGACGAGGTTCACGAGGCGACGCTGGGTGAGCATCGCGAAAGACAGGAGCAGGAGCAACGCGGCGCACAGGTTGAGGAGCTGAAGATCGAACGGGACACCGGCCATGGTCAGACTCTCAGCAGCAGATGCACGAGGAGTCCCAGCACCGCGAAGAGAAAGGCGGTGGCGAGGAACTCCGGTGCGCGGAAGACGCGCAACTTCGCCGACACGGTTTCGAGCACTGCGAGAAGCGCCCCCGCCACGGCGAGCTTTGCGGCGAGCACCGGTATCGAGGCGAGGAGCGCCACGGGAGCGCTGCCGCGGGTCGAGACGCCCCAGGGGATAAAAAGCGCGAAGCCGATACAGGCATAGTTGAAGAGCTTCAGCGCCGCCGCCCAATCCATGAGCGCGAGATGGCGTGCCGAGTACTCGAGCAACGTTGCCTCGTGAATCATCGTGAGCTCGAGATGGGTCGCGGGGTTGTCGACCGGGATGCGCGCGTTCTCGGCTAGCAGCACCATGAGGAAAGCCACCGCCGTGAAGGCGAGGCTGGGATAAAGACCCAACCGCTGCGTCGCCAGGTGCTCGGTGATTGCAGGCAACGCGGTCGTCGCCGAGATGAGGGACGCCACGAAGATGACCATGAGAAGCGCCGGCTCGGCGAGGAATCCCACCATCATCTCGCGCCGTGCGCCGAGTGTGCCAAAAGCTGTGCCGATATCCATCGCCGCCAGTGACATGAAGACCCGTGCGGTCGCAAGCAGACCCACCAACGCGATCGCATCGGCGACCTGCGTGAGCGGCAGCCGGGTCCCCATCGAGGGAATAATGCCGGCGGCTATGACCATGGCGCCGAAGACGACGTAGGGCGCGAGGCGGAAGAGCCGGGATGCATTCGTGGCGATGACGGCATCCTTGTGAAAGAGCTTGCGGATACCGCGATATGGAAGCCAGATGCTCGGTGCGCTCCGGTTCTGCAGCCAGGCGCGACACTGATTGATCCAACCGACAAAGAGGGGGGCCGCGGCGAGCGCCACGATGAGCTCGAGCAGCTGCGTGATGATTTCGATCGGCTTCATAACACTATCGCGAGGAGCGCCACGAGCGTGACGAAGCTGTACAGCAGATAGGTGGCGATGCGTCCCTGCTGGAGCACCGCGAACGCGTCGGCCACACGCTGCACCAGGGACCCGAGCGGCTCGTAGAGGCGTTGCCAGATGCGGTCACCGATGGAGACGCGATAGCGCGGGGCGTGATCGAACGCCGAGGGCAGCTCCCGGTTCATCGCAAAGAAAGGCTCGAAGATGTGGCGGATCGGTTGACCGAAGCCTTCTGCCGAATCCTGCATGCGGGCATCCAGCCGCGCGAAGCCACAGTCCCAGGGAGATGAGTGCCGCACCCGTTGGTGATAGAAGAGCCGCACGCCAAAAATCGTGAGGGCCACCATCGCGGTCACGGCGACGAAGAACACGAGACCGGAATAGGAGGCCTGTCGACCGGGCATCGGCTGGAGCAGCCACCATGGCGCGGTCGGGTTCGATAAGTCTACATGCGCGACCTGCCGCACGACCGTGCGTAATGCGCCGACGACCTGCGCGGGGACGAGACCGAGTGTGACACACCCGAGAGCAAGCCAGACGAGCCCGATTCGCTCCAGAACATTGGCATCGTGAGCGCGAACGAGCGTCGCCTCGCGAGGCTGTCCGAGGAAGATCACGCCGTAGAACTTCACCATGACATAGGCCGCCAGGGCCGCCGCGAGTGCGACGAGCGCGGCGCCCATGGGCAGCAGCATATTGACGAAGGTCTGTGGCACCTGATGCGCGAAAAGGAACGCCTGGAGCAGCAACCATTCGGAAACGAAGCCATTGAGTGGTGGCAAGCCAGCGAGTGATAGAGCACCGATGAGACTCAACCACGCCACCCACGGCATTTGGCGGATGAGACCGCCCAGGCGCCCGAGGTTGCGCTCACCGGTCGAGTGGAGCACCGCGCCCGTACCGCAGAAAAGCAGGCTCTTCATGAACGAGTGGTTGAGCGCGTGATAGAGGACCGCTATAAGGGCAAGTGCAGCAAGTCCCGACATGCCGACCGCATGGAATACAAGGGCGAGCCCGAAGCCCGCGAAGATGATTCCGACGTTCTCGACCGACGACCAGGCGAGGAGACGCTTCATGTCAGTTTGCGCAGCGGCGAATACCACGCCATAGACGGCGGTGAAAAGCCCCACAGTGATTGCCACGAGACCCCACCAGGACTCTGGTCCCCCCAGGAGATCGAAGCTGACCCGGAGCACCCCGTAGACGGCAGTCTTCAGCATCACGCCGCTCATCAGTGCGGACACGGGGGAGGGCGCCGCAGGGTGCGCCTCCGGCAGCCAGACGTGCAGCGGCACGAGACCCGCCTTGGCACCGAAGCCGAACAGGGCAAGGAGAAACGCCACTGATGCCCAAACCGGGGTCAGGTGCGCGTGCCGCATGGCATCGAAGGTGAACTGCCAGCTGCCGCCCTGCATGACACCGAAGGCGAGCAGGATGGCGATCGCCCCGACGTGTGCAATCAGGAGGTAGAGGAATCCAGCGCGGCGGATCTCCTCGAGGCCGTGTTGCGTCGTGACAAGAAAATACGACGACAGCGCCATCGTCTCCCACGCGACCATGAAGGCGTAGGCATCGTCCGCGAGCAGCACGAAGCCCATGCTCGCGAGAAAGAGGTGGTACTGCAGGCACAGGAGGCCCGCCGACGTGCCGTGACCGCGGCGGAAGTAGCCCGCCGCAAACACTGATATGCCCGCCGATGCCGACCCCAGCAAGAAGAGAAACAGGCTTGAAAGCGCGTCGCGCCGCAGATGCATGGGGAGATCGGGGAGACCTACGATGAGCACCGCACGCTCTGGTGGTGCGCTCAGACTCGTGAAGGCGACCACAGCGAGTACCGCACCGCACAGGGCGCCCAACGGAAACAGCGTGCGCCCGACGTATTTCAAACTCGTCGGTCGCAAGAGGCCTGCGAGTCCGATGAGACCCCACAGGGCGAGCAGAGTCAGGCAGGCGTCGAGCGGCGAATGGAGCAGGATGGTCACAGACAGTGCTACTCAGATTCGCGCTGGATTATAATCACCTGCCCATGCAGTATGCTGCTAATTTTTACCGGGATTTGTACGTACATGAAGGTGGAGAAGGTTGTGAAGATCGAAGAGCGCACGGCGCGTCTCACGATCCTGATTGATCCGCGGAAAAAGGCGGTGTTCGAGCGGCTGTGCACCGCAGAGGACCTCACCCCGTCCCAGATGGTACGGCGACTGATTCGTGGCTACATCGAGCAGCGGCTAGGGCGGCCATGGGAACCCGGGAAGGAGACTTCTGGGAGCGAGCGCGGTGCGGGGCGAAGTAGTCCCCGACGGCGCGGTCCCAGATCCTGAGGCTCCATCATCTGGATAGCGATTTCCGACATTAGCTTCGCGCGTTGAGCACCTGTCGGCCTGGATACTCATGTCCGCAACACTCATCAGGGTCAAAGCCAACCCAATGCGCGGTGCCGAAATGGACGCAGGTGAAGCTGTTCACCGCCGAGGGCAATTACGTGCGGCTCTCTTGGGACAAGATTCACCCGCTGCTCGGACGCCCGCTGTCAAGCCTGGAACCCCGTCTGGATTCCAAGCGGTTCTTTCGTGCCAATCGCCAGCAAATCATCAATCTCGAATACATCGAAAGTGTGGACCTTGGAGTGAGTGGGCGACTGCACGTGCAACCGCGTAGCGGCCCCGAGGTGCAGATCTCGCGACGGCAGGCACGACTCTTTCGCCTACTGGCCACCATTTGACCTGCCAGCCGCTGAAGGTACTCGATAGTCAGCACGAATCGGCGCGAGCGCAAGACAGCTCGGGCATTCGGCGACCCTGACCCAGCGAAGTGCTGACGCTTGTATCGCTACATTGCCGTGACTGGGTCCTCAAGGCATTCTCTCTCCGTTCACATCAGATCAAGGGGGGCCTGGATGCGCGAAACGAGAAGTTCACCGCAGTGCGTCGGTTGCGGCCATGCTGACGGGACTCGGAGCGTGAAACCGAAGCCTGCCATCAGCAAGCGGGCTTCACTGATGCTCATAAGCGTCGCGATCTCCGCAGCGGTACCGGCTCACGCCCAGGCGGCCGCCACACTGCAAGAACCGGTACGCAAATATGTCGCGGTGAGCGAGCCACGGGTGGCGCTGCGGCACGTGCGTGTGATCGATGGCACTGGCGCTCCGCCTGCAGAAGACCAGGTATTGATCATCACCGACGGACGCATCGCTTCGGTCGGGCCTGATCGGAGGGAGCGAATTCCCAAAGGCGTGAAGGTCCTCGATCTCGAGGGCCGCACCGTCGTGCCCGGGCTCGTGATGATGCATGAGCACCTTGTGTATCCGACTGATCGCAGCGCCGACGCAGAACGCATGTATCCCTCGCAGGCCATCACGTTCCCCCGGCTGTATCTCGCCGCGGGCATTACCACGATGCGCACGGCCGGGACCGCGGAGCCGATGACAGACCTCAATCTGAAACGCGACATCGAATCCGGCAAAGTCGTCGGCCCGGATATCGACGTCACAAGCAGCTGGATGGATGCTACGCCGCCGATCATCCTGCAGGAGACACCGATCCGAGACCCAGCGGATGCGCGCCGCCAGGTGCAGTTCTGGTCAGCCGAGGGCGTCACCTCTTTTAAAGTCTACATGTACCTCACGCGCGAACCGATGGCCGCATTGATCGATGAGGCGCACCGCCTGGGTCACAAGGTGGCCGGGCACTTATGCGCAGTCACTGCGCGGGAAGCGGCGGAACTTGGCATCGACAGCCTCGAGCATGGGCTGATTGTGTTTACCGATTTCGTGCCAGGCAAGAAAGTGGGCGAATGCCCCGATCCGGAAACGCTGGACAAAGCAACCACCGGGCTCGACGTTCGCAGCCCGCCCGTCCGCGATCTGATCCGCGAGCTGGTGTCGCGTCGCGTCACCGTTGACTCGACTCTCGCTGTATTCGAGACGGATGCAAAGGGTCGGCCACCGCTCGCGAACGGGTTGCTGGAGATGCTCACGCCGGAAGCACAGGTGAGCTATCTCCGGCGTCGGGCGCACATCGCGGACGACCCCGATAACACCGGCACGATCTTGCTCGCAAAAGAGATGGAGTTCGAACGTGAGTTCGTAGAGATGGGCGGCCAGCTGTTAGCCGGTACAGATCCAACTGGTTACGGCGGGGTCATTGCGGGCTTCGGCAACTGGCGTGAACTCAAACTATTGAACGAGGCGGGCTTCAACGCGGTCGAGGTGTTTCGCATCGCTACGATGAACGGGGCGCGATTCCTGGGCCGCGAGGACCGTATCGGCAGTATCGCGCCCGGAAAACAGGCGGATTTGGTCGTGATACGCGGAAACCCGGTAGTCAAGATGACCGATATGGAAGATGTGGAACTTGTGTTCCGCCAGGGTGTTGGCTACGACTCCGCGAAGCTCGTCGCCTCGGCCAGGGGATTGGTCGGTTCGAGGTAAGACGCGGGGGTTATATCGGTGGCCACCGGAGGTCAATCACGAGACTGTAGGCTAGGGGACATCAGAAAAAGTTACGAGTCCGTTCCCGCGAATTGCTTAGGGAAAGGAGGTGTGCGGCTATGAACGCCGATGTTGCCGAGACCCGCAATCCCTGGCAGGAGGCGGCCGATTCGATTGATCGGGCGTCCGCGTTGATCGAGCAAATCCCGGGGTGGGACGGCTACCAGTGCGCGCCCGAAACCGATCTGGAGTTGCGCGGAGCGGCGGCGCTCGTGCAACGCGCTATGGTTTATCTGCGCGCAGCCGCGGCGAGGGAGGCGCCGCGTCTTGAGGCGATAGAGGCCGATTTCGAAGCGCGGAGCGAGCTGCCGCCATGGAATCGGCCGACCAAGCGAGTGGCGGAAGAGGGTGACTGATGAGTTGCCGTCCGACTAGTTGGCGGGCCTCACGCATCCGGGGCTACGCTACCTCCTATGGCGATACCACAACTGAGCCGATATAGGGCAGGCGCCTGACCTGCCGAAAGAAATACCGAACGTTTCGCGCCGGTCGTTCGCGGGCGCATCTTAGAAAGGGTTGGCTCTTTTTCTACGAGAATCGAACCACCATGCGACAAATCAAGCCGAATATCTTCTTTCACAGCAGTCTTGATTCACCAGATGAATGGCGCGCATCGCTTGCCACCGAATTCGAGGACTTCACATTTTCAGTCGGCAGCCACGTCGCTAGTCCTGAGAGCGTGAACGTCGCGCTTGTTTGGACACTCCCGGACTGTGGGCTTGAGCGATTTGTCAATCTGCGGGCGATCCTCTCGCTAGGCGCCGGCATCGATCAGCTCGATCTTGCACGACTACCGAAACACGTGCCCATAGCGCGTCTGGTTGATGAATCACTCACGCGCACTATGGTGGACTACGCAAAAACCGCGGTTTATCGATATCACCGACGATTCCATTTCTTCGAGCGTCAGTCACGGAACGGTAACTGGACATTCATTTCGCCGACCTTAACCGCCGAGACGTCCGTGGGCATTCTTGGTCTTGGTGCGATTGGGAGAGAGATTGCACTGGCACTCCAACACGAAGGCTTCGCGGTTTACGGATGGAGTCGTACACCAAAGCACTTCGACGGCATAACGGCTTACACGGGCCGTGACGGGCTTAGATCCATGGTCGGTCGCTCGAATATCGTACTCAACGTACTGCCCCTGAGCGACGAAACCCGATACATCTTGTGTCGCGACCTCTTTGCGCACTTCGTTGAAGGCACGTGCCTGATCAACATGGGTCGGGGAATGCACCTGGTCGAATCCGACTTGTTGGACGCCATCGCTTCGGGAAGAGTCGACGCTGCCACCCTCGATGTCGCCTCAATTGAGCCACTTCCGCTTGCGCATCCATTTTGGGCTCACCCAAACATTCTGATTACTCCTCACGTGGCCGGCATTTCAAGACCGATGACAGCAGTCGCCATGATCGCGGCAAACATTCGAAGAGCAATGGCAGGCGAGCGCCTTTTACACCAGGTCGATTTAGATCACGGCGACGGACTTTCACACAGAACCCCGGTTTGATTATCCAAATGAATCCCGTGACCTGATGCTTGATCATCTGGTCATGCCGTGCGGGCGGAGGTAGCCAGGGCCACGTGCATAGAGATCGAATATGCATCTATCCTGACGATCTGCTCCGTGCGACTGCCTTGTGGTTTCGGGCGTTTCTCCTCATGATCGGATGCCATGATCCCGTGATCGAGAGTTCCATTACGAGCCTCAGACGCTTGCGATCATCCATGGGCACGGACAATAGCCTCGCGGAGCATGGCCTCAACAGGGCCACCAGCGGTCTGAACAGTTCACGCTGTGCAGGAGAAATGGGGGTGCCGTGCAGAAAGCGGCAGGGTTGCTGGGTCGTGCTGCTGGCGGCACTAGTTGCATGCGGCGGCAAAGACATTGAACAAATAAAGAAGATTCAGGCACTCGGAAGGAAGCTTGCGGAGATCGCCGGGCAGGCCAACCAAGCCGCCCCAACTGAGGTTGACTCGGATACCAGACTCGATGGCGCGAGGGCCGGCCCGGGGCTGAAGCTGACCTCGATGTACACGCTCGTCAATGCCGAATCGAACGGAGTCAACAGTACGACATTCGAGGCGAAGCTGGCGCCGATCATAAAGAGCGCCAGCTGCGATAACCCTGAGCTGCGTCCGCTGATCGACCAGGGGGTCGTCGTGGTTCTGGAATACCGCGGGAACCAAGGCAATCCAATAGGAACGATCAGCCTCAATCGCGATACCTGCGTTGCACTCAGGTAATTGTCAATCGAATGCCAAAGTCGTCTGGTTCGACTGACTCGCCAGATTGACGCCCGAAAGGTGTGATACGAGCGGCCGCTTTCGAGAAAAGTAACGCTGTTTACGGCTCTGCCGATGGCGACACCGAAACGTCCGCCCCCGACTCATGACGCGGTACAAAGAAGCTACGAAAGACCTTCCATTCACCGTTTCGGTTTCTGAGGATATCGAGGTACTCGCCATCCTCCACAATGGTGCGGGTGTTCATATTCCTGATTCTGTACGTGCCCTCTACGACACCAAGGGTGCCTTGCACAAGGTTCACTTGAGTGTCTGTGAACATCTGTAGATCCGGAACAATCTGCTCCTTGAAGTACTGAAGGATCGCGGCCCGACCGCGCAGTGTCGTAGCTCTCGGTTCCGTGATTTCTGCATCCTCCATGTATACCGCAGCACAACTCTCCGGATCGTGGTGAGCGAAGCACGTCTCCAGCGCCGTGGTGACTTTCTCCGGAATGGCGGATTCCTCGCGCGCAGCACATCCGACTAAGGCAATGACCGGCCCCGAGAGAAGACAGGTGGCTATAGTTTTCATAGGTCAGCTCCAACACGTGGTGGCGACCCGATGCAAGTGGTCGATATTCTAGGCGCGTTAAGCGCGTCAAAAAACAGCTGGCCATTGGTGGCTGCCGGTTGTAAGGTGACCGACGCTACCCGGGAGAACCTCCGGCTGGACGCAATGGCGGCTCCCGTGCGGGGAGGGCTTAAGCCATGACAAACCAGACGCACACGCTCGTTGCCTGGCTGCGCGATGCCCATGCAATGGAAAGAGCGACTGTCGACACTTTGGACCATCTCGCGGAGCGGCTCCACCGCCGCTATCCGGAGCTCGCAGCGGGGTTTCGACGGCACTGGCAAGAGTCGCTCGGTCAGGTCGAACGCATTGAAAAGTGCTTGAAGGAACTTCGCTCTGACACCTCGACCTTCAAGGACCTGAGAAGCCGTTTCATTGGGATCGCTCAAGCTTATGCTGTCGAAGTGCTGCCTGATGAACTCGTCAAGGACTGCCTGGCCGCATACGCCTCCAGGCATTTCGAGATCGCCACCTATATTTCGCTGGGCGCTGCGGCGCGCAAGCTCGAGCAACCGGCGATCGTGCAGATGTGTGACGAGAATGTACAACAGGAGCGAGCGATGGCCAGCTGGCTGGAGCAGCAGATTCCGGAAGCGACTTTGGATTTCTTGCGGCCCTGACTACTTGGCTTCGGTCTTAGCCGGCTACCTAAGTTTCACGAACTAGCACTATCGACCCTGACCGGTCCTGGTCTTTTCCGAAAGGCGGTCACTGAGTCCATAGGCGGTTTACGGGCACGCAGCAGGGCTCGCGAAAACCATTCCCGCCGACCTGCAGACGGATGACGGTCGAAGTACCTAGCGATCGGCCGGATTGAGGACGGTAGGATCGCAAAGGCGTGGCTGAATGGGATCATTTGCGCGCTAGAAAGACCGCCGGAGTGGTCGCGCGTGGCGTCCGGTGCGCTAACCAAGCTTAGGCGCCTAGCAAAGTTTAATTTTAGCAAGCCGCCTGGCGTTCAAAACGGCTTTGCGGTGAATAGGTGCTAAGCCTTTATCCAACACGTCAATAGCCGCATTCTGAACGTGCGCGGCGGCCGATGCCGCTGCTCGCGTATATGAAAATGGCGTGAAGTAGAAAGAAAGCATGGATGCCGTTAACGCTTGATTCGCGCGAAAGGCAAGCATAGCCATGTCGCTCCAAGCCTCGGCAAAGGCCGCGTGCTTTTCGTGGAGCATGATTTGGAATTCCTTGCGGTCACGATCAGAGAGCTGGGGGCCAGCGAGAGCCATCCGTGCGACCCGGTGCGCAAACACCTGCGGGACCGAGAGTGCAAGCTCCATCGACTTTATAGTGAGCGATTTAAACTTGCGGGTGCGTGGAGTTGCCATAAAGGTTCCCTAAATAAAGCGCCCCTGACATCATCGGCCTTCCACGACGTAAGCGAAGACGATTCGCATGTCCGATTCGACTGTCGGACGATGCGTACGCAACGACCACGGCCTGACGCACCTACGCCGGCTAGCATCCCCCAATCGGGCCACCGATCACAACGCCCGCTGTCGCTCCGGTGGCCGTACCTTCGGGCACCTTGGAGGCAGCGTTTCTACTGACCGCTAACTGGAAACCAAGCGGCTGAGCTAAACGACCGGTTCTGAGCGCAAAGAGGCGGGTGACGCGGACCGTGTTGAATGTCCCGCGGAGTCCGTTGCAGGGCGCGATCCGGTGCCGGGCTGATCCAGGATGCGACCCGGTACCAGCCGAGTCGGGGTGAACACGACAGTGACCCTGTTTGCGATTGCAGCGGTCAAAGATGCGACTTCGGACGCTGAGAATTGTTGGCTCAGCTCGGCATAAATCGAATCATCCACCAGCTGCTGCGCCACCAGGGTCAGTGACTCGGTCCACGCCAGCGCCGGGCGCTCGGGTGCACTTTAAGGAAGCGTTCTGGTCACGCGGAATCCCATGTAAGCGTCGCGATAGTCGACGGGGTTCCTTTCGCGCGTGGCCGAACGCAACGCCCACGGTCGGAAAGAAAACGATCCCCCCCGATCTACCCGCATGCACTCTTTGGTCCCATTGGGACGAGGGTCGATCACGCCGGTCTCGTTGGCACGACCCTCTGTTGGTACGCTCGAGTAGCGTTCAGCGTAACAGTCCGCCGTCCATTGCCAGACATTGCCCACCATGTCATATAGGCCAAAGGCATTCGCTCCCTTTAATCCCACCGGATGAGTGTGCCCGCCCGAGTTGGGTTTGTACCAGGCATGATCTGATGTCGCGGTGTCATCGTCACCCCACCAGAATCGCGAACTTGTGCCCGCACGCGCCGCATACTCCCATTCCGATTCGCTAGGCAACCGATAGGGGCCGTCGCGTGAAGCCGAGGACTTCTGCCGCACTTTGCCATTCAACCACGCGATGTAAGCGTTCGCATCCTGCCAGCTGACGCACACAACTGGATCGCGATCGGTCTGATGAAACCCGGGATTCTGCCAGCTCCTGTCAGCTTGCTTCTGCCACTTGAAGCTGTCTTTACCGCATCCGTCGCCTGCGCGATAACCGGTTTCGCGCACGAAGGCTGCATATTCGCCACGCGTGACGTCGTACTTGGCGACAGCGAACGAAGGCAGTGAAACACTGTGCTGTGGGGCCTCATCGGCTACACCTTCTGCGCTGCCCACCTGACTGGCCGCCCAGGCCTTTTCCTCGGCTGATGAGCCCATGGTGAAGCTGCCAGTCGGGAGAACGACCATCTCCGAGCAATCGGCGCAGTCGCGAAATACACTGCCGGGCGCCCCTGCCCAAGTGCTGGGGGATCCAGTCTTGTAGAGCCCGTCACCCGGGGCGGCGCTCGCCCCGATCCGCAGCCCGAGAACCAGGTAAGTTGAAACTGCGACGAGAGTCTTCATGCGAGCTCCAGACACGGCATTTCAGAATTGCCGTCCCAAGAATCGACCGGCGGGACTGGGCAGATATTGCCGCGATCGTCAACGGCAGCTGCGTTCCGTGCTCGTTTGGTAGCCGCGACCGTGGACGTGCGGAAAGGCCGATCGGCATGGAGTAACGCTATCCGCTTCTCTGCGCTGAATGGCCGCTTAAGAGCGGATCATGAGCGATTCGCTACCGGCAGCTCTTGGGCGTGAGCCGCCGCCTAACGTCCCTCAGCTTCACAACTGATCTTCGACGAATGCCGTACGGCTAACTCGGATGCTAAGCGGCAGTGGGTCCACACAAGAGCAGTGAGCCAGTAGATGGGGTCGACGCAGAGAATGCATGCGAACGCGCCAAGGTCCCTGTCAGCTGTAATCAATAAGCGTCAGCGCGGAAATCATCTATAGTTCCGCGCAAAACGTTCTGGCGCAGCTCGCCGCGGTTCGTCCTAGTCCGTTTTTGAGGTCTTAGCAGGCCGAGGGATGCTGCCCTGATGAGTAGGGCAGCGTGTCATGCGGTGGACCCGCGGATAGCAACTCCCTGTAACTGACTCGTAAGGAATTGTTCTGCAAGTCGAAAGGCCGAGAGGGGGCGTGACAGGAAAAATCCCTGACCCTCATGACACCCACGCTCCCGTAGCCATTGGAGCTGACCTTCTCGCTCGATTCCTTCCGCGGTAACCAACACCCGGAGGCTCTCTCCGAGAAAGAGAATTGCACCGGCAATCGCACAATCCGCCAGGGACTTGTCGAGATTGCGAACGAAGGACTTGTCGATCTTGAGCTTGTCTGGCGGAAAACGCGTGATGTAGGCGAGCGAGGAGTAGCCTGTGCCGAAATCATCCAGGGCGATTGTGCAACCAAGGGCCCGCAAACGATCGAGCGCGCTGCGCACGGCCAGTGACTCACGCACGAGTAGCGACTCCGTGATCTCAATCTCGATATGCGACGCAGGAATGCCGGCCGCCTTGGCTTCGTATTCGAGTGTCCGTGCAGGATCCCCGTGCAGCAATTCCTTCGCAGAGATGTTGATGGCGAGTGGCAGGCTAATGTCCGAGTCGAGCCAGGCGCGAAGCTGGCGACAGGCACTGCGAATCACCCATTCGCCAAGCTCAATGATCAGGCTGCTCTCCTCGGCGACCGGAATGAAGTCCGAAGGTGACACGTCGCCGAGCTCCGCATCGCTCCAGCGCGCCAAAACCTCCGCGCCGGTAAGGCGCTGATCGGCGAGCCGAAACTTCGGCTGAAACTCGAGGCGCAGTGACCCGGCCTGCACAGCATGACGTAAACGGGTTTCGAGCTGCACATGCTTGCGGAGTCTCGAGCTCATGGAAGGGGAATACAGCGCCACCCCGCCGGTGCCGGCTGACTTAGCCTGATACATCGCCGTGTCTGCGTGTTTGAGGATGGTCTCCGCATCCGGACCATCCTCTGGAAAGGACGCCACACCGACGCTTGGGATCGCAAGAAACTCGAGCCGATCGTAAGTGATCGGGTTGCTCAAGGTCGCGTGACAGGCTCTTGCGACCTCGGGACCTACGGCTTTCGAGCGCTCATGACGGCTGAGGATGACGAACTCATCGCCGCCGAAGCGGGAGAGCAGGATCTGCTCCGGGTCGGACTGATACGCCGCGACCGCTTGCATCAGCCGCTGTGCAACGATGCACAGCACCGCGTCCCCAACTGTGTGGCCAAAAGCGTCGTTGATGCGCTTGAAGCCATCCAGATCGAGGTAAACGAAAGATACGGCCTCATTCTTGTCCGCCGCACGCGATATCCAATTGCTCGCCGCATCGAGGCAGCGCTGGCGATTTGGCAGACCCGTAAGCGCGTCGTAAAAGGCAAGCCGTTCGATTCGCTGGGCCTGCGCCACCTTTCGTTGTCGGGCACGAAGCGCGTATCCGATGAGCCCGAGCGCCGCTGCCAGATATGCGCCGAAAGCCGCATGAGAGGCCCATGGTGGTGGGCTCTTATGGATGCTTAATCGCAAGGGTGCCGAGCCCCACCCCGAATCGGCACTTTCGGCTCTCACTTCGAGGACGTGCTCACCGGCGCCGAGATTGGTCAAGGTGACATCATGGTCCGTTCCCAGCTCGATCCAGCGATCGCTCAGGTCCGACAAGCGGTAGGAGAGGCGATTGTGGATCGGGGAGGTGAAATCGAGCGCTGCAAAGCCGAACGTCATGATGCGCGCGCCGGAAGTTACATCGATGTGATCGAGGAGCCAGTAGGGTGTGGCGCTGGGAAAGGGCACACCGAGCACCTCGATACGCATTAACGCGACGCGAGGCGCAGCGTTTGAATCCACCACCGATGCCGGATTGAATATGTTGAAGCCGCCCGGGCCACCAAAGGCCAGGCGGCCGTCGCGCAGTCTCTCATACGCGCCGAAGTCGAACTCCTCACCCTGGAGCCCATGCTGGACGTGATAGGTCCGGAAGGCGTGGGCCGTCGCATCGTAACGCGTCAGCCCCGAGTTCCCACTCATCCACAGGCGGCCGGATGCGTCGACCAGTATCCCGTAGACGGTGTCTCCGGCCAGCCCCTCGGCCCGGCCGAAGTTCTCGAATTGTATGGCCTGCGGCTTTGCCGAGGAGCCGAGCACACGCGCAAGGCCTCGGTCCGTCGCGACCCAGACATGCCCCTGCGAGTCGATGCTGACACCATAGATGGAATTGCTTGGAAGCGATGCGGTCGCGTCCGCCGCGTGCCGATATACCTGAAGGACATGACCGGATGCATCCGCAAGATCAAGTCCACCGCCATCTGTTGCCAGCCACATATTGCCGGACGCTTCTTCGGCGAACGCAGTGACATTCCGCGAACTGATTGCGCCCGGTGCCGTCGACTCGAACGGCAGCTGCACGACTGTGCCGTATTTTGGATCGAGTACATTGGCACCGCCACCGTGTGTCCCGATCCAGATTTGCCCGTCGCGCGCCGCGTAGAGACTCATTACTCCGGGGGCGCTGAGTCCTCGTTTGCTCCCCGGCTGCACCGGGAAAGATGTGAGAAGGCCCTCCCGCGAAAAGCTGTGCAAGCCGGCGGTCATTGTTCCGATCCAGAGTGTCCCGGCGCGATCCAGCTCCAGCGACATCACACGCGCATCGCCGATCGCATTATGCCGGCCGACGATACGATCAAAGTCGTCGTGGTTTCCGGTTAGTGGATCGAAACGTGTGAGTCCGCCACCGAGAGACCCTATCCATACTCGTCCATCGCCGGCGTCTGCGAACGCTGTGACGAGCTTGCCTTCCAGCCAATCAGGCCGCCGACTGCCGAAGTTCCAACTCCGCGGATTCCAGCGGTTGACTCCGCCCAGACGCGTGCCCACCCAGACGAGACCGTTGCCGTCCTGATAGAGGGACATGACGTACGAATCGGTGAGGGAACCCGCGTCACGGTCATCATGCCGATAATGCGCGAAATGTCCGGTAGCCCGATCGAGAATGTCGAGACCGGATTCGGTACCAACCCAGAGATTAGCGTCCTGGTCCTCGAGTATTGCCCGAACGTTATCGTTGGCTAATGTATTCGGGATACGCGCGTCGTGGCGGAAATGCGCGAGGATCCTGCCAGTTGCATCCCTGCGGACCAAACCACCGTCGACGATACCCTGCCAGAGGTTGCCACTGCGGTCGACGTTCAACGCCAGAACCATCTGGCCGCCTGGTCGTTCGGTGTGGAAAGGGGGCGGAGCACAATGTCGGAATGACCGGGTATCCTGAAGCGAAACGTCTAGCCCTCGGTCCGTTCCAACCCAAACTGCGCCCGTTGGGGCCCGGACTAATGTTCTGATCCGGTCGTCAATAAGCGAATCAGCTCGATCAGGCTCATGTCGCAGGTGATCGATGCGCCCGGTGACAGGATCCAGGACATCGATACCCGAGTCACGAGTGCCTACCCAGACGCGGCCGCGGCCATCGACAAGCAGTGCGCTGAGGACATCGCTGGAAAGAGAGTCGGAACGCGCCGGGTCATGCCGGTATACCGTGAATCCATCGGTGCTGCGGTTCCACTTGGCAAGGCCGCCGTCCGCCAGGGCGATCCAGAGGTCATGGTGAAGGTCTTCCACGATCGCCTGAATGAAGTTGCCCGGAAGCCCATCGGCCGCTCCGCGCCGGTAACCGTAGCGAAACAGCCGGTGTCCGTCGTAGCGAACGAGGCCGTCTTCGGTCCCGAACCATACGAATCCCTGGCTATCCTGCAGGGTGGCGTACACGGTGCTTTGAGGCAGGCCATCCGCGGTCGTCAGATGTGCGAAGACGGCCGCGGGCGCATCGGCACCGCTTGTCGCCGCGGCGGCAGCCGAGGGTGGCAGACAGCCGAGCAGGACGCATAGCTGGATTGCGACGCTGACTACGACTGTGCGCATGCGTTAACTTTGCGCGAAAGCGTAGTCCTCGACGGTGACGGAATTCCTAGCGACCGGGGGTCGCGGTCGCAGATATGACGTACGTCACGGTTTGACCCAGCGCCGAAGTGCGTGGTCGCATGCGGTTGCTATGGGGCTTGCCTTCCTGGCTAGCGCGACGCTGCTCGAATCGTCACTGATTGTCGACCCAGGACACAATCGATGCAGACTTCGTCGAAAAATCCGGATGCGCTCCCCACATCGACCTGCCCCACGCGTAGCCCTTGGACCAGGTGTATCCCTTGGACCAGGTGTAGCCCTTCGTCCAGGTGTAGCCCTTGGACCACGTGTAGCCCTTGCTCCATGTGTACCCCTGCGACCACGAGAACCCGTCACCTGAATCCGGTTCTCCCGAGAACGGCGCTTGCATGTCCATGATGTAGTAGCTGCCATCAGCAGCCTGGTTCGCGGGACCGCCGAAGTGCTGCGTCCCATTGAGGTCGGCGGCGACGTTGAGCCCACCGTTCGCGCAACCCATCGCCTGACTGTACACCGCATCGTAGGCATTTATTTCCCCCGCACCCTGTTGGAACACGTTGTAGGCGAGGCTGCCGCCTGGGGTAAGGGCGGGATGAGCTGAACTCATCAGCCTGCATTTGACGTTGTCCGGGGTGAGAGAAGGATCCGCCTGCAGCATGAGTGCCACGGTGCCCGAAACAACCGCTGCGGCCATGGAAGTGCCCGACATGTAATAGTACGAGGATCCGAGGTACTTGTTTGTTCCGAGGAAGGTGGGATGCGCCTTGGCGATGGTTGAGTCCGACTTCATCACCGCGATAACGTGTCCGCCCGGCGCGATAACCTCCGGCTTGACGAATCCCTCGAAAGTCGGACCGGTGCTCGAGAAGGAAGCGAGAGAGTCGTCGCTGGGATTCCTGGGCG